>ERZ795054.2186-NODE-2186-length-16879-cov-6.333452_pt1 | contig 16879 bp, 16 predicted proteins | sample MGYA00375138_ERZ795054 | MGnify/ENA primary metagenome ERZ795054 (study PRJEB30183, sample SAMN05720215) | anaerobic digester metagenome | isolation source: active sludge of municipal wastewater-treating anaerobic digesters | place: USA | collected 2014-12-23 ... | reverse complement strand
GACTTAAAAAGTATTATAAGCTCATTGAGACAATGATGACGCTCCCGGGGCTTCGCCCCGCCGCTCTGGCGCCCCGGTTGCGATTACACCAAATCGACTGCCGGGGATGCATGAGGAATCACATGCGCCATGAGCCCCTGCGGGAACAGGAATTGGCACGTTGGGAGTTATCATTTCAAGGAAAAAAAGGCATTTCTGGTAAAGCAGCTATTCTCTCACCCTCCACCATAGGACCGGATGTGTTTCCATGCGCGGTGATACTGACCAAACCGTGTACTCCTCTCATCGTACATTTCAGGATCTTCGCGGAGGAACCGTATCCGGTCCTCCCCGACAGGACAGACTTTGATGCAGATACCGCAGGGAGCCATGAACTGTTTTGACAATGCCTCCGACCGCGTGGCACAGGTTTTTTTGTCGGTCAGTCCTTCGGGATAGTCTTCCCCACCCAGCGCATGGACCGGGCAGGCTTCCACGCACCGCTGGCAACGGATGCAGAGCGGTTTTTCCAGTACCGGATCCGGCTCAATCTCCGCTGCGGTCAGGATTGATGCGAACCGGACCCGGGGCCCGAATTCCGGTGTCAGGAGCGTGTTGTTTACACCAAAATTCCCAAGACCCGCAAGAAATGCCGCATGGCGGTGCGAGAAGAACGCTACCGGTTTCTCCATCAGAACGCTGATGGAACCGTAGCCGTCACGGGGAATCCAGACAGAAGGGTAGCCGCCAGCGGAAAGGGCAGAAGCAATCCGGTACCCCGCCTGGTCCAGCAGGGCATTGACCGTACGATAAAGCTCACGGTACCAGATGGAGGGGGCAGACTCGAGGACAGGTAGGGAAACCGGCAAACCGATCACAATAACCGTGTTTGTCTCCGGAAAGACAGACCGGGGGCGGAACGCTTCAGGAATCCATGGTTCAAACAGGGGAGCATCCCAGCGGCCGGCAGGTGCAAATCCAACCAGCGGAATATCAAGATCTGCACATTTTTTTCTGACCTCGTGCCGGATAGTTTCGTTCATGGAGCAGCATACAACGGTCTGCAATATATGAATATGGGAAACCGGGTATGACCTGTCCCGTTCCGGCACATCCCCCCGTACACAAGAGGAATATTGTTATATATCAATAAAATATATTTTATACCCGGAGCCTCAAGTCTATGACGGCAGTCCCTGATATCACCGCTGGCATCAACCTTCTCTTATGCATCGTGATCTTCGTGCTCGGGTACCTCATGTACCGCAGGCAGGAAAAGATAAGCGCACTCCTGATAAGCATTGCTTTTGGCCTGTTCGGCCTTTCGCACTTCAGTGTGGTGACCGGTATCAGCTTCCCCGAGGTCACCTTTATCCTGCTGAGGATTTCCGGGTATGTTCTTGTGGTTGCGGCACTCTGGCTTATGCTCTCAGAATAACAGTGCCCATGGCAGGAAAAATCCGCTGTTTTTCAGACATTCAGATACAGGTACGTGGTGACCGGCTCAGGAACCGGTCACCGTGCAGACGATCGTGCGTTCCCTGCCCGCATTCACATCGAGTTCAAGCAGCACGAGCTGCTGCCAGGTCCCGCACACGATATGCCCCTCCACCACCGGCACCGTTATGGAAGGACCGACGAGGGCAGCTTTGACATGCGAACGGCCGTTGCCATCACCCCACCGGCTGTTGTGGGCATAGACCTCGTTGTCCGGGGCGAGCACCGCAAGGGCACGCGTGAGGTCTGAAAGCACACCGTCCTCGTACTCGATCGTAGTCAGGGCTGCCGTGGAGTGCTGCACAAAGAGATGGACAAGCCCGTTTATCACTCTGCTTTCAGATACTGCCTTTTGCACGTGAGGAGTGAGATTGATGATATCCCCTTCACGGCGTGACATCACGGTCAGAATCGTGCGAAACATGGAATAATCACAGGTACATGGGGAACGGTAGATAAAAACGGTTATGGGATTACCTCAGAAGCACGGGAAAAAACATACCTTCAACCTTGGAACGAAAGAAAACAAGAAAAAATCCTGAAAAGATCGGTTTCACGCAATAGGATCGCCAACCCTGACACCCTCCCTGCCCTTGCCATGGCAACGGTGCAGGGGGACAGTCCTGCAACTACCTGTGCAGGAAAATTCCACACTATTCTCTCCAGGTAATACCGTGTCAGCGCAACCGGAGCGCCACGCCAACCGTGCGAAGTCCGGGAACCATCATCAAAAAAATGAATTCTCCTGGGCACTTTTAAAAAAAAAACTCTGTTCTTACCAGACGTTCTTTTAGGCTTTTTTGCCCACCTCCGCTCCCGCCGCGGTGGCATTTCCCGGATTGCGATGGAGACATATTTCCTGTTACAGGCTTCATCTTATCATTATGTCCCCCGGTCCCGACCGGTGGACTAGTGGTGTAAGAGGCTGGTTTGGTATTACCGGGGATGTTCATAATCAGGAATCGCCGGATTTTTCTCTTAATTCCCGGATTGCAGTTTGCATCCTGAAAAAAGCCCGGTTTTCCCCGCTACGAGATAGTGAGACCGGGCACTACCCTCATCGGTAAAACAAGGCAGGTTGTTATCTACTATTACGGCAGAAATCCTTTAACGCAATCATGATTCCGTGGCTGAACTCCAATTTCAGGCATTTCAAACCAACCGCCGCCATCGCCATCAATGCCACGCGGCACATGAATAAAATCGAGAGGAAAAAGTTATTCTCTCCCGATATCGAGCCGATGCGTACTGCCGAGGGGAGGTGGTTCGAGGCGATAGTGTATGAGATGTTCCTGGACATATCGAAAAGATCCGATACAATCAAGTACCTCGCAATGAAAGGTGCTGACGCTCCACAGCGGCGTGAGGAAGTCCGGATCGGTCAGAACGGGCTCTTCTATTCCAAATATGGTGATATTACCATCCGGGGAAACGGGCAGGATCTTGCCGAGTTCGACATGTTGCTCGTGGACTCAGACAACCATGTTGCTTTTGCTGAAGTGGTCACTTCACCGGCAGACTTAAAAGAATTTGAGATTGAGATCGCCTTTAAGAAAAAACTGCTCGGCTACCTTTACGGGCAGAAGATCACCCCCTTCCTGCTTGTTTCATCTTTTGATCTATCGAACTATTCTGTAGTAAAACGCCTCGCAAAGGACAGGACGAACGCGGTTATTCACACAAGTTCCTGTGAGGAGATCAAATCCCTTGTCAAGCATTACCGCCCACGGATTCTCTACAACCTCCCACAGAACCATCCGAAACTTATCAGGGCTACAGAAATCCCGATGAAACACCCGTTTGATTACAAACGGTACCATGATGAGGTCAGGAACAGGCTATTTTCTGAGATCAATAAGACCCGGGGCGGGATTAAACCGGCAATCACGGATCCAACAGGCCAGCTCGTGAAAAAAGTGCTCTACGGGGGCCTCTTTCCACCGGCTATCAAATCTGTTTGCGAAACATACGGGCTTACAGTCAAAGGAAAGAAGATCATACCCGAAGATTTTTCAAAATATTATTCCAAGGCGATAATAGCCACCGACCTTCCTAACTATGAACTGATCATCTACCTGCGCTCAAAACAAAAGAAAGAATATCATAAGATGATCCAGATGAAGGATGGCCACTTCAAGTACGAGCGCCCGACACCTCCAAAGGTTGGGTTTTTCTTATGGCTTGAATCCATCCAACCAACTCTCGGTGCACGGATTACACTCCAGGTGCTCGACGCATTTTCCATTGGCGAACGATCACCGACCTAGTTAAAGATCTCCGGATCCGGGTATTCGGATCTGTACTTTTTGTTATTAGGTACCTTTCATCGTGGAACATCCGATGCATGACAGGAAAAGATGAGGAAAGTATCCCCGGGAAACTTTCCTTAGATCTCCGTTTCCCCGGTCCGGATCCTGATGGACTTTTCGACAGGGATCACAAAGATCTTCCCGTCCCCGAATTTACCAGTACGGGCCGATTCTGTGATGGTGCTGACAAGGGTATCAAGATCGGAATCCCTGACAACAATCTCAATCTGGAGCTTGGGTAGCATGTCGACTGTCATTAACCCGCCCCGGTATTCGAGGGAGATCCCTTTCTGCTCACCCCGTCCCCGGACTTCAGAGACGGTCATGCTTTTAAAGCCTTTGTCTTCCAGCGCTTTTTTTATGAACTCGAATCGTTCTGGTTTAAGGATTGCTTTTACTAATTTCATGATGATCCCACCAAATCAGCACCGCTCCCCGTGCTGCGAGATATCAAGGCCAACATACTCTTCTTCCTCCGTCACGCGCAGGCCGATCGTTTTGTCGATCACAACCGCGAGTACGTAGGTGACCACGAATGCATAGATCACAGCAGACCCAGCTCCTACCACCTGTGCAATAAACTGGGTGACATTACCTTCAATGAGCCCGGATTTGCCGTTGATTGCTGCCATGGAAAAGATACCCGTTGCGAGCGCGCCCCAGAGGCCGCCCATCCCGTGGATTGCCCAGGCATCGAGGCTCTCGTCAATCTCTTTTCCCTGCCGCCAGAGCATGATGCCATAGCAGAGTGCACCGGCCACTGCACCAATGATGATTGCTCCCATCGGGGTGACAAAACCGGCACCGGGAGTTATCGCGACAAGACCGGCCACTGCACCCGAGACAAAGCCAAGCGAGCTCGGTTTACCGCCATGGGCCCACGAGACAAGCATCCATGAGATCGCTGCTGCTGCCGCTGCCGTATTTGTGGTAACAAACGCTACTGCAGCAAGACCGTTCGCATCGACCGCACTGCCTGAATTGAACCCGAACCAGCCGAACCAGAGCAGGGCGGCACCGAGGATTGACCATGGTATATTTGCCGGTTCCATACTGTACTTGCCGTACCCTACACGTTTACCGATCACCAGGGCAAGAGCAAGTGCTGCAAAACCTGAACTGATGTGCACGACCGTGCCGCCGGCAAAGTCGATCGCACCAAACTGCGAAGCCCAGCCGCCGCCCCACACCCAGTGGGCCATCGGATCATAGACGATCGTGGTCCAGATCAAGGCAAAGACAAGGTACGAGCTGAACTTGATCCGCTCGGCAAATCCCGAGGTCACGATTGCCATGGTCACGGTCGCGAATACCAACTGGAAGACCATATACAGCAGTCCAGGGATGACCGGGCTGTAAGCACCGGGATCCATTCCCACGTTGTTCAATCCGAGATATTCCAGGTTGCCGATAAGCCCACCGACATCTGCACCGAACGCCAGCGAGTACCCGAACAGCACCCACTGGATGCTGACGAGTGCAAAGGCAACGAACGACAGGGTGATCATGTTGATGAAGTTTTTCCTCCGGACAAGACCCCCGTAGAAAAGACCCACGCCCGGCGTCATGATCATGACGAGGGCCGTCGAGGCGAGGATCCATGCTGTTGCTCCTGAATCAATTGCCATTCATTTCACCAATTATCTTTGTTCTGCATCGTTTTTCCATATCTTTAATTATCCCCAACTGGAACGGACGTGACTGATCAAACTGATAGCGATAATTGCCGGAGAAAAAATCCGGTATCTCCCTGGTTCATCAGTTCCCGCTGTTCCCGTCAGTTCGGATTTTCAGTGTAGTACAATTGTTGGAAGGAAGTTGTATTCCAATGTTTATAAATATTATGTATTGGCGACACCATCACGAGAAGAAAAACCGAGCGGTTCGTGCAACGATTTCCGAGAGTAAAATCTCATAAAAATACAAAAAACATTGATTTTTTCCCGGCCAATTTCTATCATTACCGCTGTCATACCGTTAATCCTGCCCGTACTGGATTTCCCATGAATGGAAACGGGTCCAGAGCTCGTTGTTATCCGGATCTCCACCCGTATCCAAAAAGATGCAGATCAACGGTTCCTTCCCGCGCTGATGAAATCCCCTGCAACCATCCGGCACAGTCGGTTACTTTCCGCGAGATACCTGGAGGTGTCCCGTGCGATCCGGACCTGCTCGTGGTGTCGGAGATCGCCGGACCATTCCCTCACGATCTCTCCGGTCATTTCAAGATGGAACTGCAGGCCGAGTGCATCCCTGATTGAGAATGCCTGGTTCCGGACCTTCTCCCCGTACGCGAGCAGGTGGCCCCCGTAAGGAATTTCAAACGTTTCCCCGTGAAGCTGGAACACAGGGAACTGTTCCGGGAATGCTGCAAACCAGCCAGAGGCATCGGTCACCCGATGGAGCTGGTGCCACCCTCTCTCCTGCAGGAACGGGTAAACCCGTGCCCCGTTGGCAGAGGCTATCAGTTGTGCGCCAAGGCAGATCCCCAGTACTTTCTGCCCCGCTTTGACCGACCGCCGTATGAGTTCTTTCTCCTGTTTCAGCCAGGGAAATTCTTCTTCGTCATTGACACTCATCGGCCCCCCCATGAACATGAGATGGGTCGGTTGAGCAAGGCGGGGGACCTCATTGGTGTCGTACAGCCGGATATATTCAAACGGGATATCCATTTCATGGAAGAGGGTTTCAAAATATCCAGACGGTTCATGGGGAACATGCTGGAAGATGGCGACCTTCGAATCCATATCTGGTTTCCTGCAACATCTGCTATAAACCTGCCGGGAAGGTTCCGGAAGCATTCACCTCATGCCCGCTCGCCGTGCTGGCAGATGTCCAGCCCGACATATTCCTCGTCCTCGGTGACACGCAGCCCCAACGTGCGGTCCATGATAACCCCACGACGTACGTCATGCAGAACGCGTACGCGGCCGCCACCCCGGCGCACAGGGCATTGACCAGGAACTGGTTGGCGTTGCCCCCGAACAGCCCGGTATATCCCCCGACTGCTGCCGCGGCAAAGAGACCGGTGGCAAGGGTGCCCCACAGGCCGCCCATGCCAGGGTTGGCCCAGGCATCGAGACTCTCGTCGAACTTCTGCCTGATCCGGACGAGCATCATGGAATAACAGAGCACCCCGGCAACCGCGCCGATGAAAACGGCCACCAGCGGCGTCACGAAACCAGCGGCAGGCGTGATGGCAACCATACCGGCAATTGCCCCGCTCACCATGCCAAGCGAGCGCGGCTTGCCGCGGTACCAGCTCGCAAACATCCAGACAAGCGTACCTGCTGATGCTGCCGAGTTGGTGTTGACAAACGCGACAGCTGCACTGCTGTTGACCGCAAGAGCGCTGCCGGCATTGAACCCGAACCACCCGAACCAGAGGAGGGCCGCACCGACAAGTGCAATGGGAATGTTGTGCGGTTCCAAGGCATATTCACCATACCCGGCCCGACGCCCGATAACACAAGCCAGCCCCAGTGCGGCAAAGCCGGAACAGATCTCGACAACCGTTCCCCCGGCAAAATCGATAAGCCCCATCTGCTGGGCCCAACCCCCGCCCCAGGCCCAGTGTGCAAGGGGGCAATAGACAACGGTCAGCCAGACAAGACAGAAGACAATATAGGAAGAAAGTTTGATTCTCTCTGCAACCGCTGAAGTGACAATCGTAATGGTCACTGCAGCAAAGAAGAGCTGGAATACCATGAAAACGAGCGGAGGATCTGCTGCAGTACCGGCACTGGCACTAACTCCCGATAAGCCCAGGTAGTCCAGGTTCCCGAAAACCCCTCCGAAGTCAGGCCCGAATGCAAGCGAGTACCCGATAAAAATCCACTGGATGCTTGCCAGCGCCAGGCTCACAAAGGACAGCGCAATCATCGAAATAAAGTTCTTCTTCCTTACAAGTCCGCCATAAAAAAGGCCGACACCGGGGGTCATCAGCATGACCAGCAGCGCCGAGACCAGCAGCCAGCAGGTAATTCCTGTATCCATTGCCATGTAATCACCGTAATAAGATGATCAACTGCGACCGGACTGTTCCATCACTGCGCTGGAAACCCTGCAGGTACCGGGCGTCTGGGTGCCCTCCCGTGGACGAATGCCAAGCATTCCGGTACGGGCATCAGAGCGGAGAGACAGAACGATCGGCCGATCCGTACGGGATTACAAGTCCGTAAATCACCGATTATTCAAAAATTTTTATAAGATTTAATATGTTGCCAGATACCGGTCCAGTTCCCACGGGTGGACCGCGAGCCGGAAGGCATCGGTTTCCATCTCGGCAATGCGAGTAAGGTTGGTTACCACGTGCTCGCCGAGGATATTGCAGATGACCTCGTCCTTGAGGAGTGCTGCGTTTGCCTCGGCAAGACTTGCTGGCAGCATCTCGACCTTGAGCCGCTTGCGATCCTTTGCGTTGAGGTGGTAGATGTTGGTGTTGGTCGACTCCGGTGGCATGATCTTGTTCCTGATACCATCCATCCCTGCTGCGAGCATGCAGGCGAAGGTGAGGTACGGATTGCACATCGGATCAGGGCTCCGGAACTCGGCGCGGGTGCTGTTGCCCCGGGCTGCCGGGACGCGGACGAGTGCCGAGCGGTTTGCTGCGCTCCAGGCAAGGTAGCAGGGGGCTTCGTAGCCGGGAACGAGGCGCTTGTAAGAGTTGATGGTCGGGTTCGCGACCCGGGTGATTGCCTTTGCATGCTTCAGGATACCGCCGATATAGTAGAGGCATGTGTCCGAAAGCTGCAGTTCGGCGTTTGCATCGTAAAACGCGTTCTTGCCGTTCTTGGAGAGAGAGCCGTGGGTATGCATGCCGCTGCCGTTGATGCCGGCAATCGGCTTGGCCATGAAGGATGCGTGGAGGCCGTACTGCAGGGCAATCGACTTCGTTGCAAACTTGAAGGTGATGACGCGGTCTGCGGTCACGAGGGCATCGCCGTACTTGAAGTCGATCTCGTGCTGGCTGTCGGCAACTTCGTGGTGGGAAGCTTCGATCTCAAAGCCCATATTGCTCAGTGCAAGGACCACGTCGCGCCGGACATCTTCTGCCGAGTCCGTGGGGGCGAGGTCGAAATACGCACCATGGTCCTCGAACTCCGTGGTAGGTTGGCCATCGTACATCTTGAACAGGAAAAACTCAAGTTCGGGCCCGGTGTTAAAGGTAAATCCTGCCTTCGCTGCATCTGCCATCGCCTTGCGCAGGATGAAGCGGGGGTCCCCTTCAAAAGGCTTGTTGCCGTACGTCTGGACATCGCAGATGAACCGGGCAACCTTTCCTTCCTGGGGCCTCCACGGGAGAACTGCATACGTGGCCGGGTCGGGCTTGAGGATCATGTCGGATTCTTCGATCCGGGCAAATCCTTCAATAGAAGATCCATCGAACCAGATACCTTCGGTCAGTGCTTTCTCGGCCTGGATTGCAGGAATCGAGACGTTTTTGGGCATCCCCTGGATGTCCGTGAACTGGAGACGGATGAATTTAACCCCGTCTGCCTCGATTTTCTTGAGCATTTTCGTTACATCTGCTGACATACTGGAAGACATGTTCCACCCAATCATATTTATACCTATTGAGCCAATGTTACTGCACAACTGAACGAATGTTCATATCATCATGAACATATGTTCAACAGTACTGGATCAGTTTCCATTGTGATAATATGTGTGGTATTATAGGTGTCATTGACCGGCGTCGACAGCTGATGGACGGCTCCAGGATTCGTGAGGCTCTCGCGTCCATGGACGAGCGTGGGAGCGGAGAAGGTGCAGGGTATGTGGCATATGGGATCTATCCTGACTACAAGGAGTACTACGCACTCCATGTATTCTTCGATAATATCCGGGAAAACAAGGCCTCGCTCGATAACCAGCTGGAGAAGTGGGGGACCATCATCCATGACGAGCAGATCAAGACCCATGAACAGCCCGGTCTCCGGAAGGTCCACACGCCGTGGAGGTACTTCTTCCGACCGGACCGGACCCTGATGCCGAAAAGCACCACTCCCGAAGAGGATATTATCACGCACCTGGTCATGAAAGTCAACAGCGAGAAGAACGGGGCGCTCATCTTCTCATCCGGGAAAAACGTCGGAGTCTTCAAAGCAGCTGGCTGGCCCGAGGACGTGGCGAACTTTTACCGGATCCAGGACTACAAAGGATACCTCTGGCTTGCCCATAACCGGTACCCGACCAACACGGCCGGGTGGTGGGGCGGGGCCCACCCGTTCAACCTCCTCAACTGGAGCGTTGTCCACAACGGTGAAATCACCTCCTACGGCACCAACCGGCGCTACATCGAGAGTTACGGGTACAAGTGCACAATGTACACCGACACGGAAGTCGTTGCCTACCTCGTCGACCTTCTCGTGAGGAAGCACGGGCTCTCAGAGAAGATGGCGGTCCGGGCGCTCGCCCCGCCATTCTGGGAAGAGATCGACCGGATGCCGGCAAAGGAACAGGAGCTCAACCAGGCACTCCGGCTCACCTACGGTTCCGCCCTCATGAACGGGCCCTTTGCGATCTGCGTGGCAAACGAGAACTCGCTCGTCGGGTTCACGGACCGGATCAAGCTCCGCCCCCTGGTTTCTGGTGAGAGCGGCGACCGTCTCTTCATCTCCAGTGAAGAGGCAGCGATCCGGCGGATCGATCCCGACGTGGAGAACATCGCGATGCCCAAGGCCGGTGAGCCGGTGATCGGGAAGGTGTACTCATGAGCATCGGCAGCACTCCTCTGAAGTTCCGTGTCAGGATCGATCCGGAGCAGTGCATGAACTGCGGCCGCTGCATCGGGAGCTGCTCGTACGGGGTGTTCCGGCGCGAAGGCGACGATATCCGGATCAACTCAAGAAACTGCGTTGCCTGCCACCGGTGCATAGCGTTCTGCCCGCGGGATGCCATCGAGATCGAGGAGAAGCCGGGCGATTACCGGAGCCACCCGGTCTGGACCCGCGACGTGCGCGAGGCGGTCTTCAACCAGGCCCGGACCGGCAAGATCATCCTTGCCGGTATGGGCAATGCCAAGCCGTACCCGATCATCTTCGACCATCTGGTCCTCGATGCGTGCCAGGTGACCAACCCGAGCATCGACCCGCTCCGGGAGCCCATGGAGCTCCGGACCTACATCGGCAAAAAACCCTCATCCCTTGACCTGAAACAGCTATCGAACGGCGATGTCGAACTGAAGACGAAACTCACCCCCAACCTCCAGATCGAGACCCCGATCATGATCGGGCACATGAGTTACGGGGCGATCAGCCTGAACGCTCAGACTGCGCTTGCAAAAGCTGTCAGCAGGATCGGCACCTTCATGGGAACCGGGGAAGGCGGGCTTCACGAATCGCTCTACCCGTACCAGGACCACATGATTGTGCAGGTCGCCTCGGGCCGTTTCGGCGTAGACATCAACTATCTCGAGCGGGGGGCAGCGATCGAGATCAAGATCGGGCAGGGCGCAAAACCCGGTATCGGCGGCCACCTCCCGGGCGAGAAGGTCTGCGCCGATGTCTCGTGCACCCGCATGATCCCCGAGGGGAGCGATGCGATCAGCCCTGCTCCTCACCACGATATCTACAGTATCGAGGACCTCAAGCAGCTCGTCCGGAGCCTCAAGGAGGCAACCGAGTGGAAGAAACCGGTCTTTGTCAAGATCGCCGCGGTCCATAACTCCGCAGCCATCGCAGCCGGTATCGCCCGGTCCGGAGCCGATGCGGTCGTTGTTGACGGATTCCGGGGGGGGACCGGGGCTGCACCACGGGTTTTCCGGGATAATGTGGGCATCCCGGTCGAAGCAGCCGTTGCAAGTGTGGATGCAAAACTCCGCCAGCAGGGGATACGGAACGAGGTCTCCATCATTGCAAGCGGCGGCATCCGGGAGAGTGCGGATGTGGCAAAGATCATCTGCCTCGGTGCCGATGCAGTTTATATCGGGACCTCCGCCCTTGTTGCCATGGGCTGCCGAGTCTGCGGTACCTGTTACCGGGGCACCTGCGCCTGGGGTATCGCCACCCAGAAACCGGAGCTCGTGCAGCGCCTTGACCCCGAGACCAATGCCGTACAGGTCGGGAACCTGATCCACGGCTGGACCGACGAGCTTGCAGAACTGATGGGGGCGGCTGGCATCAACAGCATCGAGAGCCTCCGGGGCAACCGCGACCGGCTCCGGGGCTATATGCTCGATGAAGGTATCCTGAAAGTTCTCGATGTGCAGACCGTGGGGGCGTAACGATGAAAACGGTACGCATTGATGCAAAGGATCTCCATTACACCCCCCTCAATCAGAAGATCCGGGCTGCTGTCGATAACGGGGCAAAAGAGATCGTCATCGACAACGTGCTCGGCCAGCGTTTCATTGGCGACGGCCTGCGGGGTGAGGGCGTGACCATTACAGTGAATGGCGTCCCCGGCGGCGACCTTGCTATGTTCATGAGCGGCCCGACCGTGATTGTCAACGGCAATGCCGACCATGCACCGGGCAATACGATGGACAAGGGAAAGGTGATTATCCATGGCAGTGCCGGCGATGCGGTTGCCCACAGCATGCGGGGCGGCCGGGTCTATGTCCGGGGCAACATCGGGTACCGGGGCGGCATCCACATGAAGCAGTACCTGGAGAAGCGCCCCATCCTGGTGGTCGGGGGAGCTGCACGGGCGTTCCTCGGCGAGTACATGGCCGGCGGGCTCCTGATCGTGCTCGGGCTTACGGGTACAGCCCCTATCAGCGAGCGCGGTGTCGGGAGCGGGATCCATGGCGGGGAGATCATCGTTCGCGGAAAGGTTGATATCCAGTACCTTGGCGTAGGGGCAAAACAGCAGCCGCTCACGGATGAAGAGAAGACGGTCATCCTGCCGGTCGTCGAGGACTTTGCAGGGGTATTCGGGATCGATGCCGCTCCCCTCCGGGCGGATACGTACACGAAGATCATCCCGTCAAGCGCACGGCCGTTTGCCAACAAGTATACCTGGGAGTGAGAATGATGGCTGCAAAAAATTATCTCGATTTGAAAAGCGAGGTCTGGGATACAGGGATCTGTTCCGGCTGCGGCGCCTGCATTGCCGTCTGCCCTGCTGATGCCCTCTCCTTCAAAGAGGGAGAGATGGTGACTGCCCCGGCCAGTAACGGGTACTGCAAGCAGGCTACCGACAATGTTCCCTGCGGGGCGTGCTATGCATCCTGTCCCCGCACCGTTGACCAGCCGAGACTGGAACTGGGCAATTACCAGGAGATCGTATCAGCAAAAGCCATGTTCGATATCCCCCGCCGGCAAAGCGGTGGTGCGGTGACGGCAATCCTCACCCACGCTCTTGATGAGGGGCTTATCGATGCGGTCGTCACGGTGATGGAAGATCACTGGACCCTGAAACCGTCCTCCGTTGTCATCACGAAATCGGAAATGCTCGTCCAGCAGGCCGGGAGCCGGTACAGCTGGTGGGTGCCGCTGCTTATGGCGCTCAAGACCGCGGTCATTGAGAAAAAATGCCACAAGATTGCCGTTGTCGGGGTCCCGTGTGCCGTCATGGCGCTGGCACGGATACGGTCAAGCGAGAACGACCTCCTCAGGCCCTATGCAAAATCCCTCCGTCTCGTGATAGGACTTTTCTGCACAGAGACCTTCGAATACCATGCCCTGATCGAAGGCAAACTCCGATGCAACTATAATCTCGAACCCCACGAGATCCGGAAACTGGATGTCAAGGGCAAACTCGAGATCCTCAAGCAGGACGGGAGCACAACCGCCGTCCCGCTCGCGGAGCTCGAGACCTGCATCCGGAAAGGCTGTCATTTCTGTACCGATCTCACCTCAGTATACGCTGATATCTCAGCTGGAGCGATCGGAAGCCCGGCCGGATCCACGACCCTGATTATCCGCACACCGACCGGGAAGGGGTTTGTCAACAGTGCGGTGCGGGGCGGGAAACTCACGCTGGGGACCGGCGTGGACGAAGCGTTGATCAAGAAGCTCGCATCCGCGAAGATTAAGAAGAATACGAAGAAGTAATTTTTTTAGACTTTGTTTGATGCAGGCGCTCTCGGGGATGCTGTCGCCGCCGCTGGGGCTCCCCCGGTTGCGATGATGCCGTATGACCGTACACCATCTCTGAGAAATTTCCGGTACAGGTCTGCCGAGGCATCGAAATACGCCCCCGCCCCCAACGGGAGCAGGGCTGGCGCAAGGGGCCGATCAGATTCCTGAAATGATATTTTTTTAACCAAAAAAATCGGATCTCACTTACGACAGCCCCCCGCAATTCCGCCTCACCGTTTCCTCAGTATCCTGACAAGCGGTGAGCACCGGTCGAAGAACCCGGCTATGAACGACGCAAACTCCTCTTGCCAGCAGTCGGCTCCTTCCAGAAGAGTCCATCCGCTTTCAAGCCTCTGGCGGACATGCTTGCCCAGGCTTGCAGCCATGAGAATCTCCTGGGATGAGAGCAGATTTCTTGCCGTGGTAAATTCCCGAGGTATTTCCATCTCGTACCTTCCTTCCACGATGTAAGGCCCGGCTGTCCGTTCAGCAAGGTGTTTTTTCCGGAATTTATCGGCATTGATATGGTTCCAGAGGGGGGGGCCTGCGTGTCTGCGGATCGTGGGCAGTTCCCCGACAGGCAGTTCGAAAAGGAACATGCATCGCTCCGGCTGCATATCATAGTCAGCATGGTGAACCGCAAAACCATTGCGTTCAAGGAGATCACAAACCGATAAGAGACTGCGCTTCAGCTGGGGAACTATCACCTCGGGAATGTAAGGGGGGGTGGTGAATACAAGCGCATATACAGAAGTCTTCCGCTGCAGGATAATTGTTGCAAGTTCCTGTTTTAAGATACATCGTTCGGGCGGATGTGCAAAAAACGCACCAGATGGCTCTTCCAGATACCCGCGGACAAGGTCCACGAATTCTGCCATACGGTCGATGGAGACAGCGGCAGCAACATTACGCCGGGGATCAACCGGGTCAATCACGACCAGCGGTTCGTCAAACGTTTTTGCCGCATGGTGTTCAATATCAATAATGATGTGCGGGCGCCAGCTCGCCGCTGCTTTAAGAAGGGGAGTGAATCCACCATAATGGAGAATGAGCAATTCACACAGGTACCCGGAAAAACCTTCTGTCATCTGGTCGGACCCATAAATCCCTCCGGCTTTGGTGAACCGCTTCAGCAACAGGACATCGTCGATCAGGCCGTTAATCTTATCCGAAATATACCGTGTGTGGAACGGTGTCCTGTCAACAGCACTCTGGATCCTGGCAGCACTGTCCACATGGTAGCAGGGAACGAGATCGACATCCACATCATCAATTTGCGCGTTGATGTACGGGTGTTCAGCATATTTTTCATGGAAATTTTCCGTATAGGAGCCAGCAATAGATCGGGCAAGAGAAAGGCCCTGCGTCTCGAGCTCCTCCCGTGGCAGTTGGGGATCAAAGAGCATGAAAACGTCAAGGTCCCGGTCACCACGCACCCATGTATTCCTGGCAATGGAACCGACGACCATCCCCTGTGCCTTACCGCTCTGATTTATTGATAAGAGCAGGTTTTTTGCAAGGTTGCAGATATGGTCTCGCTCTTCTGAAGTAGGACGGATAGTTGCAAGCACTTCTTCTTCAAGGGGGAGACGCTTCACCACACCGCCTCCAGCAGGTCCTTGTAGACAGGGCCCCGCGGCGTCAGGGTACTCTTCTTGAGTTTCATCCCGCCAATCAAGCAGTCGCCATAAGTTGTTTTTTCCATGGAGCGGATGGCGTTAAACAGCGTCGGGTCCGGAACCTTGACCCGCGCCAGCGTTGCATGCGGGGTGAACCCGCGGGTTTCCCGTTCAAACCCGAGCGGTGCAAGGACATCCTCAACCTGCCGGAAGAGATTTTTTACGGATCCCCCGTCAATGATCGAACACCATACGGTGTGGGGACGCTTCGGGTTGTTCAACATCACGGTCCCCGCAGTGACCGGGAATGGCCGAAACGAGATACCATTGAGTGTATCGCACAGGCGCGGGAGGTCATTTTCCGCAACATCACCAAGAAACTTCAGCGTTATATGAATAAGAGCAGGGTCAACGAACGTGAGGCGCGCCGAACTGTTGCGGAGGTTTTCCTGCGCTGCCCTGAGCCGTTCCTGGATCTCCAAAGAAAGTTCGAGCGCGATAAATGCCCTGACCATCACCGTACTATTATTTCATTCACCTACTAATGGTGATCGCTTGCACGCGACGATGCGATCCGCATGCACAAACCAAGATTTTTTTATTCACATACTTCCTATTGGATAACAGACAGAGTGAGGGTGTTTTTTATGCCGAAAAGTCCGCAACTGATTGTGTATACACTTGAACATTGCCCGAACTGCGAACTGCTGAAAGGATTTTTGAAAAAGAACGGTCTCAAATACAGCGAGCGAGACCTTTCTTCAGCCGAATCGCTTACGGAACTCCGGTTGAACGGCGTGTTTGTAAACGAAGCCCCCGTACTCCAGAAAGATGAAGATTTTTACACTTCTACGGACATTTTCTCCTCAGGTAAACTGGATGCTGAACACGTATCCCGTCTGATATCAGGTGCTTAATGGCGCGTCATGAAACCAGGCAGCTGACATTTGAGGGCATAACTGTCCCGGTACTCCCGTTCGTCCGCACAACAGATGGCCATATCATCGAATGGGATCGCCAGCGGATTGTCCGTCAGATCGTCCAGGAGACAAAACTCGTCGAGACCTTTTATGGGTATGATGGCGCTACCGAAGAGATCGCGCAGGAGATCGCGCTTGATGTCGAGAACAGGATCAAGAACATGGGGCTCAAATCCCTTTCTGGTCCGCTGATCCGCGAGATAGTCAATATAACTCTTCTCGAGAAGGGGATGATCCAGTACAGGAACGTATCGACACGGGTTGGTACCCCGGTCTACGATGCTCACCAGATCGATGTGGGCAGAGGCTTTGAAGCACACGACAACGCTAATCTGCAGGAGAATGCCGAGACCTCCCACAAGAAGAAAGCGGACAAGATCTCAAAGGAACAGTACTTACTCCAGCTCCCCCCGGACCTTGCTGATCACCACCTCTCGGGGGAAATGCACATTCATGACCTCGAGTAT
>ERZ795054.2183-NODE-2183-length-16885-cov-4.607368_pt1 | contig 16885 bp, 17 predicted proteins | sample MGYA00375138_ERZ795054 | MGnify/ENA primary metagenome ERZ795054 (study PRJEB30183, sample SAMN05720215) | anaerobic digester metagenome | isolation source: active sludge of municipal wastewater-treating anaerobic digesters | place: USA | collected 2014-12-23 ... | reverse complement strand
CGAATTCCGGTTTACGAGGCGGCGGGGGCGTAGATGGCGCCATCCACCGCGCGGGCGGACGGACGATCATGGAGGCATGCCGGGAAATCGGTTCCTGCCCAACCGGCAGCGCCGTGATCACCTCCGCCGGCCTGTTAAAAGCAAAATACGTCATACACGCGGTCGGGCCGATTTACCGGGACGGACGACATGATGAAGAGACACTCCTGCGAAAAGCCTATGCCGCATGCCTCAATCTGGCCGAAAAGCATGGATTAAAATCCATATCTCTTCCGGCCCTCAGCGCGGGGGCTTATGGTTATCCCCTGCGTCCGGCCGCCCGGATTGCCCTGGAAACGGTGATCGGATATTTAAACAGCCACTCTGAAATTGAGGAGGTGCGTTTCGTCCTTTTCAGCCAGGATACATATGACGTATTTTCAGGCGAACTTCAGAATCTTCTCCAAAGCGGCTAATCGATGAATCCCGGCAGGCTTTTCTCTGATGCACCGTAAGGTACTTTTTTATGAATCCGGCAATTAATAGAGAAAATGGTCCTTTAATTCAAATCGCGCAATTTTCCAGCAAGAAAGGAGTCGATATGAAGACTTTTTGGGGAACCTTCGCGGCGGTTTTCTTTCTCATGTTCTCTTCACAGACGGTATGGGGCGCTCCCCTGCAGCCCAAGGGCGGCGGCGAGATACAGGTCAGGCCCGGAGCGCAGATGGTCCCGGCAGTTTCTCCTGATCTGGTGGTCAGTATCGTCTCCATCGGTACACCCCATGCGGAAAACCGTAATCCTTTTACCGGACGAATCGAAGATGCGAGTGGACCGGCCGATTCCGTGCCGATTTATGTAACACTCCCTCTGACGGTCAAAGTAAAAAACCTCGGCCGAACGGCGGCACGTCCGCTCCGCGTATCCGTGGAGGCGGAAGGCGGCATGCCCCCCGGATACCTCGCCTACAACTATAAAGTGGCCGGATCGATTCTCCCCAGCATGCTCTATTTGAATGAATCGCTCGCACCCGGTGCGGAACGTACCTTCAGCGGCACTCTCATCAGTCAACAATTTACACTCGCCCTGTATCGCAGCGACGCCGAAGGCGTCACCATGCGATACCGCGTCGTGGTGGACCCACCGTTTCCCGGACATCCATCAATCCGTGAACTGAGCGAAACGAATAATTATTCCAGATGGAGCATGCCGGTGAACCTCCCGCGGGCCACCCTTGCCGTCGGCGGTACACCCGTCCGGCCTGACTTGACCGTTACCATCGGCGATGTCATTCTGAAGCCCGGGACCACCTGGATGCATGGCCGGGTCGTACACAATAAATATGATATCTTCTTCAGAATATACAACCGGGGCACGGCCAACTACAGAGGTCAGGGGTCTGATGAACCCGCCTGGGAAATGTCTTTTTATGCGGAAAGCAACCGCACGGCCTATGGCATCCGCGACGGATGGAGCAAGTTTGCCATCGGTGGTTGTCCCGACATTGCCCTCGGGGGCTTCAGAGAGCTGAAAGTGCAGGATGCGGATCTACCAGTTGACTGCACGCTATTGAAAGTGATAGCGGACCCCAAAAACAGAGAATTTGAACTGAACGAAGGAAACAACACCGGAGAAAAGAGTCTTCTGCGGACACTCCCCGAATCACGGGTACCCATGACGGATGTCACGCCGTAAAAATTGATATGAACATAGATGGGTGATAATCCCTTCCAAGGGGGAAACGCCCGTTCCATCAAGGGATGAATTATGTATTATTGCTGGAATTTCAGAATTCTCTTGACCTGAGGAGATGAGTTTTTCTGGCCCCCCGGGTTACCCGGGGTTCGTCCTCACTCCGAAACCTGCCCTTAACGGGAATCTTTGACAGAAAAAACGTGTTTTCCCTGGATTAGCTTGCAAGAGGATACTCAATCCAGTCTGGACAAAACAGCAAAGCGTAAATAATATCCGCATATTTAATATGCACTCTCTGGAGAAGATATTGTGAAGTATTACCCTTCCGTATTGAGTTATTTCATGCAGGGCGAAAATACCAAGCGTAATGTTCGTCAACTCGCCCGCTATTGCCTTGTCTTGGCCGCCATGGTCATCATTTACAGCATTCTGTTCCATTTCCTGATGGCCTACGAAGGTAAAGATCATTCATGGCTAACGGGTTTCTATTGGACGCTGACCGTCATGACAACCCTGGGCTTTGGTGACATCACCTTCCATTCCGACCTGGGTCGCACCTTTTCGATTCTGGTCCTTCTTTCCGGCGTTGTCTTTCTCCTTACATTGCTCCCCTTCACTTTTATCAAGTTTTTCTACGCCCCCTGGATCGAGGCCGAAGCCCAAAAAAGAACACCGCGAGAACTGCCGGTGGAAACAAATAATCATATAATTATCACAAACTATGACGCGGTGACCCAAGCCCTGATTGAAAAGCTGAGGGACCACGGATACGAGTATGTTCTTCTTTTTGAGGATTACAAGCAAGCCCAGGAGCATGCCGACACAGGCTTGCGTGTCGCCCTGGGGAATATCGACGATCCGGAAACCTACCGGAAAATGCGGGTTGAAGGCGCCCTGATGCTGGTGGCAACCAATCGGGATGAAATCAACACGAACGTGGCTTTTACAGTGCGTGAGTTGACCGATACGGTCCCGATCATCACCACCGCCAACTCTCCCTTCTCTGTGGACATCCTGCAAATGGCGGGCAGCACCAGGGTATTGCAATTCTACGATATTCTGGGACGCTCACTGGCAACCTGGACGGTCGGCGGCGACTGCAAAGCCAACATCATCAGTCGCTATGACGATCTGAACATCGCGGAATTCCCGGCAATGGGCACACCGCTGGTCGGGCAAACACTTGCCGAAAGCGGCTTGCGGGAAAATATCGGGGTCAATGTCGTGGGAATCTGGGAGCGTGGAAAGTTTGGAATCCCGACTGCCGAAAGTAGAATCACCCGGACCAGCGTTCTGGTGCTGGCAGGGTCAGAAGAGACTCTCGATACCTTTGACGAGGTCTATTCCTTTTACCATATTTACAAGCTGACGACGGATCCTGTACTCATTGTTGGAGGCGGCCGGGTTGGATTGGCAATAGCGGACCGTTTCAAGGAGCGGGGCACACCCTATCTCATCATCGACAAAAATCCCCGGAGCGTCCATCAGGAGGAAAATGTTGTCATCGGCGATGCCGCCGATATACGCACCTTGCAGCGAGCCTGGCTTGACAAAGCTCCGGCGGCGCTTATTACAACCCACGATGATGCGACCAATATTTATCTCACAAAATACTTAAGAAGCCTGCGGCCGGACCTGCAGATTCTCAGCCGCGCCAATCTGGAGCGTAATGTTTCTACACTTCATCGCGCGGGCGCCGATTTCGTCATGTCCTATGCTTCCCTGGGAGCCAATGCCATTTTTAACTTTCTGAAACATGAAGAAACAGCAATGCTCGCAGAGGGTTTGAACGTCTTTCATTTGAAGGCTCCCCCATTTTTGGTCGGCAAGACCCTCGTAGATTCTAAAATCAGGGAGCTGACAGGTTGTTCCGTCGTGGCCATCAGAGAAAATGGCGTCATGCACATCAACCTTGACCCGCGAAAGCCGATCATGGAGGATTCCGAACTCGTCCTGGTCGGCACCTATGAAGGCGAGCGGAACTTCATACACTGGAACGAATAGACTTGATTTGGTTATATGCCGATTTACCCGAAGACCCCTTGTTTAGATAAAACCTTTTTTATTATGTCGCTTTCATTGCAATTCATAACCCCGATTTAACTCATACCGCAAAGGCCATAAAAGTTGTTTCTTTTGATCTTAGCACACCCGAAATAAACTCGAGGTGACTTACCCGACCGTCCGGATAAGTCACCTCAGTTTTTAGATCTATGACTGATAAGGCGGAGCCGGATGATATTCCATGATCTCCTGAACCTGGCGGGCATGGTCAGGACTATAGATCCGGCCGATGAGCCACAAAGCCATGTCAATTCCTGCGGTTATCCCCGCTGCCGTGACGATTTTCCCATCCTGCACGTAACGTGTGCCTTCTACAACCGTGGCCAGGTTCATCTGCTTCATCGGCTCGATCCCCATCCAATGGGTGGTCACCTTCTTTCCTTGAGCCACCCCTGAGGCGAGCAGGATGAACGAACCGGTGCAGACACTTGTGGTCCACTGGGTTTTTTCGTCCGTCTTTCTTACCCAGTCCAGCATTTCTTTGTCGCCCAGAATCGCTAAGGGATCCTGGGTGCCCGGTACGATCAGAATATCCGGCGCGGGGACTGTGGCGAAAGTGTAATCCGGTACAATTTTCAGACCTCCCAGACCAACGATGATTTCATCCGTTTTGGCGACCGTGTAAAGTTGATCTTCAGGATGGCCTATGGTGGCGGAAATACTGAAGACTTCGTGCGGCCCGGCAAAATCCAGCTCTGCCGCACCATTGTAGACCAATATGGCGGTTTTGATGCTCATGTTTCAGCCTCCTTTGTTTTGAAGTTTCTCCTGTCGACAGGTTGACTGGAAACGGTCGCGGTAGGCCTGGGGGGTGATGCCCAGGTAACGCATGCACGCCCGCCGCAAATGCTCTGCACTGTTGAACCCGCTTTCCCGGGCAAGGGTCTCAACAGGGTCTTCCTTATCTTCGAGTAAACGGATGGCGTGTTCCAGTCGACACTGTTCCACATAACGTGCCGGCGTCACGCCGGTTTCTCGGACAAAAACACGGGCGAAATTGCGGGGACTCATGGCGGCCTGCTCGGCCAAACTCTCTATTGTGATCGATCCGCCGTAATTTTCCGCGATCCATTTCAATATATTGGCCATGGGACTGTCTTGTGCGATCTGCTGCCGGAGCTGAACACTGAATTGACTCTGCCCGCCGGGACGCTTCAGGTAAAGAACGAGCATTCTGGCAACGTCCAGACTTAATTTTTTGCCGTAATCCTCCTCAAGAAGGGCCAGGGCCAGATCCATGCCCGAGGTAATTCCTGCCGAGGTGGCGATATGCCCATCACGAATGAAAAGGGCATCGCAATCCACGACAATCTCCGGATAATCCGTCTTCATTTCCTGCAGCGCAACCCAGTGTGTCGTGGCCCGTTTCCCGTCAAGCAGGCCTGCCCTGGCCAGGACGAGCGAACCGGTGCATACGGAACAGAAGCGGCGGACCTGCTTTTCCATGCAGCACAGCCAGTTGAGAAATTCCCTGTCATCGGCCAGAGGGCTCACGTCCGGTCCGCCGGCAACGAAAAGTGTATCAATCGGTTTTGAAAAATCTTTCCAGGCATAATCTGCCGTCAGTTTTACACCGGAAAATGTACTGAAGACGCCTTTCTTCCGCGCCAGGATGTATGATTGATAAGCAGGTGCATAAGCCGCACCCTGATTGTTAAGGAGAAAATCGGCCATGGCAAACACTTCAAGGGGACCGACAATATCGAGGATCTCAGAGCCTTCAAAACCGACGACGGCAATGTTTCTCGTAACGACTGGCATCCTTTCTTTTTCCATAGCGTTCTCCTTCGATTGCAGGGTAGCATGGTTTTAATAAAGGCAGAATGACATTATACATGCATATTCTGCCAAATTAATGAACAGATTTTTTATCTTCTCACGCCAAAACATAACCGGCCTCACATCCAGACGATTTGCAACCTGCTGAAAAATTCCATGCCCCTGAATCCTCGATGTGTACGAAAACCAAAATGAAGGACGCTGACGGAACCATCGCGTCCGTAATGATAAGTTGTGATATCAACTATGGGATATCCTTTCTGTGAAGGGAAAAAGTGATTTGGACTTTGAAGTAAGAACCGTTCATTTTCAGCCATGGCTTTCCAGCGACAGTCTGCTTTATCAACGGCAATAATCCATTAACATGCGATCTCTTGCGTGCCAGTTCCCCTTTTTAGCGCCCGATATAACTATCCGGACACGTCTTTGATGTTGCATAATCCGGTTATATATTATAAAGCATAACGCCACATCAATTCGTTCAGCAAATAAACATGGGAATGCCACGGGAATGAAATTTACGTTCCGTGGGATTCGTTACTGACACACCAACTTATTACCGGAGATGTTCATGGATAAACCAATTCAGCAGAAAATCATTGATTGCGTCAAACCCGTTTCAGATGGTCTCGTTGTTTCTGACGTGCGTATCGGTTTGGGCTATACCAGTGTGCGACTCGGAAACGACAATATCGGCATTGCGTGGACGGCTCAGTCAAATTCGGGAAGCTGCACGCACGAGCAAAAAGCAGGGACGCTTGCGGGCAGAGCAGCCCATGAGCTTCTCGAGATGCTGGGAAACCCGATTAACCCGCTTTCCCGCTCCATCGGCCTCGCAACGGCCAATGCCCTGGCGGCGGGATTGCCGCATCCCCAAACCACCACGACGGATGTCCTGGAACTGGTCAATATTCAGGCCTCCGATCATGTTACGATGGTCGGTTTTTTTGGTCCGCTTATTTCGAGTTTGCGCCGAACCGGCTGCCGGCTGGATATTCAGGAACTGGCAGATGACAAGCCGGGGACCATTGCCCCGGAAGAGGGTCGTGCATCCCTGGCCGCGTGCAGCGTTGCCATCATCACCGCCACTTCCATCGTCACCGGAACCATAGATGAACTGCTGTCCGGACTTGGAAATCCCCGGGCCGTCGTCATTCTGGGGCCGTCGGCGTTCATGCGCCCGGAGGTTTTCGACAAAACACCGGTGACCCACATCGCCGGGGCCAGAATTCACAATGCCGACGCCGTACAGCAGATTGTTTCCGAAGGAGGCGGGACCATGATCCTGAAGAACCACATGGACTTTGAAACGATCTGTTTGAAAGATTGATCCGGTGGGGTCGCCTTGATGATACAGCCTGCCCATGTCATTCCATAAAAGTCGTTGACCGATGGAAAATCGGACCCCAAATTCTGATGTTTAAAATCTTCGGAACCGATTTTCGGATGGGATAAAAAAGACCTGGGGATACACCCCGTGAAAAAGCGCTTGCATGGTTTTGAACGGTTGCAGCAGATATTTTGTCTTTTCATGATAATACACGTATCGAACATCCTTTTTGCCCTAATCTTGACGCACCCATGACTCGTTTATATATTTCAGCTCTATGAGTAAAACTTTATTTTTCGGATGAGAGGATCAAGTAAAATGGAAAACGAAGACAAAAAAGGGAAGATCAAAATATTGCATAATGAAAAGGAAGGTTGTTTCTTTTGTGATGTTGACGGGCATCGATGCGTTGTGGAGCATGAAATGAAAGACCAGGGCAAGGCACTCGATGTCTATCGCACTTTTGTCCATTCCGACCTTCGCGGCAGGGGAATAGCCGAAGAACTTCTAAAGGCGGTTGTCGATTATGCCGCGCAAAACGGGATGAAAGTTATCCCCTCCTGCTCGTATGCCGTTACCTATTTCCGTCGGCACAAGGAACATAAGGTTTTACTTGCGGACGGCGTAAATATCGAGGAAGACGGCGGCAGCTGCCGCATTCCCGGCATGAAGAAAGTCTAATGAAACGTTGCACTGACTTTCGATATTAACCCTGTGAGTCCGGGATCCAGAATTCATGTTCGCTTCAAAATGATGCCCATGAAAAGCTCGGCCTATCCACCAGCGCCACGGTCTTCGCTCCCTGTAAAGGCCGGGTCATTTCAAGGAGCAAAGCTTCGAGAAATCTTTAAGTCTTTTTTCGGCATGGTCGGGCAGAGTCTATCCGGATCGAAAAACGACGTTGACCACCGGTGGGAAATAGACTATAAATTCCCGCCGTTAAATGCAAAATTCGTTTTTGAGCACGGAATAATAAAGATCAGGGGAACAACGTGAAAAAGAAAACCGTAGGAATATTCTTCGGGGGTATCAGTAACGAAGCGGACATCTCGATCATTTCCGCCCAGAACATCATCAAAAATTTCGATCGTAAAAAATATAATCTGGTTCTGGTTTACTGGCATACTGATAATCAGTTCTATGTTTTAAAAGATGCCAATGAAATTAAAAGCATTTCAAAAAAGAACAGGATAACCGCCGATGACTTTTCCAGGCTTTTTGATGTCGCTTTGCCGGTTACCCATGGCAAATATGGGGAAGACGGCGCACTGCAGGGACTTTTTGAAATTCAGAAAGTGCCCTATTGCGGCTGCCGGGTTTTGAGTTCAAGCCTGTGCATGGACAAGGCTGTTTTCAAAACATTTTTATCCGGACAGCAAGTCAATCAGGTCAATTTCGATGCGATTGATCTGCGGGGTAAAAAACCAGCCGATGTTGAAAAATGGATCGCTAAAATAAAAGAAACCTTCCGGTTACCCGTTTTCATCAAACCCTCGAATTCCGGCTCTTCAGTCGGTGTGGTAAAAGTTACGGATTTTAATAAACTTAAGAAAGCCATCAAAGATGCCGCACAGCATGATGATAAAATCGTTGTTGAGCAGGGACTCGTAAACCCCAGGGAAATTGAGGTGGCCGTATTAGGCAATGACGAATTGACCGTATCCGATCCGGGGGAGCTTGTCGTAGATGGGACTTTCTATGATTTCGATGAGAAATATAAGAATAACAAAACCCAGGTCGTCATTCCGGCTAAACTTAATTCTCAAATGAAGGAAAAAATCAAAAGCACGGCCGCTAACGCTTACCGGCTTTGCGACTGCAAGGGCTTTGCGCGGGTCGATTTCTTTGTTGATGGAAACAGAATATATTTGAATGAAATCAACACACTGCCTGGGTTTACGGATATTTCCATGTACCCGATGCTGATGAAAAATATGGGCCTGTCTTATAAAGAGCTGATCAATAGAATTATTGACCTAGCGAATTGATTTTAAGCAGAAATTTTATGTCTCAAACGAAACCGGTCAGACATCCCTCGTTTTATGTATCATCATGCACTTGCGCTGCGAAAGCGGCAAAAAAAACGTTTACCGGCACGACATATCCTTGGGCTGTTTCATTTCAGCCCTGCCATGACACCCAACAGTTCGGCATTGGACGGAATGTCCGTCATACTTTTTGCGTATTGAGCAAATGCAATTTTACCATTTCCATTGATGATAAAAAGAGCCGGCATGCGTCCGAGTTTGAACAGATTCCATTCCTGGCCATAAAGTTTTCCCACTTTGCCCCCGGGGTCCGGAATGCCGGTATAACCAAGCATTTCTTTTTCCCAATATTCCCTGACCATTTCCGCATTATGAGGGGCAATCACCGTAATTTGGGCTTTCTTGTCCGTGAACAAGCTTAAATCTTCCTGCATCTTCCCGAGATGCCGCCTGGCAAAAGGTCAGCTGAAACCTCTCAGAAAAACCAGAACGACCGGCCCCTTTTTCCTGATGGCAGAAAGTTTGATCACTTCACCGAAACAATTTTCCGCTTTGAATTCCGGTGCGTGTGCTCCGACCGTCAATTTCATCTAAGCACCCAATCCTGTGTTTGAATGACTGTTGTCTCAATTATCCATTTTTTCCCCGTATTATTCAATCGACTTCTTTTCTTTAAGAAATAACCAAGCGTCAGCGCAAAAGTAATAGAGGCACTGGTCTTGCTGATTTTTACATCCTGCTTTTTTGCACGGTCAAGAGGTAAGTCCGAATTAATCCTTTCGCTCAACTCTCGTTCCTGATTTTGAATAATGGTAAAAGTCTGTTGACCGGCGGGGTAGTTGGCACATCAATTCAAGCTGCCAAGTTCTTAAGAATCCGGTTTGAGTATGGAATAAAGACGACTGGCGGCATGCTTGGGCAAAACCCGGCGGTGAGCACATCCTTTTCACACTGACATTCGACGACGATCGACAGGGTGCCCTGCACCCAGGCTTTCATAAGGATCCGGAGCTGCCTGGCCCCTATGAATCCTGGGAGAAAACGTTTGTTCGTTATCTGTTTTTTAAAGTCATCGGTTGATATCAAGTTAGAATTATGCAAAATGATGAAATAAGAATGTTTGATAATTTGACCCCATTGTCAAGTCAGACAGACAATGTATTCGACAAAACCGGCATGATCTGCATAGCCTGTTGAAGGGAGCTTTTTTGTGAATACTGGTGAGCAAACGCTTGACTGGCTTTATAACGAACAGTTGAAGATCAATGACGAGTGGGCGATTCGCACGCCAAAAGGTTTTCAATGGTGGGCCGACAAGAACGCGCAGACAATTGAGGTAATCGGTGAAGAAACCGGTCCAAACGGTGAAATCGCCTCCTTGATTTCGGTTCGCACGGAATTTCTCTGCAACCTTGAACTGACCGATCACGCCCTGGCTGCCATGAACGCATTGCTGATGGTCTTCGCCTCAATGGCGGGACCGGTTTATAATGCGGAAAAACGCTCCCTGGAACTTTGCACGCTGGTGCGGGTTCACCAGGGTATCCGTCCGTGGATGAATTCCCTGATCAGCGTTGCCGCAGTCATGCAGATCGCCGAGGCCAGAATCATGGCTAATGAGGCATCAAGAGTTCTGGGTGCAAAGGAAGCCGTGAGCGGGCATCCCGAGCGCGGCATCCGGCAAGACCCTGATCAAATGGTCGGTGTCGTTGCGGGTTTGATCGTTCCTGCGGGAAAGGAGCCTTGTCGATGGTCGGCAAAAGATTTTCAGGACGTGGTAAATCAATACATGCAGGGGCCGCCGGCACTTGGCGCCAGCGCGGATGGTCCGGGTTGTGCCGCGGAGTTTCCTTACGGAGAGCGCTCATCCCTTTGTCTGATGAGGGCTGATCAACCACACCCGAGGTACGGGAACGGGCTTTTCCTCCTGCAGACTTTCCCCGTTGGTGAAATGTCCGATGCCGAGGGGGCAAAACTGGCCCTTGCATTGAACGCGGAAGAACTCACCGTGAAACCATCCGGTTACGGATTCGGCAGTTTTGTCTATCGAGACGGGGGCATTCACTTCACGACTTTTCTGCCAAATGTGACATATGGAACGGGCTTGCTGCCGAATATCTATTTCGCAAACGCCAGCCGCGCAAGGGAAATGGCTATTCGTCTGAAAAAAGGCAATTAAAAAAGGGAAATTTTGGGGCATGGGGTGGTTAACAACTCTTTTTTACGCTTAGTCAGATAAGGAGGTTCAATTATGGCGGCATACATTGTATTGATCAAGCTGACGGATCAGGGAGCGAAGGACATCAAGCATCTGCCCAAGCGGGTCAGGGCGGCGGGCAAAATGATGGAGAAAGTGGGAGGCAAAATTAATGCGTTTTACCACACCATGGGGCAATACGATTACGTTGCCATCGCCGAAGCACCCAGTGATGAAGTGGCATGCAATTTCCTGCTCGGCCTTGGCGCGGAAGGAAGCCTCAGAACGACGACGATGAAGGCGTTTTCCCTGGATGAGTTTACGGAGATCGTTAAAAAATTACCCTGAGCAATGTTTCGGAGCGTCACACCCATGTACTTAAAAGGCAGGGTCATTTGACCCTGCCTTTTCCTGAAACAATAAATTTTGTGAATTGGCGACAGAAGGAAAGTCTTATCATGAAGAAAATACTGCCGCATCTGCTTTACGCAAGCGTTTCCGTGATTGTTCTTCTCACACTATCGGGCTGCGCGTCAAATATGACACAGTACATCGCCGACAGGCTCATTGTCGATGAATTGTATAAAACTTACCAGGTTCATCCGGCTGACCTGTCTTCCGGTTCAAAATGTCCACAACCTCCTGCCGTCAGAATTTTGAATATGGAATCCAGAACCGATGACTATGAAACGGTGGGAAAGGCTGTAACCAGTGAGGTGATAAATCCGAAAGACATGATGCAGGCATTTGTTGCGTATTTAGAAAACGGATTCCAAAAGAGTCATGTAAAAGTTGACAATCGTTCCGAAAAGATCCTGCAAGTAAAAATGGTAGACTTTAAGTCGAAATCGCGTTTCTACAACTTTGATACCCGGTTCTGCGCCGAATTGACCATCCCGGAAACAGGTTTCACCAAATACTACGAGGCCAATGAAAACGCAGAATTGGCCTGGGCTTCCGCTGCCCATGCCATGCATGATGTCTCAAGACAGATGATTGACGACCCTGCGATCCGGGATTACATCCTGTGCAAGGCCGGAAAAGCGGACACCCCGAAGATTGACAGGGAAAAAACGTTCAGTCAGAAACTGATCGAATTGCAGGAAGCTTTAATTCACGGGCTCATTACAAAAGAAGAATACGATCTTAAGCGAAAAGAGCTTCTCGAAAGGTTTTAGGATGCTCTCCTGCAATAATCATCGATAAATTTTTCCCCTGTTCCCAAGCATTGCAATCCTTCTCTTTCATTCACATAGAGGAAATTTCCACGTTTTTTCACATTCGTTCGAAATGACCAAGAAAAGTAGATCCTTCATACCGAACGCCAGAGACTGTGTCAGAACTACCGATTTGAGGCAGAGGTCATTCTGAACGCAGTGAAGAATCTAATAATAACTGGATGATAAAGAAAAAAATCCTTCGCAGTTGTTCAGGATGACAATCGCTTTCGCCTCGACTTTTACGAAGCCCCTTACCTGTTTGTCATTTCGAGGAGCGGAGCGACGAGAAATCTTAAAGACGTTTCGGTATTCCGCCGACCAAGCAGCAATATGCAGACTGCTTTTGTATTAAGTGATATCCCCATAAGAGAAAGACCGTCGACTGGTAACATTCTATTATTCACAAATGGCTTGACAAACCATCTTAAAGAAATACAATACACCCATGAAAACGAAGCTGGGAAAACAGGAAATGCAGTTGCTGGCTTACCTCCAGATGCGCAAACGCCGGACGGTCAAGACCCGTGAACTGCTCGATCCGCTGCAATTGAGTCGTGATCAGGAACGGGAACTGTTCCGCCGGATGGCCCGCGGCGGTCTGATCGCACGGGTACGTCCAGGTCTTTATCTCGTTCCTGAACAACTGCCACTCGGCGGCTCCTGGAGTCCCGATGAAGTTCTGGCGCTGAACACCCTGATGGAAGACAGGAACGGGCGTTACCAGATTTGCGGCCCCAATGCCTTTAATCGCTACGGATTCGACGAGCAAATACCCAGCCGCGTTTATGCCTACAACAACCGGATCTCCGGTGAACGCATCATCGGAGCAATCGAATTTACTCTGATTAAGGTGACCGACGACCGTCTTGGCGATACGGAAGAGGTGAAAACGGCTCAGGACCAAACAGCCGTATATGCCTCCCGGGTCCGGTCTCTGATCGACGCCGTATACGACTGGTCACGGTTCAACAGCCTGCCCCGGGCCTATGACTGGATCAGGCAGGAATTGAAAGCAAGCCGTGTCGGAATGGAGTACCTTGTGACGGCCACCCTGCGTTATGGTGACAAGGGAACCATTCGGCGCATGGGCGTTTTAATGGAAATGTCGGGCGCCGAAGCGAATCTGTTAAAGAAAATGGAAGAGTCGCTGACGCCGGCCACATCGTTAATCCCCTGGATTCCGACAAATCCGAAACGGGGAAGGATAAACCGCCGCTGGGGGGTCGTTATCAATGAGTCGATCTGACTTTAAGGAGAAAATACTTGTCCATGACGATCCCGTCCTGTTTCGGGAAGCCGTCAGTTTTACGGCAGCGGAAACCCGATTCCTCCCACGGCTGATCGAAAAAGATTACTTTTGCACAATCCTGCTGGACTATCTGGCCGCATCTGTGGGGAAGCTTGTGTTCAAGGGTGGAACATGCCTTACAAAGGTTCATGCCGGTTTTTATCGTCTCAGTGAAGATCTGGATTTCGTCATCCCAACGCCCCTTTCTGCATCCCGTTCTGAGCGGCGCGACCTGAGTACAGAACTCAAACAGTCCGCCGCTGAGCTGCCTAAGCGAGTAAAGGCTTTCCATTTAAACAATCCCCTCAACGGGGCAAACAACTCGACACAGTATATTGCGGTCATCGGCTACGCCTCTTTAATCAGTCGGCAGGAGGAATCCATCACGCTAGAAATCGGCTTGCGCGAACCACTCCTGACATCACCCCTCTCCGGCAAGGTACAAACCATTCTCCTGAATCCAATAACCGGTACACCTATGATACCCGAGATGCCTCTGCCATGCCTTTCCCTTAATGAGGCAATGGCCGAAAAGCTGCGGGCGGCCTTGTCACGGCGGGAAGTCGCGATCCGGAATTTCTTCGACATCGATTATGCCGTGAGAAAACTTAATTTCCATCCGTTGGAAACCAAAATCACCGATCTGGTGAAACAGAAACTTTCCATTCCGGGTAACGAGCCCATCGATGTTTCACCGCAGCGGCTGGCATCGCTACGAAAACAGCTTAATACTCAGTTAAAACCTGTCCTGCGCTCATCCGATTTCAAAGAGTTTGACCTGGAACGCGCCTTTGGAATCGTGCAGTCCGTCGCTTATACGATAACGGCAAGCAATACCGTGCGGTCCGGGGCATAAAAAAGTCCGTTGACCGGAGAGAGGAAGCCGATCTTTTCTTGTTGAGGTGATAAATTCATGTCAGGCACCCTTTGGATACTGGAAGCAATCGGGAATGAAAAATTTCCCTACCGTCTGCGCATCGTTCAAAATGGGCGAATCCTGCTGTGCCTGTGGGTACAGGAACGATGGCCGGGCCAGAAAGGCAATGTATTCTGCATCAGGGACGAGAACGAAGTTGAAGATTATCCGGCTGCCGAAATAGAAAAGGTTCCGGTTATTTCCCTGGAGCGTTTCGGCAAGAAACTCGCCGTCATTTTAGACAGAGCCATAAACAAGCGATGTGATTTCCTTTTTCTCTCAAAGCAATATAAATCAAGGGAAGGCTTTTACGAACAGATTTTCTGGCGGACGGAACGCGGTTTGAAGGAACGAAAACCGAAAGTCAAGCTCTCTACTTATAACAAAGAAGCGCTTAATATCGTCGTGGACTCGGCCGAACGATATGCCTGGCGGTTTCCCGGCGATACCGTGGTACGGGAAAAGCTGCCTGCCGGTGATTACGCTCTCAAGGAAGAAAACCGAATTCTCGCCCTCATCGAACGGAAAACCTTGGACAACCTCCTGCATGAATTCGGGAAAATGGCTGTTTTCCATCAGCAACTTTCCGAACTCGGCGCCTATCATCACTGTGCCCTGGTCATTGAGGCAAACTACTCCGATTTTCTCAATCCGAATAAAATGAAGCACTACCCGCCCGCATTCACGGCCAAAGCCCTCGCCGAGCTTCACGCCCTTCATCCTGAGTTGACCATTGTCTATGCGGGCAATCGAAAACTTGCCCAGGAATGGTCCCGCCACTTCTTTTCCGCAATCACCGCGCACGAACGCGATGTACCGAACAAAAAGATTTTAGAGATTATCGAACAATACGGTACTCCGCCGAAAACCACCGGAGGGTGCTTTTTTGAGATCAAACAGGCCATCAGCCATGATTTTCCGCAGGAATTCACCGCCGCCGCAGTCAGAAACGCCTTCCCTGATGCGCCTGAATCAACCGTGAAACGAGTGCTCCTTAACTTGAAAGCAGAGGGTATGATTGAAGCTGTCGGCAGAGGGAAAAAGAGTTACTGGATTAAGCAACCGGGCTGAAAGGGTAAAAACAAGTGGTCATATCGGACTCCGATCCGGCATCCATTCGCAGGGCGTAACGTACTGGAAATAGATTCCAGGTAGCGCTGCGCTTGCCTGGAATGACAAAAGATGCGATTGTCATTTCGAGGAGCGCAGCGACGAGAAATCTTGCAGTCAGCGCCTCCCTCTGCAAAGCAGCATTTCTCCAGATTAAAAAGTCCGTTGACCGGCGGGGGGAAACGGACTATAAATTCCTTCTGTTAAGTTCTTAATAATCCGTTTCTGGGCATGGAATAAAAAAGACCTGGGGGGTGCACCATGCAGAAAGCATAAGAATCCTGTCGATTCGAGTTTCAGTGGGATTATTATGCTTTCACCAAATAACTAGTGTGGTGTATATGCTTTTCTGTTCCTGGTTTTCTCTGGTTTCATGTCTGGTTGTTCAACGAAGGCAAAAAATATGTACTCCTTATACAGATTTTGCTTTGTGATCATACTAGCGCTGACAATACTTTTATCCGCTGGTTTACCATGCACTGCTCAGCAGGAGAAAAGCTCTGTCCGGGATGCTGGAACTTTTTATATTTCCATACCAAACACATCTGATTGGTCTGTTACTGTTGACGAATCGAAGAGCAGTATTGAAGCAGTACGCACCAAGAAATGGTGGACCGGCAGAATACTCGGCAGCACCCTTGTCAGGGTCTTTGAAAACAGGTTGACGGACGAAACAAAAAAAAGTGGCTCCCCAGATGAATTGGCCAGACAATACATCGCATCAGAAGAAAATGTACTGGCCAAGGCAGCCCAGGAGGGTGACTATTCACTGGAGAGAACGGCAAAAGGAACCGCCGATATCGGGGGTAAGAAATTATTTACTCTGGCATATAAGATTAAACGAGGAAAGTTTTTTCTCAGCGGTGGCATGTCTCAGATCGTAGAGGCAATCCTCTACGTATGGTTTCCACCGGAATTTTCCCAAACAGGCAAATTTTACGGATTCCTTATCAGTGAATCTTATGAACGAGGCGCTTTGGTCAAGGTGAATCTGGAACAAATCCTACCGATTATCGAAAGCTTTTCATTGAAACCGTAAATTGTTCTATTTTTGACAATCACGATTCGGGAGATAGCTCTTACACTTTTAATCAGATAGATGAGCTCTATCACCATCATATTCGGCAGTAATTCTTAATTAAATATTCAATCATCGGTCACAGTAATCATATCCGTTGACCGGCGGGAGCAAACGGACTATAAATCCCCGCGGTTAAGTTCTTCAAAATCCGGTTTTGAGAGAAGATCAAAACAGCCTTTCAGCTATCTTTCCACAATAAAAGGGGATCTGTGAATCGTATCGGCGAAGATGAAGGCATGC
>ERZ795054.2181-NODE-2181-length-16893-cov-4.442214_pt1 | contig 16893 bp, 15 predicted proteins | sample MGYA00375138_ERZ795054 | MGnify/ENA primary metagenome ERZ795054 (study PRJEB30183, sample SAMN05720215) | anaerobic digester metagenome | isolation source: active sludge of municipal wastewater-treating anaerobic digesters | place: USA | collected 2014-12-23 ... | reverse complement strand
AAGGCCAGGAAAGTAGAAGAGGCTCCGGCTGAGACAAGCGAAGCCTGATCGTAAACCTTAAAGACCTTATCACCATGGCTCATAAAAAAGGTGCCGGAAGTTCGAACAACGGTCGTGAAAGCGAAAGCAAACGACTGGGTGTAAAGATATTTGGCGGCCAGTTCGCCACCGCAGGCAACATCATCGTGCGTCAGCGCGGGACCAAGCACAACCCCGGCCTCAACGTCGGCATGGGCAAGGACCACACCCTCTTCGCCATGAACGATGGCGTAGTGGAGTTCCGCCGCCGCAAGGACAACAAGTCCTACGTCTCGGTGATCCCCCCGGAAGAAGCCAAGTGACGCACCGCGTCCGCGGAAGATGTCCAGCTAATTGAGTGGTCTCCCGTGCCCTGGTGCGGGAGACCTTTTTATTACGCGCTCGTGCGTATTTTTGCCCCACAAAACCGCCATCCATGCTTGAGATTGCATTTCTCCGGGAACAGCCCGAGGTAGTAAAGGAAGGACTGAACAAGAAACATTTTGGTGATCCCGGCATCGTGGACCGCATCCTGGAGCTCGACCAGCAGCGCCGCGCGACCCAGAAGTCGCTCGACGATGCCCTGGCTCAGGGCAAGACCATGGCGCGGGACATCGGGGCCCTGATGCAGCAGGGCCGGACCGAAGAGGCCACAGCCGCCCGCGAACGCACCGGTGAGCTGAAGCAGCTGGCCCGGGAGCTCTCGGAAGCGCTGGAGAAGGCGGAAGCCGAACAGGACCGCCTGCTCACTGAGCTTCCCAACCTGCCCCATTCCAGCGTACCGGCCGGACGTCATGCCGAGGACAACCTCGTGGTGCACCAGGAAGGGGAGCTCAAGTCCCAGGAAGGCCTGCTGCCGCATTGGGAGCTTGCAGCCAGAGGACGGATCATCGATTTCGAGCTGGGCAGCAAGATCAGCGGTGCCGGGTTCCCGGTGTACCGCGGAGCCGGCGCCCGCCTGCAGCGGGCCCTGATCAATTTCTTCCTGGAGGAAGGAATCAAGGCAGGGTATGAAGAATACCAGCCCCCCCTGGTGGTGAACGCGGCCAGCGGGTTCGGCACCGGACAGCTTCCCGACAAGGAAGGACAGATGTACTATGTGAACGAGGACGACCTCTACCTCATCCCCACGGCCGAGGTCCCCGTAACCAATTTCTACCGCGACCTCATCGTCAAGGAATCCGAGCTGCCCATACGTAATGTGGCCTATTCCAGCTGCTTCCGGCGCGAGGCGGGCTCCTATGGCAAGGATGTGCGCGGGCTCAACCGCCTGCACCAGTTCGATAAGGTGGAGATCGTGCAGATAGAACACCCTGCCCGTTCCTATGAAACCCTTGAGAGTATGCGCGCCCATGTGGAAGGCCTGCTCCGCAAACTGGAGCTCCCCTACCGTGTGCTGCTGCTGTGCGGGGGCGATATGAGCTTCACTTCCGCCAAGACCTACGATATGGAAGTATGGTCAGCCGGTCAGGGCCGCTGGCTGGAGGTGAGCTCCATCTCCAATTTTGAGACCTTCCAGTCAAACCGCATGAAGCTGCGCTTCCGCGACGGCGACGGCAAGCCCCGCCTGGCGCACACCCTCAACGGGAGCGCCCTGGCCCTGCCCCGCATCGTGGCGGCCCTGCTCGAGAACAACCAGGAGGGGGACCTCATCCACATCCCCGCGGCCCTGCAGCCCTATACCGGCTTTGCGCATATCCGCCTGACATGAACTAAAACCGGGTGATCCACGTTATTCACCCTGGTGCATTCCACTCCGCTCAATACCCCTGTTATGAGGACCCGCTCCGGTATGCCTTTCCTGCTGACGCTCCTGTTCCTGTGGGCGGTCCAGACCCCATGGTCGGCCGGGGCTCAGGACAAACAGGATGAAGAGCTGGCCATGATGTTCTTCCGCGACGGGAACTATGCCAAGGCCGCGGCGCTCTACGAAAAGCTATATGACAAGAGCCCCAAGCAGCATTTCTATTCATACCTTCTGTTCTGCCAGATTGAAACCGGAGCCTACCGCGATGCGGAAAAGCTGGTCAGGAAGCACCTCAGGCAGAACAACAACGACCCGCGTTACCTCGTGGACCTGGGCTATGTGTTTTCCCGTCAGGGGGAACAGCAGGAAGCCGAGAAGATGTACCGCCAGGCGATGAAAGAGGTAGGGAATGGACGGGGGCCCATCCAGAACCTGGCAAATGCCTTTCTTTCGCGCCAGCTGAATGAATATGCCCTGGAGACCTACAAACGGGGCAGGGAGCTGAGCCGGGAGTACGGGTACCGGATGGAGGTGGCACAGATCTTTGAACGCATGGGCCGTTTCCCGGAGATGCTCGACGAGCTGCTGGCGATGGCCGAAGAGGACCCGGCGACCCTGGCCCAGGTGCAGGCCCGCCTGCAGAACGCCCTGGCCGACGATCCGGACGGAGAGAAGAACGAGGCTTTCAGGGAGTCGCTGTTGGGCAAGGTGCAGCGCGACCCGGGCAAGACCTTCCTGACCGAGCTCTTGCTGTGGCATGCCATCCAGCAGAAAGACTTCGACCTGGCCCTGTTGCAGGCCACGGCCCTCGACAAGCGCCTGGGTGAAGACGGGAAGCGGGTGTTTGACCTGGCCCAGCTGGCGGCCGCGAATGAATCCTACGACGCCGCACTCGCTGCCCTGGACTATGTGGTCAGCAAAGGAGAGATGGAACCTTACTTCATGCTGGCCACCATTACCCACCTCAATGTGCGCTATTCCCGGGTGATGCAGCGCTACGAATTCGACCGCGCCTCCCTGCTGCAGCTCGAGTCGGAACACCGGCAGCTGCTGGCCGAGTTCGGCACCAACGAGGCCTCGCTCCCCTTGCTGCTCAACCTGGCGCGCCTTCAGGCCTTCTACCTCGAGCGCGCCCCGGATGCCATAGCCCTGCTTGAGCAGGCCCGGAGCCTGGGAGGGCTGAACCCCGCCAAACAGGCGGAGATCAAACTGGAGCTGGGCGATATCTACCTGTTTACTGGGGAGGTTTGGGAAGCTACCCTCCTGTACAGCCAGGTGGACAAGGCCTTCAAGAATGACCCCGTCGGGCATATGGCAAAGCTGAAGAACGCCAGACTATCCTTCTACATAGGCGAATTCGACTGGGCCAAGGCCCAGCTCGACGTGCTCAAGGCCGCGACCTCCAAGCTCATCGCCAACGACGCCATGGAGCTTTCGCTGCTCATCGGCGATAACCAGGAGGACGACAGCACCCAGGTGGCCCTGCTCAGCTATGCCCGGGCCGACCTTTTCCTCTATCGCAACCGCGTGGACTCAGCCCTGCGCCTGCTCGAGGCCATGGAAGGGGCCTACACCTGGCACCCCATCCTGGATGATGTGCTGATGAAGAAGGCCGAGATCTATTCCCGGCTGCAGGACTTCCGGATGGCGGACAGTATGTATGCCCTGGTCCTGCAGAAGTACCCTTACGATATTTTCGGAGATGACGCCTTGTTCCTGAGGGGCAGGCTGGCGGAAGAACGCTTTCGCGATAAGGATAAGGCCATGGCCTTCTATGAACAACTGATGTTCGACTATCCGGGGAGCCTGTTTGTGGTGGATGCCCGCAAGCGCTACCGTTCCCTGCGTGGCGATATCCTCAACTGATGGATGGTATGACGGCGGTTCGTCCCAAAAAGCACCTGGGCCAGCATTTCCTTACCGATGCCGGTGTCGCTCGCCGGACCGCTGAGGCCATTCCGGATACGGCCACTCGGCTGCTGGAGATCGGCCCGGGCACCGGGGCCCTGACCCGGCATCTGCTGGAGCTGCCCGGAAAAGAGCTGAAGCTGGCAGAGATTGATGAGGAATCGGTGAGTTATTTGCTGCAGCACGGGATCGTAGCCCCGGACTCCCTGATCCGGGGCGATTTTCTGAAGATGGACCTGCAGGGGATCTATGAACAGCCGTTCTGGGTGGTGGGGAATTTCCCCTATAATATTTCAAGTCAGATCCTTTTCCGGGCATACGAGAATGCGGGACTGGTGCAGGGCCTGGTGGGAATGTTCCAGAAGGAGGTTGCCCAGCGCATCGCCTCCGGGCCCGGCAGCAAGACCTACGGCATCCTCAGCGTATTGCTGCAATCCCTGTTCAGGGTGGAATACCTGTTCACGGTAAACGAAGGCGCCTTCTTCCCTGCGCCCAAGGTGAAGAGCGGGGTGATCCGGCTCAGCCCCGATCCGGACCTGGTGTATCCCAGCGACAAGTCGGTGTTCACCCAGGTGGTGAAGACGGCTTTCAACCAGCGCCGCAAGACCCTGCGCAACGCCTTGAAGCCCCTGCTAGACCCCGGGGTAATGCTCCCGGAGGAGCTCGCCTCAAAGAGGGCTGAGCAGCTTGGCGTTGAAGAGTTTCACTGGCTTGCTTCGGTCATTCGCTCCAGGGAGCCCCGATGCGCTCCAGACCTTCCTTCAGAGGCTTGACCAGGGACTGGCCCAGGCCTTCAAGCCGTTCATCCAAAGCCTTCAGTTCTTTTCTTGATAAGGTCAGGCCGTCGAGCATGGTCTGGGTGGGCGCCGTCCGTGCATGGTAGGCACTGAAGTTGGCCACCTCGATGCGGTTCAGGATGGACTGGGGCTCCGGGGCGTCTCGTTTGGTCATCGTCTGATCCCCTTCCAGGCGCCGCCTTAGCCCAAGCAGTTCTTTTTCCAGCATCACGGCCATGCGCTGCAGCTCCGGAGCCGCGGTGCGGCTGCGTTCCAGGGCATCCTGCGCCCTGCGGCTGTAGTCCAGCAGGTCTTCCACCTGGGCAGCCGTGGCCCGGGCGTCGCGGTTGAGTTCATACATGGCTTCCTGGAAGGCCTGCAGGGCAACCCCTTCAGTGGCCGGAAGGCTGATGTTGTTCAGCGAACTGACGACGACCCCGATGGGACCGGCCAGCGGGCGCGGAAGGCCATCTTCCACCGCCATCACACTGACCTGGTAGGATCCCGGAGGCACCAGGAGGCCGGAAGGGGTGTTGCGTCCCGGATCCGGAGCTTTGGTAGCCGGGGAGGAGGTACTCGCCCTCAGGTCCCAGTCGACCCGCATGAGCCCGCTGACGGGCTTTTCCCTGAGATAACGCACCACCTTTCCCTGGCTGTTGCGGATTTCGAAGAGCAGATAGGGTGCCTTCTCATCATCTTCGGCACGCAGCGAATCCCAGGAAGGGTAGGGGACCGGCTGGCCGGCTTTGATGATGTCCTTCTCCCGTTCCTGACGGAGCTGCTTCCGTGTCTTCAGTCCTTCTTTCAGGTATAGGGTAAACACCGCACCGAAAGGAGGGTTGGGTGCAGTAAAGAAAGTGGCACCCTGGCTACCGTTGTCGTTGCCGCCGTGAACGCGGACCGGGATATACTGAAGGACGTTTTTTCCCATTGGGAACAGATGGGCTTCCTTCTGCAGCAGGGCCTCGTCCATCCCGAGCAGGGGGGTATAGTCGTCCAGCACATAGAAACCCCTTCCGAAGGTCCCCAGCACCAGGTCGTTATGCTGGCGCTGAATGTCAATGTCGCGTACCGCGATGGGTGGGAGCCCGCCCTTGAGCTGGATCCAGGAGGCCCCGTCGTTCAGGGTGCAGAACACGCCAAACTCGGTGCCGATGAACAGAACGCCTGCCCGGTGGTGGTCTTCGATGATGCAATAGATCACCTGGCCCTGGGGAAGGTTGGAGGCGATGGACTTCCAGGTTTTTCCGCGGTCGCTGCTACGCAGGATGTAAGGACTGAAGTCGCCATTCTTATGATTGTCGAAAGAGGCATACACCACATCCGGCTGAAACATGGAGGCCAGCAGACAGCTCACATAGGTACGTTCGGGAACGCCAGGGAAGCGGCTTTCCTTCCGCCAGCCCTGTCCGCCATCCTCGGTGACCTGGATGAGCCCGTCGTCGGTACCGGCGTAGATGAGGAGGTCAGGGCCGGGATCCGCGAGGTAGAGGCGCTCGGTCTGGTCCTCAGGTCCGGGAGGGGAGACGCTCAGGGCAACGATGTTACCGTAGAAAGAAGTGGAGGCGTTCTTGGCCACGGCATCCACCGACCAGACCTTATCCATTACCGGAAGAGTGTTGCGGTCGATCTGGGCGCTGAGGTCAGGGGAGATGGCGACCCACGAATTGCCCTGGTCTTCGCTGCGGAACAGTTTGTTCGCGGCGAAATAGAGCCGCTTGTTGTTCCTTGGGCTGATGAGCAGGGGAGAGTCCCAGTTCCACCGGTAAGGTTCTTCTCCTTCGCGTTCCATAGGCTTGATACCCAGGCTTTCCCCGCTGCGTTTGTCGTAGCGCACCAGCCATCCGTACTGCGATTGGGCGTACAGGATATCGGGGTTTACCGGGTCGATGACGGTCTCAAAGCCATCTCCGCCCTTGGTCACGAACCAGTCGGCATTGCTGATGCCCATGGCATTGAGGGTGCGGGAAGGTCCTCCGAGGGAGTTGTTGTCCTGGGTGCCCCCATAGATATTGTAAAAGGGACGGGTATTATCCACACTGACCCGGTAGAACTGGGTGACCGGGAGGTTGGGTTTGAACTCCCAGAAGTCGCCCCCGTCCCAGGATTCATAGAGTCCGCCGTCGCCTCCGATGAGGAGGTGTGCGGTGTTGACCGGGTCGATCCACAGGGCATGGTCATCAACATGACGGTCGCGCAGCCCGAGGTTGCGGAAGGTCTTGCCTCCGTCCTCGGTCACCTTCGTATAAGTATCCAGGGAATATACCTTGTCCGGGTCCCTGGGGTCACAGAGGATCTCACTGTAGTACTGCGGGCTGGTGGGCACGTAGTCGTTGCGCTTTTCCCAGCTCTCCCCCCGGTCGGTGGACCGGAAGAAGCCTCCGTTCCCGTTGGCTGCCTCGATGATGGCATAGAGTATGTCAGGATGGGAAGGCGATTGGGCAAGCCCAATCCTGCCGACATCACCTTTTGGGAGGCCGGTCTCTATCTTCCGCCAGCTCTTCCCTCCGTCGGTGGTCTTATAGATGGCCGATTCCGGACCTCCGTTGATGAGGGTCCATACATGCCGTCTCCGCTGATAAGCCGCGGCATACAGCACCTCGGGGTCCCTGGGGTCCATCACCAGGTCGGTAACACCAGTGTTTTCCGAAATGAAAAGGACGTTCTCCCAGGTAGTCCCACCATCCAGGCTCCTGAATACCCCCCGGTCACCGCCGGGCGCCCAGAGCGGCCCTTGAGCTGCGACCCATACCGTCCTTGGGTCCCCTGGCTGGACCAGCACTTTAGCAATATGCTCCGAGCGTTTAAGTCCCATATTCTTCCAGGACTTGCCCCCGTCGAGCGAACGATAGACCCCGTCACCCCAGGAAACACTGCGCTGGCTGTTGTTCTCTCCGCTCCCTACCCATATCGTATAGGGGTTGTTGGGATCGATGGTGACGCAACCGATGGAGAAGACGGGCTGGTCGTCGAACACCGGCTCGAAAGTGGTCCCGGCATTTTCCGTTTTCCAGACACTGCCGCAGGCCACCCCTACAAAATAGCGTGCAGGGTTCGATGGGTCTACGGCCAGATCGGAGATGCGGCCCGATTTCAGACCGGGGCCCAGGGCCCTGAATTTGAGGCCGGAGGCTACCTTATCCAGGGTATTCTTCTTTCCTTCGCCCTTCTCGCTTGCCCGGCTGCCGGCAGCCAGCGGAGGCATAAGGATTATGAGGGCGAGGCCGATCCATACGGCCAGGGTCATCGCAGGGGTGTTTTTCATGTGTGGATTCATTGGATGGATGCAGGGGTTACGCCCTGCACAGGGGCAAGTTGCCACGAAATGCGGAGATATGCAAGGCCTTCCAGGGACTTGCTTTCGCCTGGTCCAACCCTTACCTTTATTAATTATTGATAGGGAAGGGATGCCAGTATTTCAGGTGGTGATGTTAATGCACCGTTAAATATTCATCCCATGGCCAGGCTCTCCGGAATTGTCCTCAGCTTATGCGCGTTCCTGTTTCCGTTCCTTCCGGCTTATGCCCAGGGCCGCGACTATGCCCTGGAGGCTTTCAGTCTCAGGATGGAAGGCCAATGGACCCTTGCAGAGCAGTTGCTTGAGCATGCCATAGCCGTGGATTCTGCCGATGCCCGGGCATATTTTGAGCTGGGAAGGATACGTCAGCTGCGCCTCACGGACGGGTTGGACCGTTTCGGGCAGGTTTTTTCGGAGCTGACGCCGAGGATCAAAGCGGAGAGGGCCTTGCTGGAAGAGTGCATCCGCAGGGACCCAGCGTATGCCAGGGCCCATCTTTGGGCAGGGATCAATGAAAGCCAACTGCTGATGGCCTATCTGTATACCCCTTCGAAATGGGTCCGGGTGGCCAGGATAAGCAAGCGTTCCATAGCCTATTTTCAGAATGCCGTAGCCCTTGATCCCGGCATGATGGAGGCCAGGGCCCATCTTGTTTCCATGCAGCGTTTCGGATGGTTTTTCGGAGGCGATCGCAGGGCGGCCTGGGAAGGGCTGAGGTATCTGGCGGAAAAAAGCCCTGGCTTTGCCGTATACGTTGGGGCGGATATGATGGAGGAGGACCAGCTCAAGCCATTTCTTGACTCCCTTATCCATGCCCATCCCGATGACCTGGACCTGCTGGAGCAGGCGGCCTTGTATAGGCATGGATGGAGCAAGGCTGAACGTATGAAGGCCTGGCAGCGGGTGCTGGACCGTGATCCTACCCGTATCCGTGCGCTCAACTCCATGATCAACTCGGCCGACAGCCTGAGCGGGGACAGTCTTTATGTCGCCTATATCCAGCGCCTTGCCGCTGCCCACCGTAGTGCACCTGCCTTACTCAGGTCCATGGAGCCCAAGATGTATGCCCGGCTGTACCGGAGACTGGGAGATGCAGAAAAGGCAAGGGAGTACACCAAACAGGCCAGGGCCCTGGATGAGGCGATGATACAGTACAACCTTCAGCTGCCGTTTGACTGGCTTACCCCTCCCTGAACAGGGCTATCCCAACTGAATCGTTTACGGAACATTCATCTGGTGTTTTCAGGGTTCAGCAAGCCCGACCTATCCGGAGTGATCAGGGGTTGATTACCATCTGGTCCGTATCCCTTCTTCGGTAATATACCCGGTGATGAGCTGGTGGGGGGTGACATCGAAGGCTGGGTTCAGGGCCGGGGACCCGGGGGAAGTGACGCGGACGGTGCGCAGGACCCCTTCCTCATCCGGTCCGGTTTGGTAATGCACCTCTTCTTCGGAGCGTGCTTCGATAGGGATATCGTCCCCGCCAGGGCAATGGGGGTCGAAGGTGGAAAGGGGTGCCGCGATGTAAAAAGGAATGTGGTAGTGCTGTGCTGCGATGGCCTTTTGCAGGGTCCCAATCTTATTCGCGGTGTCCCCGTTGGCTGCAATACGGTCGGCCCCGGTGATAACCAGACCGATGCGTCCCTGGTGCATCAGCCAGGCTGCGGCGTTGTCGGGGATGATGTAATGGGCGATGCCTTCCTGTTCCAGTTCCCAGGCCGTAAGCCGGGCGCCCTGGCTGCGGGGACGGGTTTCGTCGGCAAACACGGTGAACCGACGGCCTTCGCGATGGGCGGCATAGAGGGGTGCCAGGGCGCTGCCGTGGTCCACCAGTCCGAGCCATCCTGCATTGCAATGGGTCAGCACCCCCATGCCTTCACGGATGAGGTGCTTTCCATGCTGTCCTATCCTGCGGCCCGCTTCCGCATTCTGATCGGCCAGTGCAAGGGCTTTCTCCAGGGCGGCCGCCGGGCTCAGCAAGGCCGCCTGGTATACGGCTTCCAGGCTGGCGAAAAGGTCGCGGGCAGTCGGTCGGGCGGATGCGATGAGGTCGCGGGCCTGGACCAGGCGCTCTTCATAGTTCTCCTCCTTCCCGGCCAGCGCGGCCTGTGCCATAGCGAAACCCGCTGCTGCCCCAATGGCCCCGGCCCCACGGGTGACCATGGTTTGTATGGCCCGGCAAGTGGCGTGGTGATCTTCGCAGCGGACGATGTTAAAGGCAAAGGGCAGCAGGGTCTGATCTATCATGCAGACCGTTCCACCCTCCATCCAAACGGACCGGTAAGATTTACCGCGGACCTCCACGGGCTACCAGACGTAACGTATGGAGAAGGCGCCGTCGCTGCCCCAGAAGCCGGAATGGCCCGTCAGGTTGAAGGCCGGCTTCCAGTCGAGGCCGACGGAGATGGGGACCTCATCGAAGACGTATTCCAGCCCAAGGATGCCATCGATGCCCAGCACGGTGTAGTCCTTGTTGTCGTCGAACCAGGGGTGACCGTCGTAACCCCCGAAAAATCCAGCATGGGCGCCGAAGCCGTAGAACCAGGAGAGGCCTTCGTGCCTGAGCCCTTCCTGAAACTCAAGGAGGCCGGTGACCATGAAGCCCTGCCAGCGGGTGGTAAGGATGCCCTCAAGGGCCTGGTCGCTGCTGGTGAAGTGTTTCAGGGTGATGCCGTTGGCGAGTCCTCCCCGGAGACCGATGCCGGTTTCGTATTCCTGAGCCCCGGCGGTCAGTCCAAGGCCGAGGAACAACGCGATGATCAAGATGATGCGGTGCATGATAGTTTATTTTAGGTTGATAATTTCATTGGCTTTCCTGGAGCTTTTCCAGGGCCTTCAGGGTGATAAACGCCATCAGGCCGGCTCCTGTTGCAAGGGACTGTTCATCGATATCGAAGGTGGGGGTATGCAGGTTGGAAGCAATGCCCCGTGCTTCGTTGCGTACGCCCAGCCGGTAGAAGCAGGATGGGCGCTGCTGGGAAAAATAGGCGAAGTCTTCAGAGGTCATGCGTGCCGGAATCTCCTCCACCTGTGCAGTCCCCAGATACTCCCTGGCCCACTCCATTGCTTCGAGGGTGAGTGTGGGGTCATTGACCAGGAAGGGATATCCGGGGTCGATGAACACCTCGCATGTCGTTCCGAAGGCTGCGGCCGTTTGCTGGGCGATCCGGGTGATGTGCTCGCGGGCCTGGGTGCGCCAGGTCTCGTCGAAAGTGCGCAGGATGCCATGCATCTCCACCTGGTCGGGGATGATGTTGGTTCTCCCATCGGCGATGACCCTCCCGAAACTGAGTACGGTGGGCAGAAGGGGGTTGGCTTTGCGGCTGACCACCTGTTGCAGGGCGATGAGGATGTGTGCGGCGGCGGTAACCGGATCGGTCACCAGCTCGGGTGTGGCCCCGTGCCCGCCACGCCCGATCACCGTGAGGTGTACTTCATCGGTGGAGGCCATGGCCGGCCCGGGGTGGAAGCCGACCTTACCGGTATCCAGGGTAGGGAGCACGTGCTGCCCGAAGATGAAGGCAGGGTTGGGATCCTCAAGGACGCCTTCACGGATCATGCGGATGGCTCCCCCCGGATATTGTTCTTCGGAAGGCTGGAAGAGGAGCTTGACCGTTCCGCCGAACCCGGCGCGCATCTCCTGCAGCAGGGCTGCGGCCCCCAGCAGGGAGGCGGTGTGGGCGTCGTGTCCGCAGGCATGCATCACCCCGGGGTTCTGGCTGCGGTAGTCCACGGCATTGGCCTCCGCGATCGGGAGGGCATCCATATCGGCCCTTAAGGCTACGCAGCCCTGGCCGGGCATCATTCCTTCGATAAGTCCGACCACCCCGGTATCGGCAACACCGGCAGTGAAGGGGATGCCCAGGGAGGTAAGGACCTCCTGAATGAAGGCAGATGTCTGGAATTCCTGTTCGGAGAGTTCCGGGTGGCGATGGAGGTGGCGGCGCCAGTCGATGAGGCGGTCGTGCATCTTCAGCGCGCGTTCCCTGACGGCCCCGGGGTCCGGGGAGAGCATTGGTGGAGTGGGGCTATGCATGGGGGTCTGGTATGTGTTCCGACTGCTGCATCTGCCACAGCCGGTGGTATGCACCTTGTTTCGACAGCAATTCCTGGTGGGTGCCCTGTTCGGCGATCTCCCCGGCCTCAAGGACGACGATATGGTCGGCTCCGCTGATGGTAGAAAGCCGGTGTGCCACGATGATGCTGGTGCGGTCTTTCATGACTATCCGAAGGGCCTCCTGCACTTCGCGTTCCGATTGGTTATCCAGGGCTGAGGTGGCCTCGTCGAGCAGGAGAATGGGCGGGTTACGGAGGATGGCCCGGGCCAGGGCCAGGCGCTGCCGTTGCCCCCCGCTCAGCCGCAGGCCACGATCGCCGATCACGGTGTCAAAAGCCTGGGGCAGTTCCATGATGAAACCCTCGGCGCCGGCCAGCCTGGCAGCCGTTCGTATCTCCTCTTCACTGGCCTGCTTCATACCAAAGGAGATATTCTCCCTTACCGTATCATTGAACAAGATGGTTTCCTGGCTGACGAGTCCCATCAGCGCCCGCAGCTGATCGATCCGGAGCATCCGGATATCCCTTCCGTCAATGGTCAGGCTGCCGCCAGTGATGTCGTAGAAGCGCGGGATGAGGTTGAGCAGGGTGGTTTTACCGCTGCCTGAGGTCCCGACAATGGCCGTGGAGGTGCCCTTGCGGAAAGCAAGGTTGATGCCCCGCAGCACTTCCTGGTCTCCATAGCTGAACCGCAAGCCCTCCATGCGGATCTCCTCACGGAAGCCAGGGACGCTGAGGGCCTGGGGTGATTCGGTGATGAGCTCCGGCGCATCGAGCACTTCCTGTATCCGCTGCATGGAGGCAGCCCCCTTGCGCACGTTATACCATGCCGAGACCAGGGATTTGGCGGGAGGGATGACCTGGGAGAACACCGCGATGTACAGCATGAAGACCCTGGCATCGAGCGGGCTTTCGGGCCGCAGGACCTGCTGGCCCCCGAACCAGATGACGGATACCATGGCCAGCACGGCCAACACCTCGGTGAGCGGTACCCCAAGATCGCGCTGACGGTATATGCGGGTCTGCAGCCGGGCCAGGTCATGGTTCATGGCCCGGAAACGCTGGTCGGTGGAGCCTATGGCATTGAAAGCCTTGATGATGCGTATGCCCCCCAGGGTCTCTTCGATCATCGAAGCCACCCGGCCCAGCTGCTGCTGGCCTTGCAGGGCCAGTCGGTTGAGCCATTTTCCCGAGAGGCTGATCACATAGCCTGCCAGGGGGATGATAATAAGGGCGAAGAGGGTGAGCGAAGGGCTGATCAGTAACAGGGCTGTGGTAAAGATGAGCAGTGCGATGGGCTGGCGCAGCATCATGATCAGAAAGCTCATCACCGACCACTCCACCTCCTGTACATCGCCCGAGATCCTGGACATGATATCTCCACTGCGGCGCTCACTGAACCAGGAGAGCGGAAGTATGAGCACCCGGGTGTACATGGCGTTCCTGAGGTCCATTACCACCTTGTTGCGAAGCGGCGACATGAAGTAGTTGGCCATGTATCGGAACAAGTTCTTGAAAAAGAACAGGATAACCACTGCCCCAGACACTATCATGAGGGCACCTTCCCTGCCCTGTTGCTGGATGATCCCTGACAGGTAGTACCGCGACCATTCATTGAGGGCTTCCGGGCTCAGGCCGGCCTCTGGCCGCACCATCAGCGGGATATCCTGGCGGAAGAGGAGGTCGAGAAAAGGGATGAGCATGGTAAGGGAGAACAGGCTGAACACCACGGACAGCAGGCTGAACATCGCGGACAGCAGGGCGTAGTGGGTATAGGGCCCAACCAGCCTGAAAATGATCTTCCAGAACCACATCATGGCAAAGATAGGGAAATTGGCCCCTGCGGAAGGGGTGTTCCATGGCGGATTGCGTACCTTTGCCTCTTATGGAAACGACACGCCAGCAAAAGGTTAACCGCCTGCTCCAGCGGGAACTCGGCAGCATCTTCCAGCAGGAAGGGCCCGCCCTGTCCCGCGCCATGGTCACGGTGACCAGGGTAAAGATCACCCCCGATCTCGGTCTGGCCAGGGTACATCTGAGCATTTTCGGGGTGGCCGACAAGGCCGCGGAGCTGAGCCATATCCGCAGCCATTCGCGGGAGATCCGTCACAAGCTGGCGCAACGTACACGTCAGCAACTCAGGATCATCCCGGAGCTGGAGTTCCACCAGGACGATTCCCTGGACTATATCGAGAATATCGACCGCCTGCTGGACCATTGATCCTGCCGTGAACCTCCCGTTCTTCATAGCGCGCCGCTATATCCTGTCGCGTAAGAGCCACCAGGTGATCAATATCATCTCCTGGGTCTCGCTGGCCGGCATTGCTGTTGGGACGATGGCCCTGATTGTGGTGCTCTCGGTTTTCAACGGCTTCGAGCACTTGGTGATCGGCCTGATGAACACCTTCGATCCCGACCTGGAGATCACCCCGGTGCAGGGCAAGACCTTCGACCCCTACACCCTTCCTGAAGACCAGATGCAGCGCTTGCCGGGTGTGGTCAGTTTTGCCCGGGTGATCGAGGAAAACGCCCTGATGCGGTACCGGGGCCATCAGCATATCGTGACCCTCAAGGGGGTGGACGAATCCTATGTCCGCAGCAGTCCCCTGGATACCCTCCTGCTCGACGGGGAGTTCAGGTTGCGCGAGGGCGAGGTAGAGCAGGTGGTGGTGGGTGCCGGCGTGGCCTGGTTCCTGGAGATGAACATCCGCGACCGCATGAGCCCGGCTGAGATCTACATCCCGCGCAGGGGTAAGGGCTACTCCGCCAATCCCCTGGATGCCTTCAACCGGGAACTGGTCTTCCCCGCCGGGGTGTTCTCCGTGCAGCAGGAATTTGATACCCGTTATGCGCTGGTGTCCCTGGAGCTGATGCGGCGGCTGTTGAATTATGAACGCGAAGTGACCTCCATTGAGGTCCGGCTGTCAGAAGGAACGGACGAGGAGGAAGTCAAAGCATCCATGCAGGCACTGGCCGGAGAAAGCTTCAGGGTGAGAGACAGGATGGAACAGCAGGAGACCTTATACCGCATCATGCGTACGGAGCGCTGGGCCATTTTTTTTATCCTGACCTTCATCGTCATTATCGCCGCTTTCAATATGGTAGGGTCTGTATCGATGCTGGTGATAGACAAGCGAAAGGACCTGGCCGTGCTATGGAGTTTGGGGGCAAACCGCGCCCTCCTCCGGGGGATCTTTCTGGGCCAGGGGGTGATGCTTACCCTGGCCGGAGCCCTGGCCGGACTGCTCGCAGGTGCCATACTCTGCTGGCTGCAGCAGCAGTTCGGTCTCATCCGGCTGGGGGGAACGGAAGGTTCCTTTGTGGTGGATGCCTATCCGGTGAAGATGGCCTTCCGGGATTTCCTGGTGGTGCTGGTCACTGTTGGGGCCATCGGCCTGGTGGCCAGCTGGCTGCCTACCCTGCGGCTGAAGGAAGGGGAAAACCGGCGTTTCTACCTGAGCCGTTAGTCAAAACCCCTTGATGGTTGTTGCCAGGCAGCCATGCGCTGCACTTGCCAGGGCAAGCCTCAGGAGTGGTCAGGCAGACCGGCAGCAAAGCTGATCATCCACTGAATCCCGAAACGGTCGGTGAGGGTACCGAAATAATCTCCCCAAAACATCATGGCCATGGGCATGGTCACCAGGCCGCCTAAGGAAAGTGCATGGTGCAGGCGGTCCGCCTCCTCCCGGCTGCCGGGGCTAAGCATAACAGAGAAATTGGTGCCCTGTACAAAGCATGCCTCCTGTTCGGGATTGCCCAGGTCACTGCCCATCAACAGGGTGTCCCCACCCATGGGGAGGGCAACATGCATGATCCTTCGCGCCATGGTCTCGTCCATGCTCACCCCTTCCATAGGGGGCATGTCGCCAAACCGTCCCAGATAGGAGAAGTCCCCGCCAAAGACCGAACGGTAGAAATTAAAGGCTTCCTCGCAGGTGCCGTTGAAGTTGAGGTAAATATTTGCTGTGGTCATGGTAATGATGGTTATATGTCGGTTTTTGTTGATCAGGTTCATTTTTTCAGCACCAGGCCCAGAGATACGCCCAGGGCCATACCTGCCCCAATTCCCAGCGACAAGCCCAGGGCCAGATCACGGGTGGCCCATCCGATCAGGCTCCCGCCAAGGGCGCCCACCGCGATTCCAATGGCAACCCCTTTGCCAAGGTTTTTGGTGCTATGGTTATACTGTTTCATAAGGTATGGGATTATGATGCGGTGCAAGATAACACCTTACAACATTTCCCGGCATACGCCTGGCGATTTCGGACCTGCAGGGGTTCAGGGGTGTGCCGGATCGATGCGGTCCCGGGAATATTGGCAGGTGCAGCAAACCATGGACCGCTACACCTTTTTCTTCTTATTGAATAAGTAATGAAGAAGATACAGGCCGCCGATGAGGCTGCTGAGACCGGCCTGAATAAGAAACCCCGCATTGTCACGATTGATCCATGCCAGGATCATACTGATCCCGAGGATGCCCAGGGCACCGGGCAATACCCTGATCCATGCGATGGTATAAAAGACAAGATAGGTGAGGAAAAACCCTGTGGGATCGTCGTACCAATGGAGCAAGTCGTGAGGCAGGCCAGCCCCCTTCCACCCGGTTTCTGCCACATGGCCTATGAGATAGCCGCCATAGAATATCAGCATCAGGGCAGTGACCGGTATGCCCACGATCCTGGCTGCCAGGAGGAATGTGCCTTCGCGATGCATATTCGCTTGTGTTTCTACCTTAAAGGTACGATATTATGTTGATGATCAGTGCTTAGTATTGAATCCTCCCCGGGCATCGGAATATTCCTACCTTTGTAATACGCGATTGAACCTGCAACCATGTATAAAAGCCTCATTTTGCTCATTTCCGGCCTGGTGGCCCTGCTCAGCGGAGCCAACGCCCAGTGGGTATCCACAGGGTCCGCCAAATCCCAGCCAGTCCATGTGATCCTGGTGTCGTCCACCCCCCAGTCCACCATCGTCAGGGTGGAAGTCGGGGGCTTTTACAAGGACCAGGTGCCGACTCCCAAGGGTCCGGCATACAGTATTCGGCTGGATGGGGCCACTCCTTTGCTGGAAGCAGGTGCACCTGACCT
>ERZ795054.2176-NODE-2176-length-16919-cov-8.201494_pt1 | contig 16919 bp, 9 predicted proteins | sample MGYA00375138_ERZ795054 | MGnify/ENA primary metagenome ERZ795054 (study PRJEB30183, sample SAMN05720215) | anaerobic digester metagenome | isolation source: active sludge of municipal wastewater-treating anaerobic digesters | place: USA | collected 2014-12-23 ... | reverse complement strand
GCCGGGAATATTCACGGGCAGAACGAATCCAGTTTACCGATGTGTTCCGCCAGAAACCCACCGCCAGAAACTTGCGGCAGTTCGAGGATACCTTAGAAGACAAGAGCTGGTTTCAACAGGTGTTGCGACCCCAAGCGCAACGATGGCTCTTCCTCGGATTGCGCGATACCGGGGCCAAAGCCTTGCTCGGCCGTCAAGACTGGTTGTTCTACCGGCCCGATGTCCGCTATTTGATCGAGCCTGAACGACGCGATCCGATATCCGCCCAATCGCCCTGGATGGACCCCGTGCGCGATCACTCGCGGCGCGATCGCCAGATCAAGGTCATCCTCGACTACCGCGATCAGCTCAAGGCCCGTGGCATCGAACTCCTCGTGGTACCGGTGCCTGGCAAGCCGTCCATTTACCCCGATCAACTGACCCGAAGGGCCCTGGATAATCCGGCAACTCTGGAATCGCCAACTCGGTCATTCCTGAATCGGCTCGCTGCGCATGGGGTCATGACGGTGGACCTTTATACGCCGTTCCAGGTCCATCGCCGACAACAAACGAATCCATCCGCCCCCCCGCTTTATCTCGCTCAGGATACTCACTGGACTCCTGCCGGAGCTGAACTCGCCGCCCAAACCGTCACGGCCCGCTTGCGAGAACTCGGCTGGGCGCCGCCTGCCACCGTGGATTACCGGGTGCAGACCCAACGCGTCCAACGCTGGGGTGACCTGTTGGAAATGATGCAGGTGCCCGGACTCGAGACTGAATTCGAACCCGAGACTGTGGCTTGCACTCAGGTTCTGGATTCCATCAAGGGTCCCCTGGTGCCTTCGGCCTCGGATCGCCCGGGAACCTACAAATCCCCCGGCCTTCCGGCGTCGGTTCTCGTTCTGGGCGACAGCTTCTGCCGAATCTATCAATACGCCGAACCTCAATCCCTGGGCCGGTTTGAAGCTGAGAAATCGGATCAACATATCCCTCCGCCGGCCACCCGAAAGCTCTTGCCGGGATCGGCCGGTTTCATTTCGCAATTGGCCCTGCGTTTGCGCGCGCCGATCGATTCCGTGGTCAGCGACGGCGGCGCGTCCACCGACGTGCGGCGCAGGCTGAGCACAAATCCGGAGATCCTGGAAGGCAAGAAAGTGGTGATTTGGGAATTCGTCGAACGCGATCTCGCCCTCGGGCCGGCCGAATGGGAAAGGGTTCCCTTGCCGGCCCGCTTGGATGGGGCGGATGAAACCGTGGGTGAGGCGCCATGAACCAAACCTTTGATCTGGTTGTATTCAGCCTGTACTTGGCAGGTAACATCGCACTGGGCTTGTGGGTGGCGCGCCGCAAAACCGGCAGCACGCGCGACTACTTTCTGGCGGGCGACCGCTTGCCGTGGTACACCATCGGAGGCTCCATCATCGCGGCCAACATCAGCACCGAGCATTTCATCGGCATGATTGGCATTGCCTATGCCGTGGGATTTGTGGTGGCGCAGTGGGAATGGGGCAATTGGTTCACGTTCTCGGCCCTGATCTGGATTTTTCTTCCTTACTACATCCGAGGCGGACTCTACACAATGCCGGAATTCCTCGAGCGCCGCTACAACGCGACCTGCCGATATCTGTTTGCCGTCTGTTCCCTGGTGCTCTGGATCATTGCGCAAATGGCGGTCGTGATGCTGGCGGGAGGGAAAGCCCTGAAAGGCATGTTCGGCTGGGATGAAACCGTGACGATTATCGGCCTGGCCATCCTGGCTGGCAGCTACACCATTTACGGCGGGCTGGTGTCGGTGGCCTGGACCGATTTCGTCCAGTTTCTCGTCATGATGACTGGCGGCCTCATTGTGACGGTGATCGGCTTGGATCGGGTCGGCGGATTGTCCGAACTGATGCACGGCGCCCCCGAGAAATTCAAGATCATCTACCCGATGACCGACAAGGAATTTCCGTGGTTTGGCGTTTGGACCCTCTTTCTGTCCATTGGAATATGGTACAACTGCACCAACCAGTTCATTGTCCAGCGGTGCCTCGGCGCGCGCAGCGAATGGGATGCCCGAATGGGAGTGGTCTTTGCCGGATTCATGAAGATCCTGCTGCCTTTGCTGGTGGTCGTTCCGGGGATTGTGGCCTTTCGCCTGTTTCCGGGATTGCCCGATAAAGACCAGGCCTTTCCCACCCTGGTGCGGGAGTTGGTGCCGGCCGGATTGAGCGGCGTGGTCATCGCCGGATTGGCCAGTGGCATGCTCTCCCATATCAGCTCGGTGCTCAATTCCTGCGCCACTGTTTTCGCCATGGACCTTTACCGTCCACTCCTGGGGCGTGACAAGTCCGAGCAACACCTGGTGCGAGTCGGACGCATCAGCGGCTTCGTCATCCTGGTGATCGCCACACTGCTTGCCCTTTGGTTTACCCGAAGAAAACTCGGGGTTTTCGTATTGCTGCAAGACATTGGGGCTTGGGTGGCCGCCCCCATCGCTGCCGTTTTTCTTCTGGGAGTTCTCTGGCGCCGCGCCACGGCCGCCGCCGCCACCTTTGTTCTGCTGTTTGCCTTTCCTTATACGGCCTTCGTCGAGTATGTCCTCTTTAAAAAGGTCTCCTGGCTCATGCCATTTGACAACTGGCTTAATCGCACGTTCCTGGTTTGGATCACCTCGCTGGTTCTCATGGGAGTGGTTTCCTGGTGCACTCGGGCGCCCGATCCGGATAAGATCCGAGGCATGATTTGGTCCTGGAAATATGCCGCCCTTCCCGAAAGCGAACGGGATCGCAATCGCGGCCTGCGCAATCTTCTGCTCTGGTGGATAATCTTTATCGCGACCATCAGCGCCCTCTATGCTTATGTGATCTGGTTCCAGTTCTGGGGACCCGGGAAAACCGGATAATCACCATAGGCCGCACCATGCCTGAATCCATCCTCCGCTGTTTATGAATCAAAAACTCGACCTCGAAAACCTGCTCGGCTCGCATGGATCCAACCTCGCGGCCACCATGCGAAAGGGCTTGCAGTGGCTGGATGACCGCTCCGAGCCGCAACTCCTCCGTCAAGTGGGACAGCGGGTCAGCGACCTTCCTGATTTCATCCCGGTCACCAAACACGCCCTCCAGAATTCATTTGGCGGAAATCAAACCCAGGCGCCCGATGACCTCCTGGTTGGCCGGGGCCTGTTTTATCTGACCGAACAACGGCGCCTCTGCCTCGACTGCACCTCCGGTCATTACCAAATGCTTTGGGGCTATAACCATCCCGACTTGTGCGCTGCCATTGCCGGTGCCATGCAATCCGGCGTCGTGTGGGACAACCACTCGAACATCCCCCAGGCGCCGGCCAAGCAACTGGCCCATCAGCTGGTTGCCGTGGCCAACTCTCCCGATGAACCTGACCCGTTGGATACGGTGCTGCTCGGAGTTTGCACCGGTTCAGTGGCCTGCGCCGCCGCCCTCAAAATCCAGCTCAAAGTCTACCAGCGCGATCGCTCAAGCCACGGCGCTCCCCTGATCGTCGTGCTCGACGGCAATTACCACGGGACCGATATGGTGCCGCAGTTCATGCGGGGATTATGGCCGGAACTGGTCCGTCATTTCGAAGTCATTGTCCTTCAACCTAACGATTACGAAGGCCTCGAACAGGCCTTTCACCGGCACGGTTCCCGCATCGCGGGCTTCTGGGCCGAGCCGATCATGATGAATCGCGAGGCGATCGCCCTCGAAGCCGATTACTTGCGGCAAGCCCGTCACTGGTGCACCGAGACCGGCGCCCTGCTCTGTATCGATGAGATCCAGACCGGCTTTTGGCTGCCCGAGGTTTTCGAGTTTCGTGCCCTGGGCATTCAACCCGATCTTGTGGTGACAGGCAAAGGAATGACCGCCGGGTTCCATTCGCTGTCAGCCGTCCTGATGAAGAACCGGCATGATCTACTGGAACAATACGACGCGATCAGCACCAACGGACTGGCCGCCTTGCCCAGCCTGGTGGCGCTGGCGTCGATGGAGTTGATCCGGCAAAATGCGTCGTCGATCCGTCAGATCGGTTCCCGCATCGGCCGAAGTTTCGATGCCCTTGTCCAGGAATTTCCCGACCAGTTGGTCTCCGCTCAGGGCCGGAATTATCTTTCCGGACTGAAGTTCCGCTCGATCGATTGCGCCCTCGCATTTCATCGGCAGGCCCTCCAGGCGGGTTTATGGTGCCGGGTCCATGCTTATCATGCCGGGCATAGCACTCTACTCACAAAACTCGGGCTTCTGGCGAACGAAGTCATCGTCGATTACCTCGTCGATCAGTTCCGACAGCTGCTGAAACAAACCGATGCCTCCAAAACATCCCATCTAAAACAGGCAGTTTAATAAGTGCGCGTTTTATGACACCCGACCGCCCCAGAATCGGCTTGTTGGCGCTGAGCCTTGAACTTTACGAAACACTCGCTCCGGGACTGCGTCAATCCCGGGAAACTTGGGTCAGAAAGGCTGTGCTTCCGGCTCTGGCCGATGACCTGGAAGTGTTTTTCGAAGGCGCTGTGTTCCGTGCCGATCAAATCCAACAGACCGTGGATTCTTATCGCGCCCGGCAAGTCGATGGCATCCTCGTGATGTTACTCACCTATGCGCCCAGCCAGCCAGTCCTCCAGCCACTGCGACAAGCCCAATTGCCCCTCCTGATTTGGAATACTCAGGAACTTTGGGCCGTCGATACCACCTTTTCCGTGCAGGCCATGATCGATAATCATGGCGTCCACGGAACTCAGGATCTGGCCAATGTCTTGCTCCGCGCTAAAGTGCCATTCCACTACGTCACCAGCCACCTCAAGGATCCTGAGCCCTCGGCTGAACTCGTCGATTTCTTTCGGGCTGCCCGCGCTGTGCGCCAGCTCCGATCCCTCCGAATCGGGCTCCTTGGCTATCCCTTCCCGGGCATGGGAGATTTTGCGGTCGATACCACCCATCTGGCGGCGACTCTCGGTTGTTCGTGGACTATTTTAACAATCGAGGATTACATACGTCGCGCCGCAAACGCCTGCGCTCGAGATGTAACCCGGCTGGTGAAAACCTACCGACGCGAGTATGCAGTGGATCCAGGCGTCACCCAGGCTGATCTCGAATCGGCCGCGCGCGTCGAGTTGGCACTGCGCGCAATGATCCGCGAACATGGCCTCGGCGCGATGACTTATCAGTTTCTGGCTTTTGGCGATGATGAACGGACCCCCACGGTTCCCTTCGTAGCGGCGAGCCGTTTGATGGCCGAGGGCATCGGCTTTGGGGGCGAAGGAGATCTGGTGGCCGCTGCCGCAACCGCGGCCTGTCATCATCTGCAGCCCCCGGCAAGTTTTGCGGAGATCTTCACTGTGGATTACGCGGAAAATGCCCTGTTCATGAGCCATATGGGAGAGGCCAACGTCGCCATGGCCCGATCCGACCGGCCGGTGTCGCTCCTTGCGCGCCCCACTCCCATCACCCGAACCCGCGATCGACAGCTGGTCTTGGTCATCTCCTTTGCCCCGGGACCCGCAACCCTGGTGGCCCTGACTCAGATCGAAGGCGGCCGATGGCGATTCATCGCCGCCCGTGTTACCATCGAGGACTACGGTCCTTTGACCGGTTTCTTTGTGCCCCACTTCAAAGTCAAAGTCCCAGGAGATGTCCGGCAGTTTCTGACCGCTTACGCCCTGGCCGGCGGCCCGCATCATAACACCCTCTGCTTCGGGGACGCCCGTCGCCGGGTCCGTCTGATGGCCGCGATCCTCGGAGCCGACTATCAGGAGATTGGCGAAAATGGATGCTAACCGATCCCCGACAGAACCGCTCTTCCTCGGCCTGGATCTCGGCACGACCAATATAAAAGCCTTGGTCGTTGACGAGAGGGGGGGCATTCTTGGACGCGGCGCCGAATCCATACGCCTGATCCATGGCCCGCAGAGCGCCGTGGAACAGGATTTCGAAGAGATTTGGGTTGCCACCGTCCAAGCCATCCTCCGGGCCATTCGAGGCATCGAAACCCACCGGGTCCGGGCCCTCGGGATCTCAAGCCAAGGGGCCGCGATGCAACTCTTGGATGACGAGGGCCGAATTCGCGGGCCCGTGGTGAGTTGGTTGGATGGCCGGGGCTTGGCCCATGACACCCGACTGACCCGGCAGCAAGGCGCAGCCTGGTTTGCTCATCGGATTGGTCATTGGGGCAGCAGCATGACCTTGGGGCAACTCGAACGTCTCCGGGAACAATCGCCGGCCGGGTTCGATTCCTCCTTTCGAGTCGGTTTTGTGGGTGATTGCATTGTGCACCGCCTTTGCGGTCGCATGGCCCACGAGCCCACCTCGGCCGGGATCGCCCAACTCTATAATGCCCGACTTTCAGACTACGATCCGGATGTCCTGAGACTCCTGCGTCTTCAATCCTCCCAGCTGCCCCAATTGATCCAGGCGGATCAGCCCGCGGGATTCCTCTTGCCTCAGATCGCCGACAAGCTGGGGCTGCCCTCCAACATTCCCGTATCGGCCGCCCTCCATGATCAGTATGCCGCCGCCCTGGGCATCGGGGCTGTTTCACCGGGCCAGGTGATGTTCGGTGCCGGCACCGCCTGGGTGTTGCTCGCTCTCATGCGGCATTGGAGCGAGCCGGCCAGCCCGGATGCCTTTGTCTGCGCCCATTGCTGCCCGGGATTGTTCGGCCAGATTCTCTCGCTCCGCACCGGTGGAACCGCGCTCCATTTCATGCAGAACCTGACCGGTCAATCGCAGGCCTCCGGGCCGTTGGAAAACGGTCTGGCCAGTATCCCTCCCGGAAGCGACGGACTCCTATGCCTGCCGTTTTTTCAAGGCACTCCCCCTGCCGGTATCAAGTTGGGATGCCGGGGAGCGATTCTCGGCCTGCAGTCCCACCATACACCCGCCCATGTGGTGCGGGCCACTGTTGAGGGCCTGGTCTTTGAACTGAACCGGCACCTGGGCTTCGTCAAGCGCGCCGAAACCGCCCTCAGCCGAATCGTCATGTGCGGCGGAGCGGCCTCCGGAGACGTCGTTCCGCAAATGGTGTCCGATGTCACCGGATTGCCAGTCGCCTGCGCGGGAGAATCCGAAAGCAGCGCCCTCGGGGCGGCCATTGTCGCCCGGAAACTCGTCGAACCCCAGTTTGCCTGGCAACAACTGGTGACTTGCATGGTTCCTGCGCCGCGGCTCTTTTTGCCCGGATCTCAGCGCAGCATCTATCAGGAAGGTTTCGAGAGATTTCTTGAATCCCTCCGGCAACTCGGTTTGCTCTCCAGCCCATCATGAAACCCATCCCCCTACACCACGTCTGGCAATACACCGACGTTGACCGTGAATTCTGGGCCCGACGCCTCGAGGACTGGCTGCCTCCAAACATCATCGACGCGCATATGCACGTGAGTGATCCGGCCCTCCGGCTTGCGCCTATGACCGATGAAATGCGCCGCCAATATTGGGTCAATGAGGTCCTCGAGCCAATGGATTTTACGACAGCCGACCATTGTTACGCGGTGCTCTTTCCCGGCCGCCGGCTGACCTGCGTCGGATTTGGCATGCCCGATCTCGATTTCGACCTGGAAGCCGGCAATGCCTATGCGCAGCAAGGCTGCCACAACCGGGGATGGCACAACTTGGCCGTGGTGCGACCGCAGTGGAGCGCCGAATATGTGTCCCAATGGCTCGATCAGCCCGGAGTCGTGGGCGTCAAACCTTATTATGCCTTGATCAGCCGGAATCGCGAAACCCGGGACGCCCATCTGGAAGCCGGGATTTTTGATTTCCTGCCGCATCACCAACTCGAGGTCCTCAACGAACGACGGGCCTGGGTGACCTTGCACGTCCCAAAAGCCGATCGCCTCGGACATCCCGATAACCTCCGCGATATTCGCGAGCTCCGACGACGATATCCCCGGGTCATCCTCGTGATTGCGCACCTGGGCCGGTGCTACACCGAAATCCACGCCCGGGAAGCGCTCCCCCCCCTGGCCGACGATCCCGGTCTTTTCTTCGATACCTCGGCTGTCCTCAATCCCGCGTCATACCGGATCGCCCTCGAGCATATTGGCCCGTCCCGACTCCTCTTCGGATCCGATAATCCCATCCTGTTCATGCGCGGCCGCCGTCAGTTTCATCAACGTCAATATGTCAATCGCACCAATTATCCCTTTCATTTCAACCGCGACCGCGAACCCCCCGAAATCGAGGCCCTCTATACGCTCTTCCTCTATGAAGACCTGTGGGCCATGCGACAGGCCTGTCAAAGCCTCGGCATGGACGACCCCCGCACTGCGGCCATGATTTTTCATGATAACGCCCAACGATTGCTTCAATTAATGAGCGAGTCCAAACAGAAAGCACCCCCATGAAAACCCTTCGTTTTGGATTGATCGGCTGCGGATTGATGGGCCGCGAATTCGCCAGCGCCACCGCCCGGTGGTGTCACCTCGTGGATGCCGAGTCCCGACCCGAAATTGTCGCCGTCTGCAACCGCAGTCCCGGTCCATTCGCCTGGTTTCGCCAGAATTTTCCCGGCATTCGTCAATACACTTCGGACTATCGGGAGCTCCTCGCCAATTCCGAAGTCGCGGCCGTTTATGTGGCCCTGCCGCATCACCTGCACCGCGAGGTTTATGTTGATGCCATTCGTGCCGGCAAACATCTCATGGGCGAAAAACCTTTTGGCATCGATCTGCCCGCCAACCAGGCCGTCCTGAAAGCGCTTCAGGATCATTCCGGCGTATTCAGCCGGTGCGCTTCCCAATGGATCTTCTTCCCGGCTGCGCAGAAGATCGGTCGCTTGATCGAGCGCAGCGAGTTGGGCCGAATCCTCGAGGTCAACACGGGCTTTTTGCATTCGAGCGACCTCGATCCCCAGAAACCGATCAACTGGAAACGCCAAGTCGAGTTCAACGGCGAATACGGCTGTCTGGGCGACCTGGGCATGCATGCCTGTGTCCTGCCGTTTCGCGCCGGCTGGAAACCTCGTAATGTCCGCGCCCTCTTCTCCAAGATCATTCCCACTCGGCCCGATGCCGCCGGCCAGCGCGTCCCATGCCAAACCTGGGATAACGCCATCCTGCTGTGCGAAACCGAAGATCCTGTTACCGGCGACACGTTCCCCTGGACCCTAAAAACCCAGCGCATTGCCCCCGGACAGAAAAACAGCTGGTACCTCGAAATCCTGGCCACGAAAACTTCCGTTCGCTTCTCCACCCGCGATCCGAAACGGCTTGAGCTTTTATCCTATTCCGGCGGCGATCAAATCTGGGGAGAGGTCCAGACCGGACACGAAACAGCCTATCCCACCATTACCGGCGCCAACTTCGAGTTTGGATCCTCCGATGCCATCCTGCAGATGTGGGCCGCTTTTATGGAAGAACTCCAACAGGGCCGGCCTCGCGCAAGGTTCGCCGGTTGCCCGACTCCCGACGAGGCGGCCCTGAGTCACCGTCTGTTTACCGCGGCACTGGTGTCTCATCGGTCCTCGCAGGTCATCGCCCTCTGAATCCTTGAATGGCTTTGCCCCTGCTTCCCTTCAATCCGCAATCCGCAATCCGCAATCCGCAATCCGCAATCCGCAATTGTGCGCCGGTTCATCACAAGCCTCATGGAAGGATTCGTCTGCGCAATTCCAGCAGTCGCCGGTCCTTGGGCTGGATGGCCTCAGCCTGATCGAGCAATCGGGCAGCCTCAGTTTTTTCACCGAATTTCAGGTGCAGGTCGGCCAACAGGAAGTAGGTGTCAATGCGTTCAGGATTGTGCCGGAGCGATTCCTTGAAAGCAGCCATGGCCTCCCGGGGTTGTTCAGACCGGGCCAGGGCCAATCCGCGGTTGAAGTAGGCAGGTCCGTAATCCGTTTTTAATTGGGTTGCCTGTTCGAAGACCCGGGCCGCTTCGGCAAACCGGTTTTGATTGAGCAAAGCAAGTCCAAGCTGGAAAAAACCCTGCACCGATTGCGGGCTGAGCTCGAGATGATGTCGGAATGATTTTTCGGCTTGGACAGCGTCTTTTTGGAGCAACAGCAACCTGCCATGCAAGAGCCAGGTTTCCGGATGAGCGGGGTGCTGGCGAACCAATTGATCGATCAAATTGGCGGCTGTCTTCAAATGCCCCGCTGCCAACAAAGGATGCGCCTGTTCACTCAGGACCCGAGGGTCGTTGCGTCTCAGATGCACCTCGGCCTCGAAGGGATCTCCAAAACCTTGATCCGTCGGGCTGGCTGTGGACCGTTGGGCGGCCTGGGCGGCGGCCGCCAAATCCCCATGCTGCCGGTAAAGAATCGCCAACAGCGCCCACGCCGAACGCGTGGTTCGCGGATCCTCAACGCACCCGCGAGCCAGTTCAATCGCCTCCGTGAGATTGCTCCGCGCGTGAGCCATCCGTGCCTGGATAAGCTGGGCTGGCGTAAAGTCCGGCTTCAGCCGAAGCAAAGGTTCCAGTTCCAGCTGCACTTCATCCCAACGCCCCAGTTCCGCAAGCACACGGACGAGCCTGAATCGGGGGGCCTCGGGATCGACTCCGCAGAGATGGGCGGCCTCGCGAAACTTTACCGCGGCCTCGGCAGGCTGAGCGATCAGGAGGGCCAGACCATGGTAGTAAGGCCAGCGAGGATTGTCCGGCTCCAAACGGGCGGCCTCCGATAGGCACTCGCAGGCTTGGGGACGATAATCATACGTCCACAGCAACGCCCCCAGCCAGCCCCACGCCGATCCGGATCTCGGATTCTGCCGCACGGTGTCTTGATGTTGTTTTAACGTGGCCACAACAACCGGATCCATCGCCGTCCAGTCGATGACCGGCAATGCAACTGTCTGACGTCTGGCATTCCACGCCCACCAGCCAGCCAAAACCAACACGCACGCCATGACCATCCCCACAACTCCCAGTGCCTTCACCTTTTTTCCGGCGCGCGCCCCGGATGACGGGGCAATCGGCGTTTTGACAGTCCGTTTTTCCGTGTGGCGATGACGAGAATGACTCATGGTTTCTCCCCCATCCCTTTCTGCAAAATCAAATGACGATCCGCAGCTCCGCCTGGGAACCGTTCTTCCTTGCCGTCCGGCCAGATCACACTCAAAGAATCGATTTGCTGGATCGGACCCAGCCCAAAATGAGCGCGGGGATCGTTGCTCACCAGGTAGCCCGTGCTCGGTTGAATCAGCCGCCAAAAACATTGCCCTCCGGCCTGGAGACGGATTTCGGATCCGATGGCATCCCGATGGCCCAGGTTCGGATCCAAAGCCCTGACTGTCAGCCAGTGTCCACGACGGGGAGCGATATTGAGAAACAACTGGACCGGTCCCCCCGCGCAGACCGCCAAAAGATCCAAAGCGCCGTCGTTGTTGATATCCCCACAGGCCAATCCCCGCCCAATCCCCGCAAAACCGCAAAACTCAGGATTGGCTGCGGACACATCGATCATCCGGCCCCGGCCATCGTTGAGAAAGAGCTGGTAGCGCTGAGCATACGGTATCCAGAAGGGAATCAGGCCGAGCAAGCCGGGCGCCTGATGCGCGCTTCCCCGTCGGATGGCGCCGTTAATTACCGCCAGATCGCACCAGCCGTCCAGGTCAAAATCGACCTGCGCCGTCCCGAATCCCGTGCCACGCCAGGCAAGATTCGCCAACCCATAACCCGCAATCCGATCTTCGAACATGCCCCGGGGGCCCTGAACCCACAACGCGTGCTGCTCATGGGTCAGATGCGTGATGAACAGGTCAAACAAACCGTCGTTGTTGATGTCTCCCAAACCAATCCCCATGTTCCCCGCCGTCGTGCCCATCGCATTGAAGGCCAGCCCCCGCAGGGCAGCTTCCTCGATAAATGTTCCATTCCTTTGATTGATATAGAGCCGATTGGGAACCCCGTCATCCGAGACAAAGATATCGGGCCACCGGTCGCCATCAAAATCGGCGCAGAGCAGTCCCAGAGCCTTGCCCTGGTGTTTGGCAAATCCCGAACGAACCGTCGTGTCCTCGAAACTGACCTTGCCTCTGCCCAAACCGGCGCTGCGGTTATGATAAAGCCGGCTCACCGTGGTCTGAAAATTCTGCGGGCCACAAAAATCGGGTTTCCCTGCCGGGTCATAACATTGTTGGTTGGGATTGTAGTCCACGTAGTTGCCAATCACCAAGTCCAGCCATCCATCCCGATCGTAATCCACAAACGATGCCGCCGTCGCCCAACGCCCGTTGTCAATGCCCGCCTCGGTCGTGACATCCTCAAACCGCCCGCCGCCGCGATTTAAAAACATCCGCACACGACCGTATTCGGTCACAAAAAGATCGGTCAGCCCATCGTTGTTGACATCGCCGGCGGTTGCCCCCATTCCAACCCCGGCAACATCCAGGCCCGATCCTTGGCTCGTGTTCTGAAAGGAACCATCCGGTTGCTGGTGAAACAGTTGGTTCAGCGAGCTCGACTGGGGCCCCCCGCACTGGATCAGGTAGACATCCAGAAGCCCGTCATTGTCGTAGTCCAACAAGGCCGCCCCGGATCCAATATGTTCGGGCATCACAAATTCCCCGAGCGAACCCGAATCATGGACAAATTTGAGGCCGGTCTTTTCGGCGGCTTCACGAAAAAATACGGGGCCTTTCGGGGTTGCCGCCGGGGCCGCCGGATCGGAATCGCTTCGAGTAGATGACTTGCCGCAGCCTCCCAGAAAAAGGAGCATCGCCGGTATCCCCGCCACCCAAAGGCGCCAGATACCCGCGGTGAAACGAAGAATCTTAGCGGCCCTCATCGTGTGCAATCCCGCTCGTATCGTGTCAATCTGCCTGTAAAATGCACGCCCGCCAACCTCATCAGGATGGGCTGGCGGGCGTTGCACCGTCAAGCAAATGCCGGATCCGGATTCAGGGCCGGAGGCGGCCTATGGGGTCGAGACCTTGTAGAACCGGGCCGCAGGTTGAGGCATCAGCACCTCCACATACGATGTGGTGGCGCCTCCGCTATCGAGGCCCGTCTTCAGCGGAGTCCAGGTCTTCAGATCGGTCGAGACATGGACACTGTACTTGGCTCCCGCCTCGGAAGGCCAGGTCAACGTAAATGTGCCGGTCGCATACGAGTAGGCGCCCGACACCTTGATCTGCCCGCCCGGGACAAACGGCGTGCCGTCGGGCTGGGTCGGGTTGGGCGGAATCTTCGTGTCCACCCAGAGCAGGGTGATCGAACCGTCAGACCAATCGTTCCGATCGGCGTTGACGCCTTCAGGTGAAAGCGCCAAATCGACGATGTCCGTGGGCTTCAAGTTCACGTAGAAACGCCGGGTTTGGCCCTTGCCGTCATTGCCGGCAATTGTGGCCGAATCCACGCGTTTGCCGTTGACAAACAACACACCGGTCACGCCTTCATTGGCCAGGTTCTCCTTCTTCACGGTCCAGATCAGGGCAACCGGAGTGGCTTTGGTCAGCTCCGAAGCGACCCAGCGCCGTGTAACCCAGCTCTCCAAACCAGTGTCGGGAGCGCTGTTCGCCCCGTTCGGATGCACACTCAAAGCGGTTTGATACGTCCATGGGGCTTGCGCGGCGGTCTCCAGGTCCCAACTGCCGTTGTTCCAGGTCTGCGCCACGCCATCCCAGTCTCCCTGGCCTTCGCCTCCCGGAAACGGAATGAAGTCCGCATTGGGATCGTAATCCACCACGGCCGCCACCGGATCGTAATTCCGATAGCCATTGTACCAACCGTCCTTGCCCTGGGTTCCGGAGAATTCCTTCTCCGAGTTGGCAATGACGTAGGTCAGCGGATTCTCAGCCGCATTGTTCGGATCGGTGCCCGCCGCCAGTTCTTCCGGATCACTGAACTGATCGGAATCGCTGTCGACCTTGTTCGGGTTTGTGGCCGGCGTGCCCTGGACTTCCGCCGCGTCACTTAAACCATCCCCATCCGTGTCAGCTTTCTTCGGATTGCTGCCAGTATCATTCGGGCTCACGAAAGTCCCGGTGCCCGTTTCCACTTTGTCGGTCAGACCGTCCCCGTCGGTGTCAGGTTTGGTCGGATCGGAGTCGCGCTGATATTCGCCGGTGTCGTTTAAGCCGTCCTGGTCGTAGTCCCCGCTGGCCGTCAGTTTCGTCAGATCGTTCGGGAAATAGAGCTTTTCCCAAACGTCCGGCAGCGTGTCGCCATCGCTGTCTCCGGCGCCCACCGGAACAAACACCGTCCCATCGGGCTGGATGGGGTTTGCCGGCAGGGTCGGATCGACGAGCAAACGCGAGATGCTGCCGTCACATCCATCGGCAAATCCTCCATCAGTGCCCTGCGGACTCAAAGTAATATCAATCTTGTCCCCAGGAGCCACGTTCGCAAAGAATGTATGCGTCACACCGGTTCCATCGCCCGGCAGGACAACGGCTTTGTCTTTCAGTTGGCCATTGATGTAGAGACCTCCGGTGACACCATTGCCACAACCCAGATTCGTCTTGCGCACATGCCACCGCAAGGCCAACGGCGTTACCTTGGTCAGGTCGCTGGCTACCCAGCGCCGGACGGTCCAATGCACGGGGCTCGGGCCGTTCGGATGAGTGTTTTCTGTGCCCAGCTCGGTCCAGGGCGCGGCAGCGGCGGTGTTGAGATCCCATTGGTTGCCAGACCACTGCTGAGTCTCGCCATCCCAATCCCCCATCCCGTCTTCGCCTTTGAAGGCAATGAAGCCCGTATCGGCATTGTAATCATCACCACCTCCATCCGCGGTGTAATTCCGATACCCATGGTACCAGCCGTTCTGGCCCTGGACACCCGAGAATCCACTCGCGGAATTCGCAATGGCTGTAGCCTCGACGTTATCAGCGGCATCATTCGGATTGTGTCCCGTCGCCACCTCATCCCCATCCAGGTAATTGTCATCGTCGCTGTCCGCATCGAACGGATTGGTCAACGGCGCCACCAGGATCTCATCCCCGTCTTTGCGACCGTCTCCGTCGGTGTCGGCCTTCAATGGATCGGTGCCTGTGTTGCTGGCGCTGACATAGGTGCCTGTGTTGGTCTCAACTCCGTCCTTCAAGCCGTCATTATCTGTGTCGGCGTTGTTGGGATGGGTGCTTTTGGCCAGCTCGGCGGTGTCTGTCATTCCATCGCCATCCGCGTCCCCCGCCGCGCTTAGCTTGGTGAGATCTCCCGGAAAATAAAGATCCTCCCAGGGATCGGGAAGGCCGTCTGAATCCGTGTCGGGCACCGTCTCGATCTTCATCCACGTATACGAACCATCACTACCATCCTCATCGGAACCATTGGACCCCACAGGGCTGAGAATGATATCCAACATGTCGGTTGGCCTGGCGTTCATGTAATACACGTTCGTCACACCCGCACTGTCCCCGAAGGCGATGACCGCGGATTGCACGCGAACGCCATTCAGATGGAGCGCCCCGGTCACCCCATTGCCGCCACCGGTGTTTTGTTTCCGAGCATGCCAAGTCACGGCCACCGTTGTGGCGGCGCTTAACTCGCTCGGGACATAACGACGGATCGCCCAATGCTGCTCGCCGTTGTTCGAACCGTTGGGATGAATCGCCTCCTGCGCCACTTCGGTCCAGGGCGCGCCCCCTCCCCCCATGTCGAAATCCCACTTGGAGCCGTCATACAGGAAACTGTCAAACGGCAGAAAGTCGACGTTGGGATCGTAGTTGATTCCCTTGCCATCCAACGTCACATTGCGATAACCATAAAACCACCCGTTTTCTCCTTGGGTGCCTGAAAAGTCGTCCAGCGAATTCCCGATGACTTCACCCTGGACGACCTGCCCTGACATGAACGTCAGGCATGCGGTGAGCCAGACGAGGCCCGAAAAACGCATCAGTCGTTTGCTCATGAATACTCTCCTGGTTGATGGAACCATCACGGTTGGCCAGTGTCTTTCCGATGAAAGCAGGCCCTATGGAGTTGTGCGAGGCACTATGGGACTTAAAGCGCGTCAACTCAAGATAATATTGTCCTTTTGAATGCCCGAAAAAGCCTCCATCGCACGCCCCGGAACATTCGAGTCCAAGCGCCTAAATCACCGCCGCTTCCAGGAACCGCAGCTCGCGTTGATCGAAATCCAGTCGCGCTCGCACCCCAATCGGCAGCGTGATCTTGCGCCTGACGTGTCCAAACGGCAGATTGCTCACCCACGGCACTCCCCACTCCTTCTCCTGTCCGCCAAGCACTTCATCCAGGGTGAAACTCGGCCGGCCTGCCACGCGGGCTATGCAGTGACTAAACTGACCTGTTAAAAGGCCCGCGATCTTCTTCGGCACACCCGCGTGAATCAGTTGAGTGAACATCCGGTCAATCCGATACGGTTCCTCCGCCACTTCCTCGACAAAAAGCAACGCCTTCCGAAAGCTGGGCTGATAGGGCGTTCCCACTAACGAGGTTAAAAGCGAGAGATTCCCTCCGATGAGCCGGCCCGTGACATGCCCCCCGCGAACCGGCCCCCAATGGGCCTCCGGTAAAACATACGGTGTCGGCGGATCAGGAATCGTGAGCAATCTCCACAACGATTCTTCCGTCACCTCATCAGTCACCCCGGAAAAATCGGCCTGCACCATTGGCCCATGAAAAGTCACCATTCGGCAATGGCGCCATAGAGCCAATTGGAGCGCCGTGATATCACTGAACCCCACCACAATCTTGGGATGGCTCGCCACCAATTCGTAATTCAAACGGGGCAACAAACGGGTCAGGCCATACCCCCCCCGCAGACAAATGATCGCCTTCACCTCCCGGTCTTCAAACATCTCATGCAGATCGGCAAGTCGCTCCTCGTCGGTCCCCGCCAAAAAACCGTGGACCTTCAGGGCATGACGCCCCATGCGGACGCGATAGCCCCGCCTTTCCAGGTAACGGACGCCCCGTTCCACCCGGGCTAAATCCACCACCGGCCCCGAAGGGGAAATCAACCCGATCAGATCGCCCGGCCGCAAACGAACCGGTTTCAATAGCCGTCTCTTCATGAATGCGTGCAGAATAGGCTTTTCATCCATC
>ERZ795054.2174-NODE-2174-length-16926-cov-5.271294_pt1 | contig 16926 bp, 14 predicted proteins | sample MGYA00375138_ERZ795054 | MGnify/ENA primary metagenome ERZ795054 (study PRJEB30183, sample SAMN05720215) | anaerobic digester metagenome | isolation source: active sludge of municipal wastewater-treating anaerobic digesters | place: USA | collected 2014-12-23 ... | reverse complement strand
GATGAGGCTTCTGTGCCTGGTGAGCCGGCCGGCCTGGCCATGAATACCATGGAGGCTCATGAGGCCCGGTTCAGCCCGCCGGTCCTGCTGAGTGATGATGAAGTTGCCGAGATGGCGGTGGCAGATGAGGATATTGTTGCCGGGGAGATGCAGGCGGAGCAGGAGACTGACTATGTTGTCTATGCTGTAGCCCGGGGCGAGAGGCTGGAGGAGGTGGTTGTCGTGCAGGCGGTGCCTCAGGCACAGGTCACCGGCATTGCCGGTCGCGCCAAATCAGCTGACAGGACTGCTGTTCCGGCGACGGAAGCGAAGAAGGATGTTGCCGCGGCTGAGCCGTCGGCAGGGGTTACGGCCGGGAATGTGACCGGGGTTGTGCCCGGTTCGGTCAGTGAGGCTTCGCCGGTGGGCGGATGGGAAAAGTACCGTAACTGGGTTACGGCAAATATCAGGTATCCTGAGGGTATAAAGCCGGTGGAGCGACAAGAGGTACTGGTCTCGTTCACGGTGCGGCCGGACAGCACTCTGGCTGACATGAAGGCTGTGCGGTCTCCCGGTGACCCGTTCACGCAGGAGGTATACAGGTTGCTGCGCGAGGGTCCGCGGTGGATGCCGGCCCAGTCCGGTGTCGCTGCCACCGCAACAGAGGTTTATGTCATGTTTGTTTTCAGGTAGGGTGCGGTTACCTCATGGTCAGGCAACTGTTGGCTCAATGAGCCATTTTGTTGCACGTTCCCTTTGTTTTGTTGGGTGGATCTGCTTTTCCGACAGGACCTGTCCGGATTTTCATTACCTTGGTTTACCTGACGTCTATCCTTAATCAGGAACCTGATACATAAAATAACAGTTACTATGAAAAAAATCCTCGCAATGTTTGTCCTGATCCTGTCGATCAGTTCATTGGCTGTCAAAGCTCAGCCCGGTTTCTCTGTCAGTATTCACGGAGGTTATTCCTGGGCCATTGGTTATGCCGGTGCAGATATTCAGTACGGTCGCTTTGCTTTAGGCGGGGGGTGGGTTCCAACCAAAATGCCAATGAGTGAAACCCGGGTAAACTCATACAGCGCTTCTCTTACCTACTATCAGCCGGTTCCGGTGTTGAAAGGGTTGTCAGGTTATCTTTCCATTGGAGGGTCTACTAAGGGATACAGGATGGAAGATAGCTGGGGCGGAGAAGCTGCGCTACCTATAGCTATTTGTACGGTCGGTGCAAGATATGACCTGGGAAGGTTCTGGCTGCGTGCCGGCGGCGGGTATGGCTGGCGTAAAGAAATGGATGAATTCACCTTCGAGGCATGTCTCGGATACAAGCTATTTAAAAATTAAAACACTACATGGCTTCTTAATAATGGCACCTTATCTCCCGACAAAACTGCCGGGCTTCTGATCTGCCAGGGGGTTACATGAAAATGGCCGGTTTTATCGCCGGCCATTTTCTGTTACTTTTCAACTTCAATCTTAGCGCTTTTGCTATTGGTCCATGGGTCACGGTGGACTTCACACTGACCCAGATAATAGTTGTCAGTGTACCATGAGCCGTCAGGATAATCCCAGCCTTCTATTGCCCATTCTGTTATCTGCCCGGGAGTCATGCGGTACTTTGTTGAATCACCGTTGGCAAGAAATCTTTCCTCATTTTTTTCTTCTCCCTCAGGTGTGCAATCGACCCATATATCCTGTCCCGTGTGGTTAATAATGACCACAGTGCCGAAGTTTTCTTTTTCACAGGCAGGAGTCTTCTTACAGGAAAGAAAACCGAGGAGTGCCCCTGCTGTCATCATGACATACAGGAGGTTAATGAAAACACTTTTTTTCATCTTATAATTTTTTGCAAAAATTTCAATATTCATTCAAAACGGGGGTGTTCAAATAGTTGTGTAGGATTGGAATAAACGTAATCTCCTTACAATTTATGATCTATGGGTGCAGTTTAATTTTGCATTTTACAGGAAATATGCTTCATAATCCGGGATGAATCCCCACCAGTCGAAGGGGCTGAGGGCGGGGGCCTCTGATGTATAACTCTTGCAGCCCTACAGGCTGCAGCGGAAGCTGCTGCAATTTTTTGATGATACACTCCGTTTCTACAATGCGGTATCGTCAGTATCAATACGCAACTACTGCCTATTGCCTTAATTTAAATACATTTGTAAAATTTAGATAATGAATCTGTTAACTGGAAAAAGGGTGCTGGTGACCGGCGGGGCCGGGTTTATCGGATCATCATTATGCCATGACCTGATTGAACGCGGTAACGAGGTGATATGCCTCGATAACTTCGCCACTGGAAAGCGGGAAAACATAAATGATCTCAAGAGTAATCCGAAGTTCAGACTGATAGATGGCGATATCCGCGATCCGGAAACATGCAATAAGGCGGTGAAGGGGGTTGACGTGGTTCTGCACCAGGCGGCGCTTGGCAGTGTGCCCAGGAGCATAGCTGATCCGGCAACCACAAATGCGGTCAACATCAACGGCTTCCTTAACATGCTGATCGCCACCCGCGATGCAGGCATCAAACGCTTCGTATATGCCTCAAGCTCATCGGTTTACGGCGACTCGCCCGAGCTGCCAAAGGTGGAGGAGCGGACAGGGAAGGTGCTTTCGCCATATGCAATCACCAAGCTTGTGAACGAGGAGTATGCAAGGGTGTTCGGCAACCTCTATGGGATGGAGACAATCGGGCTGCGCTATTTCAACGTTTTCGGCCGCAGGCAGGATCCGAACGGACCCTATGCTGCAGTCATCCCGAAGTTCACAATGGCGTTCATGAAGCATGAGTCGCCCGTAATAAACGGCGACGGAAGCAATTCGCGCGATTTCACATATATTGACAACGTGGTGCTGGCCAATAACCTTGCCGCCACCGTTGAAAATTCTGCCGCATATAATCAGGCATACAATGTGGCCTGCGGTGACTCAGTGAACCTGAACGAGATGACATCGCTCCTCAGGAGTTATCTTGCAGAGAAAGACCCGAAGATTGCAATGGTGAATCCCTTGCATGGTCCAAACCGTGCAGGAGACATTCCTCACAGCATGGCCAGCATAGGGAAGGCGGTGAGGCTTATCGGGTACAAGCCGCTGGTGCTCTTCGGTGAAGGGTTGAAATATGCCGTAGAGTGGTATGTTGATAACCTTTAGCGCTGTTAACAGGCAGGTGAATCGTTCTTTCCTATATTTGTGCTTATTCGCACAAATTCTTAGGCCATAGTTGGCCTAAAGATCATAAATACAGTACGTTAGACACAGATACTGTGTGACTGACGAACCGGAGGATTATAGAATTCCGGGGAATGTCATGTCACGCTGAGGGGGGGGTCATAACACAATCAGCAACAATTGGCTTCACAAGGACTTAAGGAAAAGGCTGTCACCGGTATATTCTGGAGTTTTTCCGACAGCATGGTTACCCAGATTACACAGTTCATTGTAGGTCTCATTCTTGCGCGGATACTTTCGCCGGATGAGTTCGGACTGGTGGGGATGATCACAGTGTTCATTGCAATAAGCCAGAGTATTGTTGACAGTGGATTCGGGCAGGCTCTTGTAAGGAAGCAGGACATAAGTGATACTGATTATTCAACAGTATTCTATTTCAATCTTATTACCGGCGTTTTCCTATTCTTTGTCTTTTACGTGGCGGCGCCCTGGATGGCATCATTCTATGACAGGCCCGAACTGAAAGGCATTGCAAGGGCGCTTGCATTTATCATACTGATCAATGCCACGAATATAACGCAGCGTACCAGGCTTGTAAGAAGCATCAATTTCAGGCAGCTGATGAAAGTGAATCTCATTGCGGCTGTAATTTCAGGCTTGATCGCGGTAGGGATGGCTCTTTACGGATTTGGTGTCTGGAGCCTTGTGGCAAGAAGTATTGCAGGCAGCCTTGTGCAGGCAATTATTCTATGGTTCAGAGGGCGCTGGATTCCTTCAGCTGAATTCAGCCGTAACTCATTCAGGTCACTTTTCTCATTCGGATCGAAATTGCTTGTATCAGGGCTCATAGATACCATTTACCGTAACGTTTATCTGCTTATAATCGGGAAATTCTTTTCTGCAGCTGAACTGGGCTATTACACCCGTTCTGACCAGTTCACAAGGCTTGCCTCGCAGAACCTGACCGGTACGGTCCAGAGAGTAAGCTACCCTGTTTTAAGCATGGTACAGGATGAGGATGAACGGCTGAAGGCAGGTTACAGGAAACTGATCCAGTCAACAATGTATGTCACCTTTTTAATAATGCTTGGGATGGCTGCCATGGCAAAACCGATGATTGTTACTCTGATCGGGGAAAAATGGCTTCCATCTGTTGAGTACCTGCAGTTGCTTTGCTTCAGCGCAATGCTCTTTCCGTTACATGCCCTGAACCTGAATATCCTTAATGTAAAAGGAAGATCAGACCTCTTCCTGCGACTAGAAATAGTAAAGAAGTTATTGGCGGTGCCGGTAATTCTTGCAGGTATTGCCCTGGGCATTAAAGCTATGCTCGTCGGGTTGATAATACTTTCATTTATCTCCTATTTTATAAACAGCTACTATTCGGCCCGTCTGATACGTTATCCTGTCAGCGAGCAGCTGGAAGATATTCTGCCCTCTTTTTTTGTAGCCCTGGCTATTTCCGGATTGATTTTCCTGATCTCAATGATACCGGGTATAGGGCAGCTTCCCCTGTTTGTCATTCAGCTGGTATTTATGTTCGTACTGACGGTTATTGTATCGAAAGTTTTTAAGATTAACGGATATCTTGAAATCAGAGGGATACTGGTCACCAGGGTTCCTCAACTTAAACGAATCCTTTGATGAAAGCAGAAGAAATACCTGTCTATGTAACACAGCCTGCACTTCCTCCACTGGAGGAGTTTGTAAAGGACCTGGAAAAAATCTGGGAGAGCCGGATTCTGACAAACAACGGTCCTTATCACCAGCAATTTGAAAGAGAGCTGGCCGCATATCTCGGGGTTAAATACATCTCGGTTTTTGCCAATGGCACCCTGGCCCTGGTCACAGCGCTTCAGGCTCTTGGAATCAGGGGTGAAGTCATTACGACTCCTTTCAGTTTCGTGGCTACCACTCATTCTTTGTGGTGGAATAACATCAGGCCGGTTTTTGTTGACATTGAACCTGAGTTTTTTACAATTGACCCGTTAAAGGTTGAAGCAGCCATTACTCCTGATACTACTGCAATAATGGCTGTTCATGTTTACGGTAATCCATGCATGACGGATGAGCTTCAAAGAATTGCCGGCACTCACGGGCTTAAGCTTATTTATGACGCGGCCCATGCATTCGGGGTAAGGAAGGACGGTCATTCAATTCTGAACTGCGGTGATCTTTCGGTCCTGAGTTTCCATGCCACCAAGGCATTCAATACTATCGAGGGAGGAGCTATAATATGCCATAACGAGGAGACAAAGAGGCATATAGATCATCTGAAGAACTTCGGCTTCGAGGATGAGGTGACGGTTGTCGAGCCAGGCATTAACGCCAAGATGAATGAAGTTCAGTCAGCGTACGGGTTGCTCCAGCTGAAGTATGTCGACAGTTATATCAAAAGCAGGCAGGAGATTGCGATCCGGTATCGTGAACTACTTCAGAATATAAGGGGAGTCAGGTTTCTGGAAGATATAGATAGTGTTACACACTCTTATACCTATTTCCCCATTATGATTGATTCAGCCGGTTATGGCAGAACACGTGACGAAGTCTACCAGCTTTTACGGGACAGGAATATTTTCGGCAGAAGGTATTTTTACCCTCTCATCAGTCAGTTTCCCACTTACAGGGATCTTCCGTCGTCCTCACCGGAGAATCTTCCGGTTGCGACGAGAGTTGCCGGTGAGGTTATATGTCTCCCGATATATCCCGGCCTTACATCTGAAATAATAGCGAAGTGTGCAGCAATTATCAGGGAGGGGCAGCGATGAGACTGGCGATAATGCAACCCTATTTTTTCCCTTACCCGGGTTACTTCAGTCTGATAAAGCATACTGATAAATTCATTATTCTTGATATGGTTCAGTTTATCAGGCATGGATGGATTGAGCGTAACCGGATACTGAAGCAGGACTCAGGATGGCTTTATGTTAAAGTTCCTCTGACCAGAAAGGAGGGCAGGGATACACTGATCAAGGATCTGAGAATAGACAACACACAGGACTGGAAGCAGAGAATCATGGCGCAACTGCAGACATACAGGAAAATTGCTCCCTATTATAACCAGGTCCGGACCATCCTGGAGGAGATCTTCAGTATTGACTATGAAGATATTGTACAGTTGGACAAACGTACCATGGAGGCTGTATGTGATTATCTTGGAATTGCACATGACATTCAGGTTTTTTCAGAGATGGGGTTGCAGATAAATACTCCTGCGGCGCCTGACGAATGGGCATTGAATATTGCACTTTCACTGGGCGGTGTTAAGGAGTACTGGAACCCACCAGGGGGCAGATCATTTTTCGACGGACAGAAATACAGGGAGGCAGGTATTGACCTTAAATTCCTTGAGCTCAGGCCGGCCAGCTATAATCAGCACCGGGATTCATTTGAATCCGGACTGTCAATCATTGATGCATTGATGTTCAATTCAGTACAGCAGGTCCGGGAGATACTCGATGATTTCATTATCCACGATTCATGCCGTGTTGACTTATGATTGAGGTTAACAGAATAAACCTTTCCGAGTTAATTGAACTCCATACGCTCTGTGACAAGGACTTTATTCCGCCGCTTTCGGATAGGGTAGATATAAGAAGTTATTGCGAAAAACTCGTCATAAACGCCGAATTGATCACCTTCTCCTCAGCATCCGGCGTCGAAGGCGTTCTTGCTATATACTGCAATGACCAGGTAAACAAAATCGCATTTATCAGTTCGGTTTGTGTTCATCCGCGGGCACGCGGAAGAAAAATCGGCAGCGCCATGCTCGATCATGCGATCAGATATGCAGGGCAGATGGGAATGACTACTGTCAGGCTCGAGACAGGTGCTGAAAATGCACCGGCAATACGACTCTACAGAAGCCGGGGATTCATTATTACAGCGGATAAGGGTGATGTTGCAGTGATGGAAACTGAAATCAGGCATGCGCTGGCAATGATTGATCGGGAAGCGATAGTCCCGCTTGTAAGCGTTATAATGGTTACCTATAACCACCGTCCGTATATCTCTCAGGCAATAGAGGGAGTATTGGCACAGAAGACCTCCTTTCCTTTTGAGTTGCTTGTAGCCGATGATGCATCTGCCGACGGAAACCAGGAGATCATTGAAAGATACGCTGTCAGATTTCCTGACATGATTGTTCCGATACTCCGTCAAAAAAATATCGGTGCAAATGCAAATTGGTTTGATGCGTTTGAGAGAACAAGGGGCAGGTATATTGCCATTTGTGAGGGAGATGATTACTGGACTGATCCCGGAAAGCTGCAAAAGCAGGCAGATATACTGGAGAATAATTCCGGATTCGGGATGGTCTGCACTGACTACAGCAGGTATTTCCAGGCAACCGGCACTTTCAGGCATAATTGCTTTGATACGCATAAATACAGGGATGAAGTCAGATTCAATGATTACATTCTTGATATGTCATCAATCGGAACAGCCACTGTATTGATAAGGAAGGATATTGTGAGGCGATTTATGAAGGAGATACCACGCGACACAATGGCAGGGTTTGTCGGTAGTGACACTCCTCTGTGGTTATTTACCGCTTCGGTATCAAGGATTGCTGTTATGCCTGGAGAAACAGCAGTCTATCGGTTTCTCGAGAAATCTGCATGTCATTTTCCTGATCCGGATGACCATTACCGGTTTGTGCTGAAAGGATTTAAAATGGCTGATTACTTCTATGAGCACTATGGAAACAGTGATCCACGGTTACTTGAAGGGCTCAACAGGAAGAAGCTCAGGGCAGCACTCTTTCATGGCTACAGGACCCTGAACCGGAAGCAGGCAAAGGAAGCATACATTCAACTCAGCTCATATGACCTGAGTTTCAGGCAGAAAATTTCAGCACGGGTTATGCTGGCAGGTTCAAGGAACACATATCTCAGACGCATTGCGGCTTCTGTCATGCGGCTGAAGCAGCCATGAAAGCCGAAAATTTCCAGAACAAATCCCGGCTTTGATCGTATAATCTGTATTGTCATTCACTATAAAATGAGACAGATTGGAATAATTACCTTCTTACTTGCAGCAGTTTCTGCCGTTCACGGCCAGTCTTCAATTGACTGCAGCCCTGTCCAGGTCCAGAAACTTGACTCGGTCATACATTATCTCAGAGAGGGTCAGACTGATATATATAATCCGGTAGAGCTTTTCATTTATCATTTTGACGGTGTTGCCGATTACCCGGTAATTGACAAATTTACCCTCCCCTCAAGAGAGCCGGTCAACCGTCAGAACTACCTCTTTTACGAGCCATCATTCAAAGTAAATTATGTCCTTCAGGAATGGGACGGGAACGAATTTCATGACCGGTCAAGGACAGATTATTACTACAGACCTGACAGGCGGCTTGAACGGGAGATGTTTTCAGGCTTTGACGGCAGCCTGTGGATTCCTTACCAGCAGCATATTTATAACTATGATGATCAGAACATAATCCGGACATATCTCAGGCAGATGATGTATACACCTGGGGTATGGACAGATTTTTCATACAAGAACTATATCTATGATGATCAGGGCAGGCTTACTGAGCGCAATGAACAAAGGATCGCTGACGGGGTCATATTCTGGGCCGAGCTCTTCACGTATGATGAAGCCGACAGGGTAGCTGTCAGGGTGAGGCAGACCCAGAAATACAATCCCCAGACACGGACATATGACCTGGTTAACCTGAACAGGCAACGGTACTCATATAACAAATACGGGAACCTGGAGTCTTACCTGACAGATACATGGACCAACGGATCATGGATCCTGACGGGGAAGACCAGGTATTTCCGCTCCTTTATTTTTGACAGGGACATCCCGATATGTTACAGGGGCTACACAATAGTTGTTTCGGTAAAGGTTGCAATCAGGCTGTTCAATAACGGGGCAGTGCCGGGAAGCTGTGAATGCCTTTCCGACGATCCGGATCAGGATGACGGCAATAACGGAAAAGGGAATGACAATAAACCAAAAAACGGCCTGACTGTCTATCCTAATCCCGCCTCGACGTCAGTTACAGTTCTTCTGCCTGACGGGGCTTCCGCTCACAGTGATATCAGCCTGTACGATCATACCGGGGCACTCGCAGGGAGGTATCCTGCGGGCAGTCTGTCTGAACCTCTCGACATTTCATCGCTTGGCGCCGGCACGTACTACATGGTGGTAAACGTTGAAGGTGAGTCACTTATGACCTCATTTATTAAAGTAAGATAACCCGGTGTCTTCCAGCTGCGTACTGTTCGTCGTAAGATCATATTCAGGAACAGGAGCACAGCCTATACGCTTTCGTGAAATCATTGGCCGCCTGGCTGGTAAATCCGACATTCATGTACTTGAGCTGACTCATGGCAAGGCGGGTACCAGGGCTGAGAACGGGGTTACGATTCACTCACTGACATATTCATTTGCCGGGAGAACCGTTAACCCTCCGGCTATTACTGCCGGTACGATTCCTGCGGGATCAGGGCTGCATTCAAGACCGGTGGCAGTGATAAAGAGACACATACGGAGCCTGTTTTTCCCTGATACAGTTATCACGGAGGCTTCACGGCTGAAGCGTGAAGCAGTACGGCTGACGAAAACGTATGGCTTCAGCGTGGTGGTACTGAGCGCCTTTCCTTTTACAGTGCTTCTTTGTGCCGTATCATTGAAGAGAAACACCGCGGCAAAGATCATTCTTGATGTTGGTGACCCTTTTTACAGGAACTCACGGAACGGATGGTTCAGGGACAGACTCGCCCGCAGATTCGAGAAGAAGCATCTCCGGTTCGTCGATTCACTGGTTGTAACAAACGAGATGACCAGAAAGCATTACCTGGAATCATTCCGGTCTGCTGTTCCTGAAATGATTCATGTTATACCCATGGGTATTGGTGAATCTCTCGCCGTAGGCTATGGAAAAGAAGGTACAGTGGAAAAAGTCAGCATGGCGGGCAGTCCGTTCCGGCTCGTTTATGCCGGGCAGCTTTACAGGAGACTGAGAGAGCCTTACGAGCTGTACCGGGCCCTGGTGTCACTCAGTGAAGAGCCCGGCATACTGATCGAGCTGAGAATGTACGGAACCTTCAGCAGGGAGTTTTCCTCAGGGTTTGAAAGAGCCGGTATCATAAGTTTCATGGGGCAGATTTCACATGAGAGAATGGCAGATGTTTACCGGAGTGCCGGAGCTGTCGTTTTTATCGATAACGCCTTCGGCATGCAGACTCCGGGAAAGGTTTTCGAGGTGGCACTTACCGGCCGGCCCGTCCTTTTCATAACTGACCGGAATGAGTCGCCGGCGCTTGAGGTGATAAAGGAGTTCAGCCATGTGATAACAGCAGCCAATAATGCTGATGCTATCTCCGGTGCTGTTAAAAGGTTAATTTTGATGAATCCCGTTTATCCCCCGAAGGAACAGGTGAACAAATTCCTGTGGGAGAACCGGGCCGCAGAGTATGCAGAACTGATATCATCCCTGTCAGGTGAATAAGAATATCCGTTTTACAAGACAGTTTTATTTTGTACTGGCCATCCCGGTAATCAATGCAATTGCATCTAACACTTCTGAATACTTCAGTTCGGATATCCTAAACACCGGCAATCTCCGGGCGCTTATAATCGGGTTGTTTGCTGCATGGTTCCTTTTCACAAGACTACCCAATGAAAACTTTTCGAGGTTTATACTATTCTACCTTGGGTATTATTTTATCCTCGTTCTCTTCGCAACCGACAGGGTTACGTCGGGAAACCTCTACCTGAAGTTTTTCCTCGGGGTCATCATGATGCCGATTGGGTATTATTACATAAATTCTATTGCCCGACTGGAGATACTGTTGAAAGTACTCCTGTTCACCCTGGGTCTGCACATTCTCAATATCATAATCGCAAATATCTTTGCGCTGGGTACTTCTGATTACCTCGACGAGACCTTTTATTTCGGGGCCGGAAGGGTCAACATTACAAAGAATATCCTGGTACTTGTTTTCATGCTCCCCGTGACAATGCTGTTCATTAAGAAATACAGGAGGGCTGTTCTCATTCTTTACATCGTGGCATTTCTGATCACTATAGTCGGCATCAAACGGTCGGTGCTTATCTCGGCGGGTGCGGGCATAGTTGCATACCTGGCAGTGAAGCGGAGGTTCAGCCTGCTTATGAGGACAATAGTCATCACTTCGGTTTTCATTCTGATTATGGTTGTAATGTTTCCCGGGTTTGTCGATCTTTTCAGGTCGAGGTTCGAAGCCAGGGGAGAGAGGGTTGAACTGACCGAAGAGACGATGGAAACGGAGGGTCGGCTGAGCGAGACCGAGACAGTTTTCAGAGGATGGTCAGCCGGGTCATTCAGGCATAAGCTTGTGGGCTCTGAGGTTTTCAATGACAGGCTCTATTTCGATACTTCCAGGATGCTGCATACTGATTACATGATAATTCTTAATGGTTCAGGGCTTATCGGACTGGTTTTATGGTTCTATCTTTTCTACAGGATAATAAAGGAGAAAAACAGGTTTTACAGGGTGCTCCGGAACCATATTCTCTTCAGGGAAATGAATGCGGTATTCTGGGTTATGCTTGTGGCCCAGCTGGTGCTCTCTGTATCAGGAACAGTCTATGCAATTGAACTGAGAAGCCTGATTTTCCTGTTCTGGGGTGCATTTCTCGGCACCATGAGGGGTTACCTTAAGGATAAGGGCCTCAGCGTAAACGGCAACGGGATCGTCATGTCAGCAGTAAACAGCCGATCATGAGACTTGCCCTGGCAGGAGATATCGCTTTCAGCGGGCTGATCAGCACCTCAAGGGAAGCAAACGGTGAAAGATTCGGGTGGCTGGAGGAGATGCTCTCCGGATGCGACGGACTCATTGCAAACCTTGAGGCACCGGTGGCAGCTGACGAGAGAAACAGCGCAAAGAAAGCATTCCTGTATGCCGATCCTGAGGTTACCATTGAGCTGCTCAGGAGGCTCAACGTGAAATGCGTTTCGCTGGCCAACAATCATATCCTTGATTGCGGCAGGGATGGACTTGCAAATACAATCAGGCTGCTTGACAATGCCGGAATATATCATTCAGGCGCGGGTCTGACCCCCGGGCAGTCTGCGCCGGTCATTTTTACAGTTGCCGGGAAGAGGGTAGCCTTTGCAGCTTATAATCACAGTTCCACCAACCCTGGCAGGGACATATATCCTGACCTTTTCCTCAATCAATTTGATCCTGACCAGGTGGCCGGGGATGTAAAAGACATGAAGGAGAAGGCTGATATTGTAATTGCAAGCATACACTGGGGCACCGATTATTCATTCTTTCATGAACAATGGCAGAGGAAGGCGGCAGAACAGATCGCGGAGGCCGGAGCTGACATAATCATGGGCCATCATTCCCACACCCTGCAGGCTTTTGAGACTATCGGGTCAACCCTGGTTTTCTACGGCCTCGGGAGCCTGGCTTTCGGAGACTTCGAAAGGAACGGAAGGATGTACGCCCTTTACCGCCGGACAAAGCATTCTGCAGTATTCATCACAGACGAATCCTGCAGGCTGACTGAGGCTGTTGCAACCCATGAACGCAAGGGCAATTGCATAGTTCCCGGCAGAAAAGATATAATAAGGCGTAATGAGCGCCTCCTGCGGCTGAACCGGTTCAGGGACAACAACAATGCCGTCTCTGCCATTCTGAGGTTTCATGAGCGGGTAATCAGCAGGATCTGGGAATACTTTTTCGGATACTACATGAACCCTTTGTCAAGACTGTTCCAGTTCGGAAACCTGAGGAAAGCAGCCCGGCTGTTCAGATGACGGATATGATTCTATGAGCAGGTTTATTCTATACCGTGATGCCGGCCATAGTGCATCAGTGACGGGCCATAACGCCGGATATGCCGGATCTGAATCTGGCCTCGATGCCGGTTCAGGCACTTCCGCTATGAGGCGGGATAATATCCCTGGTGACCTTTCAGTGCTGCGGGATTCCGGATCAGAGACCGTCAGGTATGGTGATTATGTGCTCACCCATTATGGAAACGGATATCGTCGTGAGGGTGATACGGGAATATTCATCGGCGGTTACATTATTCCGCGCAATGATGTCTTCAGGCAGTACGGAGGCATGGGGCAGCATGCTCTTGTCTCGCATCTTTACAGCATATACGGAAGTTCATTTACTGATTATGTCAAGGGGATATTCGTTGTAATTATCCTGAAGGCCGTAGGTGTGGAGCTTTTCTTTGACCGCACCGGGCTGTTCAGGGCATTCTATTGCACTACGGGTGGGCGCTTTATGATTGCAAACACTGTAAACCTGCTCGCAGGAGCCGGTGCGGAACTGGTTCCTGACAAAGCCTCCCTCTCAATGCAGGCATTGTTTCACCGGGTACCGGGGCGGTACACTGTTTACAGGGATATATTCAAAACCACAGGCGCTGACCACTTCAGTCTCGGGGGGAGCACTGTCAGACATACACATTACTTTGAGCCGGGAAACCTCATGGCGCAAAGTCAGTCGGCCAAAGATGTTCCTACGGAGGAGTTTGCCAGGGTTTTCCGCGAAAATGTCATCAATCTTAACAGTTATCTTAAACCGGAGTCGACATTTATCACCCTTACGGGTGGAAAGGACAGCAGGACGATTCTTGCTGCGCTCCTGGGAGCAGGGATAAAACCCGAAGGCCTGACCTACGGTAACAGTCTCTCGCGTGATGCGGTATATGCGTCGATTCTTGCCCGTGCCGCCGGAATCAGCCATACAGTGACGGCTCCTCCTGATGAGAGGGAGTGGTTTGAGATGGTGGCTGGTAAGATTCTCGGTGAAGGCGACCCGGAGATCAGCATACACCGCAGCCACAGGTTGTATGCTTTCACCCTTGCGTCAGAGAGGTCATCCGCAGAGAGTGCCTATTATGCCGGATACATGGGTGGCGAGCTGCTTATGGGGATCTATTATGACGACCTCATTTTTACCGGTTTTCTGAGGAAGTTGTGGAGCGGTTCCCCCTCTGAGACTCTTATAAGTGAAAGGCTGAGGGAGTACTTCATCATCCCTGAACCAGGGCATCTGGCAGAGGTCAGGGAAAGAGTGAAGGAGCTTTCCTGCACAGACATGAGCCTGCCTCGTCCGATGAGGGAGTTTCACGCTCTTTTTGAGATAGGTGTGCCGCATCACTCCCAGGATATTGCTCTCGCTTCCGGATTGTGGAATTATCCCGCTCCGGCTTTCCTGGACACCGATTTCCTGGAGCTTCTTTTCCGAAGCAGGGACAGTTTCCTTTTCCGTGATGCCTCTGCCGTCAATCCTTTCCGCAGGCATGAACTTTTCAGAACCAACATGGGCATTCAGCATATCCTGTATCCGGAACTTGACACTGTGCCCTTCGGCAAGCGCGGCTCATACAACACAAGTGAGTATCTAAGGGGACCGCTGTTGTGGAGCCTGGTCAAGGGGTTCAGGTATCTGACGGACCGGAAAAAGTATCCGCCTTCCTTTTCCTATGGCAGGGAGTACGCAGGCTTTCTGGCCGGCATGCTTGATGAAGCCAAGAGAGTGAGGTCAACTGCAGGCAGGTATTATGATCTTGAAAGAGCGTCAGTGAACCTGGGAGAGCTTGAATTCCCGCTGCAGGAAAAAGATCTGCACAAGTATTCAGCCATTGCAACGTTCCATATGTTGTACAGGGATAAAGGATGAAAAAGAGGGTAGCAATATTCAGAAATGAGGCGGCTGATGACCATCTGCCGTGGGTGGAGGCCTGCAACAGGCGTCAGGAAGAAGTTGAAGCTGAAGTGATTGACATTATCGCCTCTGACTGGCTGGAGAGATTCCGCATGAAGCAATATGATCTTGTATTGCTCCGTCCGCCGGGACGCACGGAGAATTTCAAGCGGCTTTATGATGAAAGGGCCTATATAATTCACAATTACTCGGGAGTTCCGGTATATCCATCACTGAATGAGGTGCTTATATACGAGAACAAGAGGCTTCTTAGTGACTGGCTCAGCATCAATAATATTCCTCATCCGCATACAAGGGTATTTTTTGACAGGAAAGAAGCCCTGGAGTATGCGGGATCAGGAGCCGGCCTTCCGCTTGTGGCGAAGACCAATATCGGCGCTTCAGGCAACGGAGTCAGGTTCCTCCGCAATGAACAGGAACTGCATGGTTACATCCTGGACGCATTCGGTAAGGGAGTGGGTGTAAGGACCGGCCCCAAGCTTCATAAAGGATCACTCGCCGGCAAGCTGATCAGGGCGATCACCACAAGGGGATTTCTGAAGAAGAGGATGGGTGAATACAGGGCATCATATGATAATCCGCAACGCGGGTTTGTAATCTTCCAGGAGTTCATACCCCATGAATTCGAATGGAGGTGCGTCAGGATAGGAGACTCATTCTTCGCCCACAAGAAGCTGGCCCGCAACAATAAGTCGAGCGGCACATTACTGAAAGGTTATGATCCGGTCCCTGTCTCCCTGCTGAATTTCATCAGGGAGATAACTGACAGAACGGGTCTGTCGTCGGTCTCGGTCGATCTCTTCGAGCGTGACGGTAATTATCTTGTAAACGAGATACAGTGCTACTTCGGACAGTCTGATCCTTACCAGATGCTCGTTGACTCTGTCCCCGGCCGCTACAGGTACATTGATGAAAAGTGGTTATTTGAGGCCGGGGATTTTGCGGGCAATGCCTGTTATGACCTGAGGCTTGAGCATGCTCTCAGCCTTCTGAAGCATTGAAATCTGAAGTATTTGAAAATACTTTTCGTACTAAGCGGCAACAGCCGGGAGACTGACGGACCCGGTACTGGTGGTCCACCGCCAGTCAAGAATCCCGTTCACCAGGCTGACACACTCAGGGCACTTGGTCATGAGGCAGACCTGTTTTTCATAAAGGGCAGAGGATTACCAGGGTATCTCAGGTCAATTCCGCTTATAAGAAAGAAAATCAGGGATGGCGGGTATGACATCATTCATGCCCATTACAGCCTTACGGCTTTTGCTGTCTCGCTCGCCGGATGGCACCGGATGGTAGTTTCACTTGCCGGCAGCGATGTAATGGGTATGCCGGTGATGCTTCCTCTTACAAGGTTATTCAGCCGTTTCCGCTGGGCGAGGGTGATAGTCAAGACCACCGCGATGAAAACCCGCCTCAGGGCAGGTAAAATATCTGTCATTCCCAACGGAGTGGATACGATCCGCTTCGCTCCGGCAGATAAAAGTGAGGCAAGGGAACAGTTGCGACTGGCAGGCAAAAGGATAGTGCTCTTTGTTGCGGATCCGGCCCGGGAGGAAAAGAACTACCGTCTGGCGCAGGAGGCTGTTTCGCGGCTCGGCCGTGACGATACGTTGTTGTTGCCGGTTCACGGAGTGCCTCACGAGTTGATGCCCGTTTACTACAATGCGGCTGATCTTCTGCTGCTCACATCTTTGTGGGAAGGATCAGTCAACTCGGTCAAGGAAGCCATGGCCTGCAACCTGCCTGTTGTAAGCACCGATGTGGGAGACGTCCGCGAAAACACTTCGGGCCTCGGGGGATATTATATTACAACCTCTGATGCTGCTGAAATTGCGGACAATATAGCTCTTGCACTTGAATTCGCAGGTGATATCCGTGCAAGGGAGCGTCTGTTTGAACTGCAGCTTGATTCAGCTTCTGTTGCCGGGAAGCTGATTGAAATATATAATTCAGTAATTTCACATCCTGAAAGAATGAAAAAAGACGAGACGGGTTCCGGCAGATATGACGGCGGGTAAAAAATCAGATTTTGGCACAAAGACATATGGCGCTGTCATAATTGAGG
>ERZ795054.2171-NODE-2171-length-16931-cov-7.213854_pt1 | contig 16931 bp, 22 predicted proteins | sample MGYA00375138_ERZ795054 | MGnify/ENA primary metagenome ERZ795054 (study PRJEB30183, sample SAMN05720215) | anaerobic digester metagenome | isolation source: active sludge of municipal wastewater-treating anaerobic digesters | place: USA | collected 2014-12-23 ... | reverse complement strand
TCGCCATACCGACCATGGTTGCCGCCTCGGGCTACTCGCTTTATAAATACGGTTCGGTCATGGGTGCGACCGAGATGATCCAGCTCGCGATCGGTTTCATCGTATCATTCGTGACGGCATATCTGGTGATCGCCGCGTTCATAAAGTTCATATCGAAGCACGATTTCGCGCCTTTCGGGTACTACCGCATACTGCTGGGCGCTGCGGTGCTCGCATATTTCCTGGCTGTTCGATGAGAATGATTGAAGGCTGCCGTATGCGGCATATCGCGCGAGTTGCTGCATCCGGGCAGGGTTGCCAATGATAGAATATAACATTCCAGGGTTTAAAATCATCAGGGCTGAACACCTTGTTCTGGATTTCAACGGCACCGTCGCTGTCGACGGAACGCTGATTCCTGGAGTGAGGGACGCTTTGAATAAGATTGCCGGCATCCTTGAAATCCACGTGGTCACGGCAGATACTTTCGGGAACGCCCCTGCCAGGCTCGAAGGCATATCGTGCAAAATCGGACTTCTCGATGCCGCAAATCAGGACATTCAAAAGGCAAAATATATTTCAGCGCTCGGTCCCGACAGGGTGATTGCGGTCGGCAACGGGCGAAATGACGCCCTGATGCTGAAGCAGGCCGGTCTTGGCATTGCGGTCATACAGGCCGAAGGCGCTGCCGCGGTATCAGTCTTGAACGCGGATATGGTTTGCCCCTCGATACTTGATGCACTGGAAATCATCCTGAACCCGCTGAGGGTGGTTGCGACACTCAGATCGTGAATTCCGACCGACAGACATGAAAGCGAACAGCAGCTGTTATTGATGAGAGAATGTCTTAATTCAGTGAGGCCCTTTTCTTTTTATTCAGCTCGATGCAGATGATCGCGGTCACGGGCATGCTCAGGAACATGCCGATGCATCCCACGGCCGATTTCACCAACTCCGAAAGCACCGGGTTGTAGTTGAATATCAGCATGACCGGCATGCCCGGGTCGAACTTCATGGCGATGAGGAGTACTAGAGGCAGCGAGCTGCCCACATAGGCGAAGAGCAGGGTATTCACCGTCGCGCCGAGCATGTCGGAGCTTACGGTCATGACCGACCTGAATGCCCTGCCGGCCGAAATATCCGGGTGCACGGTGAATATCTCTTCGGCCGCTGAGGCGATCGAGATGCACACGTCCATGATCGCGCCCAGGGCCGCGATCACGATCCCGGCAAGGGCGAGACCGCGCAGGTCAACCTCGACGTCGGAGGCGTAGAAGACTGTCATCATCTCGTTGGTGACAATGCCCGACAGGTGCATGATCCATCCCGAAAACAATGCGAGCGCGGCGGCGAGGATGACGCCAACGGACGCACCGAGAGCTGCCGCTATGGTCTTGCGCTTCAGGCCGAGTATTATGGGCACGCTGATGGCGATCGCGAAAAGCGCGGTTCCGACCGCGATGGGCAGGGGAGAATGCCCCTTGAGGGTAAGCGGGACCATGACATAGAAGATCAGGACAATGGTCGCGATAAGGGACAGTATTGAAAAGAATCCCCGCAGTCTGCCCACGAGCGCGATGCATGCGACAAGAAGGGCGCCGAGGATGATGATTCCGAATGAATTGTCAACGTCATAGATCGAGACCTGTTCGACCGCATCCGCGTCATCCATGGTCGAGATGCCTATGAAAACCGTGTCGCCTTCCTTGTAGAAAATGTCCCTGGGCATATCGTCTTCGCCGCGGTAAACGGCGATCCGTTCTTTTCCCTTGTCCTCTCCGTCAAGGACTCTCAGGTGTACCTTAACTTCGACCAGCGAAACGTATTCATGGCTGATTTTATTCCGTTCGATCCTCTCGACCTTCGCGCGCATGAAGCGACGCGGATCCGTGTACTTGCCGGATTCCCGGGCGTGAGCGGGAATGAATGACGCCGATATAAAAACCGACAGCGATGCGAAAGCCGTGAGAATGATGCGGGAATATCGTGGAATGTTCATGGTTGACAATACCTCGCAAGCATTAATACAGTCCGGGGATATAATGGCAAGCGGTTTACGGGGCGCCGGGCGGCGCCCCGGGGAATATCAATCGTCAAAGGCCATGCTCGTTTTCCAGACTTCCCATACCCTGCCCACGAGATCCGGGCCGGGCTTGAGCGTCGCTTTGCCGGGTTTCCAGCCCGAAGGAGTGGCCTCTGCGCCTTTGCTTGCGCGCACGAGCTGGAACGCCTGAACCTGCCGGAGCGATTCGGCCACGTTGCGCCCGACCGGCGGCGTGAGCACCTCGAATCCCTGTATGATGCCGTCAGGATCGATTATGAACCTGCCGCGCGTCTCGACCCCGGCGTCGGCGTCATAGATGCCGTACGCGGCGCCCACTTTTCCTCCGGCATCGGAAAGCATGGGGAAGGGGACGCCGCCTTTCACCATTTTGGACAATTCATTGTCGTTCCACATTTTATGCACGAAGACGCTGTCGATGCTCATCGAGAGGATGTTGACTCCGAGCTTCTGGAACTCGGGATATTTTTCGGCGACCGCCGAAATTTCGGTCGCTCAGACGAAGGTGAAATCCCCGGGATAGAAGCAGAGAAGCGTCCATTTGCCGAGATATTCCGAGAGCTTGACGTTAACGAATTTTCCCTGATAATAGGCGGGCGCCGAGAAATCAGGGGCTTTTTTTCCTACCTGGATCATGGCCTTTGGTTCCTCCTTTACGCTTGATTTTTCATCTGCTGCGGCGACGACCGGCTTTTCGCCGACCGGGCCGCCGGTGGGCCTGGCGCAACCGGGTTTGAATTCTTCAGGCATCGGAGCACCTCCTTGACATGAATTTCAGCCATTGACGGCATCTGATTGAAAAGATTATCCGTTTGTTATTGTATCATATAGTAGCTGTATAACAACAATAATCTGTGTACGTTATTTTATTTCTCTCTGGGATATGGCCAGGCCATGATCCCCCCTTCCATGACTTTCACGTTGGTCCAGCCCCTTCCCTCGAGCGCTCGGGCCGCCTCGTAACCCCGCAGGGAAATCTTGCAGTAGCAGATGATCTCGGCGTTCCTGTCGGCCGGAACTTCGGCGAGCCGTGCGCGCAGCGCGCCCAGGGGGATGAGCCGCTCGCCGATCCCGAGGCGCATCTGCTCGTATTCGTCGGGTCCGCGCACGTCGAGTATAAAGGGGTTCTCTCCCCTGTCGACCTTGGCCTTGACCTCACTGCACGAGATTCCCTTCATGAAGCCCCTGAGTTTGTTCTGCATGATATGGGCCGTCGCGATGGTATGGTCGATGGCCAGCGAAAAGGGCGGCGCATAGGGGAGGTCCGCGTTCACCATGTCTTCGACTGCGAGGCCGCCTTTTATGGCCATGGCCCAGATCGCGAGCTGCTTGCTCACGTCACCGGGGCCCACGCACTGCGCGCCCAGGATTTTACCTGATTTTTTGTCCACCACGAGCTTGGTCACGAGAAGCAGTCCCTGCATGAATCCAGGCTTGTCCGGGCTGGCGTTGATTACGGTTTCGATGTCGGTAAACCCGGCGGCCCTTGCGGATTTTTCAGACAGTCCCGTGGACCCTGCGTTGAAGTCAAAGACCTTGCACGCGCCGGTCTGTATGGTCCCCGGGAAGGCCGCGCTGTTGCCGCTCGCCGCGTTTTCGCCTGCGACGCGTCCCTGGAGGTTGGCCAGGTCTCCGAACGGCGCATGAACGTTTTTTCCAGTGATCAGATTGGTCGATTCAAGGCAGTCGCCCGCAGCATATATGTCGGGGTCTGATGTCTGCATGTACCGGTTGACGATGATGCCGCCGGTTGGGCCAATGTCCAGGCCCGCTTCTTTGCCGAGCCTGGCGTTGGGGCTCACGCCGATGGCGACCACCGCGAGCTCGCAGGGGAGCTCGATGCCGTTCTGGAGCTTCACGCCCGTGAGCTTTCCGTTTTCGCCAAGGAATTCGGCGATGCCGTTTTCGGTGATCACGTTGGCGTTCTTGCTGCGCACGTGGTTCTCAATGAGCTTCGCCAGCTCCCAGTCCAGAAAGGTGAGAAGCTGAGGAAGCATCTCGATCACCGTGATCTCTATGCCGGCAAGCTGCAGCGCCTCGCAGGTCTCGATGCCGATAAGCCCGCCGCCGATAATTACGGCCTTTTTGATCTGCTTGTCATCCCTGACCTTTCTCAGGTAATCCGCGTCCTGCATTGACTGCAGGGTCGTGATGCCCTTCAGGTCTGCGCCGGGGATGGGCGGCCTTTTGGGCACCGAGCCCGTGGTGATTATCAGCTTGTCATAGCCGAGTGTTTCCGTTTTTCCCGTTTTCAGGTCTTTGACGGTCACGGTCTTCGCCTTTCTGTCGATAGCGGTCGCCTCGGTTTCGGTGCGCGCCACGATGGCCTTGGCGTTCAGGTAGAATTTCGGGTCCCTGACCACGCCTGTCGGCGTGCACAGGAGCATGTTTCGGTCGTCGAAGAATCCCCCCACGTAATAGGGATACCCGCATGAAGCCATGGACAGGTCAGGGGCCTTCTGGATGATCACTACTTCGGCGTTTTCATCCATGCGCCGCGCCCTTGCCGCGGCCTTGGGACCGGCAGCCGATCCGCCGATAACGAGTATTCTTTTTTTTCCAGACATGAAATGCCTCCCTCTTGTATTTTTTTTTGTTTGTTGAAAAAATGAGTATTGTGTTCTAAAAAACGGATGCAGCGGAGATTAATTCCTCCTGACACTCCCGTACCCGCATTCGCGGGCGCTATCTTCAACGTGAGTCCATTAAGATCGAGATGGATTCCCGACTCGCTTCGCTCTCGGGAATGACGAATTATCTGTTCCCGGGCAGAATCGGCTCCGCCGAAACCTGCGGCACTCCCTTTTTATCCCGCGTGAGAGTGCAGCGCGCATTCCTGCTCCCTGACAGCAAATCGCTCGATGAGCGCAGATGGGCGAAATCAGCCCGTTCAAGGAAATCGAACAGGAGCTCCATCTGCACCTGCTGCACTGCATCCGGGTCGCCGGGCGAATCCATGATCATATCCGCCAGCCGTTTATATTCTTTCCTGGCTGCGTATTCGATGCAGTGGCCGTCTCCGACCATAAGGATAATCCTGGCGTCATTCATTGTATAATCAGTGATCGCATACATTATCCCCCGAGACGAGGGTCCCCTCAAGATAGTCCCTGATGATCGCCGCTGGATCGCCGGCCGGTGCGCCGGTAAGCACCCTGACCCCGTTTTCATTGAAGATGGATATGGCCCGTGAACCCATGCCGCCAGCTATGACGCATTTCACTCCCTTTTCGGCCAGCCATCTGGGAAGCAGCCCGGGCTGGTGCGGCGGCGCGCCGAACGTCACCCGTGCCGAAATTTTTTTGTTCTGCTCGTCCACGTCGAACACCTCGAAGGTTTCGCAGTGGCCGAAGTGGAGGCAGAGTTTGCCGTTCGATACCGGTATGGCAATTTTCATTGTTTTTCTCCTTTTCTTTTGCATAGTATATCGACGATGTCGGAAAACGCCTTCTGGGCAGGTGTCGTGTTTTCGAGTGCCGCGTTGTGGAAAGGTATTCCGGCGTCGCCGTTCTGGACGATGGCCGGCTCGATGGGGATCGATCCGAGAAAGGGGACGCCCATTTCCCGGGCCAGGTCCAGGCCGCCGCCGTTTTTGAAAATGTCGGATTTTTTACCGCAGTGCGGGCACACGAAGCCGCTCATGTTCTCGATGACGCCCAGCACCGGCATGTTGAGCTGACGGCAGAACGAGATCGATTTGCGAACGTCGATCAACGCCACGTCCTGGGGCGTGGTGACGATCACCGCGCCTTCGGCCTTCTCGATGAGCTGGCAGACCGACAAAGGCTCGTCCCCCGTACCCGGAGGCGAATCGACGATGAGATAATCGAGGTCGCCCCATGTGACGTCTTTCAGAAACTGTTTGATAATACTGTACTTCAGCGGGCCGCGCCAGATGACCGCGTCGTTGCTGCTTGAAAGCATGAATCCGACCGACATCACTTTCATGGAATTGCCGTAATCGACCGGAAGAATTCTTCCGTCTTCGGTGCCCGTCAGTTTTTCCGAGTCGATGCCGAGAAGTTTGGGAACGCTCGGCCCGTGGATGTCGATGTCCAGCAGTCCGGTCCTGAAATTTTTCGCGGCGAGCGCCGCAGCAAGGTTTACGGCTACGGTGCTTTTACCCACGCCGCCCTTGCCTGAAAGGACCAGTATCTTGTGAGATATCCGGTCCATGTTTTCCCTGAGCGCCCTGGCCTCCTCGGCTTCCTTGGCCGCTTTCACCGTTTCAACGGGGCTTGCTCCGCCTTCGGGCTTCTGTTCGTTTTTTTTCTTAAACATATTGTTCTCCGTCAGTTGTGTATGATCGCTTTTGTTTTATCTGTGGTTTCTTGACCATTCGTTTTCGCTTCTCGTTCTTGTCGTCGACGGTTCGCTTTGCCCCGATAGATAGGGGGTCATCCATCCTGTTTTTATGGTTTTCCCCGCTGCGACCGAATCGAATCTGGGCACATAGGATTTGATGTCGAGAAGCGGCGTGCCGTCGACCATGTCGACATCGCGGACCGATATAATACCTGCATTGATGCCGATGACCTCGACCAGCGAGATGCCTATGTGATTGGGCCGGTGCGGAAAACGCGTCGAGAAAATCCCTCTCTGCTCGGTATCCATGTATGGCCGTGCGATCGTTTTTTCCTCGGTGCAAAGATGAAACCGGTACACGAGGATGATATGAGAGAACCCGTCAAGGTCCCTGCACGCGTCATGGTAACCGGGCAGAAGTTCGATGTATCCATCCGATCCGGGATGAAACTGTCCCTGGATCGGGACATCCGACGATACGTCTTTATACGGAGTCCTGATCGTGCCTATTTTTTTCAGGATAATGTCAGGACAGATCATTCTTTATTTTCTCCCACATTTTTTTGATGCTTGAGGCGGCCGGGCCGTTTGAGTATTCGACTACGCTCATACCTTCAATCTGGGCCCGGATGATGTCTTCGTCATAAGGAATCTCACCGTAGACCGGCACGCCTTCCGTCTTGCATAGTATATTAATGACATCTTTTTTTTCAGGATTGATGTCCGCCTTGTTGATGCACACTCCTGTTTTCACGCGAAAATGCCGGGTCAGTTCGAGCGTCCGTTTGAGGTCGTGCACGCCCGCCACGGTGGGTTCCGTCACCACGAGGGCGTTAGTCGATCCGGTTATGGTGGCGATGACCGGGCAGCCGGTGCCCGGGCTTCCGTCGGCTATGACGAGGCCCAGCCCGTTTTTTTGCGCTATTTCCCAGGCCTGTTTTTTCAAGAGGGTCACCAGCTTGCCCGAGTTGCCCTCTGCTATGCCGAGCTTCGCGTGCACCATCGGTCCCTGCGCTGTTTCGGACACGAACCATTCGCCGGACACGTGCTTCACCATCTCGATCGCCCCTGCAGGGCATAGGTGTGCGCATACATTGCATCCCTCGCACGCGAGCGAATCCACCGTCAGGTCGTCCCTGATGGCGTCGAAACGGCAGTAGCGGATGCAGAGGCCGCAATTAGAGCAGGCTTCCCGATTTATGGACGCTTTGAATCCGCCATCGAATGGCGCTCTTTTCAGGATAGTCGGACGAAGCACCAGGTGCATGTCAGCTGCATCGACGTCGCAGTCGGCGATGACCTTGCCCCGGGCCAGGCACGCCAGGGAGGCCGATATGCTTGTCTTGCCGGTGCCTCCCTTGCCGCTGATGATGGCGAGTTCGCGTATCATATCCGGGCTCCTTTTCGCGTTGTTTCGGTGATGCGCTTCATCATGGCGCTGAATTCGTTCCCGTATGTTGCGATTATCCTGGAGGCGCAGTCTCCTCGGGAATACTCTTCGGCGATTCTTCGGTCATAAGGTATCCTTGCAATGACAGAGACGCCTGATTCTGCGCAGTAATCATCAACGCCGCTGTCGCCCGAACCGGCCCTGTTGATCACCACGCCGTGGGGAAGGCCGAGCGCCCTGGCCATCTCGACCGCCAGTCGCAGGTCGTTCAGCCCGAAGGGGGTCGGCTCCGTCACCAGCACCAGGAAGTCGCATCCCCTGGCCGATTCAACCACCGGGCAGGATGTCCCCGGCGGGCAGTCGATGATGCGGATGTCGCTCCGGCAGGCGTAATGTTTCACGGCTTTAATGAGAGGGGGAGACATGTGCTCGCCGATATCGAGCCTGCCTCCGGCGAATGCTATCCCGCCTGCTTCTCCTGTTTCGATGATCCCGGTTCTTTTCGCGGCCTCGGTAATGGCCCTTTCAGGGCACACGAGTTCGCATCCGCCGCATGAGTGGCACAGGTCGGGCATGACCAGCGGTTTGTCCTTGATCAGGACAATGGCGCTGTAGGCGCATAACTGTTCGCACTTGCCGCATCCGTTGCATGCCGCGTTGTCGACCGACGGGACCAGCACCGAGAATTCATCGGTCCTGCCGATCGTGGCGCCGAGGAACAGGTTGACATTGGGCTCCTCGACGTCGCAGTCAATGACGCTTACCGCGCGGCCTTCCCCGGCCAGAAAAAGGGCCAGAGACACCGAAACGGTCGTTTTCCCTGTGCCGCCCTTGCCGCTTGCCACCGCGATGTTCATTTCCTGTCATCCGTCATGGTATTGTTCCTGCGAATCCAGAATGCGTCTCAAACGCCTTTTTCGCCCGGGGCGGATTCGGTCGCGAACCAGTATATGGCGTTCTGCGGACAGGCATCGATGCAGACGCCGCACCCGTCGCAGAGGTCGTATTCAAATACGATATTTTCAGGGCTGCACGGTACGTCCATGGTCATGCAGTACTTGATGCACTTTTCGCACGAGGTGTTCAGGTGTTCCAGAATGGCCTTTTGCGGACAGGCCTTGACGCATATATTGCACCTGTTGCATCGCGCAGGTTCGATCACCGGTATTTTTCTGGCCTTGACTGTTTCGTTCATGTCTCTGTACTTTGCTCCGCAGTAATTAGAATTCAAAAACGGCCCCTGCCGAGGCGTTTGCAAAACGTTCCCTGAATTCGGCCGCAAAACGGCATGCGACCCTGAATCCGGTGCAGTGGGATGCCGCGATTTTTTTAACGTTGTATTTTTTCAGTGTTTCGATGGCCCTGACCACATACTCTTCAGGCGCGCTTTCAAGATGCGTTCCCCCGATCACGGCGTGAAACTCGCTGCGGCCGGAACTTTCCGCGAGGTCGTCAAGTATCTCGACGATGCCCGCATGCGCGCAGCCAAGGAGCACTACCGGGCCGGATTCGGTTTCGATCAGCAGGGAGAGGTCGTCCCTGAAAGGGTCGTCGATGATGCCTGCTTCGGTCTTCTGTTTCAGCCGGCCGTCCCATGTTTTCCATCCCCCGGGCCTTTTTATGTCGGAGATGGCCGCGATCGAATCTGTTACGCCGAAAAATCCTGACACGGTGTTGAATGCCGCGCCGGCGCTTTCGTAATCGTTTTTCGACGCTCGCATCCCGATAGGCTTCTCTATATGTACGCCCGGCATGCTGACGACGGCCAGCTTTTCAATGAAGGCATCTTTATGCAGGTATACGGGCAGGGGAGATTTATTCGTCCTGTTCTGAAGCAGGGCGAGGAGCCCTCCGGTATGGTCGTAATGCCCATGGCTCAGAACCAGGCGTTCGACCATGTCGATGTTCTTGCCCAGTATTCTCATGTTATTGATGAAACCCAGTCCCTGGCCGGTGTCAAAAAGGGTGGCGTCGTCTTTTTCAATGAGCATTGAAAGTCCATGCTCGCCAATCAGGGGAAAAGGGACCTGCACGCTGTTTTCGCAAATCACGGTAATTTTCGTTTTCATGAAACCATCCTCTGAAACAGTTCAACGGGAAAAGGAGGTCGTTCTTCCGGGCCGATGTTGCTCCCCCCGGAAGAACGACTTGGACCTATGGTTGAAAAATCGATCATCCTTCGTTGTCAATATTTGAAATCCTGGCGTTTATCTCTTCAAGCTCTTTCGCCAGATTACGGGCACGGCTTTGAAGCGCGCTCAAGTTGTTTTCATCATGGTCCCAGCTTATGCGATCACGGTAACGGAATCCCCGCCTGCGTGCGCCGGGACCAGCGCTGCATCTGCCGCGGCCGCTGATTCGACCTGCAGCCTTGTTTCCCCCGCATAATCCTGTGCCCCTGCCTGTCATGGGGCCGCCGCCGTTCGGGCCTGTCCTGTCTCGTCCTGGCATAACATGCCTCCTTGCTGTTTTTTTACATGCAATTCATCCCGCAGAATGATCGTTATGCATATACCTGCATCCTCTTGAATATTTTCTGCCTTTTATGAAGAAGCTTCTCTATCTCGTTCATTTTTGCGATCATATCCACAAATCGGTCGGCAAGATGCATATCCGTTTCGGAGCATGTCAGCGCGTTTATGATGCCGCCGGATTCGGATATCAGTTTTTCAATGTCTCTGTCCGTGTCCGTCGCAGCTTCTTCGTCGGACGGCTGAATTCTTTCAAGACGATACACCGCCCCCGACTGGGACGTCTCCGATTCTTCAATAATTCTGCCGATGAGTTTTTTAACCGAGAGTATCTGGGACACGAGTTTTTCCCTCCCCTGGCTTCTCGCTTTTATAAGGCAGGTCTCGTTTTTATCCGCCAGGTCCTTGAGCCCCTCGATCAGTCTTTGACGGATCATTTTCTCGCTTATCGAAAGCTGATATGCGCCGTAACCCTTGAAATCATGATGTACTGTTGCCGTGGTCATGATATGCCTCCTGATTGGTCATACTATGGGCAGATGTTCCATCCGCCTCGGGTCGGTTCCGCCTTGCTCCTACCAGTGCCCCTCGACGTTCGCCTCCGCGGCTTTATGCAGCCTGCCGTTACGGTAGTCGTCGACAGCTTTCCTGACGCTCCCGGTTGCTCCGGTGTATATCGAGATGTCGGCTGCGCTGAGTGCCGCATGCGCCTTGGGGCCCACGTTGCCGGTTATGATCGCGGCCGCGCCCGCGTTCGCGACCGTTTTCGCGGCCTGTATTCCCGCTCCCTGCGTGGAGTCAAGCGCCTGCGAATTGTCTACAAATATAAAATTACCAGAATCCAGATCATAGACGATGAATCCCGTCGCGCGCCCGAACCGTTCGTCGACAGGAGAATCCAGATCTCCGCTACCGCATGTTATTGCTATCTTCATTCATTTTCCTCCGCCGTGTTTTCTCTGCCGACCCCTCTTTTTCCGCTTCCTACGCCGCGGCAGCCGCGTCGTCTTCCCCGGCCGCAGCCGCGCGTATCCTCTGCGGCGTAATCCAGGTCGTCTCTGAGATATGAATGGATCACCTTGTCGGCTTCCCCGTTGATCCAGGAGATGAGCCTTATTCCTTTTTCGGCGATCACATGGGTCACGAATCCGCTGACCGCTCCGCCGATAATGAGCGACACCCCGAGCTCCTTGAGCTTCTGCACCCTCTGTATCACGCTCTCGTCATGCAGACTGACCATGATCTTCTGGCTGATCCTGTCATCGACGATTTCGTATATGGCGAAGCGGTTCGCCACGTCAAGCAGCGGTGAAATCCGTTCATTGAATACCGGAAGGGCCACCATTTCATTTTTCATGCTGATATATAATGCAACTATCATGCCGGAAGTGATCGGTTTTGGATTTTACAAGCATGAATAAAAAAAATGTGAGTCAGCCGGGAAAAACACGGCACAAAAGCGTTTCCTTTGCCGGATTGATGCAAAGATTGCAGCAGATATGGGTTTGTTGAGAGAAGGGATCTGGAAGGAAGATTATAAGTGCTGAGAGATTTTTTGAAATCATTGCATAATGCAATCATTCATTGATAAAATAATTGCTGAATGCAATGAACGACACCCCTATGGCTCGATCCCGTATTTTTTCATTTTACGCCAGAGAGTCGAAGTGTCGATGCCGAGGTCCTGTGCCGCCCTGGTCCTGTTTCCGGAATTTTTTTCAAGCGCCCTATTGATGTACAGCTGCTCCATCTCCTCGAGAGTCCTCCCTGCGTCGGGGGGAATACCGGTCGTCCTGAGCTGTTTCGGCAGGTGCTCGCGCCGGATGTAGGATTCGCGGCAAAGGACGAATGCGTGCTCGATGATGTTCTCAAGCTCCCGGATGTTGCCTGGATAATCGTAATCCATGAGAATGTTCATGACGTCATCAGACACCCCTTCGATGTTTTTACCGGTCAGTATGTTGTATTTTTTTATGAAATGGGACACGAGAAGGGGGATGTCCTCGGTGCGTTCGGACAGCGACGGCATCCTGAGGTTTATCACGTTGAGCCGGTAGAACAGGTCCTCCCTGAACGTCCCTTTTTTGACTTCTTCGATGAGGGTTTTATTGGTCGCAGAGACGATGCGCACGTCCGATTTGACCGGGACATTATCGCCGAGAGGCTCATAGGTTTTATCCTGTAAAAATCTGAGCAGTTTGGCCTGGATCGCAGGCGATATGTCGCCGATTTCGTCGAGAAAAAGCGTTCCGCGTTCGGCAAGGGATATTTTCCCCGGCTTATCTTTTTTAGCGTCGGTGAACGCCCCGGTCTTGTAGCCGAAGAGCTCGGATTCCAGCAGGTTGTCGGGAACCGCCGCGCAGTTGATGATGACGAGCGGATTGGCTTTTCGCGGACTCAGGGAATGGATCGCCCGTGCGACCAGCTCCTTGCCTGTTCCGCTCGGACCTTCGACCAGTACCGAGCTGGAGCTTGCCGCGATATCGGGAAGTATGCTGAACAGGTCCCTCATTTCCCTGTTTTTGCTCACCATGTCCTCGAAAGAGTACTTGAGCTCGATTTCCTTGCGAAGGGTTTCGATGGGAGTAAGGTCGCGGAATGTCTCGACTCCGCCGATTATTTCGCCCCCCTCGTTCTTCAGCAGCGCTGTGCTCACGCTGATCGGGACACGGTCTCCTTTCGAATTCACAATATAGATTGTCTTGTTGATGATGTTGCTTCCCGTGGCCATTGTCTCTTTCAGGGCGCAGGAATGCTCGCAGATGTTTGCGTGGAACACCTCGAAGCACAATTTTCCCAGGGCGTCACGCTCCCGGATCCCCAGTATTTCTCCCGCGGCCCGGTTCATCGACGTGATGCGGAAATCCATGTCAACGGTGAATACTCCGTCGGCTATGCTGTCCAGTATTATGCTTTCCACTGTGGTGCCGGTCCTGTTCTATTGCGAACCTTCTCTCATTATATCATAAGGGAACCTCAATAAATTACATTTTGGATGTTCCCTTGTGGGCACAATTATTGGAATAATCAGGTTTTATCATTTTTCAAATATTAAAAAACCTGATTATTAGAGGTGCCCATAAAAAATTGCGCCATCTGTTTTTTCATGCCGCTTCTTTTTCTCTTGACACGATTTGAGCATATGCCCATTATGTGCAAAAGGGTGTTCAGGTGTCAAGAAAGAAATGCTGCCGAAAAGTAGGGCTGGTGCCAGGGGCTGCGTGTTACCGCCCTGAGGGCAAACACTGCGTCCCCGGGGACGAGGTCGTGCTTTCCCTGGACGAGTTCGAGGCCGTGCGCCTGGCGGACTATGCCGGACTCTACCAGGAGGACGCCGCTCAGAGGATGGGGGTGTCGCGCCAGACCTTCGGAAGGATCGTGGAGTCGGCACGCCGCAAGATCGCCGATGTGCTTATCAACGGAAGGATTCTGAGGATCGAGGGAGGGTCGGTATCGGTGGATGACTCGCGCGCAGAGAGATGCAGGCGATGCGAAAAATCCGGCAACTGCCCGTGCAGGTTTCTCGAAGAGGAATGCCCGAGACAGACGAAAGCATTGCAGAAATAACAGGATTCAAGGAGATCGGATTATGAAGATAGCTTTACCCACACACGAAGACAGGATCGACGCCCATTTCGGGCATTGCGCCTATTTTACGGTGTTTACCGTGAACGAAAAGAATGAGATCATCTCAATGGAAAGGGTGGAATCGCCCGCCGGTTGCGGATGCAAATCGAACATAGCAGGCACGCTCGCGCAAATGGGCGTGACCATGATGCTCGCGGGCAATATGGGCGACGGCGCGGTCAATGTGCTGAATGGCCAGGGGATAAACGTGGTCAGGGGATGCTCGGGGCACGTGAAGACCGTGGCCGAGACCTGGCTCGCCGGAAATCTCAAGGATTCGGGCATCGGCTGCCGCGCTCATGAGCACGGGTGCCACGAAAAGTGAATATTATTTCATTGACAAAATCAACTCTGGACTTTCTCTGGCCACTTTACGTAATTTTTTACGGATCAGGAACATCTGAATTACAGGAGTAGCCAAATGACGCAGGCATCTGATTTTACATTGTATAGCGGCGGTCTCAGGGGAGCAGAGGCCGAGTTCGGGACGCAGGCCGAAAAATACGGCGTGGCTGAAGTGACTTTTTCTTATGACGGCCATAAACCGGATAGGGAAAAAAACGTAATAGTTCTTAGCGGGGCCGATCTTGACTCCGGCGACGTGAGCATGGAAATAGTCTCCCGGAGAATGGGAAGGAACTTTCCCGAGGCGGAGAAAATCCGCAAGGTCATTCAGTCCATCTATCACATGGTCAACAGGGGTTTCCAGGTTTTTTCTGTGGGCTGGATCCAGGCCGACAACACGGTCAAGGGAGGCACAGGCTGGGGTGTCGAGCTCGCGAAGTTGTTCAATCGCCCGGTAAGCGTATATGACCAGGACCGTAATGTATGGGTTACCTGGACAGATAATACCTGGAAGGCTGATAGTCCGGTGATCGAACACAAGACTTTCTGCGCCTCGGGTACGCGCTATCTCTCCAGAGAGGCCGCCTTGGCGATTCAGGACCTCTTCGCCCGTTCATTCGAGAAATAATAAGTTCGATTTTTAAAAATCCCCCTGCTTCGCCCACCCCCTTGAAATATAGGGGGTTTTCTGTCAGCAACGCGCCGGAGGATTTTCTTCTATAATCCACATCTTGACTTTCTTTCGGGTATGATCGATAATTGATAGAACATTTCCCCGGGCCGGAACAGCAATGAATAAAAAAATATTAATGATCGATTTCGCCCCTCATATAAAATCTTCGATTGAAAGGCAGCTTGCCCGTCATTTTTCCGTGGTCAAAACCGGGATTGAGCGCTTTGAATCCGCCATTGCAGAAACCGCTCCTGACCTCGTGATGGTCCGCATTGCCGAAGAATCCGAAAATAGCGATGCTTTCATGCAATCGCTGGAGAAGATATCGGCCGCGTCGTCGGCGCCCGTGGCCGTTCTTTCCCCTTCGGACGATGCGGCGTTTTACATGAAATGCCTCAAGGCCGGGGTCGCATATCACATTAAAACTCCCGGCACCAGAAATTACCTGATATCGAAATTGTCAGGGCTGCTCCGCAAGCGGTTCACGGTGCCGGCCTCGGACGAGGGCTGCGGCCTTGCCTTTTCACTGGACGGCGTTTCATACGATCTTTCAGTGACGAGGGAAAAGCTTGTGACCTTTCTTCTTTCCACGATTGAAAATTCGCGCCATCAATCCCGGCTTGTCCGGGAGATCATGAAAAAAAAATATCCGTTGATGATGTCTTCCGGCGACGCCGACATCCTGGAAAGCCCGGGGGCCCTGTCGCCGGAAGAGACGGCGATGGCCGAAGATCTGGCTCGTTCCTATGAGCACGGAGATTTCCGTCTTTTTTTTCAACCGGTGGTTTCGTTCCCGGGCGAGAGGCTGACCGGGTTCGAAGCCCTGATCCGCTGGGAGCATCCGGACAAGGGCATCGTTCCCCCCGACGAGTTTATTCCGGTCCTGGAAAAGACCCCGCTCATCGGCCCGCTCGGATTCTGGATCGTCGAGGAGGCGGCGCGCCAGATCAGGAAATGGGATGACGAGTTTTCTTTCTCCCCGCCGATACGCGTGAACGTGAACCTTTCGGCCCGGCAGTTCGTGCTCGACGAGCTATGCGAACGCATATTCCGCATCGTCGAGGAATACCGCGTTCCTCCCGAAAGTCTCGCATTCGAGATAACTGAAAGCGCCTTCATGGAAGACATGGAGTCAGCCAACCTGATGCTCCTGAAGCTCAAGGCCGGTAAGCACCGTATTTACATGGACGATTTCGGGACCGGCTATTCGTCCCTGAGTTATCTCCAGCATTTTCCCGTGGACACGCTCAAGATAGACAAGTCTTTCGTCGAGTGGATGCACATCGACGAGCAGAGCGAGCAGATTGTGCGTGCGATCATTGACCTTGCGCATAACCTGAAAATGACGGTGGTGGCGGAGGGCGTCGAGGTCGATGAGCACCGGGATGTGCTCAAAAAATACGGATGCGATTACGGGCAGGGATATTATTTTTCGAAGCCGCTTGACGTCCCTGCCGCGCGCCAATATCTGCGAAAGATGAAGGCCTCGAAGCTTGTCTGAAATCCTACCGAAAAAGTTATTGCAAAAATTTCGGGACGATTAATACCTTCTGAGAGCAGACAGGGCCACGTCAACACCCCTCCCTTGAAGGGAGTCCCAAGGGGAGGCTTCGCACGGGCGGGGGAGGGTGATAAAATCCATCATTGTTTGAAGGAAAAAAATGATAAAGATAAAACACCTCAGCGAGCTTACCGAACAGGAATTATCCGGGCTGTTCAACCGGTTCGGGTCCGATTTCAGCGAAATCATGATAAAGACCGTGGTCCCGATAGTCAACGATGTCCGTGCGCGGGGCGACGAAGCGGTCATCGAATACACCGGGAAATTCGACCGGGTGAAAACAGCGACGGTGCTGGCCGCAGAAGAGGAAATCGAGAACGGGTACCGCTCGGTGCCGGGCGAGGTCATTGACGCGTTCATGGAAGCGAAGGAAAACATCGAGGATTTCCACCACCGCCAGCTCAGGGATGACATAAGGTACACGAGGGATGACGGTACGGTCCTCGGTGTTTCATACCAGCCGATCGGGAGCGCGGCCATGTACGTTCCGGGCGGCAAGGCGTCCTATCCGTCATCGG
>ERZ795054.2165-NODE-2165-length-16958-cov-4.633497_pt1 | contig 16958 bp, 15 predicted proteins | sample MGYA00375138_ERZ795054 | MGnify/ENA primary metagenome ERZ795054 (study PRJEB30183, sample SAMN05720215) | anaerobic digester metagenome | isolation source: active sludge of municipal wastewater-treating anaerobic digesters | place: USA | collected 2014-12-23 ... | reverse complement strand
GGTCAGGATGACGTCGGATTCGGTTCCCGGGGTGAGATCCAGTTTCGCCCCGTAGCGACGGATCCGGTCATACCGTTCCTTGGACATATTGTCGGGCATGATGACGATGGCATCGTATTTCATCAGGTTGCAGATGTAGGAGACACCGATCCCGAAATTGCCCGTGGAGGGGCCGAGGATCGTGTGGACGCCCGGCAGGATCGTCCGGTCGATGCACCCTTCGATCAACGTCGCATAGGCGGGGCCGACTTTGTGCGAACCCGAGGGGAAATACTTTCCCAGAAGGACGACGATGTTGGCTTCCACCCCGGTCAGTTGCGGGGGAAGGACGATTTTGTGGACACGGTTGTGTTCGTCTTTCCAATTGATGTTGAAGAGATTGATGGGATCGAGCTCGTTGTCGTTTTTGACTTTCAGCGCTTGGGCGCGGACGGCGGGATCGATGGTTTCGGGGTGAAGCATTTCTTCATACGTGGGACCGAAGGGAATCTTGTTCATAAACACACCTCTTTGTCATGTTGGTCCATCCAGTGGACGAATGTCGCTAAATCCGGTTTCATCACCACGGGGGAACCCGCGGCTTTTTGCCCGTTGGCGGGATCTTTCAAACCATTCCCGGTCATCACCGCGACGACGGTTTCCTCTTTCTTGATCCATCCCGCGATTCGGGCGGCTTGCACCCCGGCGACGGGGGCGACCCCGGCGGGTTCGCCGAAGATGCCTTCGGTCCGGCCCAAAAGCCGCATCGCTTCCAAAATATCGGCGTCGGAGACCGCGATCCAGGCTCCTTTCGAAGCGGTCACGGCGCGCAACACCTTGACGGGATTGCGGGGGATGCCGACGGAAATCGAATCGGCGATCGTGTTTTCCGCCGCTTCCCGCAGTCCGCGACGCTCCGCCGCGGCTTCGACGAAGGGCGCGCACCCACTGCTTTGAACCCCGAGGATCTTGGGGATTTTTTCGATCAAACCCAATTTCCAGAAATCGTAAAACCCTTTATAAACGCCGGCAACGGTACACCCGTCCCCGACCGAAACCGCGACCCAGTCCGGCGCATGAAAACCCAATTGTTCGGCGATTTCGAGGGCAACGGTCTTTTTTCCTTCGACGAGATGGGGATTGATGGCGGCATTGCGGTTGTACCAACCGTATTTGGCGATCGCTTCGCGCGACAATCGGAAGGCATCTTTATAATCCCCGTCCACGGAGATGACCGTGGCTCCGAACAACATCATCTGCGTCAATTTGCCCAGCGGAGCGCGTTTGGGAACGAAAATCACGCTCTTCAACCCCAATCGGGCGGCGTTGCCCGCCAGACTGGAAGCGGCGTTTCCGGTGGAAGCGCAGGCGAGAATGGGGCGGCCCATTTCGCGGGCGTGCAAGCACGCCACCGCGGAAGCCCGGTCTTTCAAAGAAGCCGTGGGGTTACATCCTTCGTCCTTCACGAACAGGCGGTCGATCTGCAGCGTCTGTCCCAACCGTTGAGTCCGGTATAAGGGCGTCCAGCCGACGCGGAGCGTTTCTCCGATATCGGTTCCGCGGATGCTCATAAGCGGAAGGTAACGCCACATCGAGAACTCTTTCGAAGCGCGGAAATAGTCCGCATTCACGATGGATTTCATCCGCTCGTAATCATAACGGATTTCCAATATGCCTTTTTCACCGCAGGCGGGACAGGTGAAAAAGGACGAATCTGCGGGGTAAACCGCCCCGCAGAGGGTACATTCGTAAGAATGAATGAATCGCATGATCATTGGCCTTCTTCCGGGGCTTCGATGGAAACGAAAGCGAATTTGGCGACATCGAAGAGCCCCCGATCCGTCAGTTTCAAAGCGGGAATGACGGGGAGAGACAAGAACGCCAACGACAGGAACGGATCTTCGTGGATGGGTTTGACGCCCATCGAACGGGCGATCGCATCCATGGCGTTGAGTTTTTCCATCACCGTTTCCGCTTTCGCGACGGTCATGATTCCCCCGACTTCGAGCGGGAGAAAATCGGCGACGCGGTGATCCTTGACGATGACGATCCCGCCGTTGATGCGGACGATTTCCGCAATCGCCAGCCGCATATCCTCGTCGTTGTCGCCGATGACGATCAGGTTGTGGGAATCGTGGGCGATCGTCATCGCGACCGCTCCGCCTTGCAATCCGTATCCGCGCACCAATCCCAACCCGACGTTGCCGGTGTGTTTGTGGCGTTCGACGACGGCGAGTTTCAGGATATCGGATTTTGGATCGTTGACGTATTTCCCGTTTTCAATTTTTACGGAGGCCAGACCGTGTCCGGTCGTGGCATTATTGGGGATCAGATCGATGACGCGAACCCGTGGCTGCGACAGAGAAAGGTCCAAACGGATCTTTTTCTGTTTGATCCGGACGGTTTCGGTGACGAACCCGTTGACATAGGGAACGGCTTCGAACAATGCCTTCCCGTTTTCCGCGACGAGGACGCCCTTCTTGTAGACCCGTTCGGGATCGATGTGGTTCAAGTCGGAGAAAACGAGCAAGTCGGCGAAATATCCGGGAGCGATCGAACCGTATCCGCGCAGGCCGTAGCATTCCGCGGCGTTCATCGTCGCCATCCGGATGGCAAGGATCGGGGAGAGACCGGCTTCGATGGCCAGATTGACGTTATGGTTGATGTGACCTTCTTTGAGAATGTCTTCGGGATGTTTATCGTCGGTGCAGAATACGCAACGACGATGGTTCATCTCGGTCACCCCGCGGATCAGTTCCCGGACGTTTTGCGTGTGCGATCCCTCGCGCAAGAGAACGTACATGCCGCGGGCGATCCGTTCTTCGAGTTCTTCCTTGGTGGTGCATTCATGGTCGGTCTTGATGCCGGTGGCGGCGTAGGCGTTCAGATCGGGACCGCTCAATCCGGGGGCGTGTCCGTCGACACGGCGGTCGATCATGATCGCGATCTTCTCGTGCAAAGCGGGATCGCCTTCCAAAACACCAGGATAGTTCATCACTTCTCCCAGTCCGATGACGTTCTTGACGTCCCGCATCTTCCGCACGTCGGCGGGAGTGATCCTCGCCCCCGAAGTCTCGAATTCGGTGGCGGGAACGCAAGAAGGGATCATCATGAAAACGTCGAGCGGGGTCGTATGGGCGGAGGACATCAGGAAACGGATGCCTTCGAGGCCTTTGACGTTGGCGATTTCATGCGGATCGGCAACGATCGCCGTCGTCCCTTTGGGGACGATGATCCGCGAGAATTCCGGAGGCGTCAGCATCGAGGATTCGATGTGGACGTGGCCGTCGATAAATCCCGGGCAAACGTATTTTCCGGAAAGATCGACTTCCTCGAGACCCGCATAATCCCCGATTCCGAGAATCCGGTCCTCGCCGATGGCGATGTCCCCCGTTTCCACGAGGCCGGTAAAGACATTGACGATCCGGGCATTTTTCAAGACGAGCGGGGCTTTGTCCAATTGACGGGCGATGCGGACTTTTTCCATGCTGTTCATGAGGCTCACCTTCCGGGTTCTGACGTGGGTTCCGACAAGGATTCGATGAAATCGCGAAGCAGATTCAAGGCCACTTGGTGGCGGTAGTGCTTTCCGGAGCGTTGGTCGTCGATGGGGCGGATCAACGGGACATACATATCCAAAAGTCGCCAAACTCCGACCTTCAATTCCGAGAGCGTGGCCCCTTCCCAAGCGCCTTCGAGCGTTTCATCGCGAACGACGGTCGGAGCGACCGCCCCGAACGCGATTCGCAGATCGGAGACCTTGCCCTCGACGATGTCCGCCGCGGCTGCGAGACTGACTTTGGAGATTGCGTCGGCTTGGCGTCCCCCGACTTTGACGAAGGTTTCATGGGAAAAATGCATTTCGGGAATCCCGATCTTGGTCAACATTTCTTCGGGATGGATTTTGAGGGCCCGCGGACCGGTAATCAAATCGCGGATCAAGATCATCCGCGACCCGGCCAGGCTTCGGAGCTCCGCCCACGCATCGAGCAGATAGAGGACGGGGAGCGTGTCCCCCGCCGGGGAAGCGTTGGCGATGTTGCCGCCGAGAGTGGCGACGTGACGGATCGCCGGGGAGGCCATCTCGCCGATCGCCCGCCGCAACAGCGAGGGCACCTCGGGATGGCAGAGGAGGTCTTCCAGCGGGGTCATGGCCCCGATTTCCACCCGGTGGGCTTCTTTACGGATCCCCCGCAATTCTTGAAGATGGGCGCAATAAACCATATTTTTGGGAAAATCGAGGGGGGTGTCGGACAACGAGCGGCGCTGGACCATCAAGTCCGTTCCCCCCGCCATCACTTGATAATCTCCGTGATACAGCAATTTCAAGGCTTCGTTGAGGTTTTCGGGAATTCGGTGTTCTACCATAATCCTTCGCCCTCTTTCGCCGCCAAAAGCACGGCTTTGACGATCATGTTGTAGCCTGTGCAGCGGCAAAGGTTGCCCGATAGGCCGATCCGAACTTCTTCTTCCGTCGGATGGGGATTTGCGTGCAAAAGGCTTTCCGAGGCCAAGATCATGCCGGGAGTGCAGAACCCGCACTGGACGGCGCCACACTCGGAATATGCTTTTTGGAGAACGGTGAACCGTTCGGTTTCCGAAAACCCTTCGATGGTCACGATGTCCTTGCCTTCGCAATTCGCCAAAGGCATCAGGCAGGAATTGACGATGCGGTGGTCGATGAGCACCGCACACGCTCCGCATTCGCCTTCCCCGCATCCCTCTTTGGGCCCTTTGAGTCCGAAGTCGGTGCGCAGAACGTCGAGCAGTCGGCGATTCAGACCGCCTTCGACGGCGACGGGAGTGTGGTTCAGGACAAAATTAACGTTTGCCATATTCGATCAGCTCCAGCAAGGATTCGGGGGTCGCCGGGATTTTGCGGATTCGGCGCCCGATGGCGTTTTCGATCGCCGCGGCCACGGCCGGGGCCGCCCCGATCAGCGTCAGTTCCCCGGCGCCCTTGGCCCCCAGGGGACCATAGACGAAGGGGTTTTCCACCCATTCGACGGCATAGGGTCCGCAGTCGCAGGCGGTGGGGATGATGTAATCCGTCAAATTCCGTTGGCGGAGAACGCCTTGTTTGATTTCCATGTTTTCCATGTATCCGTAGGCCAGTCCCTGGGTCATTCCCCCGTCAGCTTGACCTTCGAGGATCCGTTCGTCGATCCCTTTTCCCACGTCATAAACGCTCCAGGTTCCTTCGATTTTCACTTGATACGTCCGCGGATCGACCGAGACTTCGACGACATCGACGCCCCAGGAATACGCGGGATACGCGTCCCCGCGGAACGCTTTTTCGTCCCATTTGATCCATTCCGGGGGTTGGTACCGTTCGGTCAGTTGGACGGCCACGCCGGAAACCCAGCGGGCTTTGAGTTTTTGGGTGGCTTTTTCCAACAAGCCCCCGACGATCATCACCGTTCGCGAAGCGACGGTGGGACCGGAGTCGGGAACGACGTCGGTGTCGGGGTAAGGAAAGCGGACGCGGTCCAAAGGCAAATCCAACGTATGGGCAACGATTTTGGCCAAAGTCGTCTTCGCTCCCTGACCCATGTCGACGGCAGCGATCAAAACGTCGACCGTGTCGTCGGCGTTTTTCCGCAGTTGGACTTCGGCTTTGATGATGGTGGCTTCCCCGCTGCCGGTGAAACCGCAGCCGTGGAAAAACAGGCTCAGTCCGAGGCCCCGATACGGAGATTCCCCGGAATAGCGGCGGGTTTTGTTTTGATAATCGGACATTTCGAGCGCCCGTTTCACCATTTTCGGAACGAGGATCGGATCCCGGAAGGTTCCGGAAGTGGCCGTCAGGTCGCCTTGTTTGGCGAGATGACGGAGTTTGAAGGCGAGGGGATCTTCCCCGAGATCTTTGGCGAGATGCTGGAAAAACATTTCGACCGCAAAGAAGATCTGCGGGGCGCCGAAGCCGCGGAAAGCCCCGGTGGGGACGGTGTTGGTCACATAGACTTCCCCGGAACAGGACACATTGGGTACGGTATAAGCGCCGGTGGTCGCGATCATCGACCGGGACAGAACGACGTTGGATAATCCCAGATACGCGCCTCCGTCCAAACGGATGTCGGAGGCGATGGCCTCCACGACGTTCCCTTCCCCGATCGCCGCGCGGAGACGGATGCGGGCGGGGTGACGTTTGGTGGTGACTTCGATGTCTTCGGGCCGTTCAAAGATCAGCCGGACCGGTCGTTTCGTCTTGCGGGCGGCCACGGCCGCCTGACAGGCGATCAACGAGGGAAATTCTTCTTTTCCCCCAAAAGCTCCGCCGACCGGAGGTTGGATGACCCGGACTTTGTCCGGAGCACACCCGAGGACGGGGACGACGGCGTTTTTAACGTAATAGGGGCATTGGATCGATCCGATCAGCGTCATCTTGTCTCCCTCGGGGATGGCGATCATCCCCTGGGGTTCGAGATACGCCTGTTCCTGCAGACCGGTCTGATATTCGTATTCGATGATCCGTTTGGCGCGCGCAAACGCTTGATCGGGATCGCCTTTGACATAATGGTGCCAGACATCCGCCCGGCGGTCGTCAAAGACCGGTTCCAAGGGAACCGTTTCCAGCCGGATGGCCGATAACAACCGTTTCAGGACGGTTTTGTCGGGACCCACCAATAGCAAAATCGGTTCGCCGACGTACCGGAGCGTCCGTTCGGCGAACACCGGCATGTCGTCTTGAATGATGTGGACGCCGTTTTTGCCGGGAATGTCGCGGGCGTCGACCGACGCATACCCTTCGGGCAAATCCGGAAGCACGAGCGACCGGATTTCTCCATGGGGAATCGGAGACCGGAACGTCAGGGCGTGAAGCGCCCCTTCGGGCGCAAGGTCGGCGACGTACTTGGCGGTGCCGGCGGTTTTCTCCCAATGATCGGTTTTCGGAACGGAAGTGCTGATGTCACGCATGCGTTTCACCTTCCTGAATCGGGTCCATTCAACGGGACAAAGCGCCCGTGGGGCATTTGGAGATGCACAATCCGCAACTGAAGCATTTGCTTTCGTCGACGGTGATGCGGTCGCGCAGCGTCAGGGCGAAATACGGACAGACGCGGACGCACAATTCGCATCGCGTGCATTTCGCTTCGTTCAGTTTCGGGAAAAACGGGGCATAGGAAACCGAATTGGTCAGCCCCGAGCGTTTGACCGCTTCGATGGAAGCGAATCCGTATTTGTCCAAAACCCCGGGCAGATCGGCGATGATCTTCGAATAGAGGTTCTTGCCTTTCAGAAGCGCCCCGGAAAGCATCTGACAGGCATCGGCGCCGGCCAAGAGAAATTCAAGGACGTCTTCAGCTTTAGAAATGCCGCCGGTGCCGATGACGGTCAGGGCCGGCATCGCTTTTTTGATTTTATAGACCGTGGCCAACGCCAGCGGTTTGATGGCGGGGCCGCTGGTCCAGACGAAACCGGAGTCGTTGCCGTAGCGGATTTCTCGGCTCGCCAGATCGATCTTCATCGTCGGACCCAAGGAGTTGACGGCGACGACGCCGTTGGCTCCCCCGGCCAGAATCGCCTTGGCGAATCCCTCGGGATCGGGCAGGTGGGGGCTGATTTTCATATAGATCGGTTTGGCCGTGTGCGAGCGGATCGTCCGCACCGTCGCCTCGATCACCGACAGGTCGGTCCCGACATAGTGGGTCGAGACTTCGAAGGCGTCGGCGAACCGATCGAGGGCGGGAATCAGGATTTCCATGTCCTGTCGGCTGTATCCGACGCTGACGATCAGCGGACGGTCTTTCGTTTTCCAGAAGGCAGGCAAAAACTCGTTCACCCATTTCTCGAGCGGGTGCTCGCTCCACAATTCGCTGTTCATCACGAAATCGCGGTCCCCGTAGATACAGGGTTTGGGAATGTGCGGGAGATGGGTGGAAATCGTCTTGGTGACGATCGCACCGCAGCCCTCTTTGACCAGGAAAGCGAGTTTGTCCGCATCGCCCACGAGCGGGCCGGAAGCGGGCATCAACGGGTTGGCCAGATGCAATCCGTCGAACGTTGTGCTCAAATTCATTGTATTCATTCCTCTCGGGAAAGATCGTCCCACAGCCGTTGCGCCTGCAGGGAGGATGCCGCCGCCCGACGTTTGAGGGCGGGGAGCGGTTGGTAGTCATGGATCAACCGTTTTCCGCCCACATAGACTTCACGGGGAAGGAAAGCGGGAAAAAGCCCGAAAAACAGGTGTCCGAAGACATTCTTGGAATCGACCGGAGTCGGGGAATCATAGGGGAAGACCAGAAAATCGGCGGCGTATCCCGGGCGGATCCGTCCGAGACGGACCCCCAACCGCTGGGAAACGAACTCCCACGTCGCATCGATCATCGTCTTCAATTCTCCCAAGGAAAAGCCGGCCGGACCGGCCTGATGATGGGCGAGAAAATGGACGTTTTGCCACTCGGAGGTGATGCCCGTGGACAACCCGTCGTTGCCGATGATGACGGGAATCTCCATCCGGACCAGACGGTCGATATCGGGCAAACCGACGGCGTTGTTCAGATTCGAGGTCACATTCAAAGCCACCACGCATCCGCGGGCTTTCAATAAGCGCAACTCGTCTTCGTCGCAATGCACGGCGTGGACGATCAGACTGCCGGGATTGAGGAGTCCGTGACGATCCAAACGATGAACGATCCGTTCGCCGTATTGGCGAAGACAGGCTTCTTCGTCTTCCGGACCTTCGGCGACGTGGACGTGAATCGGGGCGTCCCCGAGGTTTCGCTTGACCGCCTTTAGGGTCGCTTCCGACAAACTCATCGAAGCGTGCAGGCCGAACATCCCGGCGAGACGTCCCTCGGTCGGATGACGGAGGATCCACCGGTTTTCGGCCAAACAGTCGGTGAGCGGAAACCGGTCGGAGGTTTCGAAACAGAGCAGGGCCCGCAGGCCGCCGATGTCGACGAGTCCTTCGCGGAGGGCCCGCAGGGATCCGCGGATTCCTTGGCCGGAAGCGTGGTGGTCGACGACGGCGGTGACCCCGTGCCGCAAAAACTCGGCGGCGGCGGATATCCCGCTTTGACGGATCATGTCACGATCGAGTCGGCGGTCGATTTTCCACCACAACTGATCGAGGATGTCGGTGAAACTCTTCGGGGAGAACGGCAGGGACAATCCCCGGGCGAACAGGGAATAGACGTGGGTGTGGCCGACGGCAAACGAAGGCATCACCCACTCGCCCCGGAGATCGACCGTCCGGGCATCGCCGGGAACGAAATCGGTCATCGGGCCGACGGCTTCGATCGTATCCTCAAATACGACGAAAGCATCGGGGAGAAAGATTTCACCATCAAATAACGCACAATGGATCAAAGCGGTTTTCATAGCGGATCGTCTCCCACGTAGATACCGTCGCTTTCGGTGAAATGCCCGTTTTGAACGATGCATTTTCCCCGCAGGACCGTCGTTTCGACCCGTCCTCCGGAATCCAAGCCCCGGTACGGATCGAAATCGGCTTTCGTATGGCTTTGTTCGATCCGGGCAAACGGATCGGGGGCGAAAACGACGAGGTCGGCATCTTTACCGATGGTAATCGATCCTTTGCGTTCCCATAACCGGTGCAAAATCGCGGGATATTTCGTCATTTTGTCGATCACGGAATCGCCGAATCGACGATACAACAGCGGAAACGCATGTTCCACGCCGGGGATTCCCAAAGGAATCTCGTCGAGGAACCGGCGATTCTTTTCGGCATAGGTGAACGGACAATGATCCGTGCCGATCACGAACACGTAATCCCACAGCCGTTCGAGCGCCTCGCGGTCGGCGGGGCTCCGGAGCGGCGGGGCCATCGTATAGAGGAAGCCGTCGCGTTCGGTCAATTTCGTGTCGTCAAAAAAGAAATAGTGCGGGGCACTTTCGATGAAGAAATGCTTGTTCAAAAGGTCGGGATGAAAGTGGCGGAGGACCTCCAGGGTTTCTCCGCTGGAAAGATGGACCATCAGGAAATTCCCCCCGTATTCCCGGACAAAACCCGCGATTTTCAGGGCTTCGGCCGTTTCGCTGAGCGCGGGGCGGCTTTTGGGCAGGAACGCGTGGGAACGGATGGCATCGTGGACGATCATGTCATCGTTTTCGAGGTGACCTTCCAGCAAGAATCCGTACCGGTCGGACAGCCGTAGCAATTCCTTGATTTCCGGGTCGTAGGTCCGACGTCCGGAATCGGAATAGGTCGTGAAAATCTTCACCGACGTCATGCCCAGTTCCATGAACCGGTCGACACATTCCTGTACGCGTCCGGCCGGATTCTTCAAGGTGGCGTGGAATTTGTAATCGACGGCGCAGAAACGGGCTTCTTCTTTGCGTTTGGCAAAAGCTTTCCCGATGCCTTCGGCACTGTCGGCGGGGTCGAGGAAATCGATGATCGTGGTCACGCCGCCGTACGCGGCGGCCCGGCTTCCGGAAAGAAAGTCGTCGGCGGAAACCGCCTTCCCGACATCCAAGGCGAAATGGACGTGCGGATCGATGAACCCGGGAAGGACCAGACGATTGCTGGCATCGATCGTTTTCCGGGCGGGATAGGAATCCCCGGAAATTTGGGAAATGATCCCGTTTTCGACATAGACGTTGGTGCGACGGAACGTGCCGTCGATCCAGACGGAACCATTTTTCACTGCCAGCTCAAACATGTCCGTTTCCTCCTTTTCGTTCAAAGAATGTCGTAGGTTTCAATGCCGAATACATTAACCACATCGGGGATGATATCCTTGCGCACGGCGATGTACATCTCCGTGCCGGTGGCCAAACATTTGCGGAAAATCGGGGCGAACCCGCCGCCCGCCAGTTCCAACGGACCGATTTCATCCAGATACAGGGGCGATTCGCCCCGGGCAAGCATGGCTTCCAATTCCGATTCGATCCAAGCCAATCCCGAACGGGACATCCGGAACGGGCCGATTTCATCCAGGGGATCGAAACCCGCGGGAAGGCGGTTTTCGCGGACGAGGAGCGGCCGCTCTTCCATCGTTTTCAGGCGCATGGCGCGATATCCGACGACGAGGTCCCCTTCCATCTCTTTGACGGAGACGAAACCGTCTCCTTGATTCCGGAAAAACTGATACATCGCGGCCAATTTTCCGGTTTTCCCGGAATTGACCTTTCCGCTGACGATATGAATCATCACGATCGCCTCCGTTTCGGAAATCAGAGAAGAACGGTGGCGAGGATGGCGAGAATCACCATCGGAACGGCGACGAGCGGTCGTAAAACGATGGTTCCCGGCGTCTTTTTCCAAAGGCGGTGCAACCCGTATCCCGCCATGCCGAGCAAGGCGGAGATCAAGCCGTCGGTAACGAGAAAGTTCAAAGCCGCATCCCAACTGTGCAATTGGGTCGAGACGGTGCCGAACCAAGCATCCTGGCCGACGAGATACCCCAAAAAGACCACCCTCCAAGCCAAACTGGCGGCGAGAATGCCCCCGAGGGCGGGGACCAATCGGGCCGAACGCACCCAAGGAATCACCAAGGACAAAACCAGGGTTTCCGCCACGATGCAGAACATCGGGTTGACGACTTTGACAAATCCGTAAACCGGATGCGGGGGCAGGAAAAAGTCGACGGCTTTGATGAGCGCGGCCACGAGACCGATCGCCAAAAGCGCTTTTCGCGATCCGAGGCGTTCGTAGGCGCGGAGCAGGAGGAACGTCGCCACCGCGAACATCACGGTGCCGGCGGCGAGGATCGTCAGGGAATGAAGCAAATAGCCGAGGGTCGCTTCGGAGAAGCCCCACAGGGCTCCGAAAAACAGGATTCCGAACCAGAATGAGTTATTTTTTTTCATCGTCATCTCTCCTTCAATGCTTTCCAAATTTTTTCCGGGGAGGCCGGAAGATCGGTGATGCGGACGCCGACGGCGTTGGCGATGGCGTTGGCGATCGCCGCGGGCGGGGTGTCGATGCCGATTTCGGCGACCGATTTGGCCCCGAAAGGCCCGGTTTCCTCATAACTTTCCGCAAATTCGGTGAGCAGTTCGCCCACGTCGAGACGGGTGGGAATCCGGTAAGACAGGAAATCCCCGGTGAGCAGTTTTCCCGTGGGGGAAACCAAAACGTCTTCGTACAGAGCCATCCCGATGCCCTGAATCACCGCGCCCTCGATTTGGCCGCGGGCGGTGACGGGATTGATCGTCGTTCCGCAGTCGGTGACCGTGGCGTACTTTAAGACGCGGGTTTCCCCGGTCTTGCGATCGACTTCGACTTCGGCGAAACCCGCCATGAACGGCGGTGGGGATTGATGGCCGACATAACTTTCGGTGACGGAAATCTGTTTTTGATCCGCATTGTAATAGAGTCGGTTGGACAAAGCTTCCAATGTGATTTCTTTTCCCGGCCCGCGGAAACAAACGCCGTCGAAACGCAATTGGTCCTCGGGAAGATCCAACGCGGCGGATGCTTCGCGGAACAACGCCCGTTTCATCGCTTTGGCGGCTTTGAGGACGGCGTTGCCGGAAACGTAGGTGGTGCTGGAGGCGTAGGCGCCGGTATCGAAGGGGGTCAGATCGGTGTCGGAACTGGTGACGACGATCTTGTCGGGCGTCGTCTGCAGTTCTTCCGCGGCGATCTGTCCGAGGATCGTATCGCTCTTCTGACCGATGTCGGTGGCGCCGACGGTCAGGTTATAGAACCCGCCGTCGTTGAGTTTGAGGGTCGCGGAAGCCATGTCGATCAAGGGAATCCCGCTGCCTTGCATGGCAATCGCCATCCCCACGCCGCGGACTTTTTCGGCCCCGAGGGGGACCCGCGGATATTTGTTTTTCCAATCGATGAGTTCCATCCCGCGTTCCACGCAATAAGGCAACTTGCAGGAATTCATCATCATCGCGGTGCCTTCGGTGCCTTCCCCCATGATGGCGAAAATCGGGGAGGTTTCGCCTTCCCGCATCATGTTTTTCATCCGGAAGGCGACCGGATCCATCTGCAAAGCCTCGCAGAGGATGTCGACGGCGGATTCCAAGGCAAAGTTGCCTTGGATCGCTCCATATCCGCGGAACGCCCCGGAAGGAGTGTGGTTCGTGTAGACGACATCCCCGCCGAAGCGGACGGATTCGACCTTGTTGTAAAGGGGGAGGACTTTGGAACCGGTGACCATGAACACCGTCAAGGCATGTTCGCCATACGCACCGGTGTCGGAGAGAACCTGGCAATCGATGGCTTTGAGGGTTCCGTCCTTCATCGCTCCCAAGCGCATCGCCATGCGCATCGGGTGGCGGGAGTAACTGGATTCGAAAACTTCCTTGCGGGTATAAACGAGTTTGCACGGTTTTTTCGTCCGCATCGCCACGGCGGCGAGCAGCATTTCTCCGTGGATCGCCTGTTTTCCCCCGAATCCGCCGCCGACGCGCGGTTTGATGACCCGGATGCGGGAAATCGGAATCTGCAGGGCTTGGGAAAGGATCCGTCGGACATGGACGGGCGTTTGGGTGCTGGAATAGATCACCAGTCGGTCGTAGACGTCAAACCGGGCATTGCAGGAATGGGGTTCCATCATCGAATGGGATTGAGCTTGGGTATAAAACGTCTTTTCGATGACGACGTCGCAGGCTTTGAGGGTCGCTTCCACGTCTCCGATTTCCATGTGATAGGAGGCGGCGACGTTCTTTTTCGGATCGAACCCGATGGGAAACATCTCATGGATCTCCGGTTCCGGATGCAAGACGGAAAGGTGATCCTTGGCGGTCTCGAAATCCAAAACGGGTTCAAGAAGTTCGTAGTCGACCTTGATGAGATCCAAGGCGTGTTTCGCCGTCGCTTCGTCGATGGCCGCCACGACGGCGACCTCGTCGCCGATATAGCGCACCACGGAATCGAGGACGAATTTGTCATGAGGGGAGGGTTCGGGATAGCCCTGACCGGCCCGGGTGAACGGGATCCGCGGGAAATCTTCGTGGGTGAGGACGCATTCGACCCCCGGAAGTGCCTTGGCGGCCTTCACGTCGATCGCCCGAATGCGGGCGAAGGGATGGGGGCTGCGCAAGACCTTGAGAATCAAGGAATCCTTTTCGGCAAAATCATCGGTATACGCCTGACGGCCGAGCATCAAACCTTTTCCGTCTAAAGAAGGCCACTTCTGATGGACGATTTTCATGATTTCTCCTTCAGGTAGGCTTGAATCGCCGCATGTTGGCTTTGATAGCCCGAGCAGCGGCAAAGGTTGCCCACCAGCCACGTTTCGATTTCCTGCGGGGTGGCTTTGGGATTGGTTTGCTTGAGGGCGTAAACGGCAAGCGCGAGGGATGGGTTGCAAAAACCGCATTGATCCGCTCCCTCTTCGCCGAAATGACGGGACAGTTTTTCCGCTTCTTCGCGAATTCCTTCCACCGTCGTGACGGTTCTTCCGTCGGCACGGACGGACAAAACCGAACAGGAAGGAACGGGTTTTCCGTCCAGAAGCACGGTGCAGATCCCGCAACTGGTCGATTCGCACCCGCGCCGGACGGAAAGCAGTCCGTGATTCCGCAAGGTGTCCAGCAGCATTTCTCCGCACGCGACGTCGAAGGTTTTAGGATTTCCGTTGAGGATCATCGTGATTTTCATGACCGGGTCACCTCCCGCAATCCGCGTTCGACATAGGTTTCGATCAGTTGTTTGCGATAGTCGGCGGAGGCGCGTTGATTCGATCCGGGACGGCATTCTTCCGCGGCGATCGCTCCGGCTTCGACCATCGTTTTTTCATCGGGCAGGGGGCGAAAAGCCAGATGGTTCATCGCTTTTTGGCACAACATCGCGGCTCCGGGACGGGATCCGACGGCGATCCGGTAACCGGAATCCAACCGCAGGATCGCCACGTTCACGAGGGCGAAATCCAACGCCGTGCGCGTGACTTTGTGGAAGTATCCTTGGGCTTTGTGTTTGGGGAGGATGACTTGAGTGAGGATGTCCCGAGGCGGGGTCTTCATCTCCATGAACTCCCCGATCGATAGTTCCGGATGCTTGAAAAACTTCAAACGGGCATCCAGCACGAGTAAGACCGGCAACAGGTCGGAAAAGCCGAAGCGGCCCATGATCGAACCCCCGAGGGTGGCGATATTGCGGACGGAAGGACCCATGACGGAATGGATCGCCTGCCGGAAGATCCCGTTATACAGACCGGAAAACAGCGGAGAGGCTTCGATTTCGGAGAGGGTCGTCATCGCTCCGATCCGCACTTCTTCGACCGTTTCCTTGATTCCCGACAGACGGAGAAAAGCGAGGTCGATCGCCGCGGGCAGGTCGGCGTCGACCAGTTTCAGCCACGCTCCCCCGCCGAGCAGTTTGGCTTTGGGTTCGAGTTGGAGGGCGGCATAGGCTTCATCGAGGGAAGCCGGTTTCAGATACGTTCCGATGTTCATCGTCATTTCATCCTTTCGCGGTGACGGATCAGTTGTTCGAAATCGGTTTCGGTGTCGACATCGAGGAGGATACCCTCGTCGTCGACGGGAACGAACGTCGGTTGATGTTTGGCGATCCATAGTTCCAGGTTCGAATCGCGCGGTTCCTCCAAAAGCGAGGGAAGCAGGCAAGAAGCGAGGAAAACGGGATGGCCCCGTTGGCCTTCGAAGACGGGAATGCGGATGTCGCCTTTGGCCTTCAGCAACGCTTCATACGTCGAGGCTTTGACCAAGGGGACATCGCCGGGGGTGAGGAAATAATCGGCGGTTTCTTCAAGAAAGCGAGCCCCGTACTGAACGGAGGAAAACATCCCGCGTTCGTAAAAGCGATTGCGGACGACGATCAGCCCGGGAGTGCTTTGCACGACTTCCCAGGTATCTTCGTGATAATAGCCGGTGACGACGAAAAGCCCGTCCACAAACGGCCGCATGGCATCGATGGTGTGACAGATCAGGGGTTTTCCGTCCAACAGCAACGTCATCTTGTTTTTATGGAGACGGAAGGATCCGCCTCCGGCGAGAATCAATCCTTGGATCATGAACGACACCTCAAAAATGGAGCTTCGCATGAACGAAGAAAATCAATCCGGGATGATCCAAAAAAGCCGAACAAATGAGAACGTTTTCAGTGTTTCTAAGTATTATAACATACTTAAGCATTCATTTCCATCCCTTTTGAAAAACAAAACCCGGACGACCGCGCCGGATCGCTCCGGCCCGGAGGTCCGGGAGGGATTACAAGGTGACGCGGGTGCCCGATTTCCCTTCCAGGCACAAAGCGGCTTTGTCGAGGGAACCGATGACGGCGATCCGGCCGGGTTTTCCTTGGGCGAATTCGGACGCCGCTTCGACTTTCGGCAGCATGCTGCCCTTGGCGAAGTGGCCTTCGCGAATATAGGCTTGCGCCTGGGAAACGGTCAATTCCGTCAAATCGACTTGATCTGCCTTTCCATAACGAAGCGACACATGGTCGACCGCGGTGAGGATGAAGAGATAATCGGCATCCAGCAAGTCGGCCAGTTTCCGCGAAGCGAAATCCTTGTCGATGACGGCCGCGACGCCTCGGTATCCGAGCCCGTCGCGAACCACGGGAATGCCCCCGCCCCCCACGGTGATGACGATGATGCCGGCATCGACGAGGGTGCGAACCGTGGCGATTTCCACGACTCCGATCGGTTTGGGACTGGCGATGACCCGACGCCAACCGCGGTTGGCGTCTTCTTTCATCACATATCCGGTCGCCTGGGCGATCGCTTCCGCTTCGGCTTGTTTATAGAATGGGTCGATCGGCTTGGTGGGGTTTTGAAAACCCGGATCGGCGGGATCGACTTCCACTTGGGTGATCAAGGTGACGACTTCCTTGGCGATGCCCTGTTGCGCCAACTCGCGAAGGAGGGCATTTTGCAAGTGATAACCGATGTAGCCTTGGCTCATCGCTCCGCATTCGGGGAACGGCATGCCGTGGCGAAGGACGCCCGCACCGCGAGCGGCTTGAGACAGTCAGCGATCAGTCCCTGAAGCGAGAACGCAACGCGCTCGATGGCCATCATTCCGGCCTCGATCTTGGAGAAATCCAGGATGTCGTTGACGATGACCAGCAAGGCGTCGGCCGACGA
>ERZ795054.2162-NODE-2162-length-16972-cov-5.843530_pt1 | contig 16972 bp, 14 predicted proteins | sample MGYA00375138_ERZ795054 | MGnify/ENA primary metagenome ERZ795054 (study PRJEB30183, sample SAMN05720215) | anaerobic digester metagenome | isolation source: active sludge of municipal wastewater-treating anaerobic digesters | place: USA | collected 2014-12-23 ... | reverse complement strand
GTCACGCGCCAGAATGTTGCGCTTGCTGAACAGCCCTACGAATTCCAGGTAGTGCGTGGCATCGTACATGGCGTCCTGGAAACTCTGATTGATCTTTTTTTTCCGGAGATGGAGCTGGCCAGAACACTGGTCAGCGCGGTCAACTCGGGAAAGGGGCGCGGAATCTGATAGGTTCGGGCAAGCCCCATGTGCGCTCTCTGGTACGGCTTCATCCGGGTGATCTCCACTCCGTTCATTTCAATTTTGCCGGAAGTGGCGGGACAGTATCCGGTCAGGCAATTGACCACCGTCGATTTACCGGCCCCGTTTGGGCCGATAAACCCGAGTGTTTCCCCTTTGTGAATTTCAAAGGAGACATCGTTGACCGCGATAATCCCTCCAAACCGTTTGACCAGATTGCTCACCTTAACCAATGGAGCCATGACTCCTTACCTCCGTACATGAATGGTCGGTAAATACTCGCGATAGCGGCGCTTCCGGTACAGGCCAAACAAACCTTCCGGCAGGATGAACAGTAAGACCAGCAGAATGATGGGGAATAGTACCGGCTGGATCGGCCCCATGAAACGAATCATCAGCATCTCCAGGAAAGCGATAAAATAACCTCCGACCACGCAGCCGAAAACCTGGGCGCGACCGCCAATCATCAGCACCAGCAAGACCTTCAGCATAAACGTCAGGGGCAGGTAAGTGATGCCCGCAAATGAACTGAAATAATGGGCATAAAACCATCCGATGATGCCAATCATCGTCGAGGCGGCAACAAATGCGATGATCTTGACCTTGTTGATATTGACGCCGATGGAATGGGCAACCTCCTCGTCATCATTGATCGCCGCCATAATCAGTCCATAGCGGGATTTGAGGACCTTGTTGATGATCCACAGATACGCGAACATGATGGCCGTCGAAAAGTAACCGATGATCAGAAAGTTGTTTTTGGCGTTCCCCGTGTCCAAAAGAGGAACGATGCCGAAAAGTCCCGTGTCGCCCTTGAAGATATCGGTATAAATGAAAGTCACTTCCAGAAACACCAGCGGCAGGAGCAGGGTGAGCAGAACATAATAAAGCCCCCGTGCCATAATGACCAGCGGGCTGAACAAAAGAGCGGCCAACATGGACATCAGGATGGCGAAGGGAAGGGTTGTCAGGGGTCCCCAGCCATAGGCAATGCTGAGCAGCGCCGCCGTGTAGCCCCCTACACCGATGTAAAATTGCGGGCCGAAATTCATGCGCCCTGTCCCGATGGTCATCAGGGCAAGGGGCATCGCGATGGCGGCATAGATGTTTGCCGATATCATCGTGTTGATCAGGCCGGGATTGACAAAGTAAGCTATGACAGGGGCGATGACCAAAAACAGGGCCCAGAACAGCGTGTTTCGCCAGTAGCGGGGCTCGAGCGTCCATTCCCACTTTCTGGTGCCAAGCCGGATGACAATGCGGTCCCGCTTTAATTCCGTTTCTACCATAGCGATTCACTCCTTGCTAATCCCTGGGGCCGGATGACAAGAGCAATCATCACCAGAATCAAGGCCGATAAATTCATGAAACGAGGTTCTCCAATCACATTACAGACGATGGCGTGGGTGAATCCGATCAGAAAACTGGCCATGATGGTGCCTTTGATATTCCCCAGCCCGCCCAGAACGGAAACCAGAATCGCCGTGGTCATATAAAGCCACCCCATGCCCGGCTCAACGGACCAGACCGGAGCAACAATCAGCATTCCAATAATGACAGGCAACAGCACAATCATCATCGTGAATACATAAAGGCTTTCCACATTGATGCCGACAATTTTCGATGAATAAATATCCTGCGACAGGGCCCGGATGGCCATCCCTGTTTTGGTTTTCACAAAAAAGACAACAAAGGCACCGGTCATCACAAGAGCAATCACGGCACCGATCACAAGCTGTTTGGGAACCACCACTTCTCCAACCTGGAATATTCCGTCCATGAGCGTTGTGTCCAGATAGACACCCGCCTGTACCGGATAGAAATAATTGGCAGCCTGTTCAACAATAAGGGCCACCAGAAGAAGTGCCGTTAAAAGAACGTCCTCTGTCGTGAGGTATTTTTTGATAATCCCTTTATAAATAAGTACTGAAACAACAAATTGAATGACGACCATACCCAGAATAGCCGGGATCAGGGACCAGCCAAGCGCCGACATAAACATCCATGTACCATAAACGGTAAGAGGAAAGATGTATGCGTATCCGAGATGGAAAATACGCAGCACTCCGCAGATCAGGGAAAAGCCGAGAGCGATCAGAAGATAAATGGAACCCAGCACAAAAGTATAGATGATAACCGTCTGAACATACGTCCACATGTCATCGCATCCTTATGTGAAAAAATTGAATTATGGTTTAAATCAATGGAGACAACAAGTTTCTGTGAATCTCAGAAACCACTTCCTGCGCTTTGATCACCGACAGCTAACGCAAAAACCGTCGGATTGGATAGAGATGCAAAAGCGGCTGTATTCTGACAAATCCCGTGTATTCGTTGTCGAATGAATTGCAGAGATGAAATTTGATGTCTTATGAGCGAGGGGAAACAACAGGATGGCGCAGTAACATGCAAGATCTGCGTTAAACTTTTATGAAAATTTTGCGAATGGGTATTTGCACTGACAAAACAATGGTCCATTGCAGCAAGCGGCCTCCAAAGCATAAGGATCTCGAGACTGTTCCATCTTCAGAAAAACCGTTTCAATATGCACATTCCCGCATATACATCAATACAACGATCGTTGTTTTTAAAAAAGTAATGCAAACGATCCTCTTTTGTCAAGCAATATTTAAGCAATTTTCGCACACTACACGACCCGTTTGAGGCGCAATAATGAATGTTATTGGTTGGATATCTTTAAATGCCCGAGAATTGCAGGTGAACCACTATTTTTCAAACAGAGTTCATGCCTGAATTAATCTGGCGGCGATCGTTCCCGCAGGGGGAAATGCTTCCCGCACTAACTGCGGGAAGCATTTAATTGAATTGAGACCGCCCATGATAGATGGGGTGACAGGAAACGTCTGGGGCGATCAGGATTGCTGTGTATTTGTAAAGAGCCCTAAGGTTCTCTTTGTCATCATGACCACTTCTTATGGATCGAGTATAAGCAAACCCAAAGAACAAGTCAATGAGATATTCGTTTTAATTCAAACTATATTTACCTTGACTTCATCCAACTTGAATGTATGATTTCATGAACAATATGTTGGTCTAAACCGGCGTTTATCTTGCAGGGACTCCGTTCTTTATATGCAGGATATCAAACAAAAATTTCGGGCCTTCAAGTAACAGGGGCCAATTACAGGAAGAATATCATGGGCAAAGGAAAACAAACAAAGCAATCATTCGGCCAGAGCATCAGGAATTATCGGGAAGGCAGGAAATTGAGCATCAGGGAGCTGGCGCATGAAACCGGGTATCCGGCCGACCTCCTCGAAAAGGTTGAAAAAGACCTGGCAACGCCTCCGGTGGCCCTTGTTTTACAATTAAGCCGGTCGTTGAAAGTTGATGTAGAGAAGCTGGATCCAAATGAAAGTAAAAAGGCCTCGTCGAGGGTAAAAAGTCAAAAAAAGCGGGCAGGATCATACGCTTATACGCAACTTACCAAGTCCGGTTCCGATAAGCATCTTGGTGCATATCTTGTCACGATCGAACCTGAAACGGCCCATGAGGGCGTTGAATATCACCACGAGGGCGAAGAATTCATCTATGTGTTAAAGGGCAGGCTGTCGATTTCGGTTGGAAAAAACACCAGCCTTCTTCAACCGGGCGATTACATTCATTTTAATTCCGCCCTTCATCATGCATTGAGCAACCCGTCTTCCGAAAAAACAGAACTGCTCGTTGTTCTTTACATTCCATGAGGTGCGGCAATGTCTTTTGAAATATCGAGTGAACAGGAAATGATCAGGCTCATGGCCCGGGATTTTGCAAGAAAAGAACTTGAGCCGATGGCTGCCCGGTGGGACCGGGAGAGTATCTTCCCGGTAGATACGATCAAAAAAATGGGGGAGCTCGGCCTGCTGGGAATGATGGTTCCCGCCGAACTTGGAGGCTCAGCTGCCGGCGCAGTGGCCTATTCTCTGGCACTACAGGAAATAGCCTTTTCCTGCGCATCAAGCGCGGTGACCATGTCCGTAGCCAACTTATCCACGGAGCCGCTTCTTAAGTTCGGCACGCAGGAACAGAAAAAAAAGTGGCTCACCGGCCTCGCTGAAGGATCGCTTCTTGGTGCATTCGCATTGACGGAACCCGGTGCAGGCTCTGATCCCGGCTCAATGACAACCAGCGCAAAGCTTCAGAAGGACAAGTACATCATTAACGGCACCAAGGTATTCATCACTCACGGACAATACGCCGACGTCATCAATCTGATTGCCAGAACCGGTCAGGAGAAAGGCACAAAGGGACTTTCAGCATTTATCATAGAAAAAGGAACTCCCGGTTTTAAAATCGGCACAAAAGAAGAAAAACTCGGCCTGAGGGCCTCCAACACGGTTGAGCTTGTTTTCGAAGACTGTGAAGTCCCCGTAAAAAATCTGCTGGGAAATCCCGGTGAAGGGTTCAAGGTCGCGATGCTCGCACTCGACAGCGGAAGAATCGGCATCGCGTCTCAGGCCGTGGGCATTGCCAGAGCCTGTCTGGAAGAAGCCATCTTTTATACCCAGCAAAGGCGTCAGTTCGGAAAATCCATCAGTTCATTTGAAGCCATCCGGTTCATGGTCGCGGATGCGGCAACAAAAATTGAAGCGGCTTCGTGGCTGACCCTTGCGGCGGCCGACCGTAAAGACAGAGGCTTAAAATTCACCCGGGAAGCCTCCATGGCCAAACTATTTGCCTCGGAGACGGCTAATTCCAGCGCCTATATGGCACTTCAGGTGCATGGAGGGTACGGCTACACAAAGGATTACAAGGTCGAGCGTTTATACCGGGACGCCCGCGCAACCACCATCTATGAAGGCACCTCGGAAATTCAGCGCATCGTTATCGCCAGAGAAGTTTTCAAGGAATGAAGAACATCATCGAAATGTTTCTTTCAAAGCAGATACCAGAGCGATTTTGTATTACTTTGTAGTACGATAATCAGTTGATTTCTTTGTACAATACCCCTTAAGAAGTATTTACATGCCCGCCATTATTCGATAATGGTCAACTGCAATGAGAATACCTTTTTGCTTACGCGGTGTTTTAGGTCATCGTTTGCGGCAAATCTTCAGAAACATTACCGACAGTAGCCTCTGTCTTAAAGACTCATAACAGATTGTTGCTCATATCCCGAACAAGCGGTCTGTCGCAATTTCTTTATTTAAGGTATGGATGATTACGGGCATCGTTTCTTTCAACCCGTAATGAATATACTTTTCTAATTGTAAAAATCGTCAGCCCGCGTTTGGGGCCCGTTTCCCGTTGACAGACAGGGTGGCGTTGCCTATACTTCAGAAAAAACAGGAAAGCTCCCGATTCTTTTATGACGGATTCTGAAAACGACAAAGAAGTAAAAAATCTGGCAAAGACCGCCCACAATCTGCGGAAAGAAGGCAGGTTCAGAGAAGCCGAGGCGAAATACCTTAAAATTCTCGAACTGGAACCGGATAATGTGCATGCCCTTGCCGGCATCGGAAATCTCAAATGCAAAACAAAGCAATTCAAAGAGTCCCTTCGCTACTATCAGCGCTGCCTTGAAATTGATGACCATAATCTCTATGCCCTGGCTGGCGCCGGAGACTGTTACCGGGGTCTTAAGGACATGGACAATGCTTTGGAATCCTGGTTGAAATATCTGTCATTCAACCCTGATGATTATAAAATCATCACCAGAGTAGGCGATGCGCTCAGAAGAAAAAATGATCTGCCGGGTTCCAAGAAATACTATCTGCTTGCGCTGGAACATCGACCTCAGGACCCTTTTGCTCTCATGGGCCTTGGTAATGTTTGTGAAAAAATGGGGAACGACGAGGAAGCGCTTTTATATTTCAGGAAACTTTTTTCTTCTGCTGATTATGCAACTTTCGCCACAACGTCAGCAGCAAACATTTACAGAAAAACAGGGAAATATGAAAAAGCCATAGAGCTCTACGAAGCCGTACTTGCGGGAGATCCGAAGAATTCTCACGCATGGAACGGCAAAGCAGATTGTTTCAGGGGAATGAAGAAGTATGAAGCCGCCATTCATGCCTGGAATCAAGCACAAAAATATGGAATGAACCGGGCAAGCGCCATGACCAGAATAGGCGATTGCTATTTGAGCATGAATGATCTGGAAAATGCTCAAATCAGTTATCAGATAACCCTTGCGGCGGGTTACGACAAATATGCCTGCTTGGGAATGCTTCGAATATATCTCAAGAAAAACAAAATAGATAAGGCATTTGAGACGCTGGAGTTGCTGAAGAGAAATGAACCCCAGGATCCCCGAATAGCTTCAGAGTATAAGAGCTTTATAGAAAAATATCCTCATGTGACACGAAACGAAAAATGATTTATATTGACAGGTAAATAAAAATAGGGAGAATCCTTGATAAGATTTATAAGCAACAGAAAACTTATCCTTATAATAATCAAATATTACAGGGGAGGAAATGATGATGCCCAAGTCTAAACTGATCAGATCGTTTGCTTTCATAGTGCTTTCATTGTTCATACTGCAACTTACCGGTTGTACAAAAACGTCATTGATTGCTGCGGCAAGGTATGGTGATGTCAGCACGACGTACAAGCTTCTCAAAGAGGGCGCTAAAGTCGACGAGCCCAATGAAGCAGTCTGGAATGCAACACCGTTATTCTGGTCGTTGTACGAGTGTAAATTTGAGACAGCGAAAATTTTATTGGCAAAGGGAGCCAAGGCAACCGCGAAAGATTCCTACGGTTATTCTGCGTTGCAAATGGCATCTGCCTGCAAGAATGCAGAGGCTTCCGTCATCGAGGATCTCATTCAAAAAGGAGCAGATGTCCATCACAAGAGTGAAAAGGACGGTTATACAAGTTTACATTATGCATGCATGTCAGGCACGCCTGATGTTGTGAAATTGTTGATCGACAAAGGCGCCGACGTAAATGCTGCTGATAAAAAAGGAGCAACTCCTCTCATGCTTGCTGTAAAAAGCAATTCCATTCCCAAAGTGGAAATTTTACTGGAAAGAGGGGCGAATATCCATTTAATTGATAAGAAAAAGAAAACCGCCAAGTCCTATGTGAAAGGTCTTCTCAAAAAGGACAAAAATATGACGGAGCTTCTGGAGCGTGCTGAAAGCAGCAGACCTAAACCGGCGGAATAAACCTGTTAACGGATACTGATGATGAAATTCCTTTAAACCGAATGCAGGGAACGGCTCTTGACTCCGGTAAGCACCGTTCCCTGCATGATTTTTTACCTTGCCTGCAGCGCCCTGCCGATGGTCATGATTTCAGCTTCCTTGGTTCCTTCATATAGCTCCAGGATTTTCGCGTCCCGATACCATTTCTGAACGGGATACTCTTCAATATAGCCATAGCCACCGTGCAGTTCCACCGCGTAATTCGCGCAAAAGACTGCAGTCTGCCCTCCATAGAATTTGGCCATGGCGGCCAGGGTATAATCCGGTTTTCCCTGGTCGATCAGCCAGGCCGCCTTGTAAACCAGCCCCCGCAGCGCTTCTATACGAATGGCCATTTCTGTAAGTTTCATCTGCGTGATCTGGAAGGAACCCAGCGGAGCTCCGAAAGCTGTCCTTTCCTTCACATATTTAATGGTGGTTTCCAGGCAGGCTTCCGAAATCCCTAATGCCTGACCGGAAACCATGATGCGGGTGATATCAAAAAAATGCATGAGCTGGCGGAATCCCTGTCCTTCTTTTCCCACAAGGTTGGATTGGGGGACCCGGACATCTTCAAACGCGATTTCAGCAGTATCACTGGCGCGAATACCCATTTTCCCATGGATTTTATTGCGCGTAATCCCCGGAGCGTCCGCCGGAACGATAATCAGACTGAAGCTGTTGTGCTTTTTTTCTTCCGGGTTGGTGATACACTGGGCAACCATAAAATCGCATATGGTCCCGTTGGTGATAAACATTTTATTGCCGTTGATCACATAGTCGCTGCCGTCTTTTACCGCCCTTGCTTTATATCCGGAAACATCCGTTCCGGCATTCGGCTCCGTATAAGCGCCAGCACATACTTTTTCGCCACTGCATATCGGAGGCAGATACATTTTTTTCTGCTCTTCCGAGCCGTAATTCAGAATGGATTCACAGCCGAAACCTGATGCAACAATGTTCAGGCCGATGCCCATATCGACCTTCGATACTTCCTCTGTAATGATGGTATTGCCTAAAATGCCCGCGCCCGAACCACCGTAGGCTTCCGGGATCCATGCTCCAACCAGTCCGTTTGCAGCGGCTTTTTTCCGGATCTCCGGTGTATACTTTTCATGCTCATCGCACTCCTGCGAAACCGGACCAACTTCCGCCACGGCAAATTTATAGGCCATTTCCTTTAACATCTTCATCTCTTGGGTAAGTTCAAAATCCATAACGATTCTCCCTTCATTGTTAATGTTCAGTATGCCGTGACGGCGTGTTTTGAAGATGAGCTATTGCTGCACAAAAAATTTTATTTTTTGCTGTAATCGTAAACCCCTTTGCCTGTTTTTCGCCCGAAATTTCCGGCGCGAACCAGCTTTCTTAAAATGGGCGCGGGGCGGTACTTATCTCCCAGTTCTCTGTGCAGTCCTTCGATGACGCGCAACAATGTTTCGTTTCCCACAAGATCAGCCAGAGCCAAGGGACCGATCGGATGGTTACAACCCAGCACCATGCCTTTATCAATGTCTTCAGCCGTTGCCAGGCCTTCATCGAGGACAAAGAAGGCTTCGTTGAGCATCGTGCAGAGAATTCTGTTCACGACAAAAGCCGGGGCCTCTTTGACAACAATGACATCCTTGCCGATCTTTGTGCCCCACTCGCGGGCCGTTTGCAGCGTCTCATCGGACGTTTGATGACCGCGGATGATTTCCAGAAGCTTCATCACCGGCACGGGATTGAAAAAGTGCGTTCCGATAAAGCGGTCCGGTCTTTTCGTAATGGCCGCCATTTCGGTAATGCTCAATCCCGACGTATTGGTAAAAAACAGGCAGCGCTCCGGAACGATCTCCTCCAGTTCCGCGTACACTTTTTTCTTGACATCCATCACTTCGATCACGACTTCGACCACAATGTCGGCGTTTGTGGCGGCTTCCTTCAAATCCAGGGTCGGCTTGATGCGGCCAAGCACTGTATCCATGTGCACCTGTGTCATTTTGCCTTTTTCGACCTCACGGGCAAGATTCTTTTGAATCGTTTTCATGCCGCCATCGACAAACCTTTGTTCAATGTCACGCAAAGCGACATCATAACCCGCCAGCGCACAAACCTGGGCGATGCCGTTACCCATCAGGCCGGCACCTAAAACACAAACCTTCTCAATTTTCATGACAAACTCTCCTTACGTTGATAGTGGTTTTACAATATGATCCGTTAAACGGGTCTGTTCCGTTTAGACAAACACAAGAAAAATAACAGCATCAAATGGACAAAGTCAAGAAAAAACAAGCATCTAAACGGTCGGGCTGCACACAGTGACGTGCAGAGAAAATCTATCCCCTGAATCAAGCATCCCGAAATCCTACACGCCCGAAAACTAAAATACTCCAGCTGAAAGAGAACAACGAGTGATAAAAAGGATCGATATCATAGCTTATAAATTATCCTGCTTGCGTAAACGACCCGCAGTCAACAAAGCAGAAACGTATTTTTTTGTTGACAGATGGGTTTCTTAAGCGTAAGTAATAAGCAAAGATTATACATCGCTCGTTGTATGAAAAATTTGTCATACATCATGAGAACAGGCAATCAGGCAGTTAATCCATTGATACCACGGCAGCATCTATTAACGTTATAAAAAAATCGTTGCAATATTTTCATTAAAAAAAGGAGGGTCCGACAATGAAGAAGTATAAATGGTTTTTATGTTCAATCTTTTTGTTTTCGTTAATCGCGTGGGCCGCGGTTTCATCGGCGGAAGACATTGTAATCGGATACACCGGTCCTTTGAGCGGACCGGGTGCGGAATATGGCCAGGATTGCGCCAATGGCGTGGAAATGGCTGTTAAAGAACTTAATGCCGCGGGCGGCGTTACCATTAAGGGGAAAAAATATAACTATAATCTGATCAAACTCGATGATCGGAGCGATCCTACCCTTGCCAAGAACAATGCCTTGCGTTTGGTCAACCAGAATAAGGCAATCGCGGTTTTCAATCCCATGATCACCACAACGGCATCCATTATGGGGATTCCCGGTTACAACTTCCTCATCATGGCCTACACGAGCATTCATACCATTTTGGACAAGGGTCATCCGATGATTGTTACAGCCGTTCCGAATTTTGTAACTTATGCGCAGCTGATGGCTGATCAGGCATGGGCAAAAGGCTACCGCAACTGCGCGATGGTCGTTACAATGGGCGGTTACGGTGATGCCTGGCGGAAGATATTTAGTCTGCACTGGGCGGGCAAAGGCGGCAGTATCGTCGGTGACTTCCCGGCAAATTATTACACGGAAACCGATTTTTCAACGCAACTGGCTGCCGCTCTGGCGAAAAAGCCTGATTTCCTGTTGATTGGCGGTCCATCGGCTCCCACTGTTCTGGTGATTGAACAGGCCAGAGCGATGGGTTTCAAGGGTGGATTCGTTGTGATTGACCAGGCCAAACCGGATTACATTGCAAAAGTCATCAAAAACATGAACATGCTGGAAGGCATGATCAGCACAGGAGCCCTTAAGGATCTGCCTTTACCTGCCGTACCGGCTTTTGCGGCTAAATATAAAGCAGCCTACAAAAGAGATATGAATGCCGAATGCGTCCTGAACTATAATATGATGAAGGTGCTGGCCCGCTCTATCAACATCTCTCAATCTCTGGATGCCAAAGCGGTCAGGTATTATATGCCCAAGGCTCTGCCGACGCTCGGTGATACAGTACCCAATGAGTTATTCGCCATGAACGATAACGGGTTCATGTACTGCGGTCTCATCATGCAGCAGGTAAAAAACGGTAAATTCTCCAAAGTGGACTACATCCTGGCTTTCCCGAAAACGCAGGCCGAATTTGTGCGATACAAAAAGATGAGCAAGTCCACTGAACCGGAAATGATCCGGTGGGTGCCCATTAATTGATCAAACCGTCATTGGATCGACAACATAACTAATCTCGTAAACAATTCCCCCGGCTGAGACAATCAAAGCGGGGGTTTTGTTTACGGAATTCAATCGAGCAGCGCCACGACTCCATCAACCATCTTGAAGCAGGATGCAGAGGAAAAAATCTCGTCTTGCATCGGGGATGAAAGGCAATACGTGATCAGGTACATGCGAAATTATCGCTTGTCTTAAAAAATATTTATTGATATGTAAAAAGCAAATTTATACAATGACCGTTGTAAGAGACGATATGTATTTACATTGTTTGATTTTAGCCTGGAAGCATAAAGAGCAACAGAACAAAGCAAGGAGAAGTAAAGAATGATGAGAGAAGTCGTTATCGTAAGCAGAGCCAGAACAGCCATCGGCGATTACCTCGGGTCGCTTTCGAGCCTGACGCCGGTGCAATTGGGCGTGACGGTATTGAACGCCGCCATTGACAAATCCGGTATTGACAAAAACCTGGTTCAGGAAGTCATCGCAGGCCAGTGCAACCAGGCAGGTGCGCCGGGAAACAGCGCCCGTCATATTGCTTTAGGCGCGGAATTGCCCGTGGAATCTTTCGCTTTCACAGTCCATCAGCAGTGCCCCTCATCCATGCGTGCATCCGAATTACTGGCGCAGGAAATCATGCTGGGCAAAATTGACATTGGAGCCGCAGTCGGCATTGAAAGCATGAGTAACGCCCCCTATCTGCTTTTCGGCGCCCGAAAAGGCTACCGGTTGAACGACGGGGAAAAGATTCAGGACAGCCTGATGATCGGCGGCCTGGTGGACGCACTGCTGGGTTATCACATGGGCATCACGGCGGACAACATTGCCGACCTGTATAAAATTTCCCGACAGGAACAGGATGAGTGGGCGCTCATGAGTCACCAGCGCGCCTGCGCCGCCATTGAAAAAGGATCGTTTAAGGATGAAATTGTTCCGGTGGAAATTAAAACCAAAAAGGGCCCGGTCCTGTTCGACAGGGATGAACATCCCCGGGCCGACACCAGCCTGGAATCGCTGGGCAAGCTCAAACCCGCTTTCAAAAAGGACGGAACCGTCACTGCCGGCAATGCTTCGGGCCTTAACGACGCGGGGTCTTGTCTGATTATGATGGCAGCCGAAAAAGCAAAAGAACTGGGAATAACACCTCTTGCCCGCGTAGTTTCGTCAGCTCCGGGTTCCGTGGAACCCCGCATCATGGGCATGGGCGTTGTGCCGGCCGTAAAAAACGCTCTGAAATTTGCCAAAATGAAACTGGAAGAGATTGATTATTTTGAATTCAATGAGGCCTTTGCCGCCCAGGTAATCGGCTGCAACCGGGAGCTGAATGTTCCTCTGGATAAAATCAACGCAGTAGGCTCCGGCATCAGTATGGGACATCCGGTAGGCGCCACCGGCGCGAGACTGATTGTCACCATGATCGGGGAGCTCCAGCGGCGAGGCAAAAAATTCGGCTGCGCGGCCCTTTGCGCCAGCGGCGGTCCCGGTCACGCGTTTATCGTGGAGATGCTGTAAAATAGTTGAAGGTAGGTAAAATAAAGAGGAAACATGCCCCATCATGTCTATCCAGGATTTCGCTGATTGACAACCGGGAATTCATCATCAGATTATAACTATTGACCTCTAGTCCATGCAACTTGTTAATTAAATGCCAGGAGGAAACCATCATGGCCCTTAAAACGCCCGAGCAGTATGAAGACAGCCTGCGAAAAATGAATTTTAAAATTTATCTCATGGGGGAACTCGTGAAAAACTGGGTGGACCACCCCATTATCCGTCCGTCAATGAATGCTGTGAAAATGACGTATGAGCTTGCACAAAAGCTGGAACACGAGGACCTGATGACGGTCAAATCCCATCTGACGGGAAATAAAATCAACCGCTTCACACATCTGCATCAGAGTCCCGAAGATCTGGTAAAAAAAGTCAAGATGCAGCGTCTTCTGGGACAGAAGACAGCAGCCTGTTTTCAGCGATGTGTCGGCATGGATGCCATGAACGCGGTAGACAGCACCACTTTTGAAATGGATCAGAAACTCGGAACAAAATACCATGAACGGTTTATTAAATTTTTGAAAATGGTACAGGACGAAGACCTTGTCGTTGACGGAGCCATGACCGACGTCAAAGGCGACCGGAGTCTGGCGCCGCACCAACAGGCCGACCCGGACATGTATGTGCACGTCGTCGAGAAAAACGATCAGGGCATCGTGGTTCGCGGGGCAAAAGCCCACCAGACCGGTGCCGTCAATTCACACTGGATTCTGGTCATGCCGACCATTGCCATGGGCAAGGATGACGCGGATTACGCTGTCTCTTTTGTCTGCCCTGCAGATGAGAAAGGCGTTTATTACATTTACGGGCGCCAGTCCTGCGATACACGAAAAATGGAAGGCGGCACCATTGACGTGGGCAACGCACAGTTTGGCGGTCATGAAGCCCTCATGGTTTTCGACAATGTGTTCATCCCATGGGAAAACGTTTTAATGTGCGGAGAGTACGAATTCAGTGGCATGCTCGTCGAACGCTTTGCCGGTTATCACCGCCAGAGCTACGGCGGCTGCAAGGTCGGGGTGGGCGATGTGCTGATTGGAGCAGCGGCGCTCGCCGCCGACTACAACGGAGCGGCAAAAGCGTCCCATGTCAAGGACAAGCTCATTGAAATGACCCATCTTAACGAAACCCTGTTTTCCTGCGGAATCGCCTGCTCTGCACAGGGCCACAAAACGGCCTCCGGCACCTACCTGATCGATCTTTTGCTGGCCAATGTCTGCAAGCAAAACGTTACGCGTTTTCCGTACGAAATTGCGCGCCTGGCCGAAGACATTGCCGGCGGCATGATGGTCACCATGGCTTCCGAAAAGGATTTCAAAAATCCTGAAATCGGCAAGGTTCTGGAAAAATATTTAAAGGGCACTGCCAACGTATCCTGCGAAGATCGGGCTCGCGTCATGCGATTGGTGGAAAATCTGACCCTGGGAACAGCAGCGGTCGGGTACCGAACCGAATCCATGCACGGTGCGGGTTCACCCCAGGCCCAGAGAATCATGATTGCCCGCCAGGGAAACCTGGAGCAAAAAAAGGATTTAGCCAGGAATATTGCCGGCATCAAGGAAAAAAAGAAATAATGAATTAAATCCTCCCGATGAATCATCGTCATCGGGAGGATAAACCCCGCAGGAACCCCGCCTCCCCTCAACAAGATTTTCGCCGCGTCGGCAACATTTTCCCCAATCTTCTAAAAGAGGTTGAAAAATTCCCCAAATCACCATAGAAGATGGCGAAACAGCAGAAATCTTCTCTGCTGAACGTTTCCAAAGGGGTCTCCATGATTTCAAAACGAGCGTCTGGATTTACGTCCTTTATTGTCATGGATGTCATGGCCAAAGCCGAGGAGCTGGAACGCAAAGGCGAACATGTGATCCATCTGGAAGTCGGTGAGCCGGATTTTCCCACGCCCAAAGTCATTACGGATACAGCCATCGCAGCGCTGCAAAACGATAAAACCCGCTACACGCACGCCCTTGGGCTTCTTGAACTTCGTCAGGCCGTCTGCGATCACTATTTGAAGGAATATGGCGTGACAATTTCTCCGCAGCAGGTGATGATCTCAACCGGAACATCCCCCGTGCTGCTTTTTGCCATGCTGGCCATGATCGATCACGGGGATGAAGTGATTGTTTCCAACCCCCGCTACCCCTGTTACCAGAATTTCATTCTTGCCGCGGGCGCGAAAATCAAAGAGATTCAAACATACCCGGAAGAGGGATTTCAATACCGCCACAAAGATATACAAAAGAAACTGACGCGGCGGACCAAAGGCATCATCATTAATTCTCCCTGCAATCCGACCGGAATTGTGATGACCCCCGACCAGTTGAAAGACATCGCCGGATTCGACGGACAGTATATTATCTCCGATGAAATCTATCACGGGCTGGTCTATCAGGACCGGGCACATTCGATTCTGGAATATACGGACAAGGCTTTTGTAATCAACGGCTTTTCCAAACTGTATGCAATGACCGGATGGCGTCTGGGATACCTGATTTTTCCAAAAAGATTCACGGCGGTCATGCAGCGTATCCATCAGAATTTTATGATCTCAGCCAACGCCTTTATCCAGTGGGCGGGAATTGCCGCATTGACCCGGTCCCGAAAAGATGTAGCCAAAATGGTGAAAACCTATGATGAAAGGCGCCGCTACATGCTCGACCGGCTCAGGGACATGGGTTTCACGATCCATGTCGAACCCACCGGAGCGTTTTATGTCTTTGCCGATGGCCGCAGGTTTTTCACCGATTCCTACAGGGAGGCATTCCGGATTACTGAAGAGGCCAAAGTCGGCGTAACCCCCGGCATTGATTTCGGAAGCGGAGGGGAAGGATTCCTGCGTTTCTCGTACGCCACATCCCTGGAGAATATCAAAGAAGGTTTAAACCGCCTGGAAAAGTATTTGAAACGAAAAAGCAATCATTAAAAACCCTTCCAGCCGGCTGCGAAATACCGTAGACAAATCTTTTCGTTTATCGTATTTTGTCGCCCGACAAACTGAAATAATCCGTTGAAGGAGGATATATGACATACAAATACATTGATCTGAAAATTGAAAACCATGTGGCCACAGTCGCAATGGCACGGGTGGAAGCACTCAACGCTCTTAGTCTTGAGTTTGCTTCGGAAATCGCCGCCTGCTTTCGCGAACTGGGGGCTAATGACGACGTTCGGGCAATCATTTTCTCCAGCAAGGCCCGGATTTTCTGTGCCGGACTGGATTTGAAAGAAGCAGCCTCCGGTGCAAGCGATAAGATAAAGGTTGTCCTTGACGTGATCAGAAAGTCCCAACCCTTGTTTGACTGCTGCAACTTTATTGAAGAATGCCCCAAACCGGTGATTGCGGCCGTTCACGGCAAATGCATCGGGGGCGGGCTTGATATGGTTTCCGCCTGCGATATTCGTCTCTGCACGGAAGATGCTGTTTTCTGCCTTAAGGAAGCAAACATTGGTCTGGTTGCCGATATGGGCGTTCTCCAGCGTCTGCCGTTGATCGTCGGACAGGGCTTTGCACGCGAAATGGCTTATACAGCCGCCAACTACTCCGCGCGCGATGTGGAAAAGATGGGCCTGGTCAGTCATGTGTATGCCGATCAGGCAACACTCATGGAGGCTGCGCAAAAACTGGCGGTGCAAATTGCGGCCAATGCGCCGCTGGGTATTAAATATACCAAGGAAGTCCTCAATTTCAGCCGTTATGTCAACGTCTATGAAGGGATGGCGCTGGCGGTCCAGAAAAACGCAGCATTGCTGATGTCCGATGATTTGAAAGAGGCCATGATTTCCTTCCTGGAAAGAAGACCCGCCGATTTTAAAGGCAAATAAAACATCCATCGCACAGGTTCAGTGCTTCCATAGGATTGATCCTGTGCGATAATCTGGATGATTCCTACACGACCTGTTACCCAAATATCTTTTTCGCTTGCTTAAAAGGGATATCGTTTGGGCAACAGCCTGCTATACCAAGTTGCATTCAAAGGATAACGCGGCGGCACTTCGACAGGCTCAGTGACCGCGCTCCGCAGGCGTATTATTAATACGTCGAGGAAGCCGATGACGATGCCAACAAAGTTAGCCAAAGACCGGATTCGCATTCCGCAAGGAAGCGCAAAAAGAAACAAGTCCTTCTCTATCGGTAGTTGCCATTCTGAAATTGGCAACTACATGCGACTTGGTATAAACAGATA
>ERZ795054.2161-NODE-2161-length-16972-cov-8.378791_pt1 | contig 16972 bp, 13 predicted proteins | sample MGYA00375138_ERZ795054 | MGnify/ENA primary metagenome ERZ795054 (study PRJEB30183, sample SAMN05720215) | anaerobic digester metagenome | isolation source: active sludge of municipal wastewater-treating anaerobic digesters | place: USA | collected 2014-12-23 ... | reverse complement strand
AGGTTGTCGTAGCGGTCGCGCAGCAACCAGCGGGCCGGTAGATACCAGTACAGGGTCTGCGCCAGATCGGGCAGACTGTCCCACGGCGTGATGAGCGCCACGCCCGCCACGGGCAAGGCCGGGTCCGCTGCGACCCCTGCTGCGACCGCCGCGCCCAGTGACTCGCCCCAGATGAGCAACGGGCCACCAAATGTCGCCAGCGCCAGCCGCGCCGTCTCCTGGCCATCCCGGATAAAAGCGTTCTCCCCCAGTTCGCCCCCCCGACCGCCATAGGCCGGATACTCCGCCAACAACACCCGATAGTTGCGGGCTTCCAGGGCCAGCCCATAATAAAATCGGTCGCGGGCGCTACCGGCGTTGCCATGGAATACGATGACAGTTCCGCGAACCGGTGCGCCCTTGGGCAGGTTAGCGCCCACATAGCCCCGAAACGCCGGGCCGCGGTCTGGCCAGGGTTCGAAAATCATGCCGTTTGCGAGTCGCACCGTGTCCACCGCCGGGGGCGTCGGATCGGGAAAGTACAGAAGTTTCCGCTGGACTAGAAAAACGATGCCGACCAGCAGCAGGTAACCCGCCAGCAGGTAGAGCAAAATCTGCATCAGACTTCTCCGGTAATCGCCGTTCATTCTGCGCATTCAGGATCGGGTTCGGTTAGAAAGCCGAATTCAGCAGATTGGAAGGCGAGTATTGATCAGTAAGAATGCGCGCATTGGAGTCCCAATCCCGTTCGGTGGAAAACAACGGTACGAGCCAGTCGCCGCCAAAACCAAGCAGTTTCAATTTGTCTTCAAGGGCATCAGCGCGCTGTTTAATCGTGTCGAGGGAAGGAAGCCCGTCCATCTTCGCCAGAATGATGCGATTTCTCAGCTTGACCCGGAGGTTGTAAAACTGGCCAAACACTGCTTGATACGTGGCGGATTCGTGGTGATAAAGGCGGCTGCTGGAAAAAGTATTCGCCGCCAGAACGCCATCCGCCGTCAACAGCGTCTTGACTTCGAGCAGAAATTCCCGGGTGAGCAGGTGTTCTGGAATGTACTCGTGATCGAAGGCATCAAGCATGATCAAATCATAACGTTGACCAGACTTGCCGGCGCGCTTTACGAAGACGCGACCATCTTCCTCGATCACCTGCACCTGCGGGCTGGGATTAAAGCCGAAAAAGCGCTGGGCGACTTTAACCACTGCCGGATCAATCTCAGCAATATCAATCCGGGCGTCGGGGAACATTTTAGTCAGCGCCATCGGTAATACGCCGCCCCCCAGTCCGACGATCAGGATGTTCCGGGGTTGGGGATTCAAATACAGCGCGCCCATCATCATCCTGGTATAAACGAATACGAACTGATTCGGATCATCCAGAGACAGGCAGGTTTGCCGGGCCGTTTGCTGGTTGCGCGTGAAACTCATGCACCTCTGTTCATCCTCTTCATAAACGAGGATATTCCGATAAAGCGACTTTTCAGTGTGGATGATGGTCATTGCAGTGGATGGTGTGGTGACCAGCGAAGCGAACAGAGCAAGTAGCGTTTTAAGCCGGTGGCCGTGGCGCATGGGTGGAAGTCTCCGTAAAAATTGCGAGCAGGCCCAGAATGAGCGAAATACCGATGAGGCCAGTCAGAATCTGATTGATTTCGAAATAGAGAACCAGATAGAACGAAGTGGCGATGGTTCCCGCTGCGCTGCCAAACGTTGAGGAAAAATAAAGCAGTCCAGCGAAATGGCCGCTCAGTTGAGAGTCACTGACCAGCAGGCGGACCGCATAGGGAGAGACCATTCCTGCAATAGCGGTTGGGATAAAAAACAGTGCGGTGGCGGACAGTAGTGAGCCATAACGCGGATCCTGAATAAGATCAAAGATCCATTCGAGAATCCAATCACCGAAGAGCATGACCGGAATCGTGGTGATTGCCCCGAAGACCAAAAGCAACGCCAGCCGCCGTAAAGTCGGATCGTACCGCGAAAACTGGCCGCCCGACAGATAACCGAGCGCCAGGGCCAGCATGAAAACTGTAATTACTCCACCCCAGACGTAGATGCTGTTGCCAAAATTCGGCGCCAGAATCCGCCCACTTAACAGTTCAATCGCCATTACGAAAAAACCAGACCAGCCGGCGATCAGAAATATAAAAAAACGGCGCAAAATCAGAGCCCTCTAATTTCCCGGATTTATAGTTTTAAGGTTGCTTGTTGCCGATAGCCGTGAAAATAGGACAAGACTATCATGTGATCAGAGTAGCTGGCGAGATTGGCCGACTCTTTTTTGAGCGGTCGGCTAGACTTCAAGCTGATCAGCCCAACCCAGCGCGCCGGTTGCCGACCGGCCGCGCCTCAACCAGGAGCGCCGCTCATGTCCAAGACCCTGCCTGAATACGCTCTGAATCGTCGTCGGTTCCTGATGACCCTGCTGGCCGGCTCCGCCGCGCTGGCCGTTGGCGACCTTGCATTACCCCGCGTGGCCCGCGCCGCCGCCAGCGGACCCTTCACCCTGCCGCCCCTGCCTTATCCTGATGACGCCTTAAGCCCGGCCATTTCGGCGCAGACCATCGGTTTCCATTATGGCAAACACCATCAGGGCTATGTGAACAAGCTCAACGAACTGGTCGCCGGTACGCCGCTGGCGGATCAGCCGCTGGAAGCCGTGATCAAAGCCACCGTCGGCCAGAGCGCCCAGACCGCGATTTTCAATAACGCCGCGCAGGTTTGGAACCATACCTTTTATTGGCGCAGCTTGCGGCCCAAGGGCGGCGGTAAACCCGATGGCGCCCTGGCCGAACTGATCACCAAATCCTTTGGCGACTATGACCAGTTCAAAGCCGAATTTGCCAAAATCGCCGCCAGTCAGTTCGGCAGCGGCTGGGCCTGGCTGGTCAAGGAGGGCGACAAGCTGACGGTCACCAAAACGGGCAATGCCGATACGCCCATCGCCCATGGCCAGCAGCCGCTGCTGACCATAGATGTCTGGGAGCACGCCTACTATCTGGATTATCAGAACCGGCGAGCCGACTATGTGGCTGCCGTGCTGGATCGTCTGATCAACTGGGATTTTGCCGCCCGGAATCTGTCCGCTGCTGGCGGGTGAGCGCCAACAAGCCATTGATCACCGTATTCTCCATCGGCCCGGCTGGGTGGCGGTCGGCGTGCCGGTAACGCGCCTTGCCGGGTTTTCGGCCAGGCCGCCCGCTACCGGCGCAGCGCAACATGGGCGGCGATCATGTCGGGGACCTGTCGCCGCCAGGCTTCGTCGGGGCAACCGGCCAGCAAATGATGGAACAGCCCACAGGCAAACGCCCAGGTATCCAGCGCGACGGTCCGAGGCTCCAAACCGGGACGCAGGACGCCCCGTTCCCCGGCGCGGTGGTAGGCGATCTCTACCTTGCCGAGAAAATCCAGCGCGGGCTTATTCACTTCGGCCTGCACCGCAGCGAATTCATCCACGTATTCGCAGCGCGCAGCCATGATCTCAAAAATCTGCCGCACCTCAGGGCGTTCCTCCAGCGTGTGAAAGAACTCGTTCAGCGCCTGCTCGATACCCGCCAGAGGATCGGTCAGCCCTTCCGCCAGTAGCAGGCTGTCGAGCTGAGTCAACAGCGGAACCGACGCCTGCTCCCGCATGGCGAAAAACAAGTCCGCCTTGTTGGTAAAATGCCAGTAGACGGCGCCGCGCGTCACGCCTGCGGCCTTGGCGATTTTTTCCAGCGAGGTGCGGCTGACTCCGCATTCGTGGAATACCTGGCGGGCGGCATGGATGATCTGCTGGCGGGTGCGCTCCGCCTCTTCCTTCGTCTTTCGGGCCATGCAATTTTCTTCCGGGCAACGAATCCTTTTACATACATACACGATTGTATATAATCCTGCAACCATCGCCGACTTTGGAGATCACCGTGTTCCGCACTCGAATCCCGCCGGGCCGTTCCCTCGGGTTGCGCCCCCTGCTCTACAGCCTTGCCCTCCTGGTCGCGCTGGTCTCCGGCTGCTCGAAATCCGGGGCGGATGCGTCCAAGGCTCCCCCCGCGCCGCCGCCCCTGCCGGTGACGGTGATCGCCGTGCAGCCGACCCAGGTTCCGATCAGCATCGAGGTCATGGCGCAGACAGAAGGCGCCAAGGAAACCGAAGTCCGCGCCCAGGTCGGCGGCATCCTGGTCAAGCGGCTCTATCAGGAAGGCGCGCCGGTGAAAGCCGGACAGCCGCTGTTCCAGATCGACCGAAAGCCTTACGAAATCGCGCTGGCTCAGGCCCGCGCCAGCCTGGTCGAGGCCAGAGCCAAGGTCGAACAGGCCGCGCGGGAAGAGGCGCGCCTGCAGGGCTTGCTGGACAAGCACTACATCAGCCGGAAATCCTATGACGATGCGGTTTCCACCCACGCCATGACCCGGGCCGCCCAACAGGTGGCTGAAGCGGCGGTGCGTCAGGCGGAGTTGAATCTGTCCTACACCACGGTCGCCGCGCCGGTGGCCGGGATTTCCCGCCGCGCGGTGAAATCGGAAGGAAACCTGATTTCCACGGGCGACGAGAGCCTGTTGACCTCGATCCATCAGTCCAACCCGATATGGGTGCGCTTCAGCCTGTCCGAAAGCGATATGGCCCGCCTGCCCGGCGGCCGGTTGACCCAGGAGACCGTGACCGGGGTCGAACTGAAGCTGCCGGATGGCTCGGTCTATCCCCGGAAGGGCCAGCTCAACTTCCTCGCCAGCAGCATTGACCCGACCCTCGGCACGCAACAGTTTCGCGCCGAGTTCAAAAATCCGGACGGCGCGCTGCTGCCGGGCCAGTTCGTTCGCGCCCGCATTCTGGCCGGAGAACGGGAAGGGGTCTTTCTGGTGCCGCAGGCGGCGGTGACGCAAACCGAACAGGGCTACCTGGTGTTCGTGGCCGACGCCGACAACAAGGTCGCGCCCCGCCCCGTACAGGTCGGCTCCTGGCAGGGCAAGGACTGGGTGATTCTCGGCGGACTCCAGGCCGGGGATCGGGTGATCGCGGACAATCTGATGAAACTGCGTCCCGGCGCGCCCGTCGCTCCGCATCCGCCGCAAGCGCCCGGCGCGGCGCCTGCGGCGGCTCCCGCCGAGCGCAAGGGTTGAACGGAGCGCGCCATGTCCCGATTTTTCATCCATCGTCCGATTTTCGCCTCCGTCATCTCCATCATCATCGTCATCGCCGGGCTGATGGCGGCGCGGGTGCTGCCGGTCGCCCAGTACCCGGAAATTGCGCCGCCGACGGTCATTATTACCGCGACCTATCCGGGCGCCTCCGCCGAGACGCTGGCCCGCACCGTCGCCGCGCCGATTGAAGAGCAGCTCTCCGGTGTGGAGGGGCTGATCTATTTCAGCTCCACTGCCGCCTCCAACGGCCAGATCACGATTACCGCCACCTTCGAGGTGGGAACGGATATTGATATGGCCACGGTGTATGTGAACAACCGGGTCAAGATCGCCGAGCCCCGGTTGCCGGACGTCGTGCGCCAGTACGGGGTGAACGTGCAGAAACGCTCCAACGATATCCTGATGGTGGTCACGCTCACCTCGCCGGATGGCAGCCGCAGCGCCCTCTATATGTCCAACTATGCGCTAGCGAACGTGCTCGACGATCTCAAACGCCTGCCTGGCGTCGGCGATGTGCAGATTTTCGGCGCGAAGGACTATTCCATGCGGGTCTGGCTCAAGCCGGACCGCATGGCTCAGTTGGGCGTCAGCACGACGGACGTCGTCCAGGCCATTACCGTCCAGAACAAGCAAAACGCCGCCGGCAAGATCGGCCAGGAACCGGCCCCCGAAGGCCAGCAACTGGTGTACACCGTGACCGCCAAGGGCCGGCTGATTTCTCCCGAGCAGTTCGGCGACATCATCATCCGCGCCGAAGGTCCCAGTGGGGTGCTGCGCCTCCGGGACATCGCCCGCCTCGAGTTGGGGGCGCAGAATTACGACGCGACCACCCAACTGCTGGGCCAGCCGGTGATCGGCATGGGCGTTTTCCTCCAGTCCGGCGCCAACGCGCTGACGGTGGCCCAGGCCGTCCGCGTCCGGATGGAAGAGTTGAAACAGAAATTCCCTTCGGGCATGGATTACGTCGTGCCTTTCGACACCACGAAATTCGTGGACGCCTCGATCCGGGAAGTCGTCAAAACCCTGGTCGAGGCCCTGCTGCTGGTAGTGGCGGTGGTTTACCTGTTCCTGCAAAACTGGCGCGCGACCCTGATTCCGATCATCGCAGTGCCGGTTTCCCTCATCGGAGCCTTCGCCGGCTTGTGGGTGTTCGGCTTTTCCATCAACACGCTGACGCTGTTCGCCATGGTGCTGGCCATCGGTATCGTGGTGGACGACGCCATCGTGGTGCTGGAAAACGTCGAGCGGTTGATGTCGGAACGGAAGATGCCGCCCATGGAGGCGGCCATTGAAGCGATGCGCGAAGTCTCCGGCGCGGTCGTGGCCATCGTGCTGGTGCTGTGCGCGGTGTTCATCCCGGTGTCCTTCCTCGGCGGCATCGCCGGCAAGCTCTACCAGCAGTTCGCGGTGACGGTGGCGATCTCGGTGGTGCTGTCCGGCGTCGTCGCCCTGACCCTGACGCCGGCACTGTGCGCGCTGCTGCTGAAAATGCAGCATGAAGAATCGAAGCTGTTCGCGCCGTTCAACCGGCTGTTCGAGTGGTTCACCCGGTCGTATACCCGCACGGTGAATCTCACCCTGCACCATCGCATCATCGGCACGGTGACCTTTACCCTGATCATCGGCGGTTGCGTCTTCCTGTTCCGCGCTGTGCCGGGCGGTTTCGTGCCGCCCGAAGATCAGGGTTTCCTGATCAGCGCCCTGATGTTGCCCGATGGGGCCAGCTTGCAACGCACTCAGACCACAGGCACACAATTCAAGGACCTGCTGGTTCAGAATCCGGCGGTGGACAAGGTATTTGTCGTCGCTGGCGTCGATCTCGTCGGCGGCGGCCAGAAAACCAGCGCCGGCACCGTGTTCATTCCACTCAAGGACTGGGATGAGCGTACCGCGGTAGCCGACGATCTGGCCAAGCAGTTCATGGGTCTGGGGATGCGGCTGCCGGACGGGCTGGGGCTGGTGTTCAATCCGCCAGCGATCCGGGGGTTGGGCGCGGCAGGCGGCTTCGAGGCCTACATTCAGGCCCGGGGCGAAGCCGATCCCCGCAAACTGGCGGGCGTGGTCCAGCAATTCATGGACGCGCTCAAGCAGCGCCCGGAACTGACCGGCATCAATACGTTTTTCCGTCCCACCGCGCCCCAGTTGTACGTCGAAGTAGACGAGGCCAAGGCGATCTCGCTGGACATCCCGGTGGCGGATGTCTATCAAACGCTCCAGGCCACCATGGGCGCGCTGTACGTCAACGATTTCAACTTCACCAACGGCCGCACGTACCGGGTGCAACTCCAGGCGGACGCACCGTTCCGCGCCGACCCGGAGGATCTGGGCCAGGTCTACGTGCGCTCCGCCAAGGGCGCGATGATTCCGGCATCGGCGCTGATCAACGTCCAGTCCATCGTCGGCCCGGAGCAGTTGGAGCGGTTCAACGGCTTTCTGGCGGCCAAGGTGCTGGGTAACTCCCTGCCCCATATCAGTACCGGCGAGGCGATCCGGATCGTGGAAGAGGTGGCTCAGGAGGCGCTGCCGGCCGGTTACGAGCTGGCCTGGACCGGCCAGGTTTTTCAGGAAAAACGCACCGGCTCGACCTCGGCCATCGCCTTTGTATTCGGCATCATCATGGTGTTCCTGATCCTGGCGGCGCAGTACGAGAAGTGGTCGTTGCCGCTGGCGGTGATTCTGGCCGTGCCGTTCGCCCTGTTCGGGGCGCTGGCGGCGGTGATGATCCGGGGCATGCCGAACGACATCTATTTCCAGATCGGCCTGGTGGTGCTGATTGGGCTGGCGTCGAAAAACGCCATTCTGATCGTCGAATTCGCCGCGCAGAAACAGGCGGAAGGGATGAGCATTCTGGATGCGGCGCTGGAAGGCGCCCGGCTGCGGCTGCGCCCGATCGTGATGACCTCGCTGGCGTTCATTCTGGGCGTGTTCCCGCTGGTGATTTCCACCGGCGCCGGGTCCGCCGCCCGCCGTTCGATGGGCACGGGGGTGTTCGGGGGGATGCTGGCGGCGACTTTCATCGCCACGATCTTCATCCCGATGTTCTTTAGCTGGCTGTCCGGGCGTAAGGCGTCGCGGGTGGCGATGGAACATGCCCACGTCCTTGTGGAAGAAGATACCGCATCGTAAATACCATTTGCGGTTGGTGTTCCGTCAACGACGAAATGATCAGGCAGGGTAGATTGCGCTTCGCTCATCCGCCCTGCCATTCGTCAATCCAGCCGGTTGAAACGCTAGATGGCAATCGGCATTTGAGCGGTTTGCCGCTGCCGGCGGATCCGCCCTGATTTCAGCCGGTCCTTGTACTGGCCCAGCAGTTTGAGGGAGTCCTCAACATATTCGCGTGAGGAAATTTCGGTGGCGGCGTAACGGCGCAGCAGTTCCAGCCATCGGTCGTGAATCGCGCACGGCGTCGTTCGGTTGCCGCCGTCCAGCGGACAGTCGGGGCAGCGCGCCTGGGCCAGAACCCCGACCGCCGCCTGTTTTTGCCACTGCTGGCGGTAGCGGCGGGCGTAAGTCTCAATCCATTCCAGCGCCCGCGCTTGCCGCTCGTGGTCGGGAAACTGCCCGATGTATTGTTCAATGGCGGCGATCTGTTGGAGTAAAAATTCCGCATCGGACAGATTGAGATCGTGGGCTTCTCCCACAAAACGGGTGATCAGCGCCAGGGTTGGATCATCGGCGATGTACATGATTTTTCTTGTGGGTCAGCCCCCAAAATGGCAAACAGTGAAATAATAGCAAAAATTGTGCGTTGCACAAAAGCAAGTTCTGGTCGTCTAATACGGATGGGTCCAGGCGCTTAGCTATCTGTACCCTGATGGACTGTGAAGCCGGGTTTGGGGGGGGCGGGGCAGCCTGGATCAGTTCATGCGCGAATTCCAGACTGCATCAGTGGACAGTCAGCGCACTTGATCAGGTGCGGCGCCAGACCCATCGTTTGTTCAGGCATGAAACGGTCCGCTTTGCCCAAAGCGTTCGGGCAGAATCTCGACGGTGACCGGCTGGCCCAGTAGCCGGGCCATCAACCGCGCGGTTGGTTCAGGCGCGCCGCTGGTGAAATAGCGTTCGCCGCCAACTGCACGGCCATCGGCCAGCAGTTCCGCTGCTTCCAGTCGGCGGCGCAGTTGCCGCGCCACTGCCGGGCTGGGATCGAGAATGGTCACGTCCGGGCCAACCAGCCGCTGGATCAGCGGGGTCAGAAACGGGTAGTGCGTGCAGCCCAGCACCAGCGTGTCCGCACCGGCAGCGAGCAGCGGCTCCAGATAGCGTTCCAGCAGGGCGCGTGGGCGCGGGCCGCTCAATTCTCCATGTTCGACGCAATCGGCCAGGCCAGGGCAGGGTTGCACCATCACCCGCGCCCGGTGGCCGTGCTGATCGAGTAGATCAGCGAACTTGTCGCTGCGCACGGTGTTGCTGGTGGCCAGAATGCCGACCACCCCGGAGCGGGTCTCGGCCACAGCCGGTTTGAGCGCCGGTTCGATGCCGATAATCGGAAGGTTGAAATGCGCTCGCAACCGGGCGATGGCCGCCGCCGTGGCGGTGTTGCAGGCCACGACTACCGCCTTGGCGCCCTGGTCCAGCAGGAATTCGGTGATGGCGAACGCGCGGCGTGCGACGAAGTCCACGGGCTTGCTGCCGTAGGGCGCATGGCCCGAATCCGCCACGTACAGCAGCGTTTCATGTGGCAGATCGGCGCGAATTCGCCGCAACACCGACAGCCCCCCCACCCCGGAATCGAACACGCCAATTGGCGGGTTGTGATTATTCATCCGTCATTGATCTCATACCGTCCTCGACTGGCTCGTGCAACCTGACCGGAAATTGTAAAGCAGGGCAGGGCGGTGTTGCGATTCATCATGGGGTGCGCCGTGCCGGAATGGGATAATCATTTACCCTCCCATCAACCTTGAGAATCGCCATGCATCGCATCACCCTGATCGGCGCCGGTTTCGCCGCCCTGACCGCTGTCCAGCGCATCCGCGCGCTGGCTCCGGCCACCGAGATCACCCTGATCGCCCCACGTCCGGAATTTGTGTTCTATCCCAGCCTGATCTGGATTCCCGATGGTCTGCGCCAAGGCGAGGATTTGCGCATTGATCTGCGCGCTTTCCTGCTGCGGCAGGACGTCCGCTTCCATCAGGCCAGCGTCACCGGCCTGGTCGAGGGGGGCCGACGCGTGCTGACCAACGCCGGGCCAGTGGACAACGACGGACTGATCATCGCCGCCGGCGGGCGGTTCATCAAACGCCTGCCCGGCATCGAGCACGCCCTGATTCCCTGCGCCAGTATCGAGGCGGCGGAAGCGATCCGCGACCGGGTGCAGGCCCTGAGCGGCGGCGTCATCGCCTTCGGTTTCGCCGGCAATCCCCACGAGCCGGCGGCAGTGCGCGGCGGGCCGATGTTCGAGTTCCTGTTTGGCATTGACGCGCTGCTGCGCCAGCAGGGTCGCCGCGACCGCTTCAAGCTGGTGTTTTTCAGTCCCGCCGAGCAGCCGGGCCAGCGCATGGGTCCGCCGGCGGTCGCCAAACTGCTGGAGCGGATGGCGAAACTCGGCGTCGAAACCCGGCTGGGCCGGAAAATGGTCCGCTTCGAGGCCGACAAAGTGGTCACGGAAGGCGGGGAATTCGCCGCCGATCTGATCCTGTTCATGCCCGGTCTGACTGGTCCGGCCTGGCTGGAGCAGACGGAATTGCCGAAATCGCCCGGCGGAATGATCCGGGCCGACGCCCAGTGCCGGGTTCCCGGTTGGGAGCGGGTTTATGTCGCTGGCGACGCCGGCAGCTTTCCGGGACCGGACTGGATGCCCAAACAGGCCCACATGGCCGATTTGCAGGCGCGGGCCGCCGCCGCCAACCTGCTGGCCGAACTGGATGGCAAAACCCCGACCGCAACCTTCAAGACCGAGCTGATCTGCATCGTGGACATGCTGGATCGCGGGATGCTGGTCTGGCGCACGCCGGAACGGCTGATCACCCTGCCGCCGACCTGGTTCGGCCACCAGGCCAAGCGGTTCTACGAATGGTGGTATCTGCGCCAGTACCGCTAGCGGTCATCCCACCGCGAACAGCCGGGTGATCCGCTCCTGAATCGCCGCCGCCGCCGCGCAGGGATCGGGCGCCTGGCGGATGGGCCGACCAACCACGATGTAATCGGCGCCGCTCAGAAAAGCCTCTTCCACGTCCATCGTGCGCTTCTGGTCGTCGGTCGGGCGATTCAGCACCGGGCGGATACCCGGTGTGATGACCAGCAGTTGGTCGCCCAGATGTTCGCGCAACTCGGCGGCTTCCAGCCCCGAGGAAATCACCCCCCGGCAACCGATCTCCAGCGCCCGCCGCGCCCGCGACAGCACCAGCGCCCTGGGATCGCAGGCGAAACCCAGGTCGTTGAGATCAGCCTGATCCAGGCTGGTCAGTGCGGTTACGGCCAGGATGCCCAGGTCGGCGCCGGTCTCCCGCGCCGCTTCCACTGCCGCCCGGAGGATGGCGTCGTTGCCATGCACGGTGGCGAAGCTGGCGTCGTAGGGTTTGAGCTGGCGCACGGCGGAACGAACCGTTTCGGGCACGTCGAAGAATTTGAGGTCAACAAACACTTTTTTGTCGCAGGCGCGCAGCCACTCGATGAGTTCGAAATAGCCGCCGGCCATGAACAATTCCAGGCCGATTTTGTAGAAGCGCACCGCGTCGCCAAGGGTTTCGACCAGTTGCCGGGCCGTCGCCGGGCTGGGCACGTCCAGGGCGAAAATCAACCGTTCGGCGGGCACAATGGGTTTGCGAGACAGCAAGGAAGGCGAGGTCATGGCGCGGTCGTTCCAAAAAGTCCCTCGTCGCGGCGGCTTCCGAAATCCGGACGGGGGGCGGGTTGGTGCTGAACGTGCTTCGATTCCTTTCCGTTCAGCGTGCAAAGGGTCTTAAAATGGTAACATAACGTTTGGTTTTTCATGGCCCATCAGGCGAGGTGAATGATGACTCAGATGACCTGGCGTGAGGCGTGCGCGGTGCCCGCGCGCAAATTCTGGCGACATGGGGGACGATGGCTCATCGGACTCCTGGTGCTCGGGCTGGCGCTGGCGCGCGGCGGCTGGGCGGCGGAAACGGCTCTGGATCGCTACGTCGCTAAACCGGATCCGAATTACTCGTACCGGCATTACCACACCCAGGAAAGAGCCGCCTACGCCATCTATTTTCTGGAAATGACCTCCCAGCAGTGGCGCTCGGCCAGCGAAGTAGATCGCCCGATATGGACGCACGAGGTTGCGCTGGTCATTCCGAGGGTTGGGCTGGACACTACCGACACCGCAGTCCTGGTGATCGGCGGCGGCAAAAACGGTGGTACGCTGACGACCGAGATCAACGATGCGGTCGGAGCGGCAGCCCTGGCAACGGGGGCGGTTCTTGCCATCGTCAATCAGGTGCCGAATCAGCCGCTGTACTTCACCGACGAAGTGGGAATCGGGCGCAAGGAGGATGAAATTCTGGCCTACAGCCTGGACAAGGCGCTGGATACTGGCGATCCGGAATGGCCGGTGCATCTGGCGATGACCAAGGCCGCCGTCCGCGCCATGGACACGGTCCAGACCTTTGCGGCCAGCAAGGGCGTGAACATCGAAAACTTTCTGGTGCTGGGCGGCTCCAAGCGCGGCTGGACCACCTGGCTGACTGCCGCCGTGGATCCACGGGTCAAGGCCATCATCCCCGCCTCGATTGATATGCCCAACCTGGGCCGGCAATTCATCCATCACTGGGAAGCCTACGGCTTCTATGCGCCCGCGCTGAAGGATTACGTGGCGTTTAATCTGCCGTGCCGGGTGCAGACGCCGGCGGGCCAGGCGATGCTGCAAGTGGTGGACCCCTACACCTACCGCGACCGCTACACCATGCCCAAGCTGATCCTCAACGCCACGGGCGATCAGTTTTTCACCACCGATTCCTCGCGGTTTTACTACGCCGATCTGCCGGATCCCAAGTGGCTGCGCTACACGCCAAACACCGACCATAAGCAGAGCGAGGACGTGATCATCGAAGCGCTGTCGTGGATTGACGATATCCTCGACAACAAGACCAGTCCGCATATTGAGTGGACGGTGGTGGAAAACGGCCTGCTCTGGATTTGGCCCTCGGCCCGGCCCAAGGAAGTGAAGTTGTGGCAGGCGACCAATCCCGGCGCGCGGGATTTCCGGCTGGAATCGCTGGGGGCGGTGTGGACGAGTCAGGATTTAATCCCGTGGGAACCGGTGGTTTTATCGTCCTTTGCCAGCGGAACCGGCTTTCAGTCGCTGACGCCGATGTCCAACGGTTCCTATGTTGGCGTGGTGTCGCCGCCGCCCACCGGCTGGAAGGCGTTTCTGATCGAAGCGACCTTCGACACCGCCGGGGTCATTGAACCCGATCAGGTCTACAGCACCGGCGTGCAGATTATCCCGGATACGTTGCCGTATGCCGGGACGGCCTGCCGGTGAAACGACGCCTGACGTTTTACCCCCGCAATTCCCGCCGTAGTACCTTGCCTGCGGGCGAGATCGGCAGGGACGCCACGAATTCGATCTGGCGGGGAATTTTGTAACGGGCCAGGCTGTCGCCGAGGTGCGCCAACAACTCCTCGGCGCTGGCGGTCTGGCCCGGCTTGAGCACCACGAACGCCTTGCCGACCTCGCCCCACTTGGGGTCCGGGACGCCGACCACCGCGCACTGAAACACCGCCGGATGCCGGTACAGCGCGGCTTCGATTTCCGCCGGGTAGACGTTCTCGCCGCCGGAAATGAACATGTCCTTGAGCCGGTCCACGATGAAGAAATACCAGTCCTCATCGTAGCGGGCCAGGTCGCCGGTGTGGAACCAGCCGTCGGCGTCCACCACCTCCGCCCAGGCGGCGGCGTTGTTGAAGTAGCCGGACGCGATGCTGGGGCCTTTCAGCACCAGTTCGCCGACCTGGTTCGGTCCCAGCGGGCGGTTTTCCCGATCCACAATCCGGGCGTCAATGTAGAAATTGGGCCGCCCGATACTGCCGGCCTTGCGGATGGCGTCTTCCGGGGCCAGCGCGAACAGGCCGGGGCCAAATTCAGTCATGCCGAAGCCCTGTTTGAAGCGGATGCCCTTTTCGCGGGTGTATTGCTCGACCAGCGGCACGGGCAGGGGCGCGCCGCCGCTGGTGCAGAACCGCAGCGAGCTTAAATCGGCATCGGCCCAGGCCGGGGTTTGAGTCAGCATCTGATACATCGCCGGCACCGCTGCGAAGATGGTGGCTTTTTCCCGCTCGATCAGCCGCAACACCTGCTCCGGGTCGAACCGTTTGAGCAACACGGTGGTTCCGCCCATGATGACCTGGGGCAGGGTGTAGACGAACAACCCGCCGACATGGAACATCGGGAACACGTTCAGATACACCTCGTTGCGGCCCACGTCGTGAATGACCGAGTTCAGGCAGTTCCAGGCGATCTGGCGATGGCTGATTTGCGCGCCCTTGGGCAGACCGGTGGTGCCGCCGGTGAAGACGATGGCGGCGATGTCCTCCTCGACCAGCATCTCGCACGCGCAGGGTGTGGCCAGAGCGGCGTCGAGCAGATCGCCAAAGTGCAGGCTGCCGGGGATGCCGGCGCCGTCGAGATGAATCCAGTGGCGAATCGGGGTTTCCTCCTGCGCCAGCAGGGCGATGCTGTCCTTGAAGGCATCATCGTAGACCAGCACGGTTGGGGTGACTTCGGCCAGAATCTGTTGCAACTCGCGCCAGTGCAGCCGCCAGTTCAGCGCGGTATGAATCGCCCCCAGCTTGCCGCAGGCGAAGAGGACGTCCAGGTGCTCAACCCCATCCAGCGCCAGCATCGCCACCCGGTCGCCCTTGCCGACGCCGGCGGTGTGGCGCAGCCAGTTCGCCAGCCGGTTGGCCCGTTCGTTCAGTTGGGCGAAACTGAGCCGCAATTCCGGATTTTTGCCTGCGTCTACAATCGCCAGCGCCTCCGGGCTGTAGATCGTGCGCCGGCCGAGATAATCGCCGATGTACATAGCATTCTGTTCCTGATGGCTGTTACGAGATTACCCGTTTAGTGGGCGCTATATTTTTCACAAGCTTTGTTCTTCGTTCTTTTCTGTTGATCTTCTTCTGGGCGGGCTTGGCGTTTTGGCGGTTCATCCAGTTTTTTGGGGTTGAACCTGATGAGTGAAATATTAGCCGGAAACCTGAATCGAATTTCGATCCGCGCCGATGCCGAGCAAAACGTCCGCCATGCCCGCGCTCGCCGCCGCAGCGAACGATTCGATACTGGCTGCGCGCCGCAGTCCATCACGGTAATAGGTCGCCGGTTCGTCGCCGAGTTGATCCAGACAGGTAATGGCCAGCCGAGCGTTAACCGACACCTCCGGCCATCGTTTTGCGTCGGCCAGGTCCTCGGCGATGGCGTGGCTGAGTAAATCCAAATCCAGCCACGCGAACCGCAGCGCCCCCTGATAAGCATTCGGCACATTGGTGGCGTCAATCACGCCGGGATAGGGTTTCTCCGGCAACTCGTGGGGCAGTGGGCCAGCGCCGTGTCGGGTCAGATAGGCGCGGGTCACATAGGTGACTTCCAATCGTTCCAGACCCAGATCGCCCGCCAACGCCAGCACATTGCGCAGGCCGGTATTGGAGCGGGTGACATGCGGGAAAAACCCGCGATCCTGATCCAACAGCAAACCTTGCGCGCCCTCGAACAGCAGACGCCGGCTGTGCGTCGCGGTCTGAATATCGGCTACCGTTGTCCGCGCGAGAAAGCAGCGCGTGTCTGCGACGAAGTGCTCCAGGATGGCGTCCGACAAAAACAGGCCGGCGTTTCGGGCGAACGCTTCGCCGAACCCCAGCCGGGCCAGTCGGGCGGGCGCATAAACGCGGCGGATCGCGTCGAGTTTCACCGCCAGCGCCCCGGCGTCGTCCAGAGCGCCGACAGTCAGCGCGTAAACCGGCGTCAGGTTGCGTTCGAGGGTCTCGCCGAAGCCGATGCCGCAACTGCCATGGCGATCCGTTCCCCGTTCCCGTTCGCTGATCTGGTTGATCATCATCTCGTAGGGGGTGGTCACCGGGCTGTGCGGATCCACATAAACCAGCGGCCTGATGCCCTGGGTCGCCAGCACTTCCCATTCCTTCAGGAACAAAATGGGGTTGGATACGAAAAACCGTGACAAAAAGGTGGCGGCCCCGGCGAATGCGCCACTGCCGACATGGCTGAAGACGTGGCGCAAGCCGTCCGGCGTCACCACCGTATGCCCGGCCTGCGCCCCGCCATTGAACCGCGCCACGACGCCATCGGTTCCGACCGCCGCCGCGTAATAATCAGTGATCTTTCCCTTGCCTTCGTCACCGAATTGCGCGCCGATGACAACCTGGGCGGTTTTGGGTTGACGCATCCTCATGGTCCCTCGCACCTCAGAACCGCACCACCCCGGTGTTCCCGCTCCGGGCCGGCCCCAGCGCCCCTACGGCGCGTTGCACCACCAGCGCGGTTTGTTTCGACCAGCTTTTCACGACCCGGTCCCGGTCGCGGCCTTCGTTGACTTCAATGGCGGAGACGATTACTTCCGCCAGCTTGGTGTGGTCGGACAGGCCGATGACTCGTTGGCCGAGCAGTTCGGTCCACTGGTTGCGCACTCCGCGCGGATTGTGGCGGGCGTGCGAACCTTCTTCCACGATCACGTGAAACACGTGGTACATCCGACCCACCAGCGTCAGCAGTTCGCGCGAATCGAAATCGCGTTGTGGCCGGTCGCCGAGAAACCGGGCGATGGCGGCGGCGGGCAAATCCAGCGGCGGCTCCTCGTCGCCCACCGTGAACAGATAGCCCTTCTTGCCGCGCTTCTCGAAGCAGTCCATGGCCGTGTGCATGGCGGCGAAGTACCACGGCAGGTTATAGG
>ERZ795054.2158-NODE-2158-length-17012-cov-5.612255_pt1 | contig 17012 bp, 12 predicted proteins | sample MGYA00375138_ERZ795054 | MGnify/ENA primary metagenome ERZ795054 (study PRJEB30183, sample SAMN05720215) | anaerobic digester metagenome | isolation source: active sludge of municipal wastewater-treating anaerobic digesters | place: USA | collected 2014-12-23 ... | reverse complement strand
CCAAGTTTTTCTTCCAGCTCGTCTTCGCCGGGACCGCGGCCACCATCGTATCGGGTGCCGTCGCCGAGCGGATCAAGTTTTCGTCGTTCATCTTCTTCTCGTTCATCCTGGTCGGGATCATGTACCCGCTCACCGGCCACTGGATCTGGGGTGGAGGCTGGCTCGCGTCGCTCGGCATGTTCGACTTCGCCGGTTCCACCGTGGTTCATTCGGTGGGAGGATGGTCCGCACTTGCCGGGGTGCTCCTGCTGGGTCCTCGCCTCGGCAAGTACCGCGCCGACGGCTCAGTCAACCCGATTTTCGGCCACAACATGTCGCTGGTGACCCTTGGAGGTCTCATCCTCTGGTTCGGCTGGTTCGGCTTTAATCCCGGCTCAACCATGGCGGTAGGCGACGGAAGCGCGATAGCGCACATCGCGGTGACCACAAACTCAGCGGCGGCCGCCGCGATACTAAGCTCCACGTTCATGTCGTGGATACTCCAGAAGAAGCCGGACCTTTCCATGATCATCAACGGAGCCCTCGCGGGACTTGTCGCCATCACCGCCCCCTGCGCCTTCGTAAGCGTAGGCTCCTCCATCATCATCGGCCTCATCGCCGGGATTCTCGTGGTCCTTTCGGTAATGATGTTCGACAGGCTCAAAATAGACGATCCGGTCGGCGCGCTGTCCGTGCACCTGGTCAACGGCATCTTCGGAACCCTCGCGGTCGGGCTCTTCGCCCGCGACGGCATAACGGGCACCGCGACCGGCAACGGCCTTTTCTACGGCGGCGGACTTAAGCTCCTCGGGGCCCAGGCCGTCGGCGTTGTCGCCGTTGGGGCCTTCACCTTCGTTGCGGCGCTGGTCGTCTGGTACCTCATCCGGCTCGTCATGGGCATGAGGGTGTCGCGCGAGGAGGAGATCGCCGGACTGGATCTCGGCGAGCACGGCATGAAGGCATATCCCGATTTCCAGGGGTTCCTGACCAAGTAACGGCCCCGGCCCGAAACCACAAGGAGGAAGCAGCATGAAGCTTATAATAGCAGTCGTACAACCCGAGAAGCTCACCGACGTGAAGGAGGCGCTTGCCGCCGCGAAGGTGGGGAAGATGACCGTATCCAGCGTCATCGGCTGCGGCGCGCAGGGCGGCTACACGGAGTCTTACCGCGGCGCCACCACCGAGGTGAATCTCCTCGACAAGGCCCGCTTTGAGATCGCCGTAAACGACGATTTCGTCAAACCGACGATCGAGGCCATCATCAAGGGGGCGCGCACCGGGAAGATCGGCGACGGCAAGATATTCGTCGTCCCGCTCGAGGAATGCATACGCGTGCGCACCGGCGAGACCGGAAGCGAGGCGATCGGGTAGTTCTATTGGATCGGGGCCGTACGTCGCTGTAAAACGCTTGTGCGGCCCCGACTCAACAGAGTATACTACCACAGCAGCCTTTTAATACAAGTATCGAAAGCACGAAACACGTTTACTACAAACCTGAATGAAAGAGGAGTTATCATGAGAACATCTAGAATACTGTTGTCGTGCCTGGCCGCTCTCGCCCTGCTTTCGGCGGGAATCGCGCCGGGAAAGGCGATCGCCGAAGAGGGCGGTTCGTTTTTAAAAGTTCCCGTGGGCCTGAGCTACGCGAGCACCTACTGGTGGCGCGGCGTCGAGCTCAACGGCAAGGGCTCGGGAGTGCTGTGGCCCTCCGCCGGGCTCGTGCTCGGCGACACCGGCATCTCGCTTCTGGTGGCGGCGGGCCTCAACGCGGATTACCTTTTGGCCGACAGGAGCGGCGATCATAAATACATCCGCCCGACTCACGAAATCGACTACGGCGCTTCATTCGCGAAGGACCTGGGCGACATCGCGTCGTTCAGTCTCGGGATATTGTACGCACAGTATCCGTTTTATGATGACAATGATCCGGATGCCCTCAACCCCGCCTTTCTGGAAGGTTCGATCGGCATCGGCCTTAAATCCGTTCTCAATCCGCGCCTCGACTTCTACTACGATTATTATGTAAAAGAAAAAGAGGAAAATCCTCGAGACGAGGACTACTATATGAAGTTCTCGCTGGCCCAGGAGTTCGCCAAAACCAACGACTCCGCGATCACGCTTTCCGCCTGGATAGGCTACTACAACAACGCCTATGCCGACGCGAAGGGCTTCAGCGACGCGGGACTCCGGCTCGGCTTCCTTAAAGATTTCAGCGGAACGGCCTTCGGCGCGGGGCTGTACTATGCGCGCTCGCTCGACAGCGATTTCCAGCAGGAGTATGATCCGAACGGCGACGGCAGGGGAAAGATCAAAAACCACGTCTGGGTGGATTTCAGCATGACGAGGACGCTGTAACTAACAGGACCATCCTTCTATAACGAAAGGGGCGCGCCATCCGGCCGCCCCTTTCTCTTTCCTCTAGCCGCAGCGAGAGAAGCCGCACATGCGGCAGACCGAACAGCCCGACTCGAACTCAAGCGGCCCGTAGCAGTCGGGGCACACGCCCACCATCACCGCGTCCGAGCCCTTGCCGTTGGTTTCGGCCGCGTTCTTCGCCGCCTCGCTCCCCTGGCCCTCGCGCGAATCGACTCCCAGGTGCCGCTCGAGCGCCTTGGCGATCGCGTCCGCGCACGAATAGATGCGCCCCCCCTTCTCCCATGCCTGGTTCGGGCAGCGCACCCCCTTGAGCTGCTTGATGATCTGCGCCGGCTCGATTCCGCAGCGCAGCGAGAGTGAAATGAGGCGGCTCACCGCCTCGGTCTGGCTCGCGGCGCACCCGCCGCTCTTGCCCATGGTGGCGAACACCTCGAAGAGCCCCTCGTCGTCCTGGTTGATCGTAACGTACAGCGCCCCGCAGCCGGTCGACATCTTGCGCGTGGAACCGTAGGTGACCTCGCCGCGGGAACGCGGCAAGAGGTGATGCGGTATATCCGCCGGGACGGGCGGGGCGTCGCGCTTCACCTCCAGCACCTGGTTTTCCCGCGAGCCGTCGCGGTATACCGTGACTCCCTTGCAGCCCATGGCGTACGCCATCCGGTAAACCTTGTCGATATCGTCGACAGCGGCCTCGTTCGGAAAGTTGACGGTCTTGGAGACCGCGTTGTCAACGAAACGCTGGAAGGCCGCCTGGATGCGCACATGGCTTTCGGGCGTGATGTCATGGGCCGTAACGAACACCCTGCGCACGTCCTCCGGAACCTCGTCCATGTGCGCCACCGTTCCCTCCGCGGCGACGCGTTTCATCAATTCCTCGGAGTAGAAACCCCGTTCTCGCGCGACCCTCTCGAAGAGCGGGTTGACCTCCACGAGGGCGCTGTTGTCCATCACGTTGCGCACAAAGGCGAGCGCGAAGATCGGCTCGATGCCGCTTGTGGTATCGGCGATAATGCTGATGGTCCCCGTCGGGGCGATCGTCGTGGTGGTCGCGTTCCGCGGGGGTGCTTCGCTCCTCTCGGCAAACTCGGAGAGAGCGAAATTCGGAAAGGCGCCCCGTTTTTCGGCGAGCGCCCGGGATGCCTTTTTCGATTCTTCCTGAATCGCCGACATCACGCCTTCGGCGATATCGATGGCCTCGTCGGAATCGTACGGAACGCCGAGCCTGATAAGCATGTCGGCGAAGCCCATGATTCCCAGCCCTATCTTACGATTGGCGAGCGTCATCTCCCGTATCTCCGGAAGCGGATACCTGTTGAGGTCGATCACGTTGTCGAGGAAATGGACCGCGTCGCGCGTGAGCGCCGCGAGCTTCTCGTAATCGATCGAAGGTTTTCCGTTGCCGTTCGAAACACAGCGCGCAAGATTGATCGATCCGAGGTTGCACGATTCATAGGGAAGCAGGGGCTGCTCGCCGCAGTTATGAAGCACCATCCCGCCGCCGTCAAAACGGTTTATCCCCGGTACCCGCACGTCGAAGACTTCCTCCACGCCGTCCGGCCTGATCGATTCCACGCGTGCCAGAAAGCGCTCCCTGTTCATGGTCCGCCTGTATGAGGAAATCAACGTGCGAAGCCGCAGAGCCTTGTCCTCGTCGGAAAATCCTATGATATCATTGAACACATGGAGATTATCGTTCGCGATTATCAGCTCGTGCTGTGCCCGGGTTCCAAACGCCCGGCTTCCGCCCCTTCCGTCCGGAAGTACACTCTTCCCTTCCGGCCTGCGCTCCTCATACACGGAGGATGCGATGCCGAAGCGAAGCAGCATGCGTTGCACGGCCCGAAGGGTCTCATCGTCGCTCTGCGCTAGGCGTACGCTCACACCCTTGGACTGCGATCCCTGAACCGAGCCGTCCGCGTCGAAGAGCCCGCGGAGAAATCCCCTGTTAAATTCCGACGAGCACGCTTCGAGCGCGGGGGTGATGCGTTTATTGCCGGGTACGATACCGAGCTCGTCGCAGATGGATTTGATCGCCGCGGTCGACATGCGGTATTCTCCGCGCCCGCTGACCTCGAAAAATCCTCCGAAATCCGCGCGATGGGGAAGCGCGCGCGCGTATTCTTCGGCGCATGCCATCACGGTGTTTGCCGGAGCCGTTCCATCCGCCGCCATCCGCCGCGGCCAGACCGAAATGACCGCCTTGTCCTTTTTAATTGTTCCGTCACCGACAAGCAGACCCGTCAGATATCCCTCGCCGAAACCGTATCGGCCGCTCCAGCCGGGATTCGCCCGATGGTTGTGGATGCAAATCCGATCGCCGGGCGCGAGCTCGCCCGCGCGCGTCCATTCCGTTTCCAGAGTATGACGCGTAACGGAGGACGCGCGCAGGACCGGATGGTCCGCGGTAAGCCGCACTTCGTACCCCTCGCGTGTTCGGAGTCTCAAGACCGGTTTTACGCCGGTACCGAAGAATCCCTCGGACGTGCTCGAGTGTGCGACACCGTTTACAAGCGCATTGAATGGACGGCCGACGAGCTCGCGTACCGCACGCGGCCCCTCGGAGGTCAGCACGACGGTATCGGCGGTAACGCATGGATTGGTGCTCTCGATCATCCCCACCTTTTTGAGCGGATTGGCGGCGTTGATGCGGTCGATGAACACGATGCCCGGCTCGCCGTTTTGCCATGCCTTCCGCACGATGAGATCGAAGACCTCCCGCGCCCGAAGCCTGGTTACCGCGTCACCCGTCCGCGGATTGACGAGATCGTACTCCGCGTCGTTCTCCACCGCGCTCATGAACGCGTCGGTGATCGCGACCGAGCAGTTGAAGTTCGTAAGCACGCTTCCGTCTTCCTTGGCCGCGATGAACTCGAGTATGTCGGGATGGTCGACGGCCAGGATGGCCATGTTTGCGCCGCGCCTGGTTCCGCCCTGCTTGACCGTCTCGGTCGCCGCGTTGAAGATGTTCATGAAGGAGACCGGTCCGCTCGAAACGCCGGCGGTGGAGCGCACCATGTCGTTCTTCGGCCTGAGGCGCGAAAAAGAAAAGCCTGTCCCGCCGCCGCTCTTGTGAATGAGCGCCATGTTCTTGATCGAGTCGAAGATGTCCTCCATGGAATCGCCCACCGGCAGGACGAAGCAGGCGGCGAGCTGGCCGAGCGGCCTGCCTGCGTTCATCAGCGTCGGACTGTTCGGGATGAACTCGAGCGAGGCCATCATTTCGTAGAACCTGGTGGCGGTGGCGCCCACATCCGCGGCCTTCACGCCGTAGCGGAAATCCGCGCCGGCGATGTATCTGGCGATCCGCTCGAACATGCCCGCGGCCGTCTCGACGACCCGTCCCTGTTCGTCTCTGGCGAGGTAGCGCTTCTCCAGCACCACGGCCGCGTTTCCCGAAACGGCGGGAACAAGGCCCGAGGATATGACGATATCATTCCAATCGGATTCGGTTCTGTTCGTGACGACGGACACGGGTGGCCTCCATTCTGAAAATAATGCACGTCCGAAGGGGATTCAACATTTGCGGCGCCGGCAGGCCGCGCGTCAGCGGGCGGCGACCATCTCGCGAAAACGGCCGAAAAGATAACGCGAATCGTGCGGCCCGGGACTCGCCTCCGGATGATACTGCACGCAGAACATGGGAAGGCGTTTGTGCCTCAGGCCCTCCACGGTGTTGTCGTTGAGGTTGACGTGCGTTATCTCGACGTCGTCCATGCCCTTCATGGAGTCCAGGTCCACGGCGAAACCGTGGTTCTGCGAGGTGATTTCGACCCTGCCGGTTTCCAGGTTCTTCACCGGCTGGTTCGCCCCGCGATGCCCGAACTTGAGCTTGTAGGTGCGCCCGCCCAGGCCGAGCGCCATGAGCTGGTGCCCCAGGCAGATGCCGAAGCAGGGGATCTCTTCCTTCACGATGTCGCGTACCAGCTTTTTCGCGTACTCAACGGCGTCGGGATCGCCCGGGCCGTTGGAAAGAAAAACGCCCCTTGCGCCGTCGCCGAGGGCCTTCTTCAGCGGGGTGTTTCCGGGATATACCGTGACGGCGAACCCCTCCGCGCCGAGAAGCCGCAGGATATTCGTCTTGATGCCGAAATCGTAGACGGCGATGGGCAGCTTTCCCGTTCCGGGGCCGGCGAATTCGTAGGGGCGCTCGCAGAACACCCGCGAGGCGAGGTCGAGCCCGTCCATCTTCGGGTGCGCCAGGAGCCGTTCCACCGCGCCGGCACGGTCGCGGAAGATGCCGGCGCGCATCGCCCCCTTGTCGCGGATATGGCGCGTCAGGCGGCGCGTGTCGACCCCCTCCATGGCGGCTATCCCGCCCTTCGTCAGATATTCGGAAAGGGACATGGACGCGCGAAAGTTGGAATAGGTCTTGCTGTATTCCTTCACCACGAAGCCGGCGACCTGAATCCTCTCCGACTCGACGTCTTCGTCGTTGACCCCGTAGTTGCCTATCATCGGGTAGGTCATGGCGACGATCTGACCGCTGTAGGACGGGTCGGTGAGCACCTCCTGATACCCGCTCATGGAGGTATTGAAAACGACCTCCCCCAGGCTTTCGAGCTCGGCGCCGAACGATGTTCCGGCGAACTCGGTTCCGTCTTCAAGTATGAGATAAGCGCGTAACGGCATTGATTTCCTCTTTATATGCGGCGTCTCTGTGCCATTAAATCGGGACCGCCGTGCTGTCAAATATAATACATCGCGCGCGTGATGACAACCGTGTAAAATAGGGCCGATGTAAAAAACCCGAAGCCGCCCGCGGCCGGGCACCGCATCCGGTCCGCGTCAGTAGTGAAGCGAAACGCCGAGCATGGTGATTTTCCCGCCATCAGGCGATTCTCTCACTCCGAGGAACGGGACAGGAGCGGCGTCATCTGCCGCCGTCTCGCGATTGTACGTGTCATAGCCTGCACGCATGAAAAACGCGGCGGCAATGTCAGCGAGCTTCACCGCGCCGAGCACTCCGAGCAGTGCGCCGCCCACGGTTTTTTCACCGAAATAATATGCGGAGGCGGCCCCCAGCGACATTTCCGACAGAAAAAATCCCCAGCCGGCAAGCCGGCGGGCCTTGTAGAACTGACCGCCTCCGGGAACGACCGCCGAGCAGAGCGCCGCGAAGGCATTGCGGTCCTCGAAGAACGGTGGAAGCGTGCCCGATCGCGAGAACTGCACGGCAAGCTGATCGAGATAGGCCGCGCTCACCGTAAGCGGCGACGACGCCCACAGAAAGTACTGCATGCGCTGCATCCCGCGCGACTTGTCGCCGTCGCGCTCCCAGGGGAAAAACCGCGCCGAAAAACCCGTGGCAAACGGCACCAGGGAAAACTGCAGGGCGAGGACCGAACCCGAAACGGCGAGCCCGGAAACGTCCGGCCTGTGGTCCTTGAATCCGAGATAACCGGTGGCGAGGAACGCGCCGTACACCGGCAGGCAGGCGTTTCCGCCGGGATTGATAACGCAGGCGCCTTCGATGTACCGCTTGCGCGCATCGGTGCCTTTGAGCAGCGTCGCACCGGCGCCGTAGCGGGCGATGGTGTTTTCGGATATGCGCGTTTCATAGCGGCGCGAAAGCGAGCGCACGTCGGGATAGACAGGGATGATGATCTTCGACCCGATCCCCGGCCCGCCGCCGGGAATCCGCGCAACCGACTCGTACCGTCCGCTCTCCAGGATTTCCATCGTGCCGAGGCCCGAGACCGGCCACTGCCCGCGGCCTACACCGTGCCATTGCCCCGCGCCCAGGATAAAGCTCCCGTCATCCAATCGGGCGAGGACGGATGCGCTCACCGGCACACCCCGGTGCAGCATGACCGCGGCCGCGGCAAGTTTCTGAGGAATATTGATCATTATACGGCTTTCGAAAGCAGCCGTTCTCTCCATCGCGGCGAGTTCCTCGCGGAGCGGGATCGACCGCATCGTCGCGCGGTACGACTCCCCCAGGCGCCGGAGTTCGACCACCATGTAGAGGTCCACGTCGAGGCGGCGCGCGGCATCCTCGTACACGTCAATCGCGGAACCTCCGCGCGCTCCCCCGAAGGCCCACCTCAGCCGGTGTTCCTCCACCGGGGCCAACCTCCCGCAGCGCTCGAACGCTTCCCGGAGCACGGCCGCCGTCTCCGCGGAGAGCGCGCCGAGGGCGGGATCGGGGACGGGAAGCACGAATATCGCGACCCCGCCGGAGGGAGGGTTCACCCGGATCTCGGCCGCCAGGATGGACGACTGGCGCGACACGGCAAGCGTCAGAAGCGCAGCCATCGCGCAATGAACCAAACGTCCGCAAAAATTATTTCCGCGCATCATCCCCATCGCCTAAAACCTGTAGCTTATCCGGAGGGCGGGAGCGAATCCCCTGTCATCGTATAAAAGCTCCGGCGCGACGGAGAAACGCTCCTCGGTCACCCGCCCCGCCGAGATGGAATGACCGATGAGCAGAACGTGCGCCACCTCGATCACTTTGACCGCGCCGAGCGCGCCCAGGTACAGGCGCAACCGCCCTTCGTCCCCGCGTGATTTCCGGTACGAACCCGTACCCGCGTTGTAGCGCCAGGAATATGAATACTCGCGAAGCACCGAATACACCAGTGCGTTATTCAAATGAAAGTACAGATAGCCCCAGTAGCGGTGTCCCTTGTAGAAGTGCCCTCCGCCGCCGGAAACAACCGATAGAAAAACCGCGGTCGGTTCGCCGCCCACCACCGGCTGCGCGCCCCCGTACAGCGAGGCGTCATGCAGATAGCGATGCGCGAACGCGTCCACGAAAAGCGGCACCCCACCGATACCCAGCATGTACAGGGCGAAGGTGTAGCGCGCGGAGGTTTCGCGCGGCACGTCACGCCTGTCCTTGCGAAGCTCGGAGGGCCTGCGCAGAAGCCCGCTCGCCTCCAGGTACAGCCACGGCGCGGCGTTCGCGGCCCACAGGCAGAGCCCCTCGAAGTCGCCGTAACGATAATAGCCCAGCGGCGCCATAAGCGGCATCGACGCGCTCGCGGGAACGCTGAAGAGCGCCGCCAGGATCGCGTCGGAATAGCCGGGATTCTGGAAGACGGCCTCCTCCTTGCGGGCGCGGTGCAGGCGCGCGGTCCGGGCCGCGTCATCACCAAGGCCGGTCAGCACGTAATCGCCCGCTCTCGGCCCGGCCGAACCCGCGCCTGTGACGGAGCCCCGGAGATCGATCCTCACCTTGCCGATCCGTTCGTCAACGCGTACCGCGTGCCCGGTCGGCGCCGTCGGCCCGGTCCGGAAGAGATCGTACTCGCCGGCTTTTACGCGAATGCTTCCGGAAACCGCCAGCACGCCCTGGCCGTCATCCGAGAGCGGAACGGGAATTCGAAACACGGAGAGGGCACCCGCCACCGCGCGGATCGCGTGCTCTTCGCAGATCAGGCCGAGTTCCTTCGCTCCGGGCGCTGTCGTACCGGCCGGAACGTCCACGCTGTACCGGTACAGCATCCTGCCGAAATACGGCGCGTCGATTCCATACGCCTCAACCCGGAAACCCAGCCCTCCCGCGCGCTCCTCCAGCTTCCCGCGCACGAGCAGGGAGACTCCCGCCGAACGGGCGAAACCGATCTGGCAGGGCTCGGCGTCGCACCCGTAGCGCGAGAGCTGGTCGGCGAGCAGCTCCCGGTCGATCTGGTCGAACGCACCGGACGAGCGAAGGGCCGCCTCGAGCGAGCCGGCGAACATCTCCGCCAGGCTTCTCCCGCGCGGGGACTTCGTCTCGACGCCGGCCACGGCGGCGACGGGTCTCGCGGCGATTGCCGGACGGGCGGCGGCCGCGAAGAGCAGCACCGCGACTGCCGCGGACAACCGCATGACGGAGATCGTGTTTCTCGATTTAACCACGGAAGGCATAACCGCACGAATACTATCCGCGCCGGGCCCGAGCGCAAGCACTTTACCCGCCGCGGACCCGGCCGGAACCCACGGAAGTGCGAAAAAACCACTTTACGCGCTGAATCCGCCACCATATAGTAGGCAACGGAACGCGGCCATGCTTCTTACAGGAAGCGGTCGGAAGGCCTGAGCAGACAGGGAGGCAGCGGATGGACCCCATCGTCACCATGCGGCGTTTTACATCCCCGGGGGATTTCCTTTCCCGTTTGATCACCGTATTCAGGGGACCTTCGTTTATTTCGACCCTGCGAAAAACGGACGGCCTCTTCCGCGAAAAGATACTGCTCGCCGTAACGCTCGCCAACAACTGTTACACCTGAATGACCATCCACTCCGCCGCGGGCCGGCGGCTCGGGCTCAGCGAGGACCGGATCGAAGACCTCCTCACGCTCGACCGGGAAAAATTCGAGTACCGCGAATGGCTCGCCCTCAGATACGCTCAGGACCGCGCCTTCCTCGACGGGGCCGAGCCGGCGGGCGACTACGTCGAGGAATATCGCCGAAGCTACACGCCGGAGGAACGCTCGCGCATATCCAAGCTTGTCACCGCCATGCTGTTCGCCAATTACTGGAACAATACTTTCCGGAGAAAGGCCTGGAGGGAGGATATCGAAGGCTCTCCCGTCTCCTGTCAGCTGAAGACCGGTACGCGACCGGACGGCGGGTACGCATAACCTCGGTACAGCCCCCGGAAAACTGTTTGTCAGAAAACACCCCTCCCTGTAGCATTGTTCCGCGATTGTATCGCCGACCGTAACGGCCGTGCGATACGCACTTTGAAATCCCCTGTATGAGGTATTCCCGATGAAGCAACACGGAAAAAAGACCGCGCCTTCCGGGAAGGCTCCGGTCGATCGTCTCATCCTGCCGTTCCAGGAATTCTTCGAGGCCGAGGCGTCCGGAGGCATCCTCCTGCTCGTATGCACCGTCATCGCCCTGGTCCTGGCCAACTCACCGCTCGCCGGCCACTATATGGCCCTGTGGCAGACGCCCCTTACGGTCGGACCCGGTGCGGTCGCGCTCTCCAAGCCGCTGTACCTGTGGATCAACGACGGACTCATGGCCGTTTTTTTCTTCGTGGTCGGGCTCGAGATAAAGCGCGAAATTCTTACCGGCGAGCTCGCCTCACCACGACAGGCGGCCCTCCCGATCGCGGGCGCCATAGGCGGGATGCTGGTGCCGGCGCTCATCTACGTGGGCTTCAACCTGGGCACCGGCGCGATACGCGGATGGGGAATCCCCATGGCGACGGATATCGCCTTCGCGATAGGCATACTCTCCCTCATGGGAAAACGCGCGCCTCTTTCGCTTAAAGTGTTCCTTACGGCCCTCGCAATTGTGGATGATATGGGGGCCGTGCTCGTCATCGCGATCTTCTACACCTCCGAAATTTCGCTTGTGAGTCTCGCCGTCGGCGCGGTTTTCCTCGCGCTTCTTATCGGCGCGAACAGGCTTGGAGTTCGAAGAACGCTCGTCTACGCACTCCTCGGCACGGGACTGTGGGTGGCCTTTCTGAAGTCCGGAATCCACGCGACCATCGCCGGCGTCCTGCTGGCAATGACGATCCCGTCTTCGACGCGGATTACGGGCCGTGATTTTACCGACAGCTGCCGGGCGTTCTTAAAAGAGTTCGAATCAGCCGATACCACCGGCGGCGGGGTGATCGGCAACGACACCCAGCGCGCGGCCGTGCAGGCCATCGAGACCGCCTGCCACCAGGTGGAGTCGCCCATGCAGCGGCTGGAGCACTCCCTGCATCCATGGGTCGCCTTCTTCATCATGCCCGTATTCGCGCTGGCGAACGCCGGCGTATCGCTCGGCGACAGCGCGGCGGCCGCGCTCGGAAGCTCCGTCGCACTCGGCGTTGCGGCGGGACTCTTCATCGGAAAGCCCGTCGGCGTCCTTTTCTTCTCGTGGCTTTCGGTAAAAATGGGAGTCGCCGCCATGCCCCCGGGGACCACGTGGCGCCAGTTCCTCGCGGTGGGCTGTTTCGCGGGGATCGGTTTCACCATGTCGCTCTTCATCGCCGCCCTCGCCTTCGGAGGCAGCGAGGAACTCGACATGGCGAAGATCGGAATCCTCGGCGCCTCGGCCATGGCCGCGCTTGCCGGGTGGTTCCTGCTTCGGACCATTCCCGAAAAGGGCTGACGCGTCCCCGGTTTTACCGTTCAGGGCGCGGCGACGCGTCCTGAACGGCTCCCGCGATAACGAAACAATATTTCGAAATTGACGATAAAATCGAAACTATGTTTTCTATTTGACAAAGCCCCTCCCCTGCCGCATGCTGACCTCACACTGGAACGGCCGTGTGCGGCCGGGGAGGGAGGCATGGGCGAAAATCACGAAAGACAGTTCACCGAAATGCTCGAGCGGGACCGCCATCTCGCCGCGATGGTGTACGACCGGGTGAAGGCGTACGGCGACGAGACCGCGTTCCGCCACAAGCGCGACGGCGCCTGGCGCGCGATCACATGGAATGAGCTGGGGAGACTGATGCGCTCGGTGTCGGCGGCGCTCGTCGACATGGGCGTTAAGCCCGGCGAATCGGTCGGCATATTTTCCGGGAACCGGCCCGAATGGCACATCGCCGATCTGGCCACACTCTCGGTGCGCGGGGTGACGGTGCCCGTCTATGGAACGAACAGCGCGCGCGAGGCCGAGTACATCGTTCGCGACGCGGGCATCTCGGTGCTCTTCGCCGGCAATCGCGAGCAGTACGAAAAGGCCCTTTCGTGCATGGGAAACGGCTCGCCGCTCAGACACATCGTGGTGTTCGATGGAGATGTCGCCGTTGACCGCGAACGGGGAGCCGTGAATTTCGACGAACTCGTCAAACCGGGACGGGAGCTTTCCAACGGAGCGGAGCTCGACGCGCGACTGGCCTCCGCCTCGTACGACGACCTCGCCACCATCATCTACACCTCCGGCACCACCGGCGACCCAAAGGGCGTGATGCTGACGCATAAAAATTTCTTCGCGATGATGTACGCCACGGGCCGCTACTACCAGCGCCCCTCGAAGGGCGGACACTCGCTCTGTTTTCTGCCGCTCTCGCACGTGTTCGAGCGCGCGTGGAGCTACGGCGTCATGCAGTACGGCATGGTGAACAGCTACTGCCCCGACCCCAAACTCATTCTGGAGTATTTCGCCGAGGCGCGCCCCATGTACATGACAAGCGTCCCGCGCCTGTGGGAAAAGATCTACGCCACCATCTTCGAGCGGCTCCAGGCGGCCTCGCCGCGCAAGAAGCGGCTCTTCATGTGGGCCGTGGAGACCGGCAAACGCCACCGTTCGCTCCGCGACGCGGGGGCAAGGGTGCCCGCGGGCCTTGCATTGCGTCATTTTTTTGCGGACCGGCTCGTGCTCCGCAAGCTGAGGGCCGTCGTCGGCGGGCGGCCGGTTTCGTACAATGTGGGCGGAGCGGCCTTTTCCGCCGAAATCAACGAGTTCTTCAACGGCGTCGGGATCACGCTGGCCCAGGGGTACGGCCTCACCGAGGCGTTTCCGATTTCGGTGTCGAGTCCCGAGGTCGGAATCAGGTACGGCGCCTGCGGAAGGATCGTTCCGCTCATGCAGGTGCGCATCTCCGACGAGGGCGAGATCCAGGTGAAGGGTCCGGCGGTGATGAGCGGCTACTATAACAAACCCGAGGCCACGGCCGCCGTGTTCACGCGGGACGGCTGGTTCAAAACCGGCGACGTCGGGCACGTGGACTCCGACGGCTACGTGCGCATCACCGAGCGCATCAAGGACCTCATCATCACCTCCGGAGGAAAGAACATCGCCCCCCAGCAGATCGAGACGCTGGTCGGCGAAGACCTGTACATCGAACAGATCGCCGTTATCGGCGACGGCCGCAATTACATCTCGGCGCTGGTCGTGCCCTCCTTCGAGGCCCTCGAGCCCTACGCGCGCTCGGCGGGCATTCCCTTCGAACGGCCCGGAGACCTCATCGACCGGCCCGAAATCATTGAGTTTTATCGGCAGAGGATTGAGGAGCGCACGCGCGATCTGGGGCAGGTCGAAAAGATCAAGAGGTTCACCCTCATGGCCGTTCCTTTTTCGCAGGAGAACGGAGAGATCACGCCCACCATGAAAATTAAAAGAAAAGTTATTGAGAAGAAATACGGCGATGTTATAGATGCGATGTACAGGGACGCCTGACGGGCGCACGGCGGACGGGATACAGTGATGAAGGACATGGCTCAGAAAAACGGGGACCGGGGCGTGCGCGCCCCGGCCGAGATACCCGGCCGATTGAAGGACAGGCTCTACCCGGTGGTGCTCGATCTCTTCTCGAAAAACGACTTCTACCAGGTGAACCTCCGCGAGATCTCCCGCGAATCCGGACTCTCCACCAGCACGATCTACCGCTATTTCAGTTCGAAGGAGGAGCTCCTCTTCACCATCCTCAACGAGAAGCTTTCCGAGATACGCGAGCTCGTGCGCGTGCACATTCAGGGCCTCGACAGTACCAGGGAAATCCTCCGAAAGATACTCTGGGTTACCATGGACTTCTACGACCGCAACCCGGGAGTGGCCATCACCTCGTTCATCACCGTGCCCATGCGCACCTGGATGCGCGAGGAGTCCTTCATCCGCGCGGACGAGCGGCGCGTACTGGTGGACATCGTGACCGCGGCGCGCAAACGCAGGGACATCGACCTCTCGCTCGAGGTGCGCGAGATCTTCGACGTCTACTACATGATCTGCTACCGCGCCATCTACACGTGGTACTACCACGGAATGCGCTGGAAGCTCGTTGACACCATCCCCGGCTACTTCGACCGTATCTGGCGCATGCTCGCCCCTCCCGAGGGACAGAACCGCGGCCGGGGCGGAAAGCGCCCGCGCGGCTGAACATCACGGACAAATATTCCTTTCATATCCGTCGCCCCGTGCTATACTCGGCGCGATGGACGAGCGACGCCTTCATGCCCTGAACGACGTCCCGTACTCCTCCGGTCCCGTTGTCTACTGGATGAGCAGGGACCAGCGCGTGCGCGACAACTGGGCGCTCCTCTACGCCCGCTCCAGGGCCCTTGAATACCGAGCGCCGCTGGTGGTGCTCTTCTGCCTGGCGGAGCGCTTTCTCGCAGCGCGGCCGGAACAGTACACCTTCATGCTCGCGGGACTTCGCGCGGTGGAGGAAGAGCTCCGCGCGTGCGGCATCCCTTTCTATATCGAGACAGGCGACCCCGCGCGATCCGCACCGGCCTTCGTCGAGCGCCTGAATGCCGGCCTGGTGGTGACCGACTTCGATCCGCTTCGCGTCAAGCGGGTCTGGCGCGAATCGCTCGCCGCGAAAGTCCGCGTTCCAGTGCACGAGATCGACGCCCACAACATCGTTCCCTGCCGCGCGGCCTCCGGGAAACAGGAATACGGAGCGCACACCCTCAGGAAAAAACTGAACCGGCTTCTTCCCGAATTCCTCCTTCCGGTCCCGTCGTTGAAAAAATTCAATACGGCACAGTCGTCTTCGTCTTCCGTCAACTGGGAGCGCGTGTACCGGGCGGCGGGGGTTTCCGGCGAGGAGGCGGAGCGTATCGGGATGGAAAGCGGTCCGCGAGCGGCCGAGCGCGCCATGCGGCGCTTTTTCCAGAAGGGGCTCGACGATTACTCGTGGGCGCGGAACGACCCCTCAGCGAACGGTCAGTCCGGCCTCTCGCCCTATCTGCACTTCGGCCAGCTTTCGGCGCAGCGGCTGGCGCTGGAGATCTCGCGCTCGGGGTCGCGTTCCCGGGACGATTTCATGGAACAGCTCGTGGTGCGCAGGGAGCTCGCCGACAATTACTGCCTCTACAATCCGCGCTACGATTCCTTCGAGGGTATCCCCGACTGGGCGAAGAAGACGCTCGACCGCCACCGCGCCGACGTTCGCGAATACCTTTACGGCCGGGACGATTTCGAGGAGGCGCGCACGCACGACCCGCTGTGGAACGCCGCCCAGAAGGGCCTCGTCCGACGCGGAACAATGCACGGTTACATGCGCATGTACTGGGCCAAGAAAATACTGGAATGGAGCGCCTCGCCCGAGGAGGCCTACGAGACCGCGGTGCTGCTGAACGACCGCCACCAGCTCGACGGGCGCGATCCCAACGGCTACGCGGGGATAGCATGGAGCATCGGCGGGACCCACGACCGGCCCTGGGCCGATCGGCCGGTATTCGGCATGGTCCGCTACATGAGCTTCAAGGGCTGCGCGTCGAAATTCAACATTCGGCGTTATATCGAATCGATCGAGAACGACTGAAAATCCCCCGCGATATCCGCGAACGCATCCCGGCGCCGGGCGCTATTTAATCTCGATCCTGTAGGGATAGAGGAAGAGCCAGGCCTCGTCGCTGAAATACAGCCCCTGAAGGGCGCCCCTGATCGGTTCGAGAACGGCAAGCGCGTCGTCCGCCGAGGCCGAGCCGAGCATCTCGACGATAGAGGATTTACGCTCCGGGAGATGGATTACACGGCAGGGCCGGTCGACTCCCGCCGCGCTTTTCGCGTATTCGATCGCGGCGACGAGGCCGCCGATCGAATCGACCAGCGCGCGCTCCTTCGCGCGGCTTCCGGCGAACACGCGCCCCTCCGCCACCGACGGAATCGAGCCGGCGGGGATGGAGCGCCCGCCCACCACCTTCTCGGTGAATCCACGATAGGTGAAGTCGACCGCCTTCTGTAAAAGCTCCCGCTCGCGCGGCGAAAGCTCCCTTGACTCGTCGAAGATGTCGGCGAACTCGCTCATCTTTATGATGTCCTTGTTGATG
>ERZ795054.2155-NODE-2155-length-17024-cov-6.582415_pt1 | contig 17024 bp, 17 predicted proteins | sample MGYA00375138_ERZ795054 | MGnify/ENA primary metagenome ERZ795054 (study PRJEB30183, sample SAMN05720215) | anaerobic digester metagenome | isolation source: active sludge of municipal wastewater-treating anaerobic digesters | place: USA | collected 2014-12-23 ... | reverse complement strand
ATTTGAACGCGGAAATCGCTTTGGTCAGCGACATTGATACGGGTTTTATGTTTTTCCAAAAGAATTTGAATCTACGCCGGCCCATTGCCTCCATCAGCAAATTGATGACAGCGCTTTTGGTAAAAAAACAGCTTTCAGCCGATACTCCGATACTGGTAAGCGAAAAAGCAATCAGCATTGACGGAGCTAAAAGCAATTCTCTCCAAGCCGGAGAAATTTTTAAAGCCGATGATTTAATGAAAATAATGCTTTTAATTTCTTCCAATAAAGCGGCGGAGGCTTTTGCGGAAAGTCTGGATAGTCAAAATTTTGTAGAACTGATGAATGCTGAAGCCAAAAAATTAAACATGACCAGAACCAGTTTTGCCGATTCCAGCGGTTTGAATATGGCCAATCAGTCCACGGCCGAAGATTTAAAGCGCCTGGCGCAGTATATTTTGCAAAATTATCCGGAAATCATCGTCCTTACCCAAACGGATCAAACAACGGTAATTTCCCAAAATTTGAAAATCAAGCATGAATTGAATAACATTAATTTGATGGCTCAGGCGCCGCCCATTTTGAAAGATTTGAACATGAAATATTTGGGCGGAAAAACCGGCTTTACCGATGAGGCCAAAGAAACCTATCTGGGACTGTTTATTGCTCCCAGCTCCAGATTTCCCGGTCAGGAACGGCGTTTGCTGATTGTTGTTTTAAACTCCGGTTCCCGATATAATGATGTAGAGACCCTGTTAAGATGGGTAAAAAACGCTTATGTATTCTGAAGTTTTAGGCCAAGTGGTTCGAGTTTTAAGTCTGACTGCCGTTTCTTTTATAGCCGCTATGTTGTTGACGCCGGTTCTCAGCCACTTTCTTTATAAATACAAAATCGGCAAGCAAATCAGGACTGAAGGTGCGCCGATTTTCACGCAAATGCATCAGAAAAAATCCGGTACACCGACAATGGGCGGTATTTTGGTGTGGTTTGTTACCGGAGCGATTGCCTTGCTGCTTTGGATATTAAGCCTGATTTTTGACGGATTTTGGAATTATTTAAATTTTGTCAGCCGGCCGCAAACTTATTTGCCGATTTTTTCCTTGTTGGTCGCCGCGCTGATCGGCTTTGCCGATGATCTGATGGGAGTTTTGCACATCGGTCCGAAAGGCGGGGGATTGAAGGTGCGGCACAAGCTCGTGCTTTTTGCCGTTATTGCCGCAGTGGGCGCTTGGTGGTTTTATTTCAAATTGGGTTGGGATTTCATTCATATTCCTTTTTTGGGCGATATTGCCTTAGGGCCTTGGTATATTCTGGTATTCTTTTTTATGATTATTGCCACGGCTTTTTCTACCAACGAAACTGACGGTTTGGACGGATTGGCTGGCGGAGTTCTACTTTTTGCGTATCTGGCTCTATGCGTCGTGGCCTTTGTTCAGGGGAAATACGATTTAGCCGCTTTAACCGGCGTCATCAGCGGCGCTCTCATAGCCTTTTTGTGGTTCAATGTTTATCCCGCCCGCTTTTTTATGGGCGATACGGGATCAATGGCTCTAGGCATTACTTTGGGAATTTTGGTGATGCTCACCAATACCGCTTTGCTTTTACCATTTTTCGGATTCATTCTGGTGGTAGAATCGCTTTCCGTTATCATCCAAATGACCAGTAAAAAAATCAGGCATAAAAAAGTTTTCTTATCCACCCCCATTCATCATCATCTTGAAGCAATCGGCTGGCCGGAAACGAAAATCACAATGCGTTTTTGGATTTTATCAGCCGTGGCTACGGTTTTCGGCCTAATAATTTTCTTCGTTGATAAGTTTTTATAAACCCGGTTTCTTAACCATTGACTTTAAGGCAGGGTTTCTTACAATAAAGATATGAGTAGAGACGATTTTGTTTCCAACGAGCCGCGAACTTTCCGTTTTAAACTGGGAAAGGCCATTGCTTCTTCCCTGAGCGGCTTTGTCGCCGGAGTGTTGGCGGCCAGCATCGTTTGGGCGATTGCCGTAATCATTTTCAAGCTGCTTTCCTAATTTAACGTTTTAGCCAGGCCCTGGCCACTATTCTTAACTCAGAAAGGATATTTCTTTTGACAACCGAGAATACTCTCGGTTTTCCATTTTTTAATTGACGAAAAAGATAATATTGTGCTATAATATAGTTAAGGCAATTTAACAAACTTTAAAAAGGAGGCGAAATGGCTCAGGTGATAGAGGCGACTGTCAGGGATGGCGACTTCGATTTCCACTTCATTGCCCGACCCAGGAAAACGGGCAATTCATTGACGCCGTTTCTGGCAGGAACGATTGACCACGGCTCCAGTACGCAAGATCCGGACAGGAAAGTCTCCAAAGAAACAAAAAGGCGAGCGTATGCGCTCGCAGCGGTAATCTTCAACAAATTTCGGGGATAAAACCCAAGAAAGGCGGAACCTTGTTTCCGCCTTTATCATTTTAATTTATTTTGGTAACCGCACCAAAAAGCGTAACCTCCAATAGGGTCTTTGCTTTCGGGTTGGATTTTTTCAACTATTAAAACGCCCTCCCCGCACCGGATAGCCAGTTTTTTATTGAAACAGAAAATATCGCCGGGTTTTTTAGCGATTGGGGTCGCGTCAGCCAGAACATCCGCTTCCAAGATTTTGAATTTTTTAGCGTTAATTTCGAAATAAGTTCCGGGCCAGGGATTGAAAGCCCGGATTTTTCTTTCAATGACCGCAGCCGACTCATTAAAGTTTATTTTGGCGTCTTCTTTTTTGATAATCTTACAAAATGTCGCCCGATTATTATCTTGCGGCTTTGGTTTGATTTCGCCGTTAATCCATTTCGGCAACGTCTCGATTAAAAGCCGGGACGACTCGGCAATCAATATTTCCTCCAATTCTTTGAAAGTTATTTTAAGGTTTTGAATTTGGAATTGGGAATTTGCCAGAATCGGCCCATGATCCATTTCTTCATCCATCAACATAATAGTAACGCCGGTTTCCTTTTCGCCGCTTAGAATAGTAGCTTGGATAGGCGAAGCGCCACGATGGCAGGGCAACAGCGAGGGATGAACATTAAGACAGCCTAATTTGGGAATTTCCAGGATTTCTTTGGGAATGATTTTGCCATAGCTGGCAACGACGAATAAATCCGGCTTCAAGATCCGTATCTGTTCTAAAAAGCTGATTTCCTTGAGTTTCTGAGGTTGAGCCACGTTTAAACCGTGTTTTATAGCCATTCTTTTGGCTTCTGAGGCCTGCTTCTCCAATCCACGGCCTTTGGGCTTATCCAAGGCTGTAATCGTTAAAATAGGCGAAAAATCAGCATTAATTAAAGCTTCCAGAATTTTGGCGCTAAAATACGGAGTGCCCCAAAAAATGATTTTAATCGGCTGTTTTTTCATTGGTGGAAACGCGAAAAAGCTTAGTGGCCTTATCAATGAAAAGTACTCCAGAAAGATGGTCAATCTCATGCTGGCAAATGCGCGCCAAAATATCTTTAGCTTTTATTTTAATCGGCTTTCCCAATTCATTAAAAGCTTGGACGGTTATTTTTTGGCTGCGGCTAACCAAGCCGACAATGCCGGGAACGCTCAAGCAGCCTTCTTCCAAAACAACGTTTTTCTTGGAAACCTTAACAATTTGCGGATTGATGAAGGCGTAAATTTTTCCCTCAAACTGGGCGATAAAAATTCTTTTGTTTTCTCCGATTTGATTGGCTGCCAATCCGGCTCCCTGACGCTTAATGAGAATCTCCTTCATTCCTTCTATCAGTTCGGTTATTTTCCGGTCATTAAGATCAAGCACGGCTTCCGTCGGCTTTCTTAGAAATTCTTCCTGTTTTTTATTTTTGATGGTTAAAATTTGATCGTCCATAATTTAAAGCAAGTTAATCGGGTTAATTTTAATAGAAACATCATTAGGTAAGAAATTAATCACTTTATTGCGATTAATTATCACTGCCAAAGAAAGGGGAGCGGTTGGATCGCTTTTAAAGCGCAGGAATATTTCCTTGGCATAGCGATTGTTTATTTTGGGAATAAAGGCCGAGGCCGGAGGCAAAATCTTATAATCTTCCGGCTGAAATAATTTGGCGGCGCGCTGTTTCAAATGCTGATAATAGTACTGCGCCAAACGGTTAGCTTGCGCCAAATTCCGATGCCAAACAGTAATTTTAATTATCTCAAAATAGGGCGGATAAGAAAGCTGCGATCTCAATTCTAACTCATTTGAGTAGAATTTATCAAGGTTGTGAATGTTTTGGAAGAAGTCTTTTTCCGGGTTAAATGTCTGAATGGTCAGTTTCTGGCTCACAAAAGAAAGCTTTTGCACAGTCCTTTTCAGACGTTCTTCGCTGCGAAAATCAGGAAAAGCCAGGGTTTGTTCGGCTGAGGCTAAAATACTCAAATCAATTTTACCAGTCAATTCATCCAGAAATTTGAAAAAGAGTTCGGTAGCGACTAAAATTTGCGTCTGGCCGCTGTCAAATCGGGAGAAACATTCTTTTTCCGCTTTGACACTCTTTAAGTTATCGGAGTCAAATTTTTCTATTGTTACGTCCGGAAAACTTTTCTGCAAAAAATTCACTGCTTTTTGCGTAGCTATGCCGAAGAATTTAATCAGATGACTCTGGCAATTAGGACAAAGATCGGTTGGGGCCTGTCGGAAGCCGCAATGATGGCAGCGCAGTTCCAAGAGCGGCAGCAAATAATGATAGACCAGAGCTGCTTCGCAATTAGGGCATTTCAAAACAAAACCGCAATCCTCACAAATCAAGGCCGGCGCCAAACCGCGGCGGTTAACTACCAGTAAAACCCGACCTTTTTTCTTCAAAATTTCTTTTATTCCTTCCAGCACGCTTGGTGCGATTATTGTACCGGAGACATTTTTTCGCAAATCAATTATTTCCGTGGTTTGAGAGGGGATAGCCGGCATTTCCCCGCGAACGACCAGCAGTCCCTTCTTGATTAAAAACCAATTTTCCAAACTGGGATTGGCGCTGGTAAATATCAACTGGCCTTGGAATAAATCGGCCAATTTTTCCGCAGCTTTTTTAGCGCTGAATTGAATCTGCGGTTCCCAGGTTTCATGACTGGAATTTTCTTCGTCAACGACAATAATTAGCCCCAGATCATTAAATGGCGCAAAAACCGAAGAACGCAGACCCATGATTATTTTCTTCCGATTCTGATTTATATCGGAGTAAGCCTTTACCAATGCTCTTTGCGATTGAGTTTTATTAAAAACAATAATTTCCTCATTTAATTCCGATAGCCGCTCCTTATAAATCTCCAATTTTATCTGATTGGGAAGGAGAATAAAAACTTGCCGGTTGCTTTCTATGGCTTTCTTGATTTTCTGTTTCAAAAAAGAAAAATCATCCTGGAACAAGTACGTCTTTTCTTTATGGGGTTCCGGAAGGGCAAGGGCGGAAAACTTAAGCGCCGGCATTTTTTTTAAGAACCTCAAATCGGCCAGCGCCGACCGGAAGAGACCGGTCAGAGGCAAATAATAATATTGAGCCAGCCATTCCAATAAAAGATACTGGTTCTTGGTGACAATCGGACCAAGATTCACCGTCTCTTTTAGCGGCTTAAGGCTAAAATTGGACTTTTTGATGTTAATTTTAGATTCAATGGCCTTGGAGGAAATAACCATTCCATTTGCCATTTTTTTAGCTAAGGGGATGGCAACTAATGAGCCCCAAGTTAATCTTTGAGAACTAAAATAACTCAAAATTTGCGGCTGGGAACGCGGCAAATTAGTTAAAGGAATGACTTCATTGATGTACATTCTTATTTTAATTATATCAGAGGAACAAAATTAGACAAACGAAAGAAACTCCGCTACAATTTAAAAATATGGAACAATTAAGGTTATTCTTTGCCATGGAGATCCCGGAACACATCAAAGAAGAGATTATCAATCTGGCCAAGATAGGAGAAAAGGACGTCTGGCGCTGGACAACGAAAGAAAACTTGCATATAACCGTTGTGTTTATCGGGTATTTGGCCGAAGAACAATTAGCGTCAGTTATTGAGGCCGGTCAAAAAGCCGTTCAAAACATTCAATCTTTTGTTTTAAAATGCAAAGAAATCGGCTATGGTCCGGATTCAAACGAAAGAATGATCTGGTTAAGGCTGGAGACAAAAGACATCCTGAATGAATTAAAAAATGAATTGGAAAAGGCGCTTTTGGATAAAGGCATAAATTTTCAAACAGATTACAAGAAATTTAACCCGCACGTCACCTTGGCCAGATTAAAATTCGGAGCTGATAAACCTAACAGACAAATTAAAAAGAACTATATCAGAGAATTTCCAGCGGAAGAAGTTGTGCTTTTTAACAGTAGTCGCAAGAAAGGCGGAACCGAATATGAGCCAATTCAATCATTTCCTTTAAATTGAAATGGCTGGAAATTTACGCTATAATCAATACAATTATGGTTAGAATAAAAATTAAATCTATTAAGAAGATGGATTGGCGTAAAATCGGAAAAACGACCGGCATCATTTTAGCCGGCTTGATCCTTTTGGCCGGAGTTTTTTGGGCCGGAATCAATGTTGGCAAAAAATATTACCCTTCCATCAACTTAGTCCGAGGCGTGAAGAATTTGGAAACGGATAAACCGGCTGACGTGGATTTCAACTTGTTTTGGGATACTTGGCGCTTGATTCAAGACGATTATGTTAAATCCGGCGAGCTGAACAAACAGGATATGGTCTACGGAGCCGTGCGTGGCCTTTTGAATTCCTTAGGCGATCCTTACTCCACCTTCTTTAATCCCAAAGAAGCCAAGGAATTCAACGAAAACGTTACTGGCAACTTCAGCGGCATTGGCATTGAAATCGGCGTAAAAAAGGGTGTTTTAACAGTTATCTCGCCGATTGATGGAACGCCCGCTTGGAAAGCCGGACTAAAACCAGGCGACCAGATTGTGGCTATAGACGGAAAAGAGTCCAGCGATATGAGTTCAGAAGAAGCGGTTGATTTGATCCGCGGGCCAGAAGGCACTGAAGTTAAATTGACTATTTTCCGAAGCAATTTCGAAAAACCGCAGGATTTTACCATTAAGCGGGAAACGATTTCCGTGCCTTCGGTTAAAACGGAATTCTTAAAAGACAACATCGCGCACGTCACCCTTTCCAGTTTTAGCGACAATACGAATTATGAATTTTATCGGGCTGTTCTAGACGCTTTCGTGAAAAAATCTCCGGCCCTTATTTTGGATTTGCGCAATAATCCGGGCGGTTATCTGGAAGTTTCAGTTGATATCGCCGGCTGGTTCCTGAAACAGGGCGATGTCGTCGTCCGCGAAAGCATTAAGGGGGAGAATGAAACCGTTTTGAAAGCGAGCGGCAATCAGGCGTTATTAAATATGCCGGTGGTAATTTTGGCCAATGAAGGCTCAGCTTCAGCTTCGGAAATCCTGGCTGGCGCCTTACGCGACAATCGCCAGATAAAAATCGTGGGGCAAAAAACATTCGGTAAGGGTTCGGTTCAGGAAGTCGAAGATATGCCTGATAATTCCCTGATTAAATTAACAATAGCGGAATGGCTGACGCCCAGCGGCCTTTCCCTAAATGGCAACGGCTTGGAACCGGATTACAAAGTTGAACTGACTGACAAAGATTATGAAAACGATAAAGATCCGCAATTAGATAAAGCTTTAGAAGTCGCGCAACAATTAATCGCTCAATAAAAAATGAAAATAATTTTATTAAAAGACGTGGCTAAATTAGGAAAAAAGTTTGAAATTAAAGACGTTTCGGATGGTTATGCCAAAAACTTTTTGCTGCCCCAGGGATTGGTGGAAATGGCGACGGCGGAAAAGGTAAAAAGCATAGAGGCGCGCCGCAGTGCTTTGGAGCAAGAGAAACAAGCGCAAAAAGAAGATTTTGAACGGCAAGCCAAACAAATGGCTGGCTGGAAATTGGAATTTTCTTTGAAAGTCGGCGATGATAAAAGCGTTTTTGGCGCAGTCAGTGAAAATGAAATAGCCGAGAAACTAAAAGAAAAGGGGATTAGCATCACTTTAGACCAGGTAAAAATGGAGAAACACCTCAAAGATTTAGGCGAGCACATCGTTAAAATAAAATTCAGCCCCGAAATCGAGGCTGACTTGAAAATCGTCATTAAACCGGAAAAAGAAGAAAAGACTAAAACTTCCGCCAAGGGCAAAAAAATAAAGCTGACTAAATAATTGAGATTTTCTTAACCGCTCTTTTTTTACCGTTAAAGCCGGTTTTCTGAAGGGTGGAAAATTTAACAGTACCGGGCCTTAAAGCGTAAAGGGTGTCATCTTTTCCGATTCCAACGTTATTCCCAGCCAAAAACTTGCTGCCGCGCTGACGAATCAAAATAGCGCCGGCTCGCGCTGTCTGGCCATCATATAATTTGACTCCGAGCCGTTGGGCGGCGGAATCGCGTCCTAATTTAGTTGAACCTCCTGCTTTAGTATGTGCCATATGTTTAGTGTTGCCATTTTAACAAAAGTTTTAAATAAAATCAAGGCTTATGAAACAAAAAATAATTTATTTTTTCTCCAATCACAAAAAAGAAATAATCATTATCATTTTCATATTCTTAATCAGCAGCTTAAGCTTCGGCTTAGGCTATTTGGTCGCTGCGAAGATTACCAGCCCGGTGCCGATTATTTTTGAAAAATGCTCCACTGATTAGGGTGGGGGAGAGAGGATAAAAAGACCGGGATTAATCTTCCCAGTCTTTTTTTATTTTTTCCAAAGATTTTTTCACTGCTTTCAAAATTTTAGTTGTTCTAGTTTTTGTTTTCGCTTCCTCAACTTGCTTTAATAATTCCGGCGGCAGTTTCTTCAAGAGGACATCAAACTTTTTCTTGTCCAAACTTAAAACCTGCTGCCAAAATCCGTTCTTTTCAAGAATCTGGTGGATTTTTTCCGGATCATAATCCTGTTTTACTTGAACAGAACGACCAATAAAACCACTCTCTCCAAAGGCTCTTTCCAGGCCCTTCTTTTCCAAATAAATGTTAACCTGATGCTTGATAACGGCTAATTTCTCATCTGTTTGATCGGCCTCATTCTTTAAACTAAAATATTCGTCAATCATTTTTTTAATTTCTGCTTCTTCAGGAGTCGGTTCTTGATATAAATGCGACCACATCGGACAAAGCGAACGGAAACTGCAGTAATTGCACAAAGCCGAGGGGATAGGCGGAAAATAATTTTTTTCAATTTCTGTAATATTTTTTAAAATCCTGGCTTTTATTTTTTCCGCGTCTTCTTTGGTGCGATTGGTTGATAATTTTTCCCCATGTTTCAAAAAATACAAACTCAATCCAACGTTTTCCGGCTCAGCCATATTCGGCCAACGCCTTAAAAATCCCAAAAGATAAATGGAAAGTTGTAGATTATCTTTAAGCAGAGAAGCTGGCGGCATCTTCCGGTTCGTTTTATAATCAATGATTTCAAATTTGTCATCTGCCACCTTATCAATACGGTCAATGATTCCGGTTAAGATATGAACAGTTTCTTTGGCCGGATCTTCAATGGGCGCTTCAAAACCCGATTCTAAGGCAATAATTATTGGAAACTGTTCGGTATTCTTTTTATAAAACGCCTCCAGAATTCTTTTGCCTTCGTTAAAATAAGCTTCCTGGGATTTGGAGTCGGGCCATTTAACCTTATCAGCCACTTGCTGCCATTCCAGTCGAAAATAGTCAATCAGCTCGGATGGGGTAGGGAAAACAGGTGCTTTGGAGTAAAAGCGTTTTAAAGCCGTATGAAGGCTGGTGCCGAAAACTTGCTCCTTATTTTTGGGAGTTTTTATCTTTTCAATTACTTGAAATTCAAAACGTTTCGGACAATTTTCGAAAACATCTAAACTTGAATAGGAAATTCTCATATTTTATTAATTGTATAATATTTTGATGGACCCGACAAACAAAAAAGTCATAGCCAAAGCGTTAGGCAAGGGTCCTTTCTTGAAATAGTCGTATGTCGCACAACGCAGATTTTGCGACACATAAGGTTTTAATTAAATCGCTTCTATCAGCGACTACCAGCGACTATGAGAATATCCTATTTCAAGGTTCTATTTAAATAATCAGGATATCAAACTTTTCAATACTTGAATAATTTTTTCAAAAAACCAGACTATAGTGCCGCCTATTTTCTTTAAAACAAGGATCAGATCAAAACCAAAAGCAATTTTTACTTTTTCATTAAGTTGTTCCAAGTAGGTACCTGCCTTTTTTAACCAGGCTTCCCAACTGCCACTGGTGACGGTCAGGCCATTGGATTTAAATGACTGCCAAAGGGATTGAATGCCCTTGTTGCTAATGCCTTGCAATTTGTTTATAAAATCCTGAAAAACAGTCGGTAAAATACCTTTGACTTTATCAACATTAATCAGCTCATTAATATTAGCGTTATTAATAGCCGAATCAGGCAGATTAGACTGGGCAGAAGCAATAATCGGAAAAGAAACGACATTGGCCGCAAACGCCAGAATCAAAATTGTTATAATAAGGTTATGTCGCACAATTTTTATGATTGGCTAGACCTTTAAAGATAACTCAAAGGATTAACTGGCGCGCCAATTGGGGTCAAACCGCAGTAACTGCTTTTGCTCATTTGGAAAGTCGGACCGAAATAAACGGTAAAATGCAAATGCGGACCAGTGGCATAACCGGTATTACCGGTATAGCCGATAACCTCTCCCCTTTTGACTATATCACCAACATTAACGCTTTGTAAAGACAAATGGCCGTAAAGCGTGGTTAAATAATTATCGTGGCGAATAACAATGAACTTGCCGTAAGCCGCTTTATAGCAATACCTATCTTGATTCCCGACAGCGATGACGGTACCATCATTAGCTGCCAGAAGAGGCGTGCCAATGCTGGCTTGAATATCAATACCATTATGACTCGGACTCTTATAAACGCCTTTGGAATAAAGATACTGGGAGAAACTGCTTACGCCGAAACCTTGGGTTACTTTGCCGTTTACCGGCCACGCTAAGATTCCGGAGCCGCCAGAAGGCAAAAGATTCGGGTCAATTTGAGCTTTCAGCGCTTCTTCCAAGCGGTCAATTTCCGCCGCCATTTCATCCTGGCGCTTGGCTACGTCGCTCAATAAACTCTGATAATTTTTTTCCTGATTCTTGGTTTTGGTTAAAAGATCGGATTTTTCATTCTGAATGCTGACAGCGATAGTCTTGCGGCTGGCCAAAGTATTTTTCGCCGCCTCCATCTCTTGTTTCTTATTTTCCGAAGCGGTTTTCTGATTGCCTAACAAAGTTTTCAATTCTTTCAAGCTGCTCAGGTCGTCTTGAATACTCTTGCCGAAATTAATGGTGCTTTCCACATCCAGCATTGAATCGGACAAATTTTCATTTTTCAAAACCAGGGCCAAAAGATTACCGCTGCTTTTGTCTTGTTCGTATAAATTTCTCAAATTTTCCGCCAGGACTTGCTTTTCAAAAACCATTTCTTCTTCCGTATCCTTGCTTTCCAGTTTTAATTGCTGGATTTCCAAAGCCAATTTATCGATTTGGGTTTGGTTGACTTTGATTTTGAAATTGATGCTGTTCAATTCCGCCTTAATCCGCGTCAATTCGCTGTTTAATGTTTTTTTCGCTGCTTGCGCTTCGGATAAAGCTTCATTATAAGCAGCTTCTTGCTGATTAAGCTGCTCCAAAAGCTGTTTTTTGGCGTCAATTTGATTCTGCAGTTCCTGAGAAGTGGCGGAATAAGCCGTCGGATAATTGGCGGCTGCCAAAAAAGTAATGAGAATTATTATTTTGGTTAAAAATTTTTTATCCATTGCTCAATTTCTTCTTGGCGATTTCCAAACGCTTTAAGGTTTCTGATTTACCGATAATCTCCATGATTTCAAACGGGCCAGCGGAATTTTTAGCGCCGCTCAAAGCCACGCGCAAAGGCCACAACAATTGTCCTCTCCCCCGTTTTTCTGCTTCCGGCATCACGATTGCCTCCAATTGCTTTTTGGTAAAATTCGCCTCTTCTAAATTAGAAAATAAATTAATTAATAAGTCAATGTTGATGGCCAGATCCGCCTTGGTCATTTCTCGCCAAGATAAGAGTTCGCCTGGATAATCCGGCAAAGCGAAGAAATAACCGACCAAACCGGCTAAGTCTGACAATTTTTTAACCCGTTCCTGATGGAGCGCTAAAACCTTTTTTAGGTAATCGATATTGTCAGCGACTTTCTCGCCGAAAACTGGAATTAGAAACGAAACGGCCTGTTCTAAAAAGTCATCAAGCGACATTTTTTTAATATGCTCGCCGTTGAGCCAGTCCAATTTTTCCACATTGAAAACCGCTCCGGCTTTTTGAACCCTTTCCAAGGAAAATTGCCTGATTAATTCTTCCTTGGTCAAAACTTCTTTGGCACCCTCCCCCGTCTTCTCCTCCGGATGCCAGCCCAAAAAAATTAGGAAATTAATCAAAGCCTCTGCCAGATAGCCATTTCTACGATATTCATTAACGGCCACTGCGCCAAAACGCTTGGACAGTTTTGCCCGATTCTCATCCAGAATCAAAGGCAAATGGCCGAAAATGGGAAAGGGCCAGCCTAAGGCTTCATACAGGGCAATCTGCTTGGGAGTGTTAGAGATATGGTCTTCGCCGCGGATCACATGCGTAATTTGCATATTATGGTCATCTATCACAACCGTGAAATTATAAAGCGGCAAACGGAAATTCTTGGCTATTACCTGATCTCCGATTAAACTGCCGTCAAATTCAACCTTACCGCGGATAAGGTCGTTAAAAACGAACTTTTTTTCCGGCATTTTAAAACGAATTACAAAAGGCTCCTTATTCTTCAATTTTTTCTGAACCTCTTCTGAAGAAAGGCTACGACAGTGACCGTCATAACGAAACATCTCTCCCCTGCTTAAAGCATCCTGTCTTTTCGCTTCCAATTCTTCTTCGCTGCAAAAACAATAATACGCTTGGCCGGCGTCAACCACCTGATGCAAATATTTTTCATAAATATTAAGATTTTCGCTTTGGCGATAAGGGCCGTGTTGACCGCCCATTTCCAGACCCTCGTTCCAAAAAAGCCCGAGCCATTTCAGGCCATCAATGATATCTTTTTCAAATTCCGATTTAGACCTTTCTACGTCCGTATCCTCAATTCTCAGAATGAATTGACCGCCGTATTTTTTCGCTACCAGCCAATTAAAAAGGGCGGTTCGGGCGGAGCCAATATGGAAATAACCGGTCGGCGAAGGCGCAAACCGAACGCGCGGATTGTTAATTTGTAACTTGTTGGTCATCATATTCGATTTTTAGCAAATCGAAAATTTCTTTGGCTATTTTTTCTGCTGAATCTTCTTGGAAGAAAAGATTGGCCCGATTAGCCAAAGAATTCATTTTTTCTTCGTCGTAAACCAAATCAATAATCTGCTGAGCAAATAAATGCGGCAAAATATTGGGCTCTTCCAAAACGATAGCCGCTCCGGCTTTTGAATATTCAAAAGCATTCAATTTTTGATGATCGCTGGCGGATTCGGGCAAGGGAATGAGAATGGCCGGCTTCTTCGCGGCTGACAGTTCAAAGATTGTTCCGCTGCCGGAACGCGCCACCACTAAATCGCTGGCCGCTAATGCCAAAGCATAATCCTGATCATTGAAAAATCCTCGCGCCTGATAGAAATTCGCGTAAATGTCAGGCACGCTTTCTAAAATTATTTTCCCCTCGGCGGCCACTTGGCGAAAATTAGCTTGTCCGGTTTGATGTAAAACCTGAATGTCCTTTCTTACTAACTCTTCCAGAACTTCCATAATCAAATCGTTAATCCTTTGCGAACCCTGCGACCCGCCCAAAATCAGAACCAAAGGTTTATCCTTAAGGAATCCGAAATGGTCGCGCGCCTGACCCTGATTTTGTTCTAAAAACAAGTCGGAACGGATAGGATTGCCGACCAAAGCGGTTTTTTCAGCCGGAAAATATTCGAAAGTCTTATTAAAGGAAATACCTATTCTTTTAGCGAATTTAGCGGCGATTTTATTACTCAAGCCCGGAACAGTATCGGATTCGTGAATGAAAACGGGGATGCGGTAAAGCCGGCCGACTAAAACCACAGGCACGGCGCCGTACCCTCCTTTGCTAAAAATCAAATCAGGCATGAACTTCCAAACTTGATAAAGGCTTTGGAAAAAACCGATAATTACTTTAAAAAAATCAATAAAATTAAGCGGTGAAAAATAGCGCCTTAATTTTCCGGCCACAATCGGAACCACCCGGACATTTTCCTTTTCAAAAGCTTCCCGACTGAAGACGTCAGGACCTATATAAACGGATTCCAAGGTCAACAACCGCTGAGCGGACAATTTTCTTAACGCTCGGCTCACGCTGATTAACGGGTAAATATGGCCGCCGGTGCCGCCGCCGGTAAAAACCACTTTAATCTTAATTTCCGCGATATTTACTTGTTTAACGGTGGGATTCATGCTGTTTTCTTCGTGTATTTAGAAATATTAACAATAATTCCCATTGAAGTCAAAAGAACGGCCAAACTTGTGCCTCCATAGCTGATAAAAGGCAGGGGCTGACCCGTTAAGGGAATGAGTTTGCTCATCGCGGCGATATTAATAAAGGCTTGTAGGGCCACCATAATCGTCAAACCAGCGCTTAAAAGCTGAGAAAAGGTATCGGGACTATGTTTGGAAATGGAAAGTCCCTTAAAAAGGAAAAGTAAATATAAGCTGATTAGGATTAAAACGCCGATAAAACCGAATTCCTGGGCAATCACGGCGAAAATAGAGTCTCCCATTGGTTCCGGCAAATAATTATATTTGCTGACGGCATTGCCGAAGCCAACGCCGGTTAAGCCGCCGGAACCGATAGCGATTAAAGCCTGGCTAATGTGGTAATCGCGACCTTGGGGATCATCGCCGGCGCTCAAAAAACTGAGAAAGCGGTCAGTTTGGTAGGGTCGGACCAAAATCAAGCCGGCCAAAAGCGCTATACCCAATAAAAAAATGATTCCGATATGCAGCAATTTGGCACGGCCCAAGAAAAAAATGATGAGAGCCGTGCCGATAATAATAATCAAAGTGCTGGTGGAACGCTGCATTATGAAAAGCGCGGAAATCATCACTAAAAAAAGCAAAAACGGAAAGAACCCCTCTTTAAAAGTTTTTATTTTCTCCGTCCTTTTGGAAATCCAGGCGGCCAAATAAACAGTGAAGACTAGTTTAATGATTTCGCTGGGCTGAAAAGCAAAGGGAAGACTGATCCAGCGGCGCGCTCCTTTCACTTCCAAACCAAGAGGCGTGAAAACCAAAAGCATCAATATGATTCCAACTAGTAAAAGCGGCAGGGCCAGTTTTTCCAAACGGCGATAATAAATCTTGCTCAGCAGGAAAAATCCCACTAAGCCGATTGCTCCGCCGTAAAGCAATTGGTGCTTAAAATAATAAAATGGGTCGTTAAAATTATTTTTGCCCATTATCATGGAGGCACTCAAAAGACAGGCCAAACCGATAAGGGTGATTAGCCAAACTAAAGCGATAAAGAGATAATCCGGCGCGTGAGAAGAACGCATAAATAATTAGCGTTTGAAAATTTGACCGGCTAAAATTCCGGTAGAACGGGATTTTTCAACAACCAATTTGCCGTTCAAAATAACGAATTCTATCCCCTCAGGTCTTAAACGAGGATTCTCCAAGGTTGCTAAAGAATTTACAGTGCTGGGATTTAAAACGACCAGGTCGGCAAAATAACCTTTTTTGATCAGTCCCCTTTTTCTTAGGCCTATTTTTCTGGCGGGTTCGCTGGTGATTTTTTTTATGGCTTCGGGCCAGGGCATTATTTTTTTATCGCGCACCAAGCTCAAAAACTTCGGGAAAGCCCCATAAGAGCGTTGATGAGCCAAAGAAGCGGCATTTTGACCCTTATCAAAGCCAGGGCCGTTGGTTGCCACCAAACTTAAAGGATTGCTCAAAAGTGCTTCTACGCCATTTTCAGATAAATTATCCTCGAAAACAGTGGCTCGACCGCCGGAAAACGCCAAAACGTCCAATAACATTTCTTCGGAGTCGATGCTCCGCCTAACGGCTAAATCCGTTAGGCGCTTCCCGATGAAGCTGGGAAATTTCTGAGCTTCAGCCACAACGATTTTGGAAAAATTATAATTCTTTTCTTTTAATTCTTTTATTACCCGCTGACGGATTATCCGGCCGGAAATATTTTTTATCATTAATTCCATTCCGCCGTGAATCGCCCAAGACGGCAAATAGGTGTAAAGCGGATTGGCGGTTGTCTGATAGGGATAAACGTCGAAATTAATATCTACTCCGCGATCTTTCAAATCATCGATTATTTTCAAACTTTGATTCAAATCATCTTCCCAACCGTCATAAGCTTTGAGATGGCTTATTTCTATTTTCGGAAACTTTTTAAATTCCTCAGTCAAATCTTCCAGCTCCGCTATCGCCGCCAAGAGCCCTTCTTTTTCCGAACGCAAATGAGTGGCGTATAAACCATCGTATTTTTCAACAATTTTTGCGATTTCCAAAATCTCATATTGCGGCGTAATCAGCGAATGGCTATAGCCCAAGCCAGTGGAAACACCAAAAGCTCCCTCGGCTAAACTTTTTTCAACCAGATATTTCATTTCTCTCAATTCCGGTTCGGTTAAATCGCGAAATTCTTCTCCAAGAATTCCCCGTCGGATAGTGGAGTGACCGATCAAAGTTCCGAAATTAACGCCGATTTTAAAACGGCTCAACTTCTCCAAGAATTCGCCAAAGCTCTGCCAGTCGATATTAATTTGATTGGGATCGGACCACTTTCTGATGCTGATTAAATTTCCTTTGATGAGCGGAGCCAACGACGAGCCGCAATTGCCGGTTAAAATCGTGGTAATGCCCTGCTCCAACAAACTGGATTGGTTTGGCTGCGTAAAAATCGTCAAGTAATGATCGGAGTCGCTATTAATGTCAATAAAGCCCGGGGTTAAATAAAGACCGGCGGCATCAATAATTATTTCGGCTTTTTTCTTGGCCAAAGCGCCGATAGCGGAAATTTTATCATTTTCAAC
>ERZ795054.2152-NODE-2152-length-17044-cov-5.795397_pt1 | contig 17044 bp, 14 predicted proteins | sample MGYA00375138_ERZ795054 | MGnify/ENA primary metagenome ERZ795054 (study PRJEB30183, sample SAMN05720215) | anaerobic digester metagenome | isolation source: active sludge of municipal wastewater-treating anaerobic digesters | place: USA | collected 2014-12-23 ... | reverse complement strand
GCCCTGGCCAGGGCCTCCGCGGGGAAGGGCCTGAACATCTTGAGCTTGAGGAGGCCGACCTTCTCGCCCTTGGCGCGGAGGTCGAGGACGAGCTGCCTCGCGGTGCTCGCCGTCGTGCCGGCCGCCACCAGGACCACCTCGGCGTCCTCGCAATGGAAGGCCTCCACGGGGCCGTAGCTCCGGCCGAAGCGGGCGGCGAAGTCCTCCTCGATCCTCGCGAAGACCGCGGGGACGGCCTCCATGGCGGCCTGGATGCTCCGCCGCATCTCCATGTAGACGGAGGGCGGCGCCATCTCGTGGAGGCCGCAGGGCGCGGAGGCGTCGATCGCGAACTTGGGCTCGTAGGGCGGGAGGAAGGCGTCGACCTCCGCCTGGGAAGGCACGTCGACGGGCTCGAAGGTGTGGGAGAGGAAGAAGGCGTCCAGGACCACCATCACGGGGAGGTTGACGATCTCCGCGAGGAGGTAGGCCTGCAGGGTCGTGTCCAGGACCTCCTGGCCGTCCTCGCAGTAGAGCTGGATCCAGCCCGTGTCGCGCTGGGAGAGGCTGTCCGTCTGGTCCATCCAGAGGTTCCAGCCGGGGCCGAGGGCGCGGTTCACCTCCGCCATCACGATGGGAAGGCGGGCGCCCGAGGCCCAGTGGAGCATCTCGTGCATGAGGGCGAGGCCGTGGGAGGAGCTCGCGGTGAAGGTGCGGACGCCGCCGGAGGAGGCGCCGATGACGGCGGCCATCGCCGAGTGCTCGCTTTCCACGCAGATGAAGCGGCCGTCCAGGCTGCCCTCGGCGCAGAACTTGGCGAGCTCCTCCACGATGTGGGTCTGGGGCGTGATGGGATAGGCCGAGACGACCTTGGCGCGCGCGAGCCGCACGGCGTAGGCCGCGGCCTGGCTGCCTTCAAGGACTTCCTTCATCGTCTCTCCTCCTCCCTCTCCATCGTCATGACTCCGCGAGGGCACTCCTGCGCGCAGACGCCGCAGCCCTTGCAGTACTCCGGGTCGACGCTCCGGACCCCGTCCGCGAAGCGCGAGGCGACGTCGGGGCAGAAGGTGCGGCAGTTGTCGCAGTCGTTGCAGGCGCCGCAGCTCATGCAGCGTCCGGCCTCCGCCAGGGCCGCGTCCGGCGCCAGGGCCGCCTCGACCTCGACGAAGGAGGAAAGGCTCGCCTTGGGCGGCAGCGCGGCGGGCCTGGCCCGCGCGGCGCGCGGGAAGTAGGCGGGCTCCAGCTCGGCGTAGCGGACGACGCCCTTGCCGCGCCTTAGGCGATCGCCTCCAAGGTACATCTCCATGGAGAGGGAGGGGCCGCCGCCGACGCGGGCCTTGGCGAGCCTTCCCTCCACGGCCGCGGCTCCCCCCTCGAAATAGGCGTCCAGGGCCAGGGCGGCCTCCTTGCCGGAGGCGACGGCCTCGGAGACGCTCTTCTCCTCGGTCGCGAGGTCGCCCGCGAAGGCGACGGGGACGGGGCCCAGGGAGAGGCTAGAGCGGGCGAGCCTCAGGGTGGGCGCGGATCCGAGGAGCCGCTTCCAGCCTTCCTCCGGCTCGGCGCCCACCGCCGCGAAGACGGCGGCGACGGCCACCGAGCCCGTCTCGCCCGGGACCGCCTCGACCTTGCGCCTCCCGTCGGCGCCGGTCGCGGCCGCGCGCATCCGCTGGAGGCCGAGCTTCAAGGCCGGCCCCTCGCGGCTTAGGGCGAGGGGGGCCGAGAGTTCGAGGAGCTCCGCGCCCTCGGCCAGGGCCCGCTCGACCTCGTGGGCGAAGGCGGGCATGTCCTCCCGCCTGCGGCGGTAGACGATGAGGGGCTTAAGGCCCTTGCGGAGGAGGGTCCTGGCCACGTCGATGGCGGTGTTGCCGCCGCCCACGACGGCGACCCTGTCGCCCGCCTTGAGTTCGCCTATCCCGTCGCCGTCGGCCCTCGTCCGTTTGAGGAGCTCGAGGCCGTCCCGCGCGAGCTCCTCGCCCGGGACGCCCAGGCCGAAGGCCTTGCCCTGGCCGGGGCTCAGGAAGACGGCGTCGAAGCCCGGGGCGGCCAGGAAGGAGGCATCCTTTTTCGAGCCGCAGCTGATCTTGACGCCCAGGGCCTCGAGGTCGTCGAGCTCGCGGCGCAGGACCTCGGGCGGAAGCCGGTAGGCGGGGATGCCCCAGCGGAGCATGCCGCCCGGCTCGGGAAGGGACTCGAAGATCTCGCAAGCATAGCCCAAGCGCGCGAGGAAGTGGGCGGCCGAGAGGCCGGCGGGGCCCGAGCCTATCACCGCGACGCGCTTCCTCTTGGAGGGGCCGCGCGAGAGGCCCGTTTGAGCCCCGTCGCGCCTGGCCGCGTCCTCGAGGAAGCGCTCCAGGGCGTTGACGGCCACGGCCTCGTCGCGCTCGCCGCGGTTGCAGGCCCCCTCGCAGGGGTGGAAGCAGACCCGGCCGCAGACGCCGGGCAGGGGATTCTCCATGAGGATGGCGCGGTAGGCGGCGCCGAAGAGGCCCCGCGAGGCCAGGGTCTCCACGCGGGGGATGTCGGTGCCGCAGGGACAGGCTTCGCTGCAGGGAGCCGTCCGCTCGCGGTAGGCCGGCTGGACGAAGCTCCAGTTGCCCGTCCTGTTCGCCTCCGTGGAGACGCGGGAGCGCGAGAAGTAGAGGGGGATCTTGAAGGACGCGGCCTCTTCCCTGGTCATTCGGCGGCCTCCTTCCGGGGCTCGACGAGGCCGGCCAGGACGACGGCCTCGTAGGCCTCCCTGGCCGCGGCGGCGTTCTCCTCGCGCTTCTGCGGCATCTCGGCCTTGATCGCCTCGACCACCGCCTCCAGGGAGGGCGCGCCCATCATCCGCGCGAAGGCGCCCATCATGGCGGTGTTGATGATGGGCTGGGTGCTGGAGCCGAGCCCGAGCCCCAGGGCGATCCGGCCCGCGTCGACGTAGGCGAGCCTGTAGCCCTCGAAGGGCTTGAGGTCCTTCGGCAGGCAGGGCGAGTTGACGAGGATCCAGCCGCCCTTCTTGAGGCCCCGGGTCACGTCCACGACGCCCAGGAGCTGCATGTCCTGGACCATGACGTGGTCGGGCTCGTAGACGTTGCTCCGGACCAGGATCTTCCGGTCGTCGAGCCGCAGGTAGGCCTCGACGGGTGCTCCGCGCCGCTCCGAGCCGAAGACCGGGAAGGTCTGCACCTGGAAGCCGGCGGCGAAGTAGGCCTTGGCGAGGGCTATGGAGGCCAGGACCGTGCCCTGTCCCCCGCGGCCGTGAAAGCGTATCTCCTGCATACGATGCCTCTTTGAGTAGGTATAGGCCCTGGTCGGCTGTGTGAGGTCGAGGGAGGGTCGTTGTATCAGAGACGTTGTTTGCGCGAGTCGCCCGGGGCGGGCCCCGGGCGACAGCTGAGGATATATCCATTAACGCCAAATGTCAACTTTTATGGGAGGGGAAGTGCGAAGGGGCGGGGAGCGGCCGCCCAGGCGCGTCGGCATGGGCCTGGGCGGGCCGGAATACGCGGCTACTTGAGCCGGCTGTCCAGGAAGTCGAGGACCTTCGCGAGGTTCGTGTCCGTCTCGAACTGGGCCCCGCCGTGGCCCGCGCCCTCAATCGTCTCGAAGAAGACCTTGCCGGCTCCCATGGCCTTCGCGAGCTTGGCGGCGAAGTCGCGCGACTGCTGGGTCGGGATCGTCGCGTCGGCCGTGCCGTGCTGGATGAAGAAGGGCGGATCCTTCGCGTCGATGTAGGTGGCGGGATTCGTCTTCGCGACGAGGTCGGGCACGGTCGTGATCTGGGCGCCTAGGTACTTGGACTCGAAGGAGTCGGCGGAGTCGTGGACCTGGCCCGCGATGCCGGAGGCCTTGAACTGGCCGTCCATGGCCGCGAAGTCGATGGGGCCGAACCAGTCCACGACGGCCTGGACCCGGTCGGAGACCTTTTCGTTTCCGAGCTTGGGGTTCTTGAACACGGCCACGTCGCCCGAGGTGCCGGCCAGAGAGACGAGGTTGCCGCCGGCTGAGCTGCCCCAGAGCGCGAAGCGATCGGGATCCAGGCCGTACTTGGCGGCGTTGGCGCGGAGGAAGCGGATGGCCGCCTTCACGTCCTCTATCGCGGCGGGGAAGACCGCCTCGCCGGAGAGCCGGTAGTTGACGCCGACGACGGCGTAGCCGCGCTCGAGGCCCTTGAGGCCGACGGCGAGCTCGGCTCCGCGGTTGTCGCCGAAGGCGAAGGCGCCGCCGTGGACGGTGATGATGACGGGGTAGGGCCCTTTCCCCGAATTCGGCAGGTAGATGTCCAGGGTCTGGGTCTTGGAGACCGGGGCGTAGGCGAGATCGAGGTACTTCGTCTTCACGAAGGAGGTGTCGACGGGGGCGGGCGGACCGCCGGCCCCCAGGGGCGGCATGCCGGCCGGGGCTCCCGCGGGAGCCTGGGCGAATAGGGCGAGGGCAGAGCCCGCCGCGAGGATCAGGGCCAAAAAACGCTTCATGTTCGGTTCCTCCGTTCCTAGGGTATGCCCAAAGCATAGCCGACGAATCTGGAGGAATTCTCGAGGGAAACTGGATACATTCTCGAATCGCGGGAGGGGGCTTCCCGGCCGAGTTGCCCGAGGCCCCGCCGGTGCTATAGTAGGGCCATGCCGCAGCGAATCCTCGTCGTCGACGACGACCCCTCCCTCGTCAAGATCCTCCGGGGCTACCTGGAGCAGGCTGGCTTCCTCGTCTTGGAGGCGGGGGACGGCGAGGCCGCCCTCGCCCTGGTCCGCCGCGAGAGGCCCGACCTCCTCGTCCTGGACCTCATGTTGCCCCGCCTGGGCGGCTTCGAGCTCACCCGCATCCTGCGCTCGACGCCGGGCCTCGAGTCCCTCCCCGTCGTGATGCTCACCGCCCGCCTGGACGAGGCCGACAAGATCCTGGGCCTGGAGCTCGGGGCCGACGACTACGTCACGAAGCCCTTCAACCCCCGAGAGCTCGTGGCCCGCGTCCGGGCCGTCCTGCGGCGCGCCGGAGGAGCCCAGGCGGAGCCCGAGCCGGCCCTGCTCACAGTCGGTCCCCTCGAGCTCGACCTGAAGCGCCGGAGCCTCCGCGTCGCGGGAAGGCCCGTGGAGCTCACGAAGACCGAGTTCTCCATCCTCGAGACCCTCATGGCGAACCCCGGCTTCACTTTGGGCCGCGAGGAGCTCCTGGAGAAGGCCTTGGGCTATTCCTACGAGGGCATGGGCCGGACCCTGGACAGCCACGTACGGAACCTGCGCAGGAAGATCGAGGCCGACCCCGAGAGCCCCCGGCTCATAGAGACGATGTACGGCGTCGGCTATCGCCTCAACGCGGGAGGTAGGCCGTGAGCAGGCTCTGGGTCCGCCTCTCCGCGATGCTGGCCGGCGTCCTCTTCTTCGTCTTCTTCCTCCAGTTCCTCGCCATCGTCCTCGATGAAGGGCCCGGGCCGCGCGGGGCAGGGCCGGGCGGAGCGGAGGAAGGTCGGGCTGTCGTCCGCCACGACGAGGGCGAGGCGGAAAGGGCGGAGATCAAGCGGCGGCTCCTGGAGTTCTTCGCCCTCTCGGCCCTCGTGGGCCTCGCGGGCGGCTTCCTCGTCGGCCGCGTCGTGAGCCGACCCGTCGCGGAGATCGCGAAGGCCGCGGGCCGCCTGGGCTCGGGCGAGCTCTCCGCGCGCGTGGAGCCCAGGGGCGCGAAGGAGCTCCGCGAGCTCGCCCTCTCCTTCAATTCGATGGCCGAAGGGCTCGAGGAGGCCGAGCGCCTCCGGAAGAACCTCGTGGCCGACCTTTCCCACGAGCTCCGGACGCCCCTCGCCGTCCTGGACGGCAGCCTCAGGGCCGCCCTGGACGGCGTCTATCCCCTGGACGAGGCGGGCATCGCGAACCTCCTCGGCCAGACGGGCCACCTCGTGCGCCTCGTAGGCGAGCTCCGCGAGCTCACCCTTGCCGAGGCGAAGAAGCTTCCCCTGCGGCTCGAAGCCTGCGTGCTTTCGGAGCTCGCCGGAGACTGCGTCCAGGCCCTCGAGCCCCTCGCCGCCGAGAAGTCCCTGCGCCTCGAGTGCCGAGTCCCGGAGGCCCTCTTCGCGGCCGCCGATCCGACGCGCGTCAGGCAGATCCTCTTCAATCTCCTCGGCAACGCCATCCGCCACTCCTTCCCGGGCGGGACCATCGTCGTCGAGGGCGGCTCCGAGGCCTCGGAACCGCAGGTATGGCTCGCGGTGGCCGACTCGGGCGAGGGCCTCCTCCCCGAGGAGCTCGCCAGGGTCTTCGAGCGCTTCTACCGCGCGGATCCCTCCCGCTCCCGCGAGACGGGCGGGAGCGGCCTCGGCCTCCCCATCGCCCTGGCCCTCGCCGAGGCCCAGGGCGGGAGCCTCTCCGCCGCGAGCGCTGGCCGGGGCAGGGGCTGTACCTTCACGCTGCGCCTGCCTATGATCCATGCCCCGGCCCAGGGCCGCGGGAGGAGCGAACCATGAGGCTGACCATCCTGCACACCAACGACGTCCACGCGGAGTACGGGCCCTGGGCGAGCTGCGTCGCCTACATGAAGCGCAGGCGGGCGGAGCTTGGGGCCGAGGGCTGCCTCACCCTGGACTCGGGCGACCACCTGGACATGAGCGTCGACGAGTGCGGCCTCTCCGGCGGCAGGCTCCACCTCGAGCTCCTGGCCGACGCGGGCCTGGACGCCTTCGCGCCGGGCAACAACGAGTTCTGCCGCGCGCCGCGCGAGACCCTCGCCTCCCTGAGCCTCGCCTCGCCCTTCCCCTGGCTCCTCTCCACCGTGGAGGAGGAGGACGGCTCGGCCTTCGCGGGCTTCCGGAAATCGGTCATCGTGGAGCGGGGAGGGCTCTCCGTCGGCCTCCTCGGGGCCCTGAACCCATTCTCCCGCGCCGCCGAGGAGCTTCACGGCCTCAAGACCCTCGACCACGCCTCCGCCCTGGAGCGCGAGGCCCGGGCCCTGCGTGAGAGGGGCGCGGGCCTCGTCGTCCTCCTGTCGCACTGCGGCCTGGACGAGGATCTCGGCCTGGCCGCGGAGACGAAAGGCGCGATCGACCTGGTCGTCGGCGGGCATTCCCACAGCGAGCTTTTCGAGCCGCGCCGTGTCGGGCGGACGATCATCGTCCAGGCCGGCGGCCACGGCAAGTACGTCGGCGAGCTCGGGCTGAAGGTCGAGGGCGGCCGGGTCGAGGTCGAGAGCTGCGCCCTCCGCGAAGCCGCCGCCCTCGCCGGCGAGGACGCCGCGCAGGCCGCCATCCTCGCGCGCTGGCGCGGCGAGACGGACCGCGTCCTCTCCGAGGAGCTCTGCGTCCTCCCCGAGGCCCTTCCGCAGGAGCGGCTCCTCGGCCTCGCGGCCGAGCTCTTGCGGCGCAAGTTCGGCGCCGACTTCGGGATGATCTTCGCCCCTGCCGTCGCGGGGAGCCTGCCTGCCGGCCCCTTGCGCCTGGGCGCCCTCTACGGGATCATGCGGAGCTTCGTCACGCCCGCCTCCTTCGAGATCTCGGGGAGGCAGGTGGAGGGCCTCCTCCGCGAGCGGCTCGATCCCGAGGTCACGGAGGCCAGGGGCTTCGGCATCGGCTTCAGGCCCCAGGGCCTCGCCTTCGGCCGCCTCGCTTTCGCGGGCCTGGACTGGACCGAAGGCAGCGCAGGCGCCTCAGGCGTCCGCGTCGCCGGCGAGCCCCTCGATCCTGAGCGCTGGTACAGGGCCGGCGCTTGCACCCATCTCTATGAGGCCGAGTCGGGCGGCTACCCCTCCCTGGACGGCTCGCGGAATCTTTCGATGACGCGGTTCCGCTACCTCCGCGAGGCCCTCGCCGAGGCCTTCAGGTTGGGCGAGGCGGAAAGGCTCCTGTCGGAACTCGCCCGGTAAGCGACGGCCCCGGTTTTGCCTTCTTCCCGCGCGATGCGTATCTTAAAACGAGGCCCTGCGCCCGCACGCGGCGCCAGGCGCGACAAGGAGAAGATCGTGGAAAAGTCGCTGGCCCTTTCCCTCGCCGTCTTCCTCGCTTTCGTTCCCGCTTCCCTCTTCGCCCAGGCCTTCCTGGACGTGGAGAGCGGCGTAGCCTTCACGGGCTACAACGACGTTCGCATCCCGAGCGAGACCGGAGACCTGATCTCCCTCAAGTCCGACACGGATTCGGCGCCGGCCTACGCCCTGCGGGTACGGGCGGGCTACACCTTCGGCGGGCGCCACACGGTCCTGGCCCTGGCCGCCCCCTTGAGCGTCTACGGCTCCGGCGTCCTGGACAGGGACATCGACTACCAGGGGAAAACCTTCCTCGCGGGCACGGAGGTCTCCTCGCTCTACCGCTTCGACTCCTTCCGCCTGAGCTACCGCTACGCCTTCGTGAAGAACGACTCCCTCGTCCTCGCGGCCGGCCTCACGGGCAAGCTCAGGAGCGCCGACATCGCGATCTGGAGCGATACGGCATACGCCCACCGGAGCGACCTGGGCGTCGTGCCCCTCGTGAGCCTCCTGGCCGAGTGGCGCTTCGCCGGGCCCTTCAGCCTCCTCCTCGACGCGGACGCCCTCGCGACGCCCTTCGGCCGGGCCGAGGACGCCCTTCTCGCCCTCCAGTTCCATGCCTCGGACCGGGCGGCCGCGCGGATCGGCTACCGCGTCCTGGAGGGCGGCTCGGAGGGCGGCGGGAACGTCTACACCTTCGCGCTCTTCCACTACCTGACCGCGGGGCTCACCGTCCGTTTCTAGGCGGATTGCCTCGCATGAACTTTCTGGAAGCCGTTTTCGTCCTGTCCATGCTCGTAGCCAGCTTGGCCTGCGCTTTCGACAAGCGCGCGCCGCGCGGCGGGAGCTTGACCCGTTCCTGGACAATCGGCATGACGCTCGGCGGCATGGCGTGGCTGGCGATCGTCGCGTCGGGGCGCCGAAGCTGGCGCATGGAGCCGGCCTTCGTGTCGTTCCTGGGCCTTTTCGCGCTTGGAGTGATCGACCGGATCCGCCGCCGCGGGGATTCTCGAGACAAGGACAAGGACAGGGACGGCGGCACGGCCTTCGCGGCGGAGAAACCGCGATTCGAGAGGATCGCCCGCAGGACGCTCGGCGTCTTCGGCGTCGCCATGGCCATGGTTTCGCTCGCGGCCGCCCTGGTCTTCCCGATCAAAAACCTGCCCGCACCTTCCGGCCCTCACCAAATAGGCACCGCCAGCTTCGAGGTGGTGGACGAGACGCGGACCGGCGTCTACCTGGACGCGCCTGGAACGCCGCGCCGCATCCTGGCGCAGGCCTGGTACCCCGCCGATGACGGCAACTCCTTCTCGTCCCTGCCCCGCGCGCCATGGTTGGCGGACTCGCCGCTGGCCAAGGCCTACGCGGACTACGTCGGCCTCCCCCATTGGACGATGTCCCACCTGCGGCTCATCATGGCCAACGGCAGGATCGGCGCCCAGGCGGCGGCCGGCGCGGATCCGATGCCGGTCGTCATCATCTCGCACGGCTGGACCGGCTCTCGCGTCATGCACACGGACTTGGCCGAGGAGCTGGCCAGCCGCGGGCTCGTGGCCATTGTCATCGACCACCCCTACGGAGCCCTCTCAGTCAGCTTTCCGGACGGAACCGTGGCGCCGCTGTACCGCGAGGCGCTCCCGGACCGCGGGACCACCGCGAATTTCGGCGAGTACGCGTCCGCACTCGTGGCCACCTACGCGGCCGACATCGCCGCGGTGGCTCGTCGCGTACGTTCGGACGCCACGGTGCCGCAGCTCGCAGGCCGGATGGACGCCGGACGGATCGCCCTGGCCGGCCATTCCACCGGGGGCGGCGCGGCGGTGCTCGCCGCCATGGACGATCCGGCTTTCTTGGGCGTCGTCGGCCTGGACGCCTGGGTGGAGCCCCTCGGCTATCCCCGACTGGAAAGGGGCCTTTCCACGCCGCAACTGCATATCGGCAGCGCTTCATGGAAGGGCGGCGTCAACGCGGACTTCCTGTCCACCCTGAAGAGGGCCTCCGGCCCCTGGGCGGCGTACCGGATACCCGGTTCGGGCCACGCCGATTTCGCCATGGTGCGGCATGTCACCAGCGTCGGAGCCTGGCTCGGACTGGCCGGAAAAGAGGACGGCTTCGCGTTCGCCCGGAAAGTCACGCCTATCGCCTGCGACTGGCTGGAGCTCCTCCTGACCCGAGGCGCGGAAGCCGCCTTTTCGGCGCTGTCCGGACTCGACCGCGAATGAACGCGCGCCGCGACCCGGCTTCCGCAGGCGGCGAAGCTGGCGGATGCGCCGGCGGAAGCGCTATGCTACTTTGTGGGTCATGGCGACCGTGCCGCGGCGAGAGAAAGGAGTCATGTCGTGACGCATAAGGACTGCATCGTGGTCGGCGGGGGCATCGCGGGGCTTACCGCGGCCTTGAGTCTCGCGAAGAAGGGCAAGGACGTGCTCCTCCTCGAGAAGAACGAGCGTTGCGGCGGCCTCATGAATTCCTTCGTGCGCGACGGCTTCCGCTTCGAAGGCGGCGCCCGCGCCCTGGTCAACGCAGGCCTTGTGAAGCCGCTGATCAAGGAATTCGGCCTCGATGTCGAGGTCTTGCCCAATCCGATCACCCTGGGCGTCGAGGACAAGCTGCTGCGCATCGACGGCGAGCGAAGCCTCGACGCCTACGCCGGCCTGCTCAAAGGCCTGTATCCGGGGAGCGCGGACGAGGTGGACAGGATCATCCAGGCCATCCGGGGCATCATCGAGGACATGAAGGTGCTCTACGGCGTCGATAGTCCCCTGTTCTCCAACAAGAAGAGGAACGCGCTCCTTCTCCTGCCTTCGGTGATCGCCTGGATGCTCAAGTTCTTCCGGACGATGCATCGCATTTCCAGAATGGACAGGCCTTTCGAGGCCTACCTGGACGAGATCTCCTCCAACCAGTCGCTGAAGGACATCATCGGCCAGCATTTCTTCAGGAAGACGCCCGTGTTCTTCGCGCTGAGCTATTTCGCGCTGTACAACGACTACATCTACCCCAAGGGCGGGGTAGGGGCGCTGGTCCAGGCCATGGTCGACGCGATACACGCACAGGGGGGCGAGGTCCTCCTCGATACCGAGATCCAGGCGATCGACGCGCGGGGGAAGGTCCTTACGGATTCAGGCGGCGCATCGTACGGCTACGGCAAGATGATCTGGGCCGGAGACCTGAAGTCCTTGTACGCCATGACCGCCGACGCGACGATCCCGGACAAGGACAGGAAGACCTTCGCGCGGCGCAAGGACGCGATCCTTGGCCACAGAGGCGCGGAATCCGTCTTCTCGGTGTACCTCGCCGCCGACGCGCCGCCCGAGGAGTTCGGGAAGGTGGCGAGCGGGCACGTCTTCTACACGCCGGACAGGAGGGGGCTCGGGACCGTCCACACCGCCGAGCTCCAGGAGCTCCTGGGGCGCTGGGACTCGGTGCGAAAGGACGAAGTGTACGCGTGGCTGCGGCGCTTCTGCCGCTACAACACCTTCGAGATCTCGATCCCTGCGCTGCGGGATCCGGACGCCGCCCCCGCGGGCAAGACGGGCATCATCATCAGCGCGCTCTTCGAATATGATCTGGCCGAAAAGGCGCGGGCGGCGGGTTGGCACGAGGAATTCAAGTCGCGGGTCGAGGAAGAATTCATAGACACGATATCGTCGAGCCTCTACCCGGGTCTCAAGGACAAGGTCCTCTTCAGCTTCTCTGCCTCGCCGTCGTCGATTCGCCGCCGGGTCGGGAGCTCGGAAGGATCCATCGTCGGCTGGTCGTTCGAGGGCAAGATACCCGTCGTGACGAGCATGTTCCGCATGGCGGAATCGGCCAGGACAGCCCTGCCCGACGTCTACGCCGCCGGCAAGTGGGTGTACAGCCCGGCGGGAGGCCCCACAGCCATCATGACCGGCAGGATAGCGGCCAAGCGTTGCCTCAAGTCATGAATGTCCGGTTCCAGCCTCGGGCCCGAACCGCCGGCTGCGCGCCAAGCAGCCTCGCGGAGCGCTGAGCCGCCCGCTGCGCGCAAGGTCGTCCCGAGGAGCGCTGGGCCGTCTGCGGCGAGCCTGCGCCGCGGAACGGTTGGCTCGGATTAGCGCGGCTTTCGAAGCCGCGACAGCCCATGGAGGGCGTGGCGCAGCGCGGCGCGGGGCGCGATGAAGAGCATCCTGGGCCCGATAGAGCGCATCGCCTCGCGGATCCTCTCGCGGTGTCCAGGCTCGTAGCAGTGCGTCGGGCATCTCGCGCAGGTTGGCTTGTCCTCGCCGTACCTGCAGGCCGCGAGCCTTTTTCGCGCGTAGGCCAGGAGCTCCGCGCAGCTCTCGCAGGGCTCCTTCCCTCCGTGGCGCCTCGCGCAGTAGGCTCCCAGCATGACCGCCAGGGTGGCGGCCTCGTCCTCTCGCCTCATTTCCGTCCTTCCGTCCAGGCGCTCGGGATCGGCGGCAGTCCCGCCTCTGTTTCCGCTTTCTCGACAACAGACAAAAAGCCGCCCGGATCGCTCCGGGCGGCTCTGTCTCCACGTAGGCCGGCCTAGGCCGAAGGCCGGGCGCCTAGCGCCCTGTCCTCGGCCACGGCACGGCGCTTACTTCCCGAGCTTGTTCTTCTTGCAGAACTCGTCCAGGACCTCGGTGAGGTTGGGGGAGCCGATCTCCTGGAGGTCGTAGCCGACCTTCACCGTGGGCTTGTTGATCTTGACGATGCGGTTCAGGTCGATCGGGGTGGCGATCACGACGGTGTCGCAGTCCACCTTGTTGATCGTGGCCTCGAGGTCCTTCACCTGCTGGTCGCCGTAGCCCATGGCGGGGAGGAGGGTGCCGATGTTCGGGTAGATCTTGAAGGTCTCGGCGAGCTTGCCGATGGCGGCTGAGCGGGGATCGACGAGCTCGGCGGCGCCGAACTTGCGGGCGGCGACGATGCCGGCGCCGATCTTCATGTGGCCGTGGGTGAGGGTCGGGCCGTCCTCCACGCAGAGGACGCGCTTGCCCTTGATGAGCTCGGGCTTGTCCACCGTGATGGGGGAGGCGCCGTCGATGACGGTGGCCTTGGGGTTCACCTTCTGGATGTTCTCGCGGACGGTCTGGATGGCCTCGGGGCTGGCGGTGTCGATCTTGTTGATCACGATGACGTCGGCCATGCGGAGGGAGATCTCGCCGGGGTAGAAGGAGACCTCGTTGCCGGGGCGGTGGGGATCGGCGACGGTGAAGAGGAGGTCGGTCTTGTAGAAGGGGAAGTCGTTGTTGCCGCCGTCCCAGAGGATGACGTCGGCCTCCTTCTCGGCCTCGCGGAGGATGGCCTCGTAGTCGACGCCGGCGTAGATGACGTTGCCGCGGACGACGTGGGGCTCGTACTCCTCCATCTCCTCGATGGTGCACTTGTGCTTCTTGAGGTCCTCGACCGTCGCGAAGCGCTGGACCTTCTGGGCGACGAGGTCGCCGTAGGGCATCGGGTGGCGGATGGCGACGACCTTGAGGCCCTTGGCCATGAGCATCTGGACGATCTTGCGGGAGGTCTGGGACTTGCCGGCGCCGGTGCGGACGGCGCAGACGCCGATGACGGGCTTGGTCGACTTGACCTGGGTGTCCTGGGGCCCGAGGAGGGAGAAGGCGGCGCCCGCGGCGTTGACGATGGCGCCCACGCCCATCACGTGGGTGTAGGGGACGTCGGAGTAGGCGAAGACGCACTCGTCGACCTTGAGCTCCTTGATGAGCTTGGGAAGGTCGGCCTCGAGGTGGATGGGAATGCCGGCGGGGTAGAGCTTCCCGGCGAGCTCGGCGGGGTACTTGCGGCCCGCGATGTCGGGGATCTGCGCGGCGGTGAAGGCCACGACGTTGTAGTTCTCGTTGTTCCGGAAATAGGTGTTGAAGTTGTGGAAGTCGCGGCCCGCGGCTCCGATGATGATGACGTTGCGTTTCGCCATAGAGTACCTTCCTTTTGCGTAGGCGGGGCTAGGCGGAAAAGCCCTTGTCGGGCCTCACCGTCGGCGCAGTATAAACCCAGGCGGAAAACTGTCAAGCGAGCAATTCCGCGCCCTGAAAGGAGCTAGGCGGCGCCGACGGAATGTATATGCGCTTGTCGGCGCGGCGAGGCGGAAATAAATGCGCGTCCGGAGGCCCGGGCCTCATAGATATGCAGAATGGCGCCCCGACGGGCCTTCGGAAAAAAAAGAGAAAAAATGCGCGAGGGGCTGGCCGCCGCTTGCCCGCCCCTCCGCCTCGCGGCCGCGGGACGCCGCCGGGAGCTCCGAAGGCCTGCGCCGGGCGCGCGCACGGCTCCACTGCGCCGCCGCTTGGTCTCCGGGCCGCCCTCGGGCCGCCCTCGGGCCTCCCGATTGAAGGAAGGTCTCCAAATCGTTAGGATGGGCTTTCTGCAAAGGAGATCGAGATGCCCGGACTCAACGTTACGAGCGAGATCGGCGCCCTGAAGCGCGTGGTCCTCCACAGCCCCGGCCCCGAGGTCGAGGCGATGACCCCGAAGGAAGCCGCCGAGGACCTCTACAACGACATCATCCCCCTCTCTGCGGTCCGGGCCGAGCACGACCAGCTCAAGTCCTTCCTCTCCCGCGTCGCGAAGGTGCACGAGCTCAAGGACCTCCTCGCGGAGTCCCTGGCGAGCCCCGGGAGCCGCTTCGAGTTCCTCACGGCCATGGCCAGGCTCTGCCCCATCGAGCCCATCATCGACGAGCTCACCGGCCTCCACCCCGTGGACCTGGCCGACCTCGTGATCGAGGGCCTGCCCGCCAAGCCCTCGAGCCTCGCGGGCATCCTCTCGCCGCGCAGCTTCGTGATGCGCCCCCTCCCCAACGCCTACTTCATGCGCGACTCCGCGGCCGTCTTCCGCGACTGGGCCGTCTCCTGCGCCACCGCCTTCGACGTCCGCCTCATCGAGTCCATCGTGACGCGCTTCGTCTTCACCCGCCATCCCGAGTTCCGGGCCAAGGGCCTCCTCGTCGACGGGCCCAGGGCCAGGAACCGCTTCGTCTCCATCGAGGGGGGCGACATCCTGGTCGTCGGCCCCCGCGTCCTCGCCATCGGCATCTCCGAGCGGACGAGCCCCGACGCCGTCGAGCTCCTGGCGAAGAACGCCGGCCGCGCCTTCGAGGAGCCCGTCACCATCCTGGCCGTCGTCGTCCCCAAGGAGCGCGCGACCATCCACCTCGACATGGTCTTCACGATGGTGGACCGCGACGCGGCCCTGGTCTACGCGCCCGTCGTCACGGGGCCGAACCGCGCGGAGGTGGTGCGCATCGACGTCGATCCCCACGGCCGCGCCTCCTACTCCGAGACCGACGGCCTTCTCCCCGCCCTGAAGGCCCTGGGCTGGGACCTGGAGCCCATCCTCTGCGGCGACGGCCACCACCTCTACCAGGACCGCGAGCAGTGGTGGTCGGGAGCGAACTCATTCGCCTTCGCCCCCGGCAAGATCGTCATGTACTCCTGCAACGTCCGCACCCTGGACGCCCTCTCCCGCGCCGGTTTCGCGGTCAAGCGCGCCGTCGACTTCGAGGACGGCCGCGAGGATCCCTTCGCCCCCGGCCGCCTGGCCGTGGGCTTTGACGGGATCGAACTGGCGCGGGGAGGCGGCGGGGCGCGCTGCATGACGCTTCCCGTGGAGCGCGAGGAGCTTTAGGACTCTTCTACCGGACTCTTGGAGCCTCACGGGACGGGGCCTGCCCGCGCCCATGCGTCCCCCGGCGCTTCGCGCGGGGGCGCGCATGGGCGCGGGCACCCGTCGTTCCGCCATGCCCCGCGGGTGGGGGGAAGGGGTCTTGAGTCTCCTCGGGCCTCGTCGTGGGGAGTGGAGGAGAGTTAGCGCTGCGTGGGACGCTGGCACGCGTCCGGCTCGCGCCGGACGGCGCGGGGTGGGGAGCGGCGCTTCGTGGAAGGCCTCAGCGGGGGCGACGCTTGGGACGCCGCACGCGTCCGGCTTCGCCGGACGGCGCGGGGTGGGGAGCTGCACGGAAGGAGAGCTTCGAGCTGGGGTCGCTGCTCGGGACGGCGCACGCGTCCGGCTCGCGCCGGACGGCGCTTGGGGGCTCTGGGCTCAGGCCTTAGGCGCGTTGGGGCCGAGGTCGAAGCCGCGCTCGCGGAAAGCGGCGAGGAGTTCGTCCGTGAATGGTTCCCATTGGCCCCACTTGCGGGAGATGTGCTCGGTCCATGAGTAGTCCGCGAAGGTGAAACGGTCCTCGCGGCCGTCCTCGAGCTCGATCTTGTTCCCGAGCTTCGCGTAGTAGCCCTCAGCGAGATAGCCCTCGTCCATGGCGCGCATCGCGTCGCGGACCTCGGCCTCGCCCAGCTCGGGGTAGCGGTCCTCGAATAGGACGAAGGGGCGCGGATAGCGGGGGCGCGGAGCGAGCCTCTCCTCGGGGTAGCCCATGACGAGCTCGACCATGGGAAGGACGCGCTTCGGGAGGTTGTACTGCTTCGCTATGGCGCCGATCCGCTTCGCGTTGATGCTGCCCTCGCCCAGGAAGCAGGAGCCCATTCCCAGGCTCTCCGCGGCGATGACCATGTTCTCCGCGGCGTAGGCGGCGTCCTGCATGCCCAGGAGGAGGAGGGTTAGGTCGTTCGTCGCGACCTTCCAGCCGCGGAGGGCCATGAAGCGCTCGAGCTTGTGGGCGTCGACGCAGACGACGAACCAGAGGGGGGCGCCGAAGGGCGCCTTCTTCTTCCTCGTGAGGAGGACGGAGTAGAGCTGGGAGGCGAAGGGCGCCTGCCGGCCTGCGGAGAGGACGGCCTCGATGACCTCCTCCGAGGGCTGCTCCTTCCGGTACTTCCGGACCGAAGCGCGGCCGCGCAGGACGGAGAGGACCGGGTTGTCGATCATGGGGGCTCCTTGAGTCCTACTTTTATACGATGGCGGACGTTTCGCCGCAAGACGCTTCTGCCGGTCCTTGCGGATCAGCCTGGGCCGCGCGAGACTTGAGGTCTCGGCCCGGATCGTTCATCCCGGGCTCGAGGAGGAGGAACGCGATGCTCTACAGTCTCTCCACGTTGAGCAAGGAGCAGCTCGAGTCGCTCCACGCGCTCGAGACGAAGCTCGGGAAGCCCGTATTGGCCTTCTCCGCTTACCGGGACGAGCCCGCGGGCCTTTCCTCGGCCGAGCTTGAGGCCTTGCGCGAGTCCGAGTCCCGCCTTGGCCTGACCCTCGTCGCCGTCAAGGCCTAGCC
>ERZ795054.2151-NODE-2151-length-17047-cov-4.785899_pt1 | contig 17047 bp, 12 predicted proteins | sample MGYA00375138_ERZ795054 | MGnify/ENA primary metagenome ERZ795054 (study PRJEB30183, sample SAMN05720215) | anaerobic digester metagenome | isolation source: active sludge of municipal wastewater-treating anaerobic digesters | place: USA | collected 2014-12-23 ... | reverse complement strand
GAGGCCGTCCCCGTATATGCGATGAATATTCAGTTCCCTGCGTGTGCGGGAAAACATATTGAGGGTCTGCTCGATCAACTCATTCAAGTTTGTCGGCCTGACTTCATAGCGTCCGCCCCGGGCGTAACCTAAAAGTTGCCGGGTCAAATCGGCGCCGCTCCGAACCTGTTTTTCAATGGCCTCCAGGTTTTCGTAGAAGGGATGCTGCTGATCGATTTCCAGCAACATCAACGAGGTGTAGCCCTGAATTCCCATCAGCAGGTTATTGAAATCATGGGCGATTCCTCCCGCCAGGGTGCCGATTGCCTCCATCTTCTGGGCTTCCCGGAGCTGGATTTCCAACTGCCGGTATTCCGTAATATCCTCGAAAGTCAGCAGATGGTTCCCGTTCGGCATGATCACCGTCCGAAAGTGGATGGTCTTATCGCTGCCGTTCTTGCAGCGCGTGTTGAGAATGCGTTCACGCATTCGGCCCGCCTCGGGTTTGGCCATGACCTCCTCCCGGTAAAACACCGCGAATTCATTCCGGTATGCCGGGTCGGGATAGGCTTTGTCAAACCAGGCCTGCCAGTCGGGCAGGTCCTCCCGCGTATATCCGAAAATCTCCGCAAACCGGGGGTTAAAATAATCGAATTTCTGCTCGGGATTCAAGACGGCGATGCCCAGGGGCGTGCTTTCCGCCAGGAGCCGGAAACGGTTCTCGCTTTCCCGGATAGCCTCCTCGGATTTGACGCGTTCCGTAATATCCCGGACTGCCGCCTGCAACACTTCTTGGCCCTCCATTTCAAACTTGCCCAGAAGAACTTCACAGGGGAAAAGGGTCCCGTCGGTTTTTTTGTGCACCCAGTTAAAGGAACTGACGCCGTTCTTCAGGGCATTATCAATATGAGCAAGGGAGTCGGTCCAGGATTCTTTCCCGGACGGCTGAAACGTCGGCGACAGGTTCGCCGGATGTTGAGAGGTAAACTCCGCCTTCGTTTTACAGCCAAAAATATCCAAGGTCGCCTGATTGCAGTCCTTAAACCCCTCCTTGTCGAGGATCATGATGGCGTCCTTGGAATATTCAAAAAGATTCCGGTATTTCTGCTCCGAGATGCGCAGGGCGGCCTCGGCCTGATGGCGCACCTCGATTTCCCTCATCAATTCGTCGTTTGAAACGCGCAGTTTTGCCTCGCTTTCCTCGAGGCGCTGCTTGGACACCGTGGTTTGGCCCAGTTGGATGAACATGTTGTTGAAATCCGTCACCAGGGCGCCGAGATCGCCTTTCACGAACGAATGAACAGAGACGTTGAATTCCCCCTTGTTGACCTTGGCGGTCGCCTCCCGCAGGCTGTCGATGGTCCGGGAAAAGTATTTTCCCATCCAGTAGGCAAAGAAAAACAGGAGCGCGCCGGCGCCGACAAGCAGAAACAGAGAGGACTGCCAGAACGCACGGGCAAAGGCGTTGACCGTTGCGATCAAGCTCTTCGTCATCTCCTCGAAGGCTTCCTGGGTAAGCCGCATCGGCTCGGCGTATTCGTCCAGATAACTGGTACTGGCTACGGCCAGCCGAATGCCGTCGGCCGTCGGCGTATTGATGGCCACGACATACATGAATTTTGTATATTCCTGGCCGTCGAAATCCTTCCAGTCATAATAACCACTGGACCGCTTCTGAAGGCGTGCTTCTTCCAGAATGGGCATGAATCCGGGAAGCAGGCGGGCATAATCCCTGAGATCCTGGTTCTCAATTTCCGCGTTAAGATGAAAGCGGGTAACCCCGGTGGTCAGATCGTGAACGGATGTATAGCCGGAAATACCGAAAGGCTGCACAGCCAGGCGGCGAAATTCCATCGACTGCTGCAGGTCATGCAGGGTCAGATTGCGGTGCTGGGACAGGTAGATATCCAGCTGGGAAGCAACGTCCTCGGCCTTTTCCCGGATCGACGTCTCCGCCATATTCCGGATGGCGCGGTCAATACGCACCTGGGTCTGTCTCTCAATCTTGTCGACCCCATGGTTGATCTGATCGACAAAGGACCGGTTGTGCAGTATGAAGGCCACAACAAAAAAGGCGACCGGAATCAAAACGGCGCACAAAGTCAGGATAATGAGACGGGTGCCAAAACGTTCAGGACGGAACCGGTGAAGCCAGGACATGCGGTTATTCCCCCAAAGTAAAAAATACGACTGTCATTCCGGAAAGATATTTTCTCTACACCTTCCAGGATCAGCCGTTCCTTCGGGTACCCCCGGAAAGTCCATATAAAAATGTCTGAGAAATGTTTTCCCCGGTATGGTCTGTTGTTCAACGAATCCGAAAAGATGGCTATCCGGATATATAGGTTGAAATTAGCTTCTTAAATACGCTACAAACAACCAATTTTCTATAAAAAATTATGGTCCTTCAGAAAAAACGATCAATGAAAAACAAGATCACGCCTTTTCAACCCGGCTCCACCCGGCAACTGGCCGTACAGATTCTGGATCGTATCGAGAACGAAGGCGCTTTTGCGGAACCGCTTCTGGATACGTGCCTGACCGCCTGCCTGCAAAACGACGGGAAAAACCGGAGACTGGTCACGCAGATGGTGTTCGGCACCCTGCGTATGAGGGGCTACCTGGACTGGATTATTATTCACCTTTACCGCGGTGATTTCACAGTCATGGCCGAAGGTTTGAAAAATATCCTTCGGACGGCCCTTTATCAGCTTTTCTTCCTGGACCGGGTTCCCTCTTATGCCGCGGTCAACGAAGCGGTGAACATGACCGAAATCCGCTTCCGGGGTCGCGGCGGCCTGGTGAACGCCATTCTCCGGAACGCCATCCGCAGGAAAGACAACCTTCCGCTTCCGGACCGCGGTCAGGACCTGCCGCTTTATGTCGCGGTCGTTCATTCCCATCCCCGGTGGCTCGTGGAAAAGTGGCTTACGCTGTTCGGTGAAGAGGAAACGATCCGCTTGTGTGCGGCCGACAACATGACGCCGCCCGTAACCCTCCGGGTGAACACACGAAAAGGTTCCCGGGAGGAAATCCTCGCGGAAATGCAGGCTGAAGGCATTGAGGTCACCGCTTCCGGATACAGTCCGGACGGTCTCCGGATCACGCGCTCCGAACTTCCGGTCCGGTATTTGCGCTGGTTCGAGGAGGGGAAAATCCAGATTCAGGATGAGGGCTCCCAGCTCATTTCACGCTTTCTTGATCCGCAACCCGTCGATAATATTCTTGATCTGTGCGCCGGATCGGGCGGCAAAACGACCCATCTGGCCGCCCTGATGGGCGACGTCGGCCGGATTGTCGCCCTGGACAATCAGGAGAAGAAACTGGCGTCCCTCCGGGAAATGGCCATCCGGATGGGCATATCCCGCATTGAAACCCTTGTCCGGGACGGCAGAGACCTGCCCCTGAAGGACATGGCCGAACGGTTTGACCGTGTGCTGGTGGATGCCCCCTGCACCGGTGTCGGCACCCTGAGACGAAACCCCGAAATCAAGTGGCGTCTGGCCCCTGAAGATATCGCCCAAACCGTCGCCCTGCAGAAGGACCTGCTGGAAAGCGCCGCCCGGTATCTCAAAAAAGGAGGCATCCTTGTGTACAGCACGTGCAGCCTGCTCCCCGAGGAAAACGAGGAAAATATCCGCGCCTTCCTTATACGGCACCAGGAGTTCCGGCAGGATACACCGACCGGCATCATTGCGCCGGATTGCCTCGATCCAAACGGGTGCCTGAAAACCCTGCCCCATCGTCAGGATATGGACGGTTTTTTCGCCGCCCGGTTGGTGAAATGCCATTAATATTATAAAGATGAATTAACCCCGAATTCGTTTGACTTTGATCGTTCAAACATGGTAGGCAACGGACTAATTTGACGGCGTCCCCTTACATCTTACGGAAGGCGTTTCGCAGATTCTTTAATCTCATTACCTGTATATAATCCCGCAGGATCCCCTTGGGGATCTGCTTATTTGAATGGAGGATTTCATGTTTCTCAAACAAGTTGAAGTCAGCCCCATGGTGGTATTTGCCTACATCGTCGGCGACCCCGCCAGCGGAAAAGCCCTGGTGATTGATCCCGCCGCTGATGTGGACTATCTGATCGGGCTGGCCCAGGATAACGGCATGCACATCGACTATATTGTGAACACCCACGGCCACGTGGACCATATTTCCGGCAACAAGGAAATGAAAGACAAAACCGGGGCGGCTATCGTTATTCACGAACTGGATGCCTCCATGCTGGGTAACACACCGCCGGTCATGCTCCGTATGTTCGGCGCCACCAACTCGCCGCCTGCGGATCTGACCGTGAAGGACGGCGATTTCATCACCGTCGGTGATGTTTCTCTGCGGGTCATCCATACCCCGGGGCACACGCCGGGCGGCATGGTGCTGTATGCGGACGGCTGCGTTTTCACAGGGGACACGCTCTTTGTTGAAGCCGTCGGCCGAACGGATCTGCCGGGCGGGTCCTGGCCTGTCATGCACCGCTCCATCAAGGAACGAATTTTTACCCTCCCGGACGATACAAAGGTTCTGCCGGGACATAATTATGGTCGCATGCCCGCTTCCACAATCGGGCATGAGAAAAAGTACAATCCATACATTCAATAAGGACCGTCGCTTAGCCGCGCGGCACGAAGGAGGTTTGAGATGACAGATTCAGGCCTGATCAAGACAAATTTCCCCGAACTGAACCTGGTCAACACGGGCAAGGTCCGCGATCTTTACGAAGTCGGACCGCACCTGCTCATTGTCGCGACGGACCGCATCTCCGCCTTCGATGTGGTCATGCAGGAGCCTATCCCCGGCAAGGGTAAAATACTGACCCAGATGTCGATATTCTGGTTCAAGAAACTGGAACACCTGATCGGCCACCATCTGATTTCCACCAACCCGGCTGATTACCCGCCCGAATGCCGGCCTTATATCCAGGACCTGGAAGGACGGAGTATGCTGGTTAAAAAAGCAAAACCCCTCCCGGTGGAATGCATCGTCCGGGGATACCTGAGCGGCTCCGGCTGGAAGGATTACTGCGTGGACCGGACCATTTCGGGTATCCGTCTCCCCGAAGGCCTGAAGGAGTCGTCCCGTTTGGCGGAACCCATCTTCACCCCGACGACCAAAGCCCCCGAAGGCCAGCACGACGCCCCCATCAGCCGCAAGGAAGTGGAGGACATCCTGGGCAAGGAAATCACGGGGACCATCATCGAAAAAAGCATGGCGATCTACAAGGAAGCTGTCGCCATCGCCGATAAGGCGGGGATCATCATCGCCGACACAAAATTCGAATTCGGCCTTCTGGGAAGCGAACTCATTCTGATCGATGAGGTGCTCACACCGGATTCATCCCGTTTCTGGCCAAAGGACGATTACGAGGAAGGCCGCTCGCAGAAAAGTTTCGACAAGCAGTTCCTGCGCGATTACCTGCTCTCCCTGAGCTGGGATCAGAAACCGCCGGCGCCCAGACTTCCTCAGGACATTATCGACAAAACCAGGGAAAAATACGAAGAGGCCTTGAATCGACTGACCCGATGATCTTGACAACGTCCGGCACTTCTCTTGACAGGGAAGCCTTTGATGACTATTGTTACGAACCGAAGGGACGTCGATATCCTGTCGCATCCTCATCTAAAGGTCATTTCATCCCGCGGAGGGTAGTGTCTTGACATGCTAAAGCGTTGTTATTACGAAGTTCTCGGTGTCGAGAAAACGGCATCCGAGGAGATCATCAAGAAGAGTTACCGGAAGATGGCCATGCTCTATCATCCGGACCGCAATCCCGACAACAGGGAGGCGGAAGAGAAATTCAAGGAGGCGGCGGAGGCTTATGAGGTCCTCTCCGATCCCGAGAAAAAAGAAATCTATGACCGCTACGGCCATGACGGACTGAGCGGGTCGGGTTTCCGCGGCTTCTCCGGTTTCGAGGACGTCTTCTCCAGTTTCAACGATATTTTTTCCGACATTTTTGGCGCCGGCGGCGCCGGACGATCCCGGGGACGCGCGGCGGCGCGAGCCGGAGCGGATCTGCGCTATGATCTGAGCATCTCGTTCATGGACGCCGCCATGGGCATTTCGATGGATATTGACGTCGCAAAATCCGCCTTATGCCAGGAATGCAGCGGCAGCGGCTCCGAACCGGGGACAAAGCCGACCCTCTGCCCCCGTTGCCACGGGCGGGGCCAGGTCGTTCAGTCTCAGGGCATTTTCAGCATCAGCACCACCTGCCCTCAATGCCACGGCCAGGGACAGATTATCACCAATCCCTGCAAGACCTGCAGGGGTGCGGGCCGGGTTCGGGCCACCAAAACGGTTAATCTCAAAATTCCCGCCGGCGTGGAAACGGGCTCCCGGCTGCGGCTGCGCGGCGAGGGTGAGGATGGAATCAACGGCGGACCGAGCGGCGATCTCTATGTGTTCATCCAGGTGGAACCCCATGAATATTTTGACCGGCGGGGCTATGATCTTTACTGCCGCGTCCCGATTACGTATATCCAGGCCGCCCTGGGAGCAAAGATCGATATCCCGACCCTGACCGGGTCGGAAAAACTCAAGGTCCCGAAAGGCACCCAGCCGGGTGCTATTTTCCGACTGAAAGGCAAGGGGATTCCCCACCTGCGGGGCATGGGGCGGGGCGACCAGATCATCGAAACGGTGGTCACCATCCCGACGGATTTGAACCGGAAACAGGAAGAATTACTGAACGAGCTGGCAAAGCTTGAATAAGACTGCGTGAAAGGAGATTTATCATGAATATGAAACGGACTCTCGCGATGGCAAGTGTGTTGTGTCTTTTCCTCCTGGGCGGCTGCGCCCCTGTGCTCATCGGCGGCGCTGCAGTCGGCGCCGGAGCGGGTACCTATGCGTACATCAACGGCGAACTGCGGGTGGAATACAACGTGCCCTTCGACAAGGTCCGGACGGCCTGCGAAATGGCTATTGCCGATCTGGGCGGCAAGGAAGTGACCCCCGATTGGCGAATCGGTGTGGGCACCATTCAGACCCGCATTCAGAACGAAAAGGTCACCTTGCGTCTCGAATACAAGACCAAGGAAACCACGATTCTCGGCATCCGGGTCGGTTACCTGGGCAACAAGGAATCCTCCCAGTTGATCAAGGACAAAGTCAGCGAAAATCTGGTCAAGAACCAGTAGGCCGGTAAAACTTTCTTCCGGGTGTAAAACCGGCCCCCCGGTCGGGGCGTTTCCCGTTTTGTATCAGAATGTTGATTGTCACAAAACCTGTGGGAACCATGAAAGGTTTTCCCACAGGTTTTTCTTCTTTGTGATTTGAAACGGGATAATCTATTTATCTCCTCTATTCCATGCCGTATCTGCCGGTTGACACAATCGCCCGGCATCAATATACTTGAAACATCGCCGATTGAGAAATCCTGAGCGAAATAAGGACGATGGAAGCGATCCACGCATGGACAAACCGCCCGAAGGCGAACACAGAGAAGAGCAGGACCGGGAACCCGTCGATCCGTCCATCCACGGCACGGTGGAATTTCTCGTCCGGCGGATGCGCCACAAGGGTGATCTGCCCACCTTCTCCCGCCATATCGTCGAAATAAACAACAAACTCGCCTCGTTAACCGCCATCAACCTTTCCTCCACGGGCGAACTGGCCAATATCATCCTGAAGGATTTCTCCCTGACGAACAAACTTTTGCGGGTCGTCAATTCCGCCTTTTACGGCAACCTTTCCGGCCGGGTGACGACGGTTTCCAAGGCGGTTTTTCTGCTCGGTTTCGAAAAGGTGCGGATGATCGCAGCGGCCCTGATGATCTTTGAACACCTCCAGAACAAATCGGAACTGGCGGAATTGCAGGAGGCCACTGTGGCGTCCTATATGAGCGGCATCCTGGCTATGGACCTGGCGGAGCAGATGAAAGTGGACCGCAAGGAAGAGGCGTTCATCTGCGCCATGCTCTTCAACCTGGGAAAGGTACTCGTCATCTGCTACTTCCCGGAGGAGTACCAGGAAATCAAGAAGCGGATGATCGAAAACAATATCGACGAGAACAGCGCCGCCCGTTCCGTCCTCGGCATCGCCTACAAGGAACTGGGGATGGCCATATCCAAGTCCTGGAATTTCCCCGATAAAATCGTCCACAGCATGGAGGGCCTTCCGGCCGAGGACATCAAAAAGCCCCGCACCGAACAGGAGGTCTTGCAGCATCTGGCGAATTATTCCCATGACCTGTGCGACATCGTGGCCAACAGCCGGGAGGGAGACATGCATACAGCCCTGGAAAGCCTCGCCAGGCGCTACCAGAACAGTATTGCCTTAAACGCCGCCCAGTCCGTCACCCTCCTCGAAACGGCGACAGCCAAGGTCGACCAGTATTCGGAAGTGGTCCGGGTCAACCCAAAGACGAGTTCTCTCCTGAAAAACATTAAAAAACTGGGGCAGCCGGAACGGGCCGGCGACTCAGGAGCAGGACCCGAAAGGCAGCCGACGCGGGCGGGCGGAACATCCGGGACATCAGCCGACGCCCTCTCGCGGATAGGCACACAGGAAAAGGAACAGGCACAGACCCTCCAAAACGGCATCCAGGAAATCACCGATGTCATGAAAGGCGCCTACAACCTCGGCGACGTGATCTACATGATCATGGAAACCATGTACCGGGGTTTCCTGTTCGACCGGGTTGTTTTCGCCATGCGGGACGCCACACGTACGAAGATGATGGGCCGGTTCGGCCTGGGTGAAGAGATCGACACTATAAACAGGCACTTCGCCTTTGAAATCCGCTCCACACCGGACATCTTTAACATCGCCATCGCCAGGGCCAAGGGCATCGTCATCAATGACGCCGAAGCGCCCAGTATCGTCCGGAGCCTGCCGGAATGGTACCGCCTGACCATCGCCGCCCCGTCTTTTCTCATCTACCCGATCGTGGTCAGGGATATATGCATCGGCGTGATTTACGCCGACCGAAAAACGAAGGGCGCACTCCTTACGGAATCCCAGATGGACCAGATGGAAGAATTGAGGAAACTGGCGGTGAACGCCATCGAACAGAAACGCCAGGGCGAGGCCTGATGACCGAAATCCGAACGCTGACGAGACTTCAAAAATATCATCCGGTGCCGTTTCAATTGGATCATCAAACAAGCACGATTTGGCCCTTACAGTAAAAAATGGGCGGCCGAAGCCGCCCCGGCGCAACACCCGGCTCATGGATTTTTACACCCCTTAACATGAACATCTCACGTACTCATGGCTTTTGCATGACGCCCGGCTTCGGTTTGATTTTAAGTTGCGGACTCACCGGCGGGTCCACCGTAAAGGTAATCATCTTGGCAAACGTGACATCACTGGCCATCGGATCGGGCTTGATCGCCAGGACATAGTTTCCGGGATCCTTGATCGATCCCTTGAACACGACCTGGACCGACTGGTTCGGCTGAATGATCGGTTCAAGCGGGTGGGGGCCGGGATTCCAGACCGGCGGGCCTCCGTTTTTGGGGGTGCAGGTGGCATAGTACTTCTGAGTGGCTTTGGTCGGCCCCTTGCCCTTATTGAAGAAATCAATCCAGACTTCAAAGACCTGATCAGCCTTGGGCCGCTGCGGATTGAGACGGATGTTGTTGACGATGACCGCCGGCGCCGTTGCGGATTGAAGGGCGCCTGCGCTGACGTTCTGCGTCTTTGCCCTGTCAAGTTTGCTGCTGATCAACGGTTTGGCGGAAAAATATATCCAGTCGGTGTAATCTCCCGCGAGCAGGTTTGCCTGCGTCTGCACCTGGTGATTGAATTTGATGCGGTAATTGCCGGCACGTTCCAGATTCAGTTTTTTCAATCCCCTGGATATATAATTGTATTGACTGGGAACCATTTCGATCCTGCAGGGATTACAGAACGGCAGCCAGTATTGGGCACCGTCTTTTTCAACGATCTTTTCTTCGAGGATGTAGTTAAAACCGTTCGCGGTGCTGTCAGGCATGGGGGGCAGACAGGGCATTTTAACTTCAGCATAGGCATCTTTGTAATCGTTGAAATTTTGATTGACTGTCGGGAACACGACAATGGGTTTTGCTTTGATCTGGCTTTCCGTGCAGGTCAGGGGAACGGGTTTTTCCTTACCCAGCGCCCCCCGTTCTTCCGCCGTAAAGGCACAACGGCTGAAGAAAATGGGGGGGTCTTCACGATAAACACGGGGGTAATCGGCGGATCCCTGAGGTGATGTCCACCTGTCTATCGTACATCGTGACGTAATCTCAGACAGCGCATGTGTCGGAAAGATCCATGGGTCGAGGCTTATTTTTCCATCGACAAGAAACATCCGGTATATGTTGATAGAACCACCGCCGTGCGTCCCTATATTGCCCGTAATCGTCACGTTTTCATTGAATGTGTCTGTTTCTTCATTATAAAGGCCTTTCACCTCGACATCCCAATGCTGGGTAAAGCAGTTGTCCCCTTCGGCATCGCAGGCCGGCTGCAGCCACTTGCCCCGAAAGAAATATTGGTGTTCGGATTTGTATGGAAACCCCACGTATTTGTGGTCTTTTTGCAGCCACTGGACCTTGGTGCAAGCATAAGTATCTTCATAGGCCGGTGGGCCGAAAGTCTGCTTGGCAGAAACTGCCGTAGAGATGAAGATTAAAAAAAGGACTGACCCGAGAATACAGATAAGTGTTCGCATTACATAGCTTATTTGGTTTGAGGCCGACCACACCACAGTTGTTTTCATATTTGCCCTCCTTTGTTGATTTTATTCATGATTCAGTCAACGTTGGCATGTGCAATGAACCTCAACGCAGTTTCCCGGGCTGTGTATGGTCTTTAGTAAAGTGATGCGTATTATATCAGGTCTCCTTCCTTGTGAAAATAAGATTTGTGCCCCTGTTTCCTGGCACAGATGGGTAAAAACTGCGGCAGAGACCAGTCGGCGAACCTCATTCCAGCCCTTATCGAACCAAACCAGAGATGACCTTGCGGAAGCTTCGGAACCCGGTTTATGCCGAAGGCAATCGGAAAAGAGCTGATATGGCCTGTCCGTAAAGAGATTCGTGCAGGGCGCCAACGCCCGGCACGGATTCGCATGGAGACAACATCATTTAAGCCATCTATTGTCTTGGATCTGTTCTGGGCATCAGGTCAACTCGCATGATTAATTTATATTGTATGGATAATATAAACATAAAAATTATATTGTGCCTAGAATGTGCGGTGAACGAAGCCTATTAACAATGGAAGAGATGTTGAAAATGAATAAAGATTATTGTTTTGTAACTTGAAAAGATGTGTGTTATATGACGCTCCACTTAAAGTTCTTTATTTAAATAAGATGTTTTATTCCGGTCAGATGTGTAACTTTCCAAGGCCCGGAGGCATCGAAAAATATAACTCTGATGTTCATTTCATTCATCATGGAGACGGCATGGTTGATACGCTTAACTCACTTATTGAAAAGATTAAGCAAGAAGGCATAGAAGAAGCCGAAGCCAAAGCAAAACAGATCGAAGCGCAAGCCCAGCAACGGGCCCGTAAAATCGTCGAAGAAGCAACTGCCAAAGCCGATACAATTCTCTCTGAAGCGAAACAAGATCTCGAAAAAATGCGTAAAAGCGACGAACTGGCTTTGGCACAGGCCGGCCGGAACCTCCTCATTACGCTTCGTCAGGAAATCAACACGACCCTCCTGAAAGTCATTAAGGAAGAAGTCTCCGGCACGCTTTCCAATGAAATGCTCAGCCGTATCCTTGAAAAATTGATTCTGGAGCAGATTGCCAATCCGGATACGGAGTTTATCGTCGTCCTAACACCGGAAGAATTGACTGCCCTGGACGGTTTTTTTACCAAACTTCAGGAAAAAATCAAAAAAAGGATTACCCTGCGTCAGTTTCGCCAATTTAACCGCGGTTTCGTCATCAGCTATGATGATGGGAAATCATTTTTCAGTTTTTCTGATGACGCCTTGGGGGAAGCAATCATGACTTATCTGAAACCTCGCATGGCCGCCATTTTCAGAGAGGCTCACGACTCGGAACAGGCTGCCGTCTGATATGTCCCGCTATTATTCGTATCTTCTCTCCAGTTTGCCTCTTCTAAATTTTGGGATGACACCACCCATTGACATGGATTATTTTTTGGGCATCCTCAAAGACTTCATTCCCGAAAATGAGGTGGATACCATCAGTCGTTTCGCCCGGGAAGATGTGATTAACCTGCAAACCGATGTTCCTGTGATTCGCTCTTTTCAAAGCTTTGATGCGGCCCTGCGGAATCATCTGGTGCGGCTGCGCTGCATCGACCGGAACGCTGCGCCGGAAAAATATCTGCAAAGACGCGAGGAAAGAATCGACCAGCGGATTGAGCAGTATGTTCTGGAGGCTTATAAAAGCACCGATCCTGTCGAATCGGAAAGAATTCTCGACATGGCCCGCTGGAACTTTTTGACTGAAATGGCAACGGGGCATATTTTTGATTTTCCCGCCCTGCTCGTTTACACGATGAAACTGCGTATTTTGGAAAAATGGCAGACCATCGCCGCATCTGATACGGATATGATTTTCAACACAACGCTTTCCTCTTTTAACCTGCAAGATTTACCCGTCAGCCGATCATGAAAAAAGTACGCACAGGACATATCATTAAGATAAACGGGAACATGATCTCGGTCGATGTTACAGGACTCTTTATCATCCAGAATGAGGTTGCTTTTGTACTCCACAGAAAGGAACGCCTCATGGCTGAAGTTATCCGTATCCGGGGTGATGAAGTCGACCTGCAGGTCTTTGAAGATACTGTTGGTCTTTGCGCAGGCGAATCCGTTGCATTTACGGGAGAACTGCTTTCCGTCGATCTGGGACCGGGGTTGCTGGGTCAGATCTATGACGGTCTTCAGAATCCGCTTCCTGCACTGGCTGAAGAATTCGGATTCTTCCTGCAGCGTGGGGCTTACAGATCTGCCTTAAGTTATGATCAATTATGGAACTTCACTCCCTCCGTTAAGGAAGGAGATGAAGTGCGCCGGGGCGATAAAATCGGTTTTGTGCCGGAAAAAATTTTTCAGCACCATATTCTCGTTCCCTTTTCACTGCGTGGAAATTGCCGTGTGCTCTCGATTGTTCCTCCGGGCGAGTACCGGGTTACAGATAACTTGGCTGTGATTGAAGATCATGGCGGGCGGAGGCATGAAATCACCATGCACCAGCGCTGGCCGATCAAAATTCCGATCAGGGCCTACCAGGAGAAATTGAAACCTGAACGACCGCTCGTAACGAAGATGCGTGTTATTGATACCCTCTTTCCCGTTGCCCTGGGCGGCACCTACTGCGTGCCCGGACCTTTCGGCGCGGGCAAGACCGTTTTGCAGCAGCTGATCAGCCGCCATGCCGAAGTCGACGTCGTGGTCATTGCCGCCTGCGGCGAGCGTGCCGGAGAAGTTGTAGAAACCCTGAAGACTTTTCCGCATTTGATGGACCCCCGTACAGGACAGTCCCTCAGTGACAGAACTGTCATCATCTGTAACACCAGTTCCATGCCGGTTGCTGCGCGTGAATCCAGTGTCTATACTGCGGTCACCATTGCCGAATATTATCGTCAATCCGGTTTAAATGCGCTTCTGCTGGCCGATTCGACTTCCCGCTGGGCGCAGGCCATGCGGGAAATGTCCGGCCGCCTGGAGGAAATCCCGGGTGAAGAAGCCTTCCCCGCTTATCTGGAATCGCGCATCGCCGCTTTTTATGAAAGGGCCGGATTTGTCGTTTTAAATGACGGCACGTTTGGATCAGTCACCATCGGCGGTACGATCAGCCCCGCCGGCGGCAATTTCGAGGAGCCTGTTACGCAGGCGACTTTGAAAGTCGTTGGGGCTTTTCAGGGGCTGTCGCGGGAACGTTCCAATGCACGCAAATTTCCATCGATTGATCCGCTTATCAGCTGGAGCAAGTACAAAAGTTTCATTCCCGAGGAACGGACACGCACCGGTCACGCCTTATTACATAAAAGTTTCGACGTCTCTCAGATGATGAAGGTTATCGGTGAAGAAGGCACCGCGTTGGGTGATTTTATCGACTATCTCAAGGGAGAATTCTTCGATTTTGCCTACGTGCAGCAGAATGCGTTTGACGCGGTCGATGAGGCAAGCCTTATGGATCGTCAGAATCATACTTTCGACCTGATTCATCTGATCCTGTTGTCCAATCTTTCCTTTGAGAGCAAGGATATGGCCAGGTATTTCTTCCAACAGTTGGGTCAGCTTTTTAAAACCTGGAACGCCGCTCCCTGGCAGAGTGATGAGTTTGTCTCCCTTGAACGGGACATCCGCGACCTGCTAAAAAAACACACCGCTTCCGCGCAGGAGTCCGCCAATGCGTAAATTTTATAGCCGGATCAGTGAAATTATCGGGGATGTCATTACCGTTGAAGCTGAAAATGTCGGCTATCGAGACATTGCTGAAATAACCAGTGTTCGAGGGTCATCACTTGCCCAGGTCATTCGCATCGAAGGCAACCGGGTATCGCTCCAGGTCTTTGCCGGCAGCCGCGGCATTTCAACCGGCGACCGGTTGCGCTTTCTCGGACATCCCATGCGGGTTTCCTCAGGGGATAATCTGCTGGGGCGTGTATTCAGCGGCAGCGGACTCCCCCTAGACGGCGGACCACCGCTGTACGATCGGCTTGTCGATATTCAAGGACCGTCGGTCAATCCGGTCAAGCGGATCATTCCAAATAAAATGATCCGGACGGGAATTCCCATGATCGATGTTTTTAACACCCTGGTCGAATCCCAGAAGATACCGATCTTTTCCATCGCCGGCGAACCCTACAACGATCTTCTGGCCAGAATTGCCATCCAATCGGAAGTTGATGTCATCATCCTGGGAGGAATCGGCCTGAAACATGACGATTATCTCTTTTTCCGCGAGACATTCGACATTCATGGCGTCATTACCCGGTCCGTAAGCTTCATGCATACCGCCGCCGATCCGGTCGTCGAAAGTATCCTGATCCCTGATATGTCCCTGGCTGTGGCCGAACAGTTTGCCATTCAAGGAAAGCGTGTCCTGGTTATTTTGAACGATATGACAAACTTTGCCGACGCCATCAAGGAAGTGTCCATCACCATGGAGCAGATTCCTTCCAACCGCGGTTATCCGGGAGATCTCTACAGTCAACTGGCGGCACGTTATGAAAAGGCCGTCGATTTCGAAGGGGCTGGTTCCATCACCATTTTAGGTTTGACAACCATGCCCGGTGACGACGTGACGCATCCGGTTCCCGATAATACCGGTTATATCACCGAAGGGCAGTTCTATCTCAAAAACGGCGTCATTGAACCTTTCGGGTCTCTGAGTCGGCTCAAACAGAACGTCAACGGTGACACCCGCGATGATCATCGCATTATCATGGACACGATGATTCAGCTTTTTGCCATGTATCGGGGAACCCTCGAAAAGCAGTCCATGGGGTTCCAGATGAGCAACTGGGATAAAAAGCTCCTGCGTTACGGTGTCGCGTTTGAGCAACAGATGATGTCGCTGGCGGTAAACATGTCTCTTGAGAAGGCACTGGATCTTGGATGGCGGATTCTTGCCGATTGTTTTGATCCTCAGGAGACAGGTATTAAGCAGTCTTCACTGGACCGGCACTGGCCGCGACAATCGGCATAGAAGCCATGATGAAAATCAAATTCACTCAAGGAGAGCTCAAGCGGCAGCGTGACCTGCTGAAACAATACGAGCGTTTCCTGCCGACCCTGCAGTTAAAGAAACAGCAGCTTCAACTCGAGCTGAACAATCAGATCCTTGCCCTCGAAATGTACCAGAGTCAGAGGGATCAAATGACCCAGGAAATCATTGCGTGGATGGGCCTTCTGGCAGAATCGAAAATCGTCATGAACGAGATCGTGATTCCCAGGCAGGTTTTTATGACGTCACGAAACATTGCCGGTGTCGACATTCCGGTTTTTGATAAAGTCGAATTTGCACCAATCGAATATGATCTTTTTTCAACACCGCTTTGGCTTGACCGCGCCACGAAACTTTTTATGGATTATATTGCGCTCCTTTTTCAAGTCGATGCATTGCAGCAGGGGGCGGAGCTCCTCAAGCGCGAACTCCTCATCACAACCCAGAGGGTCAACCTCTTTGAAAAGATCAAAATACCCGAGACCCAGGAAAACATTCGTCTGATCAAGATCTATATCGGCGATCAGCTGGCGGCAAGCATCGGCCGCAGCAAGCTGGTCAAACGCCGTACCAAGGTGCGTTTCCGGAAGGTTGCCTGATGATCGTGCCCATGAAAAAAATCTTTATTATTGTCCGGGCCGCGGAATCGGCTTCCGTTTTGGATCGGATTGCCGATATGGGCGTTCTGCATGTTAATCATCTGAATCCCCCTCAGGGATCCAACCTGGAAACATTGCGGGAAAACATCACCCTGTTGGAGCAGGCTGTCGGCATCATCCAGTCCGAGAGTACGAATGATTTCAAGGATATCGTTGTCAATGGAACAGATCCTCTCCTGTTGGCCCAGGAAGTATTCGATCTCAAACACCAGAACAAGATGCTCCAGGAGGAAATATCGCGCCTTGCAGGAGAAATCTCCCATTGGACAAAATGGGGTGATTTCAGCCCCGGGGATATAGCCGAATTGTCGAAAAAAGGCCTCATGGTCCGTCTCTATCTGATCAAACCCGACCAGATGAAAAAAATTCCGGCGGACGCCATTGTGCGGGAATTATTCCGGGAAGGACCTTATGTCGGATGCGCTGTAATCACGACGCATCCTCTCACCCTGCCCTTTCCCGACGCCGGCCTGCCCGCTTATTCCCTTTCTCAGTTGAACGGTCTCCTCAATGATGCGAGACGGAAGATTGATGTCAATATCAACAGAATCCGGCAAGCTTGCAGCGGAATCGATGACATGAAGAAATTGAGGATTGGGTTCCTCAAGGAACTCGAACTGGAAGAGGCCGTCTCCGGCATGGGTCAATTCGGTCCATTGACCGTATTTGCAGGTTATGCACCGATTGACAAGGTGGACACCCTGGCCAAATCAGCCGCCGATCAGCGGTGGGGGTTCTTTGCCACGGAACCGGATGAAGAAG
>ERZ795054.2150-NODE-2150-length-17048-cov-6.545636_pt1 | contig 17048 bp, 14 predicted proteins | sample MGYA00375138_ERZ795054 | MGnify/ENA primary metagenome ERZ795054 (study PRJEB30183, sample SAMN05720215) | anaerobic digester metagenome | isolation source: active sludge of municipal wastewater-treating anaerobic digesters | place: USA | collected 2014-12-23 ... | reverse complement strand
TCGAAATCATCGAGTTGAAAAACCATCCTTGGTTCGTCGCCTGTCAATTCCATCCCGAATTTCTTTCCCGTCCGACGCGGCCCCATCCCTTGTTTCGGGATTTGATCGGCGCCGCATTGGGAAAACGATCCTAGAATCAAAGCTTCTCTTTTTCCTTGCCCAAATCCATGGTCCCATCCCAAATGGACCATGGATTTTTTCTTTTTCCGTTGCTTTTTGTTCGGTTCGTTTGACATTTTATTATCGTAATATTATAGTAAATGGAGAGGTGTTAACCCATATGAAAAAAATCATTATCATTGGCGGTGTCGCCGGCGGAGCCACGACGGCCGCCCGTCTCCGCCGTCTGGACGAAAAGGCGGAAATCATCGTTTTCGAGCGGGGAAAATATATCTCCTTTGCGAACTGTGGCCTTCCTTATTATATTGGCGGCGTGATTCAGAATCGATCGTCCCTGCTTGTGCAAACGGAAGAAGACATGGAGAGCAAATTTGCCCTCGACATCCGAACCGAACATGAGGTGACGGCGATCGATCCGATAGCGAAGACCGTAACCGTTCAAGATTTGTCCACCGGGGTTACTTTAACCGAATCCTATGACGATCTAGTTGTTTCCACCGGCGCCTTTCCCGTTAAGCCCCCGCTTCCCGGAATGAAAGAGGCAATCAACCTTTTCACTCTGCGTTCCATCCCCGATACCGATGCGATCAAAGAGTTTATCGAATCTCAGCGTCCAAAAACCGCAGTGGTGATCGGTGGGGGTTTCATCGGATTGGAAATGGCCGAAAACCTGCATCGTCTGGGAATTCGCGTGACCATCGTCGAAATGGCCGACCAAGTGATGGCGCCCGTCGATTTTGAGATGGCGATGGTGGTCCATCGTCATTTGATCGACGAAGGAGTTCATCTGGTTTTGGGCGACGGCGTGAAAGGCTTCACCGAGGCCGGAAAGAAAATCCTCTTGTCGAGCGGAACGGTTTTGGAAACCGAACTCATCATTTTTGCCGTCGGCGTCAAACCGGACAATCAATTGGCAAAAAAGGCCGGATTGGCCATGAACGAACGCGGAGCGATCCTCGTCGATGATTCGATGCGGACTTCCGATCCCCATGTTTTCGCCATCGGTGATGCCGTGGAAATTTGGGATCCGATCCATCGCCGAAAAGCGATGATCGCTTTAGCGGGTCCGGCCAACAAACAAGGGCGTATCGCCGCCGATAACATCGCCGGTATCCCTTCCAAATACCAAGGATCCCTCGGAACCTCGGTCGCCAAAGTGTTCGAACTGACAGTCGCCGCCACGGGAATGAACGAGAAAACGTTGAAAACGCTCGGTTGGCCGTATCGGGCCATCCACGTCCATCCCGGTTCGCACGCCGGTTATTATCCGGGAGCCGCCAAAATCGCGATGAAATTGTTGTTTCACCCCGAAACCCAAGAAATCTACGGCGCTCAAGCGGTTGGGGTGGAAGGTGTTGACAAACGGATTGATGTGTTGGCAACCGCGATCACCGCGCACTTGAAAGTCACCGATCTTCAACATTTGGATTTAGCGTACGCCCCGCCCTATTCCTCCGCCAAAGATCCTGTGAACATGATCGGTTTTGTGGCGGATAACCTGTTGAGCGGTCGGATTGAAACGGTCCAATGGCATGAAATCGATCGATTGACCGCCGCGGGCGAGACCCTCTTGGACGTTCGCGAACCGGCAGAATGCGAACTTGGAATCATTTCGGGCGCGGTAAACATCCCGTTACCCGAACTTCGGAAACGGATGAATGAACTCCCCAAAGACCGACCGGTCAATGTCTATTGCCAAGTCGGAATTCGCGGATACGCCGCCTGCCGGATTCTTTCCCAAAACGGATGGACGGTTCGCAATTTGGACGGCGGGTTCGCTACCTATCAATGTGCCAATGAATCATGCGATAATCCCATCGAAGGACCCGTCATTGATGATTCGGGCGAACTGAAATCGCCCAAAGGAGAACCGACCGTGAAAGAAACCGTGACTTTGAAAATGACCTTGGACGCCTGCGGGCTTCAATGCCCAGGGCCTATCGTGGAACTTTATAAAGCCTTGCAGACGCTCAAAGAAGGCGAAGTCCTCGAAGTCCGCGCCACGGACCCCGGATTCATGAAAGACGTCCGGGCTTGGACCGAACGAACCGGAAATACCTTGCTGAATCTTACGATGGAAAACAAGATTGTCGTCGCCCGCATCCAAAAAGGCAATCTCGACCCATCAAAGAACAAAGACGTCATGTTGACTTCGAACAAAGAGAACACGACTATCGTCGTCTTCAGTCAGGACTTAGACAAGGCAATCGCCGCTTTCATCATCGCTTCTGGGGCGGCTTCGATGGGTAAGAAAGTTTCTTTGTTCTTCACTTTTTGGGGCTTGAACATCTTGAGAAAACCCAAGCGGGTTCGTGTCAAAAAGACATTCATTGAAAAAATGTTTGGATTCATGATGCCCCGCGGGGCCAATAAACTGCCGATTTCAAATATGAATATGTTGGGGATGGGCCCTGCCATGATCAAAGGCATCATGAAGAAGAAGAACGTCGATTCCCTTCAGACCTTGATGGCCAACGCCCAATCGATGGGAGTCAAGATCATCGCTTGTGCGATGTCGATGGATATCATGGGCATCAAACCGGAAGAACTGATCGACGGAATCGAAGTTGCCGGCGTAGCCACCTACCTTTCCGATACCACCGAAGCCAATCACAATCTTTTCATCTGAAGCTTTTTCTGCTTTTCCGGGCCGCCTATAGGCGGCCTTTTTTGTCTTCGGCTTTCCTTTCATCATGAATTATGTTATAATTCACCCAAATGCAAGGAGGAATCACGATGTTACTGGAAAAATCATTGATTGAAGAAATGATCGCCGCATCGCTTTCCACCGGAGCGGATTTCGCCGAGGTCTTCATTGAAGACCGGATGTCCTCGAATATCCAACTGGTGGGAGGACATATCGAAAAAGCCACCTCCGCCAAAACGTTCGGAGTGGGCATCCGGATTGCTCGGGAGCTGTTCAGCGTCTACGGTTACACCAACTCAAAAAACCCGTCCGATCTTCGCAAATTGGCTTCAGACCTAGCCAAATCGTTTTCAAACCCCGAACGGGTTTCTTCGGTTCCGTTGGCCGAAGCCGAAGTCGGAACCCGTCATCAAGTCCGGATCAATCCCCGGGATGTCAAACAAGAAACGAAAGTTGAATGGATGCAAAAAGCTTATCGAGCCGCCAAGGATTATGATCCGGTCATCCAACAAGTGGCCGTCAATTTGAACGATTGGGTTCAAAACGTTCAAATTGCCAACAGCCTTGGCAGACATGTCGCCGAAGAACGTGTTCGCATTCGTTTCTATGTTTCTGCCATCGCCGGAAAAGACGGAATGATGCAAACGGGAGGAGAAGGCCCGGGAACGGGGAAAGGATACGAATACTTCCAGGAAGAGCTCAATGTGGAAGAAGTCGCCCGTCAAGCTGCCCGCGTTGCCAAAACGATGTTGTTCGCCGAAGAGTGTCCCAGCGGTGTGATGCCGGTGATTCTGAACAACGAATTCGGCGGAGTCATTTTCCATGAAGCCTGCGGTCATGGATTGGAAGCCACTTCCGTTGCCAAAAACGCCTCGGTTTTCTGCGGGAAACTGGGAAAACCCGTCGCTTCTCCGATCGTTACCGCCATTGATGACGGGACCATCGAAAACGGCTGGGGATCCGCCAATTTCGATGATGAGGGCAACCCGCAACAGCGCCGGGTATTGATTGAAAACGGAATTCTGAAAACCTATATGGTCGACTACATCAACGGGCGCCGGATGAAACATCCGATCACCGGTTCTTCACGTCGGGAGTCGTACAAATTCGCTCCCACATCACGCATGAGCAATACTTTTATTGATAAAGGCACCTCGACTTTCGATGAAATCATCCGTTCCACCGAATACGGATTGTTTGCGGCCAAAATGGGCGGCGGATCCGTTAATCCGGGAACGGGAGACTTCAACTTCGCGGTTGCGGAAGGCTATATGATCCGCAACGGAAAAATCGCCGAGCCGGTCCGCGGTGCTTCCTTAGTGGGAAACGGTGCGGAAATCCTCTTTAAAATCGATATGATCGCCGACAATCTCGAACGGGCGCGCGGCATGTGTGGATCTGCCTCGGGTTCGATTCCAGCCGATGTCGGGCAACCGACTCTCCGTGTTTCTTCGATTACCGTCGGCGGAAAGAAAGGGGCGAATTGATATGAATTTTGAGAAGTTATTTGCCCAAGCCAAAACGCGCGGAATGGAAGATGTGCAAGCTTTTTTGACTCGCCGCAACGAATTGGCGATTCAAGTATACGAAGGCGAATTGGAAAATTATGAAATCTCGGATTTCTCGCATCTGGTCTTGCGTGGCCTCTACAATGGGCGATTAGGCACGTTTGTCACGGAAGTACTCGACGATTCCGTGATTGATTTGGCTGTGGAATCGATGATTGCCAACGCAAAAATCATCGATTCTCCCGATCAAGCGGTCATCTATGCCGGGGATCCGGCTTATGAAAAATTGACCGGGTTATTTTCCGAGTCATTGGAACAGATGGATGTGGCGGAAAAAATCGCCGCGGTGAAACGTCTTGACCACACCATTCACGCCAAAGACGCGCGGGTTTCGACAGGACAAACCATGTACGGTGAAACCACCAAGACCGTCTTTTTGCAAAACACCAAAGGGCTGAAACTGGAAGACAAAGCCAATTCGGCTTATTTGGGCGGGGAAGTCATCGTCAAAGACGAAAACGACCAACGTACCGGGTTTGACCTCGAAATCTCGAATGATTTCGCCGACTTCGACATCGATCGTCTGGCTGGGAAAATTCTTGAAGAAGGCCTCGGTGCCCTCGGAGCGAAACCGATTCCGACCCGGCCGTATGAAATCATCCTTCGTCATGATGCGCTCGCGGTTTTGCTTAGCACCTTCCAAGGCGTCTTTTCCGCCGAGGCGGTTCAACGCAACATGTCGCTCCTAAAAGGAAAACTGGGGCAAAAAGTGGGATCTGATCTGGTGACGATCGTCGACGATCCTTTCCTTCCAAAATCCAGTTCTTCACGGTCCTTCGATGATGAAGGATGCGCCACCCGTCGCAAAGACCTTATCAAAGATGGCGTTCTGACGACCTTCTTACATAACCTTTCCACCGCTGCCAAAGATGGAATCACGACCACCGGCAACGGCTTTGGCGGAGGTGTTTCCTTTGTCAATATGAAGTTTCTCCCCGGAACAATCCCCTTTGAGGCGTTGATTGCCTCCGTAAACGACGGATTGTTGGTGACCGGGTTGCAAGGATCCCATGCCGGTGCCAACCCGGTTTCTGGTGATTTTTCGCTCCAAGCCACGGGATTCCTTATTCAAAACGGGAAGTTGGGAGCCCCTGTCGCTTTGGTGACGGTGGCCGGAAATTTCCTGCCCTTGCTGCAAGATGTCGTCGCCGTAGGCGCGGATGTTAAAACCGGATATTACGGAATCACCTGCCCTTCGGTTAAAATCCGTTCACTTGCCGTTTCCGGATTATGAGACCGACCGGCCGCTCCGATTATCGGTGCGGTCGGTTTTTTCGATATGTCCCGGGAACAACTTGCCTTTTTTCGGAAAATTCAGTATAATTGATTAACGGAAAGCAACAAAAAATCATCCATTCTGGAGGCGTACCATGAGCATCGTATCACTCGAGTCAATGGTTAAGAAGGGTTATGAAAACGGATATGCCGTCGGTCAGTTCAACATCAACAATCTCGAATGGACCAAAGCGATCCTTTTGACGGCGCAGGAATTGAATTCACCGGTCATCCTCGGTGTTTCCGAAGGAGCCGCCAAATACATGACGGGCTACAAAACGGTCATGGCCATGGTCAGAGCCATGGTCGATAGCTTGAACATCACCGTTCCGGTTTCCGTTCATTTGGATCACGGGACCTATGAAGGCGCCTTGAAGGCGATCGATGCCGGATTCCCCTCGATTATGTTCGACGGCTCTGAATTCTCCATCGAAGAGAATATCGCCAAAACCCAGGAACTCGTTGCTCTTTCCCGCAAACTGGGACTTTCCATCGAAGCCGAAGTCGGCTCGATCGGCGGTGAAGAAGACGGCGTTCTCGGCATGGGGGAACTGGCCGATCCGCAACAATGCGGCCGGATCGCCGATTTGGGTGTCACGATTCTTGCAGCCGGAATCGGAAACATTCATGGAGTTTATCCTGCCAACTGGAAAGGGTTGAATTTCGACGTCCTTACGCAGATCAAAGCCGCCGTTCCCAATACCCCGCTGGTTCTGCATGGCGGGACCGGCATTCCCGATGAGATGGTAAAAAAAGCCATTTCGCTTGGCGTAGCCAAAATCAACGTCAATACCGAATGCCAACTCGTTTTCGCCGCCGCAACCCGGAAATATATCGAAGAAGGCAAAGACCGCGAAGGCAAGGGATTCGATCCGCGGAAATTGCTGGCTCCCGGCGTCGAAGCGATCAAAAAGTCCGTTCGCGAAAAAATGGCGCTCTTCGGCTCTGTCAACAAAGCTTGACCTTCACACAAAAACCACGAATTTTCTCGTGGTTTTTTTTATGGGGATGGTATAATAGAATGGCAAGGGAGCGATGGCCGTGGAATACCTGTTTTCCGAATTTGATTCCTGGAAAAGCGAAAACCAAGCATTTTATGAAGAACTCCAGGAACACGAAGCGGTTCTGTATGACCGATTCTATCCCGTATTTGCCGTTTTGGAACACATCGAATCGCAGGTCCGTGATCATCGGTTGCCGTTTGACGATGATCTCCGGAAAATTTTTGATGTCGGTTTGGCTTTTCTTCACGACCAGTTTGAAAGCTGCAAAATGTATCTGGAAACCAATTTTCACAACGATCTCCACGCATTCTTGGAATTCGAGACGGTCGTTCACTACGTTCTTTACGTCGAAGACCTCCGGTATGAATTGAAAGAAAAAAACATCGAGTATGACGAACGAATCATCGACGAATTACTGGATCGACTCGAGAACATTCTTCTCACCCGGAAAATGCCCGCAGAAGATTTGGGCTTGTACGTCGATGATCGCCTCAAAGCGTTGGTCGGCGATCACAATCGCGAAATCTACGGGATCATCGACATCTTCAACGATGTCGCTGAAACTCTGGGACTGTTTCTGTACGAAGATAATGACATCATCATCGGAAAAGATCTATAAAGGAGACCCACTATGAACCGCAAACAGTATCTGATCTCCGTCATCGCCCTTGGCGTCGGCGGCATCGCTCTCATCGTCACCAACTATATTTGGCAATACATGAATCAAATTTACCCGGTAGTCATCGTTCTCGTCGCTTATCTCTTCCTCAAGTACAAACTGACCTCCCCCATGCAACTGTTCACCACGAAGTTTTCGATGCTGGTCGATTATGACCTGGACGTCGAAGGCGCCGTAGCTTTGGCGGAAAAAGCCTACGTGGACGCCCCGACCAACGCCATGAAGGCCATTTACCAAACTTACTACGGCATGGGTCTTTATTATGCCGGACGTTACCAAGAGGCCATCAAGATCCTGCAGATGATCGATCTGAAGAAATTGAACGTCGTTTATCATGGACTGATTTGGGCTTTTGTTTGCTACGCCGCCTATGAGAGCGAAGACATGGAAACCTTCGACATGACCTTGGATCGGATCAAGAACGTCCACCATCAGATTCCCGCTCGGTACCAAGGATTCATCGGTGGATACATCGAGATCCTCGAGGCCATCAAAAACATCGACGTTTCGTTGGACCATTACAAAGAAACGATCGAGAAACATTTTTCCCGTGAAGACGGCTACATCTCCACCAAATTGATTTATAACTACCGAATGGGAGTTTATTATCAAAAACTGGGAGAAGAACTCGAAGCCGACCAATGCTTCGCTTTCGTCATCGCCAACGGCAAGAATCACCATACCGCTCTGCGCGCCAAAACGATGTTCAAAGGCCTCGTGAATCCCGAAGACTTCATTTATGTCCCCGCCGCACCCGAGACCGCCGTCGTCGACTCTCAAACTCCGGACGCCGTTACTCCCGAGTTGTCGGACGCCCCTTCCGAACCAGAACCCAAAGAAGAAAAAGAGAAAAACGAATAAAAAAAAAACCGCTTGAGCGGTTTAAATGCGAAAGGCAGGAAAAATCCTGCCTTTCTTTAATTATTAGCGATTTCTCGGTTTCATGTGTGGAAACAACAATACGTCGCGGATCGACGGGCTGTTCGTCAGTAGCATCACCAATCGGTCGATGCCGATGCCGATGCCGCCGGTGGGAGGCATCCCGTATTCCAAGGATTCCACGAAATCGTTGTCCATCTCGTTGGCCTCGTCGTTGCCCAAGGCCTTTTCCTTCAATTGGTTTTCAAAACGTTCGCGTTGATCGATCGGGTCGTTCAACTCGGTGTAGGCGTTGGCATATTCCCTGCCGTCGATGAACAATTCGAAACGTTGCGTGAAACGGGAGTCCTTCGGATCTTTTTTGGTCAATGGCGAAATCTCGATCGGATGTCCGTAGACAAAAGTCGGCTGAATGATCTTTTCTTCGCAATAGGCTTCGAAGAACAGGTTGACGATGTGACCGATGCCGAAATGCTGAGGCTCCACCCGCAGATGATGTTCTAAAGCCAATTGCTTGGCGGCTTCGTAATCGTGGATTTGGAAGAAATCGATTCCGGTTTGTTCCCGGATCAAGTCGACCATATGGGCCCGACGCCAGCCTTTGGCGAGGGAAATCGCCTTTTCCCCGTATTGGAGTTGCGTGGTTTTCAAAGTTTCTTCGGCGATGGAAACGATCAGATCTTCGCAAAGATCCATCATTCCTTCCAAGTCGCTATAGGCTAAATACAACTCGATGGTCGTGAATTCCGGATTGTGTTTGACGTCCATGCCCTCGTTGCGGAAAAGTCTTCCGATTTCGTACACGCAGTCCAAACCGCCGACGATCAGACGCTTGAGATAGAGTTCCGGAGCGATTCGCAGGTAGAACGGCATATCTAGGGCGTTGTGATGAGTGATGAACGGACGGGCGTTGGCTCCGCCCAGAATCGGGTGGAGGATCGGGGTTTCAACTTCCAGATAACCTTTGCCGTTGAGGTAATTGCGCATGGATGCGATGATTTTGGACCGGAGAATCAAGGTTTTCTTGGAATCTTCGTTCATGATCAGGTCGACATAGCGGCGACGGTAGCGTTCCTCCACGTCGGTCAGACCGTGGAATTTTTCCGGAAGCGGACGCAAAGCTTTGACCAAGTGGATATACTTGGTCACGCGGATCGACAATTCCCCGGAATGGGTGATCATCGGGGTTCCTTCGACGCCGACGATGTCGCCCAGGTCGCCCTTGTCAAACAAAGAGTAGGCTTCCTCGCCGATGTTGTCGAATTTGACGTAAATCTGGATTTGTCCGAATTGATCTTGGATGTGGGCGAATCCGGCTTTTCCTTTGGACCGTTTCGTCATGATCCTGCCGGCAACGCGGACGAGGGGCAGCGAGGGCGCGGATTCCAAATCGGCGGGAGTCAGCGAACCGAATTCCCGTTTGAATGTTTCCGTGTTGTGAGTCCGGTCAAAGCGCTGACCATAAGGGTCGATGCCTTTTTGCGAGAGTTCCGCAGCCTTGTCGCGGCGGATGATTTCTTGTTCTGTCCATTTGTTTTCCATAAATGGGGCTCCTATTCCGTATATCCGGTGGCGGTACGTAAAACTTGCAGGTTTTCTAGCATCACCGTGTAGTAATCGCGAACATTGCCTTCTCCGTCCACGCGGTCGGACATGGCAAAAGAGTGCATGATGTTAAATTCGAGTTTCAGCGGATCCCACTCGGGAGAGGTTTGGGACAAAGCATCAAAAACGGCGTTGGAAAGCGGCGAACTGGCATTTTTCTCGTAAATGATGTAGCGAATTTCGTGTTCGAGAGCTTGTTGGACCGCCAGTTCTTTCTGTTGGGTGGTGAATTGGTCCGCTTCTTCGTGATACCCCGGGGAGACCGGATAATTCTTCAAACCGTAATCATGTTCCAAGTATCCGTATAGGTTGGTCGACGTCATGACGGCATGGGCGTCGACCCGGTCGAGAACGAGATCGTATTGAGTGTTCAATTCATTGAGTTTGGCAAGGAGGGTGATTTTATTGGCGGAGATTTCATCGGCCAAATCGGGATATCCGTTGGCGGAATCAGACAATTTGGCTTCCAAGAGATCAACAAGTTGAATCATCCGCAGAGGACTGATCCAAAAATGCGGATCCCAACCCAATAAATGATTTTCTTCTTCCTCTGCCAAAGGTTCTGTTGGTTCTTCGTGGTCATGGTCGACCGTTCCCGGAATCAGCAAGTCGGGCAACGCGGTTTCCAATTTTACCAAGGTGACCGGTTTTCCGGAGAAAACCCCGTTTACTTGGTTGTCGATGTAGATGTCCAGATTGGCCCCGACAAAGAAGAGATATTTGGCATTGGTCATCGCAATGATCTGTTTGGGAGACCAATCGATGGATTCTTGATGGGAACTTACTCCGGGGACGACTCCACAGGTGATTTCGGTGCCTTGGAGCAACGAATCCACAAGATATTCGATGGGGTACACCGTGACATAGATATCGAATCCTTCGGGATCGGTGCCGTTACAACCGACCGAGAGGCCTGCGGTCAACACCAACAGTAACAGAGCCAACCATCTTTTCATGACACATCACCGCTTCCGCAAGTCTTAATCTTTCTCTCCTATTATAGCGTAGGTGCGAAGGAATCGCAAATAAAACCAGCCTAAGACTCGGTCCTGGTTTCTTCGAGGATCTCGTACATTTTGCTAGCATCGTCCTTTTTGGCCTGATCGGCGACGATCAGGACGCGGAACCGCAGAATCTTCATCCCGTAAACGATTTTGATTTCGTCTCCCGGTTGGACTTCCGACGACGGTTTGGCATGCCGGCCGTTGATGAAGACGCGGTCGTCTTCGGCGATATCCTTGGCGACCGACCGCCGCTTGAAAAGGCGTGAGACTTTGAGATATTTGTCCAAACGCATAAAAACACCTCGTTTCTATGGAAGAACAAGGGATACGGCGAGTATCCCTTGTTCGTTTAACTTCATCCGTTTTTATCAGAATCGGGAACAGAAGAAACGGTTTCGACCTGCGCAGGAGTGGCCGGGGCATCCGGGGCGGGTTCTTTGTCTACACGCGGATCCGTCGCCAAAATGTTGTCCCAACGGGCCAGTTTTCCGGTTTGGACGATTTCTTGGATGTCTTCCTTGGTAAGGGTTTCGACTTCCAACAGGTAATGGGCGATCTTGCGGAGCAATTCTTCGTTTTCCTGCAGGAGGGTTTTCGCCCGGCTGTAGCATTCGTGAATGATCCGCCGCACTTCTTTGTCGATCTCGGTGGCGATGTTCTCGGAGAAATTCTTGTCGCGGGTATAGTCACGTCCCAAGAACACGGGACCGGAGTTTTGTTCGTAAGTGACCGGGCCAAGGTTTTCCGACATTCCATACTCGGTAATCATCGCTCTGGCAAGCGCGGTCGCGCGCATCAGGTCGTTGTGAGCTCCGGTGGAAATTTCCGAGAAAATGATTTCTTCGGCGACGCGTCCCCCTAGAAGCCCGGTAATGTTTTCCAACAATTCGGCGCGAGTGTGAAGGAATTGGTGTTCCTCTTCGGGAAGCATCAAATTGTATCCGCCGGCTTCTCCCCGGGGGATGATCGTGACTTTTTGAACAACGTTGGCATTTTCGAGTTTGATTCCGACCACGGCGTGTCCCGCTTCGTGGAAGGAAATGAAATTGCGTTCTTTTTTGGAGAACACCCGAGATTTTTTGGCGGGGCCCATCATTACGCGGTCCACGGCTTCGTCAATGTGATATAGTTCGATCTGCCGTTTGTTTTCGCGAGCAGCCAGCAGGGCGGCTTCGTTCATGAGGTTTTCCAGATCGGCACCGGTGAATCCCGGGGTCCGATGGGCGATTTCCTCGAAAGTGATGGCCGGGTTGATTTTTTTCTTGCGAGAGTGGACTTTCAGAATTTCGACGCGCCCCTTGATGTCGGGAACGCCGATGTAAATCTGCCGGTCGAAGCGGCCGGGACGAAGCAGAGCGGGGTCGAGAATATCCACACGGTTGGTCGCCGCCAAAACGATGACGCCGGAGTTATGGCCGAATCCGTCCATTTCGACGAGGAGTTGGTTGAGGGTTTGTTCACGTTCATCGTGTCCGCCGCCCAAGCCGGTGCCTCTTTGGCGTCCGACGGCGTCGATTTCATCGATGAAGAGGATGCAAGGAGCATTTTGCTTGGCAGTCTTGAACATGTCGCGGACGCGACTGGCCCCGACGCCGACGAACATTTCCAGAAAGTCGGAACCGGAAACAAAATAGAAAGGAACACTGGCTTCTCCGGCAACTGCCCGAGCAATCAAGGTTTTCCCGGTTCCGGGAGGCCCGACAAGGATGACGCCTTTGGGAATGCGCGCGCCCAGTTCGATGTATTTTTTCGGATTTTTCAAAAAGTCGATGATTTCCTGAAGTTCTTCCTTTTCTTCATCGGCTCCGGCCACGTCTTCAAAAGTCGTCTTTTGGTTTTTGGACAGTCTGGCACGGCTTTTTCCAAAGTCGAAAGCTTGCTTGTTGGCGCTGTTGGCTCCGCGGTTCATGTAAACGATCAAGCCGATGACGCCCGCGACCAACAAGATCGGAAAGAGAATATCCCACAGATTGTAGGTCGATCCGGGAGTGGATACATAGGTGATATCCGTTGCGGAAGTGGCGTTGTAGTCACTGATGATATCCGAGATCCGTTTCACATCGTTATCATTGGCCAAATAAGCGAAAATGACAAGGGAGTCGCGGTTGTCGGCGGTCACGGAGACCGTGTTTCCGTCCAAACCGGTCACTACGGTTCCCGCTTTGAACTTGATGAGCGCTTTATAGAACGAATCGTTGATTTCTCCGGAAACGGGAGTGACCTCGACAGAAACGACGTTGCCGTCGCGCAAGGCGGATTCCAACTGGTTGGCGGACAATTCGATCGGGGAATTCAGGTTTCCAAAGCTGACGATGACGGCGATCGCGAGCAAAACCAAAATGGCGATCATCACGAAATGGGATGTTCGGCCGCCGAGGGGTTTCTTCTTCGTTTGTTGGGTGTTGTTTTCGGCCATGGGTAGACCTCCTTGTTGGGATTACTTCTTGTAGACTTCCGCTTTGAGGATGCCTACGTACGGAAGATTGCGATATCGTTCGTCGTAATCCAGGCCGTATCCCACGACGAACGCTTTGGGAATGACGGTTCCGACATATTTCGGAGTGAAGGGCACGATCCGCCCTTCCGGTTTATCCAAGAGCGTGACGACTTCAACGGACGCCGCGCCACGGTGGAGAAGCAGTTTGGTGATGACATCGAGGGTTTTCCCGGTGTCGACGATGTCCTCGGCGATCAACACATGCCGGTGACTGACCGATGCGTCCAAATCCTTTGTGATTTTGACGTCGGAAGAAGAGGAGATGCCTCCGTGGTAGCTGGAAACGCCCATCAATTCGATTTCGCAATATAAATCGATGTTTTTGATCAGTTGAGCCATGAAAGGCATGCAACCTTTGAGGAGGCCGATGATCAACGGATCTTTGCCCTGATAGTCTTCGGTGATCTGTTTTCCCAAGCGGACACAGATTTCCTCGATTTGTTTTTCCGATACAAGGATTTTTTCGATGTCTTTTTCCAACATGGTCATTTTCCCCTTTGGTAATGAATCGTGATTTTTTGTTCTCCCCCGCGGGCAAGGACCCCGACTTTGTATCCGGGAACCCAGATGATTTCATCATTCGCATTGACGAGGACGACCGCCTTGTCCCGCTCTTCGCGGGGCACTTTTAGGTCAATCATCAAATCGGAAATCTTTTTGGTTCCCCCGGGAAGACGAATCCGGTCTCCGGGTTGTCGCGTGCGGACGGTGATCGGGAAGACTAAATCTAGATTATTATACCATAATTCGAGGAAAATACCATCTACAACACACGGATTTTGGCTGATGATAACGGTATCTCCGTTGGGGAGCGGAAAGGTTCCCGGACCCGAGAGGGAAAGGGTAAAAGTGGTGATTCGATGGGGACAAATCTGGAAACGCAGGATATCATAGCGCCGCAGAATCCGGAGGTTCATGCCCAAGGATGTTTGGGCATTCGGTTTATCCGTTTTTGCCAACCGCAAGGCGCTTTCCAATTGCCGATGATTGATTTCCAACCGATTGTCGGATAGACGGTCTGCAATCTTTTTGACGACATCGAATGCCACGATCCGATCAAGGGTACGGAAAACCGCGACCGGAACATCCGCGCTCGTCTCCGAAAACCGGACCGAATCGCGGAGAAAGTCCCCACTCATCCGGTCGATGAGGACATAGGCATCGCGAATATACTCGGACAATTGGCTGATTTTTCGTGCATATTCCGGTTCTTCCTTTGCCAAGGTCGGAAGGATGTGGTGACGGAAGCGGTTGCGGGTATAATGGTCTTCATCGTTGGAGGCGTCTTGACGAAAGGGAAGATTGTTGGTTTGCTGATAGGCCACGATTTCCTTTTTGGTGACTTTTAGCAATGGGCGGATCATCGAAATCCCGTTTTCTTCGGTTTGTTCGGCCATTCCGGCATATCCGATAAACCCCGATCCCCGAACCAATCGCATCAAGACCGTTTCTGCTTGATCATCCGCATGATGCGCCAAGGCGATCTTGTTCGAACCGGTACGTTGCGCGACTTCGCGGAAGAAGGCATATCTTTCGGTTCTGGCATACTGGTGGAAATTCCCGTTTTTGACCGGAGATAGCTCGGTGCCAAAAAAAGGGACCCCATATTCTTGGCAGCGGGTTCGGACAAAATCATATTCTTCTTCGGAGGCGGTCCGCATGCGATGGTTAACGTGGGCCACCGACAATCGAAGATGAAGGCGTTCCCTAAGGGAACACAATTGGTCCAAAAGGACCATGGAGTCGATTCCTCCGCTCACGGCGACGACGATCGCGTCGGAATCTTCCAGTAAATCCAAATTCATCAAAGGCACGGGATCGCCCCCTTCGTCAGATACCATCTATTATACAAAAAAACCTCCGCATTGACAAATGAGGATGATCCCGTTGTCTTGGATATGGCAAATTATATACATGTTTTGTGAGTATTTTATTATGATTTTGAGTTTTTTTGCATCGCTTTCCGATGGAAGAATGCCCGACGTCTTGTTTTCGGGTTTTTGTGATATAATTATTCTCGTTGAAAGGCGGTCGATCTCATGTCACGATTCATCTTGGCAAGCAACTCCCCGCGTCGGCGGCAATTGTTGGAAATGCTCGGTATTGAATATGAAGTCATCACCAGCGGAGTGGAAGAAGTCATCGATCCGGAGTTGTCCGAAGAAGACTTGGTCATGGATCTGGCGTTTCAGAAAGCCGTGGATATCTTCCGGTCTCATAAAGAGGATGTCGTTTTGGGTTTTGATACGATGGTCTACATCGACGGGGAAGCCTTGGGAAAACCCAAGGATCCCGAAGACGCAAAACGGATGCTTCGGCTACTGTCGGGAAAGAAACACACGGTTGTCACCGGGTGCGCCATCTTGACCAAAAAGATCTCCAAATCGTTTTTCGAAGCCTCCGAGGTGACGTTTTTCCCGATGACCGAGACGGAAATCGATGCTTATGTGGCTTCCAAAGAGCCCTTCGACAAGGCGGGGGCATATGCCGTGCAGGGGCTGGGCAGTAAATTCGTCAAAGCCATTCACGGAGACTTCTATACCGTCATGGGACTTCCGGTTTCTCGACTGTATCATGAACTGAAAAACTTGGATTTATTGCACTAATCCGTATTCTTGGCGGCCGTATTTTATATAAAAATTTCATTTTTTCGTCTCCGATCTCGTGATAGAAATCAGAAGAATCGCCGGATGCCCATCCGATTTTGGGCTTATTCAGCGGTTCTTTTCTTTGTTTTTTTCATCTCGTGGAAATTTATATATAAATAACCTCTTTTTATCTATTTAACCCCTCTTTCTTTTTAGCGTTCCTCCGATATATAATAAACTCGGGAGGGATCATCATGAGCGAGCCCAATGCTACGGAACGGATCTTGCGTGCCGACGCCGGACAGGACCTGAACCTGTTCGAATGCGGAAAGGAAAAATGTTGTCCGATCAAGGACATCGTTTCTTTTGCCAAACCGTATCACGTATTGCATTTTGTCCTGAACGGGAAAGGTTTTCTGGAATTGGGACAGGGTCGCTATGAACTGGGAAAAGGGGATTTTTTCTATATTCCGCCCCACCTCGAAGCCCATTATTATCCCGATGCCAAAGAACCCTGGACGTATACGTGGATCGGTTTTTCCGGGGAAACGGGAGAGCGATTCCTCCGCTTATGCGGCATTTCCCCTCAGCATCCCGTTTTCAGCGCCGTCCGCGACAACAGTCTCAACGATTTTTTCAACGAATTGGTCTATCATTACAATCATGTCGGATATTTGGATATCGAATGTCTTGGATATGCATACATCCTTTTTTCTCGAATAGCCGAACACCGCCTCGCCACCTCCCTTCGTGCTCTCACCCCCAAAGAAAGCCACGTAAAAGAAGCCAAGGAGTTCATTGCCTACAATTTCCAATTTCCGATCACGGTCCAAAACATCGCGGATTCGGTCAATCTATCCACCAATTACTTGTCCAACATCTTTCAAGAAACGCTGGGGATTTCCCCCAAACAATACTTAACCAAATATCGCATGGACCGCGCCTGCGTTCTGTTGTCCGACGGGCAGATGAAAATCAAAGACATCGCACCCCGCGTTGGGTACAAAAATCAACTTCATTTTTCCGGAGAATTCAAAAAGATCAAAGGGTTAAGCCCCAAATTTTTCCAAGAAAAAATGACGAAAAGAAACGAGAGGAGACACGAATGAAGAAAAAAGCCATCGCCATCCTTATGGCCGTCTTATTGTCAATCGCGCTGACGGCTTGCAAGGGGGAAACGAC
>ERZ795054.2149-NODE-2149-length-17049-cov-5.213781_pt1 | contig 17049 bp, 11 predicted proteins | sample MGYA00375138_ERZ795054 | MGnify/ENA primary metagenome ERZ795054 (study PRJEB30183, sample SAMN05720215) | anaerobic digester metagenome | isolation source: active sludge of municipal wastewater-treating anaerobic digesters | place: USA | collected 2014-12-23 ... | reverse complement strand
AGGCGGTGGACGACAACGGCAACCGCCGGACGGTCGGCCCCTTCCCCGTCGTCGTCGACAACACCGCGCCCGCCGCGACCCTCGCCGCCTCCGAGTCCATCTTCAGCCCCGACGGCGACGGCAACAAGGACAGCCTCCTCCTCAAGGTCTCCGGCAGCCCCGAGGACCTGTGGAAGCTCAGGATCCTGGACGCGGCCGGCAAGGCTGTGCGGAGCGCCGACTACTCGGCCGGCGCCCCCTCCGACTTCGCCTGGGACGGCAAGGCCGACTCCGGCGAGGTCCTCCCCGACGGCGTCTATTCCATGGTCCTCTCCTCGACCGACAGGGCGGGCAACGCCTTCTCGCGGCGGGTGGACAACGTCGTCGTCAACACCCAGCAGCCCCCCGTCAACGTCGCCATCGACCTCTCCGCCTTCAGTCCCAACGGAGACGGCCAGAAGGACAGGGTCAACCTGGCCCCGAGCGTGCCCGTCCGGACGGGCCTCGCGACCTGGAAGCTCGCCGTCCTCGACAAGGACAAGAAGGAGCGCTGGTCCAGGGCCGGCTCCGACTCCGCCTCCCTCCCCGAGCGCCTGGCCTTCGAAGGCGCCGACCTGGAGGGCAAGCCCCTCCCCGAGGGCCAGTACCAGGCCGAGCTCTCCGTCACCTACGTGAACGGCCACAGCCCCAAGTCCTACTCGCCCTTCTTCACCCTGGACCTCACGCCGCCCTCCGCGACCGTGAAGGCCGACAGGGCCGCCTTCAACCCGGCGGGCCGAGAGGGCCTGAACCTGGTCCGCTTCGCCCAGTCCGGCTCCCAGGAGGAGCGCTGGACCGGCGAGATCCTGGGCCCGGGCGGCGCGGTCGCGCGGACCTACTCCTTCGGCTCCGAGCCCGACGCGAGCGTCGAGTGGGACGGAGCCGACGACGCCGGCAAGCCCGTGCCCGACGGCGTTTACAGCTACCGGCTCAAGGCCGTGGACCGGGCGGGCAACGCCTTCTCCTCCGCCCCGGCCTCCGTCGCCCTCGACACCGAGGAGAAGGCGGCCCGGCTCTCGGCCGACCAGCGCGCCTTCAGCCCCAACGGCGACGGCCAGAAGGACGTCATCCGCTTCCTCCCCCAGGTCCAGGCGGCCGACCGCCTCAGGTCCTACGAGCTCGTGGTGGAGGCCGTGGAGGCCGCCGGCCTAGCCGCGGGCTCCGCGGTCAGGACCTGGAAGGGCGAGAAGGCCCTTCCCGAGGCCCTGGCCTGGGACGGCAAGGGCGACGCGAAGGCCCAGGCCGCGGACGGGCGCTACCTGGCCCGCCTCAAGGCGACCTACGTCACCGGCGAGGCGGTGGAGGCCTCCACCCAGGCCTTCGTCCTCGACACCAAGGCCCCCTCCCTCGAGGTCAAGGCCGAGAGCCTCCTCTTCTCCCCCAACGGCGACGGCCGCAAGGACTCGCTCGGCTTCAGCCAGAAGTCGCTTCCCGGCGACGACTGGGAGGGACGGATCCTCGCCGAGGGCGGCGCCGCGGGCGCGCAGCCCGTCCGGAGCTTCGCCTGGAAGGGCCAGGCCAAGGACTTCTCCTGGGACGGCGCCGACGAGGCGGGCAACCGCGTCAAGGACGGCCTCTACCGCTACGAAGTCTCCTCCGTCGACCAGGCGGGCAACTCCTTCAAGGCCCAGGTCGCGGGCATCCGCGTCGACGCCCGCGCGGTCCAGGTCTTCCTCACCGCCTCCGACACGGGCATCTCCCCGAACGGCGACGGCTTCCGCGACTCCCTCTCCTTCGCTCCCATCGTGAACCTGCGCGACGGCGTCGAGGGCTGGAGGCTCTCCGTCGTCGACAAGGCGGGCAAGGAGCTCAAGTCCTTCTCCGGGAAGGGCGGGGACATCCCGGCCAGGATCGACTGGGACGGCAAGGACGCCTCCGGCGCCGTCGTCCAGGGAGAGGCGGCGGGCCTCCTCGCGGTCGACTACGCGAAGGGCGACAGGGCCGAGGCGAAGACCGCCTCCATCCTCGTCGACGTCGACGGGCCGAAGGTCGACGTGCGCCTCACGCCCGAGTTCTTCAGCCCGGACAACGACGGCGTCGACGACGAGCTCTCCATCGCCATCTCCGTCTCCGACGCGGGCGAGACGGCCGAGTGGCGCCTCGAGATCGTCGAGGCGGCGGTCGTGGAGGGCGCGGCGCCCGGCGCCAAGCCCAGGGAGCGGCTCTTCATCGCCTGGGGCGGCAAGGGCCAGCCCGCCGCCTCCATCGACTGGGACGGCCGCTCCGCGAAGGGCGAGCTCGTCGAGGCCGCGACCGACTATCCCTACTACTTCACGATCAAGGACGAGCTCGGCAACGTGTCCAGGAAGACGGGCATGATCTCCGTCGACGTCCTCGTGATCCGCGAGGGCGACCGCCTCAAGATCAAGGTGCCCTCCATCGTGTTCCGCTCCGGCGCCGCCGACTTCAAGGGGCTTGAGGACGAGAAGCTCGCGAACAACGACAAGGTGGTGAAGCGCATCGCGCAGATCCTGAACCGCTTCAGGGACTACCGGATCGGCATCGAGGGCCACGCGAACAGCGAGGGCAAGATCACGGGCGCCTCCCAGGCGCGGATCGCCGAGGAGGAGACGAAGGAGCTGATCCCCCTCTCCACCGGTCGCGCCGAGCTCGTCCGCGACCTCCTCGTGAAGTACGGCGTGGACGCTAAGCGCCTCTCGGTGCGGGGCCTCGGCTCCAGCGCCCCCGTCGTCGACTTCAAGGACGCGGAGAACCGCTGGAAGAACCGCCGCGTGGAGTTCATCCTCATCAAGAACTAGCCCGCCTTCGCGCGAGTCCAGGGCCGCCGCGGCGACGCGGCGGCCCTTTTTTCGCCGCGAGGCCATGGTCCCGCCTCGCGCGGCCCCGCCCCGGCGGCGGAACCTCCCTTGCTTTTTCGTACGGCGAGAGTATTTTACTCTATGCCGGGCCAGCGGCCGGCGGGGGAGCAGCATTGAAGGAACTCACCGGTCGCCACCTCTACCACGCCTTCAGCGCCGGCGCGCGCCGGGTGCGCGCCAGCCAGGACGAGCTCAACCGCATCAACGTCTTCCCCGTGCCCGACGGCGACACGGGCACGAACATGGCCGTGACCATCACGAGGGCCGTCGAGGGCGCGACGGTCTCCGACTCGGCCTCCGTGACGATGGGCTCCATGGCCGACGCCGCGCTGGAGGGCGGCCGCGGGAACTCGGGCGTCATCCTGGCGCAGTTCCTCGCGGGCTTCCGCGAGGCCATCTCCGACTCGGCCTCGGTGAGCCTGGAGCGCTTCGTCCGGGCCATCGAGCAGGCCTACCAGAGCTCCTACCGGGCCATCACCCTGCCCCGGGAGGGCACCATCCTCTCCGTGATCAGGGACTGGGCCGCGGCGCTCAGGCGGGAGCACGAGAGGTCGGAGTCCTTCAAGGAGCTCTTCAGCGCGGCCTCGCCGGCCCTCCGCGAGTCCCTGGCCGCGACGACGGGCCAGCTCGACGTCCTCAAGGCGGCGGGCGTCGTGGACGCGGGGGCCTCGGGCTTCGTCGCCTTCATCGACGGCATCCACGACTACCTGGAGGCCGGCGCCCCCTTGGAGGGGCTGGCGGCGGACAGCCAGGGCCGCCTGGAGATCGCCGAGACCGAGGCCGAGCTGCCCGCGGGCGAAGGCCGTCCCGAGCGCCGCTACTGCGCGGAATTCCTCCTCGCCGCCGCGGAAGGGCGCCCCCTCGACCTCGACGGGCTCCGAAGCCTCCTCTCCGCCCTGGGGGACTCCGTCGTCGTCGCGGGCGGCCCCGGGAAGGCCCGCGCCCACGTCCACACGGACGATCCGGCGCAGGCGATGGAGGAGCTCTCCCTGCGGGGCTGGGTCCTGGAGCAGAAGGCGGACGACATGCGGCGCCAGTACGAGGACGCGCACGACCGAGCCGCCAGGACGGCCATCGTCACGGACTCGGCCTGCGACCTGCCGCCCGGGCTCCTGGACGCGCACCGCGTCCACGTCGCGCCGCTCTACCTCCGCTTCGGCGAGCGGGAGTACCTGGACCGCCTGACCCTCGATCCCGGGCGCTTCTACGACCTCGCGGACGCGGCTCCCGTCTTCCCCTCCTCCTCCCAGCCCTCGGAGGCCCAGCTCGCGCGGCTCTACCGGACACTCCTCTCCCACTACGACTCCGTCGTCGCGATCCACGTCTCGGGAAAGCTCTCGGGCACCCTGGAGGCCTCGAGGCGCGCGGCCCGGGCCGTCGATCCCGCGCGGATCCACGTCGCCGACTCGCGGCACGTCTCCGGCTCCCTCGGCCTGGTCGTCCTCCGCGCGGCGGAGCACCTGGAGGCCGGCGGCGACGCCGCGAGCCTCCTCGCGCTGCTCCCCGAGTGGTCGCGCAAGGCCCGGAACCTCGTGAGCGTTAGGAGCCTCAGGTACATGGTCAGGGGCGGCAGGGTGAGCCCCCTGGGCGGCGCCCTCGCGAAGCTCCTCAACCTGAAGCCCATCGTCTCCACCGACGAGAGCGGGGCCTCGAAGCTCTACGGGGCGGCCTTCAGCGTCCGCGCCAACCTGGGGAGGATAGTCCGCATGACGCTCGAGCGCCACGCGAGCGAGCCCTTGAGGCAGTACGCCGTCGTCCACGCCCACGCCGAGGCCGAGGCCAAAGCCCTCGCGGCCCGCCTGGAGCGGGAGCTCGGCTTCCCGCCCCTCCACGTGAGCGAGATCTCCGCAGTGGTCGGGATGAACGCGGGCCGAGGGGCCCTGTCCGTGGTCTCGATGGCCGAGTAGCTCAGGGCTCCTGGCGCACGCGCTCCAGGCGGCCTACGTCGAAGCCGAGCCCGCGCGCCGCCTCGACGAGGCTCTCGTAGCCTCCCGCCGCCGGGACCTGGTCGCGCGACATGAGCCAGAGGTAGCGCCTCGAGGAGCTCGTCACGAGCATGAGGCGGCCGCCGGGGTCCAAATGGACGAGGCGGTACTTCATCCAGACGAAGGGGATGAAGCTCACCTCCATCTCTCCCGGGCGGGAGGGGTCGGGGATCCTGAGCTTCTGCCTGAGGACCTTGCGCGGGCCCTCGGGCGAACCCTTGTTCCCCTCGTAGCGCACCGACCAGGAGCCGTCGGCGTTCCGTATATAGATGTCGGCGGTGTTGACCCAGTCGCGGGCCACGGGGATGGGGATGCGCGCGAGCTCGAACCAGGTTCCCTCGAAGCGGGAGAGGTCGAGGGAGGCCACGGTCGGGATGTCGGCCGTGGAGCCGGCCTTGGGCTCGGCGGAGGAGCAGGCGGCCGCCAGGGCGGCGAGGCCCAGGGCCAGGGCGGCCCTTCCGCCCCTCGAGCCTGCGGCGCGGGGGTCGGCTTTCCTCATGCCCGCCCCCCTTCCGCCTTCCTTCCTGCCCGGCGCGGCGGGAGGGGGAAGAGGACGCTCGTCCGGCGCTTGTACTCGAGGTAGCGGGGGTCGGCGCCGTAGCGCTCGTCCTGGCTCTTCTCCAGGGGCGGGATGCCCGTCACGAAGACGAGCAGCAGGGTGATGTAGGCGGGCCCCAGGACGGCCAGGCGCCACCAGCCCGCGATCGAGGGCAGGGCGTAGAGCCAGAGTCCCCACCAGACCAGGATCTCGCCGAAGTAGTTCGGGTGGCGGGACCAGGCCCAGAGGCCGCTGTCGACGGGGCCCTTCTCCCCGCGCCGCTTCCAGGCGGATTTCTGCGCGTCTGCGGCCGCCTCGATCGCGAGGCCCGCGAGCCAGACCAGGCCCCCCGCGAGGTGGAGGGGCGAGAAGGCGGGCGGCCCGCCGGAGAGGACGGCGATGGCCGGCAGCATGATGACCGCGACGGAGAGGGCCTGGAGGATCCAGAACTTCGCGAACTCGAGGGGCTTCTCCCGCCTCCCGTCGAAGCGGTGGTCCACCTTGAGCTTGAGGATGCGCGCGAAGAGGTAGGCCGCGAGCCTCAGGGCCCAGGCGGCGACCATGAGGGCGGCGCCCAGGCGCAGGGGGTCGGAGGCCCGCCTCAGGACCGCGAGGAGGAGGGCCGTGAGGGCGAAGGAGAGGCCGTAGGAGAGGTCGGTGACGACGTCGCTCTTCCTGGCCGCGGCCACCGCGAAGAAGAGGGCGTTGACCAGGACGGAGACCAGGAGGGCAAGGAGAAAATCGCTCATCGCGGCTGTCCTTTCTCGGCGTTTTCCAGGTCTGCGGGCCGCTTGGCCTCGAGGAGGCGACGGGCGAGGCTCCGCTCCTTGAAGAGGCGGGCGATCTCCCCCAGGACGGCTAGGTGGGCCTCGGGGAGCTGGCCCTCCGGGGCGCAGAGGACGACGAGGACGCGGGCGGGCTCCTCCAGGGCCAGGATGCGGAAGCCCTGCGGCCTCGCCCCGAAGAAGAGGAGGGGCTCCTCGACCTCGGGGACGTGGGCGTGGAGGAGGACGACGCCGGGCTCGAGCTCGATGGGAGCCTTCTGCGCCATCTCCGTGAAGAGGGCGGAGAGGCGCCCGAGGAGCCTCCGGTCGCCCTCGAAGGACCGCCTGAGGAGCTCGCGGACCCCGTCGGCCACGGCGGTTTCGGGCATCGCGACCAGGACGCGGCCGCCCTTGAGGGCGTCCTCGAAGAGGTCGCGGGGCGCCGCGGCCTCCTCCTCGGCGGCGGGCAGGGGGCCGCCCCCGGCGGCCTCGTCGGGGAGGTAGAAGAGGAGGAGGGGGGCGTCGGGGAACTCCTCGGCGAGCATGTGCGGGAGCTTCTCCACGGCCGGATGCCAGGCGGGGCCGCCGGGCCTGGAGCAGAAGATGGCGAAGGCCGTCTGGCCGGAGGCGGCGGCCCTGAGCTTGGCCGGGGCGGACTTCCAGGACTCGATCTCCACGACCTGGGTCTGTCCCCGGGCCTTGAGCCTCGCGGCCACGGACTTGGCCGCCGCGCCGTGCGGGGACTGGGCGTAGACCGCGAGGTGGGCGCCGCTCCGCGAGAGGAGGGAGCCAAGGGCGGCGACGCCCCGCCCGAAGCCGGGATGCCGCTCGGCCAGCGGCGGGAGGAGGAGGACGACCTTCGCGATGCCCTTGAGCGGCCGCTCCGCGCGGGCGACCACGACGAGCTCGCGGCCTCCCTGGACGACGCGGTCGATGACGCTGCCGAAGAAGGCGCTGGAGAGCCTGGGGGCGCGGTTCCAGCCCACGACGAGGATCCGCGCGCGGATCTCGTCCGCGGCCTGGAGGATGCCCTCGGGCACGTTGACGCAGAGCCGGGTCGCGGGCTTCACGGGCACGCCCGCGCGCGTGGCCAGGACCATCGCCTTGGCCAGGAGGTTCTCCGCCTTCACGAGCTCCGCCTCGGCGTCGCCCGAGTCGGCCGCGACGGCGAGGGGATGGACGGCCTCCTCCTCGTCGGGGCCGCGGAGGAGGAAGGCCAGGTCGACGAGGGGCTGGAGGGTCGCGGGGTTGGAGAGGGCGACCATCACGCGCTCGGGCTCCTGCCCCGAGCCCGCGGGGATGGAGCCCGAGCGCAGGGCGAGCCTGGCGCCCGCGGCCTTGGCCGCGACGGGCCCCACGACGCCGGCCGCGACCACGACGAGGAGGGCTCCGCCGAAGAGCTGCCCGTCCACGAGGCCGAGGCGGAGACCGGCGAGGAGGATGCCGAGGGCGGCCGCGCCCTGGTTGAGGGAGAGGCCGAAGCCGAAGGCGGCCTCCTCGCCGGTGAAGCGGAGGATGGGCAGCTCGAGGAGGGAGGAGAGGGCCCTGGCCGCGAGGAGGAGGCCGAAGGCGGCCAGGGCCGCGAGGAGGGCGCCGGGAGCGGCGGCCAGGCCGGGGAGGTCGGCGTTCATGCCCGCGTAGACGAGGAAGAAAGGCAGGAAGAAGGCGCCGCCCGCGAAGCCGAGCTTGGCCGAGAGGTCCGAGGACTCGGGGACGAAGCGGCGGAGGAGGAGGCCGGCGAAGAAGGCGCCGACCGCGGAGGGCAGACCCGAGCGCTCGGCCGCGAAGGCGCAGAGGAAGGCGGTCGCGAGGACGAACACGAACTCGACGCTTCCGTCGACCCTGACGCGCTTGAAGAAGGCGGAGGCGAGGAGGGGCAGGAGGAGCCAGAGGAGGGCGGCGGCGCCGAGGCCCAGGCCGAGGCGGAGGGGCCAGTCGGCGCCGAAGGGCGAGCCGGCGTGGGCCGCGCCCGCGGCGGCCAGGGCGGCGACGGCGAGGGTCTCGGAGAGGCTCGCGCCTCCGGCCGCGGCCAGGGCCGAGCGGGAGCGGGCCAGGCCGAGCTTGGCGGCGGCGGGGTAGGGCTTCGCGGACCTGGCCGCGAAGGCCGCCCCCACGAGGACGGAGGAGAGGAGGCTCTGGCCGAAGAGGAGGCTCGCGGCGGCGGCGCCCGAGCCGAAGGGGATGGCGAAGGAGAGGACGGCCGCGAGCGCCGAGGGCGCCCGGCCCTTCCTGAGCGGGACGAAGTCGAGGCCCGCGCCAGCGAGGAGGAAGGCGTACAGGAGCCCTATCTCCCCGAGGAGCCCGACGGCCCTGCCCTCGCCCGGGAGGCCGAGGCCGAAGGGGCCGATGAGGGCCCCCGCGAGGGCCAGGGCGGCGAGGCTGGGGACGCGGAGCTTCTCCGCGGCGATGGGGACGAGGAGGGTGGCGAGGAGGACGAGGGCGACGGTCCCCACGGTGTCGGCGAAGGGCATAGTCAGCTAAATGTAAGGCCTTCAGGCCGCGGCCGCAAGCCGAAAGCCCGCGATTCCCCTAGAAGTCGCCCACGAAGACCACCTCGGGCTCGATCTCGAGGCCGAGGCGGGCGCGGACCTCGCGTTGGGCGCTCTCGATGAGGGCCCGCATGTCCGCGGCCGTGGCCCCGCCCGAGTTGACGAAGATGTTGGCGTGCCACTCCGACACGAGGGCCCCGCCCACCCTGCGTCCCCGGAAGCCGAGCTCGTCCAGGAGCTTGCCCGTGGGCCTGCCGATGGCCCGGTCGTTCTTGAAGACCGAGCCCGCGGAGGGGAGGCGGTAGTGCCCCTTCGCCTCGCGGTCCGCGCGGCGGGCGAGCATCGCGGCCTCGATCGCGGCCGGATCGCCTGGTAGGAGGCGGAAGGCCGCCCGGAGGACGAGGGCTCCCGCGGCCGGCCCGCCGGCCTGGTAGGGCGAGCGCTTGTAGGCCCACTCCGCGGGGGCGAGGGCGCGCCGCTCGACGGCTGTCCCCGCGACGCCCGCTCCCGCGCCTCCGCCCGAGCCCGCGCCAAGATCCGCGCCTTGGTCCGCGCCCGCGCCAGCCTTCGCGGCCTCGACCCAGGCCAGGCGGTCGGCCATCTCCACCTCGTAGCAGCGCGCGTTCATGTAGACGGCGCCGCCCACGCTGCCCGGCAGTCCGTAGAAGTCCTCGAGCCCCGCGAGGCCGCGCCTTTGGGCCTCCTCGCAGAGGCGGTCGACGCTGAGGCCGGCCTCGGCCGCGAGGAGGACTCCCCGCGGGGAGCCGCCCCCTTCGCCCGCGGCCGCCGCCCGCCCGCCCGCCGCGCCAGCGCCGGCCTCGCCCGCGCCCGCCGGCGCGCCAGCGTCCCCCGAGCCCTCCTCCTCCACGATCCCCACCGCGGCGAGGAGGCCCGTGTCGAGGACGAGGCCGCGGATGCCCCTGTCGCCGACCAGGATGTTCGCGCCGCCGCCCAGGACGAAGACCGGGATGCCCTCGGCCCGCGCGGCCCCGAGGAGCTTGAGGAGGGATTCCCTGTCCCTCGGGGCGACGTAGGCCTCGGCCGGGCCGCCTATCCTGAAGCTCGTGTGCCGCGACATCGGCTCCTCGAAGGCAATCCGCGCGCTTATATTGATTTTTTCGAGGAAGTTCCTTAGTGTTGGCATGAGCCGATCATACCCGGCGGGGCGAAGGGAGCGCAAGCCGCGCGGCCTTCCCCGACCGGGCCATTCCGCCAGGAGGAAGCGATGCCGACGCTCCGCGTGTACAATACCCTGGGGCGCGAGCTCCAGGAGTTCCGCCCCCTCGTCCCCGGCAAGGTCGGCTTCTACGGCTGCGGCCCCACGGTCTACAACTACGCCCACATCGGCAACCTCCGCGCCTACGTCACGCACGACACGGTCTCGAGGACCCTCGAGTACCTGGGCTACGAGGTCAGGCACGTGATGAACATCACGGACGTCGGCCACCTCTCCGACGACGCGGACTCGGGCGAGGACAAGATGGTGAAGAGCGCCCACGAGCGGGGCAAGACGGTCTACGAGATAGCCGACTTCTACACGAAGGCCTTCTTCGAGGACCTGGACCGCATGAACATCGAGCGGCCCACGGTCGTCTGCAAGGCCACGGAGCACATCGCCGAGATGGTCGCCCTCATCCGGCGCATCGAGGAGAAGGGCTTCACCTACTCCGCGGGCGGCAACCTGTACTTCGACGTGACCAGGTTCCCCAAGTACGGGGAGCTCGCCCTCCTCAAGCTCGAGGATCTCAAGGCTGGCGCCCGCATCGAGGTCGATCCGAACAAGCGGAACCCCGCGGACTTCGCCCTCTGGTTCACCAAGTCCAAGTTCGAGGGCCAGGCCATGGTCTGGGACAGCCCCTGGGGCCGCGGCTATCCCGGCTGGCACATCGAGTGCTCCGCGATGAGCATGAAGTACCTCGGGGAGCAGTTCGACATCCACGCGGGCGGCATCGACCACATCCCCATCCACCACACGAACGAGATTGCCCAGTCTGAGGCCGCGACGGGCAAGAAGTGGGTCAACTACTGGATCCACAACGAGTTCCTCGTCCTGGACAAGGGCAAGATGTCCAAGTCGGGCGGCGGCTTCCTCACCCTGCAGACCCTCATCGACAAGGGCTACGAGCCCCTCGACTACCGCTACTTCCTCCTCGGGGCCCACTACCGCTCCCAGCTCCAGTTCTCTTTCGAGGGCCTCGACTCGGCGAAGGCCGCGCGCAAGTCCCTCGCCGACAGGATCCTGGCCCTGAGGGCCAAGGCCGCCTCTCCCGCCCCCCTTTCCGCCCTGGGCGCGAAGGGGAAGTCCTTCCTCGACGCCTTCGGCGAGGCCCTCGCCGACGACTTCGCCACCCCCCGCGCCCTGGCCGCCCTCTGGGGCGCCCTCCGCGACCCCGAGCTCCCGCCCGCGGAGGCCCTCGCCTGCGCCTTCGACATGGACCGCGTCCTCGGCCTCGGGCTCGCCTCGATAGAGAAGGCCGAGGCCGCCGCCGTCGACCCCGACCTCGCGGCCTGGGTGGAAGGCCTCGTCGCCGAGCGCGCCGCGGCCAAGAAGGCCAAGGACTTCGCCCGCGCGGACGCGATCCGCGCCGAGCTCAAGGCCCGCGGCGTCGTCCTCGAGGACGGCCCCGCCGGGACCTCCTGGAAGCTCGCCTAGGGCCTCCGGGCCCGGCGCGTAACCTGGACGGGGATGGGATGTTTTCTAACGACGGCTCTCCCGACGAGCTCGAGCTCCGGCGCCTCTACGACGCCGCGGCTCCCATGCTCGTCAGGGTGGCCTACCGCATCGCGGGCACGGAGGAGGCGGCCGAGGACATCGTCCACGAGGCCTTCATCCGCCTCCTCGAGAAGCGCCTGCCCTTCGCGACCCTGGACGACGCCAAGTTCTGGCTCATCAGGGTCGTGAAGAACGGCGCCCTCAACTACGCGAAGCGCAAGGGCCGCGAGGCGCGCGCCTACGAGCGCTGGTGGCGGGGCGAGCGCGCGGAGAGCGAGGCGGCGGACGCGGACATCCTGCGGGGCGAGTCCGAGGCGGAGGTCAAGCTCCTCCTCGAGCGGCTCCCGGAGAAGCTCAAGTCGGTCCTCGTGCTTAAGGAGTACGGCGGGATGAGTTACAAGGAGATCGGACGGACCCTCGGCATCACCGAGGGCAACGTGAAGGTCCGCGCTTTCCGCGCCCGCGAAGCCCTGCTCGCCATGATCGACGAGGAAGCCAAGCATGTGCCCTGACCGCGGCCTTCTTTCCGCCTACGTCGACGGCGAGGTCCCCTCTCCCTGGAAGGAGAGGCTCGCCGCCCATCTTTCCGAGTGCCCCTCCTGCGCGGCCCAGGCCGCCCGCTTCGGCAAGCTCTCAAGCGACCTGCGCCGGCCCCTGCCCTTCGACGAGGAGGCCGTGGCCGCGAGGGTCGCCGCCCGCGTGGCGGCCAGGCTCGGTCCCAGGCTCGAGTCCGCGCCCGCGACTCGGCCCGCTCGGACGCGGCCCTCGGCCTCCGCCGGCGGCCACGGCCTGTGGAGCCGGCGCGTCGCCCTCCCTCTCCCCCTCGCCGTGGCCGCCGCCCTGGTCCTCGTCTTCACCGCCGGCCTCGCGACGGGCTTCTTCAAGCCCGGCAAGCCCTCCGTGCAGAGCCTCGCCGCCGCCGAGATGGCCCCGAACCGCGCCGAGCCCGCGAGCATGGAGGCCTTGATCCGCTACCTCGAGTCCCAGGACGCGCAGGTGAACCTCACGATCCAGCTGCCCGCGGGCAAGACCTTCGATTCCGGCGGGAAGCCCCTCATCGTGAAGGCCGCGGACTACGTGCCCCTCGCTCCCGCTGTCCCCGCCGAGTCCTCTTCCTCCGCGGCCCCCGCCGGAGCTCCCGCCGCAGTTTCCTCGGAAAGCGGCCCGGCCGAGGGAGGCCCGGCCGCAAGCGGCTCGGCCGGAACCGGCCAAGGCGGCTCGGAGTGAGCCGCGCCCCCGCGACCCGCGCCCCGCGCGGCGCCGCGATCGCCCGCTCCTTCGGGGCCCGCTCCTTCGGCGCTGCCCTGGTCTACGCGGCCGCCTTGAGCCTCGCCGCCCGCCTCGAGGCGCAGGAGCAGCCCCTCCCCGAGCTCTTCAAGGACAAGGCCCTCTCCGTCTCCATCCAGGCGAGCGTGGTCGAGGGGCCGCAGTCGGTCGCCTGGGAGTCGGCGAGCCTCCGCTATACCGTCCCCGGCAACCCCGTCGGCGTGAAGCTCGTGGGCTCCAACGTCGTCATCCTCGTGCAGATAACGCCCTTCGAGGACGGCAAGGGCGGCCTCGTCCTCGTGTCCCAGGGCCAGGTCTGGGTGCGCCGGGGCGAGGGCGACCTCTCCTACCGGACGACCCTGGACTCCGTGTCCGTCCGCTACGGCGAGCCCGTCCACTTTTTCCCCCTGGGCCGCGATCCGGGGGGCAAGGCGCCCATCAGGATAGAGATCTCCGTCGACCGCTACCGCGGCGCCCCCCCCTCAGGCGCCCCGTCCCCGGTCTCGATCCCGGCGCCGCCCGCGGAAAGCGCGAAGCCCAAGAAATGAAGGCAGAGCCCAAGACCCCCAGGCGGAGCCGCAAGGCCCTCCGCCTGGCCCTCCGCCTGTCGCTGGCCACCCTCGGCGCCGCCGCCCTGTCGGCCGGCGGCTGGCTCGCCTACGGCCGCTGGGCCAGCCCGCGCATCGAGCGCCTCTCTCCCGTCGTCGCCGAGCCCGGCGGCCTCATCAGGGTCGAGGGCAGGAACTTCGGCGCCGCCCGGGGCGAGTCGCGGGTGGAGGTGGACGGCGTCGCGCCGACCGCCTCCTCCTACCTCTCCTGGAGCGCCTCGGAGATCTCCCTCCGCCTTCCCGCGACCGCCGACTCCGGCCTCGTCTACGTCGTGACCAGGCGCGGAAGGAGCAACCCGAAGCTCTTCATGAACCGCGCCAGGCTGCCGGTCGCCGCCAGGGGCGAGAGCGCGGGGCGGAGCGGGCCCTTCCTCTCCTCCCTCTCCGCGGAGAAGGGGCCGGTCGGCTCCCTCCTCGTACTCTCGGGCTACAATTTCGGGGCCAACCGCGAGGGCGGCCAGGTCCTCTTCTCCTGGAGCCCCGAGGCCCAGGCCCTCCATTCAGGCGACCGCATCGATCCCACGACGGTCGCGGCCACGGACTCGGACTCGAGCTACGAGCTCTGGTCCGACAAGGAGATACGCGTCCGCGTCCCCGACGGGGCCTCCTCAGGGGCCGTCGTCGTGAGCACGGCCTCCGGCCGCAGCAACGGCCTCTTCTTCGCCCAGGCCGAGGCGCCGGGCACGAAACGCTACCTGGACAGGCGAAGCTACTCCGTCGGCTACTCCGTGAGCGTGAACAAGGTGAAGGCCTCGGGCCCGAGCGAGCTCTATCTCTGGGTCCCGAAGCCCGTCGAGTCCTCCGCCCAGCGCGTCGCGAAGGTGCTGGCCCAGGATCCCGAGCCCCTCGTGCCCGACTACAAGGGCGCCGCCCTCTACCGCTTCAAGGACCTTCAGTCCGGCCAGGAGATCGCAGTCTCCCAGTCCTTCCTCGTCCAGACCTGGGAGGTGGAGACCGTCGTCGAGCCCGACAAGATCCAGAAGCCCGCTTCCCTTCCGCCCCTCTACCAGGCGGCCCTGGCCGCCGACGAGCTCGTCCCGGCCAAGGCCCCCGAGATCCAGGCCCTCGCGAAGCGGATCGTCCAGGGCGAGAGGAATCCCTGGCGGGCCGCCCGCCTCATCCACGAGTACCTTACGCGCAACCTGGCCTGGACCGACTCGAAGACGGCCCTGAAGCCCCTGGAGGCCCTGGCCGCCAAGACGGCCGACTCCTCCTCCTACGCCGTCATCGCGGCGGCCCTCCTCCGGGCGGCGGGCGTGCCCGCCCAGCCCGTGACGGGCTACCTCATCGACCCGAGCCGGCGCGCGGCGCGCCACGCCTGGGTGGAATTCTACATCTACGGCCTAGGCTGGGTGCCTATGGACCCCATCTTGGCCTCGGGCGCGCGGCCGGGCGGCTTCGACGCGGCCTTCACTGACCCGGGCCGGTACTTCGGCGGCATGGACAACCACCGCATCTCCTTCTCCCGGGGCTACGCGGCCCTGGCGCCCATGGCCCCGAGCGGCAGGCGCGCCTCCCCCTCGAGGCCCATGGCCTACCAGAGCTTCTACGAGGAGGCCTCGGGCGCCCTCGAGGCCTACTCCTCCTTCTGGGGCGAGATCGAGGTCACGGGCCTCTACTGACGGCAGGCCGCGCCCCGACGGGCCGGCCGCGCCTCCCGTTCACGCTTCGCGAAAAGCGCTGTATAATCGCTCTCGGCCCCGCCCCCTTTCGGTGCCAGGACAAAGGAGGAACCATGTCCCTGATCGAGAAGCAGGATCCCGAGCTCTGGAAGGCCATGTCGCTGGAGGCCGACCGCCAGCGCGAGAACCTCGAGCTCATCGCGAGCGAGAACTACACCTCGCGCGCCGTCCAGGAGGCCGTCGGCTCGGTCCTCACCAACAAATACGCCGAGGGCTACCCCGGCAAGCGCTACTACGGCGGCTGCGAGTTCGTCGACATCGCCGAGAACCTGGCCCGCGACCGCGCCAAGGAGCTCTTCGGCGCCGACCACGCCAACGTCCAGCCCCACTCGGGCAGCCAGGCCAACATGGGCGTCTATTTCGCCGCGCTCAAGCCCGGCGACACCATCCTGGGCATGGACCTGGCCCACGGCGGCCACCTCACCCACGGCGCCCCCGTCTCCTTCTCCGGCAAGCTCTACAAGGTCGTCCGCTACGGCGTCAACCGCGAGACGGAGAAGATCGACTACGACGAGCTCGCCAAGATCGCCCGCGAGGCCAAGCCGAGGATGATCGTCGCCGGCGCCTCCGCCTACGCCCGCACCCTCGACTTCGAGCGCTTCCGGGCCATCGCCGACGAGGTCGGCGCCTATCTCATGGTCGACATGGCCCACATCGCGGGCCTGGTCGCGACCGGCCTCCACCCGAATCCGGTGAAGCTCGCCGACTTCACGACCACGACGACCCACAAGACCCTCCGCGGCCCCCGCGGCGGCATGATCCTCGTCGGCCGCGACAAGGAGAACGACCAGGGCATCATGAACCCGAAGGGCGACAAGACCAAGCTCTGGTCCGAGATCGTCGACGGGACGATCTTCCCCGGCATCCAGGGCGGCCCCCTCTGCCACGTCGTCGCCGGCAAGGCCGTGGCCTTCAAGGAGGCCCTCGGCCCCGAGTACAAGGCCTACATGAAGCGCGTCGTCGAGAACGCGGCAGCCCTCGCGAGGGACCTCGCAGCCGGCGGCGCCCGCATCGTCTCCGGCGGCACGGACAACCACCTCATGCTCGTCGACCTCTCGCCCCTGGGCATCACGGGCAAGGAGGCCGAGAAGTGGCTGGACGAGGCCCACATCACGGTCAACAAGAACGGCATCCCCTTCGACACGAAGAGCCCCTTCATCACCTCGGGCATCCGCGTGGGCAGCCCCGCGGTGACGACCCGCGGCATGGGCCTTTCCGAGATGGGGGAGATCGCCGGCTACATCATGGAGGTCCTCAAGGCCAAGGGCGACGAGAAGGTCGTCGCGGGCGTCAAGGAGAAGGTCCTCCGGCTCACCAAGCGCTTCCCCCTGCCCTAAAGGGCCCGCGCGGGAGGCCTTGCGGGCCTCCCGCCGCCCCGCTCCGGGCCGGTCCGCGCCGTTTTACCGGGCGAACCGGCCCTACAGGCGGCCCCTTATGGCGCCGATAGACAATGGAGGGGCTCGCGTTGACACCTCGGAGCACCCCCTCTATACTTAAGCGAAGTCGGCCCCTTGAGGTACGGTCAGGAAACAGGATGGAAAGCCCGCTCCAGCTCTCGTTCGTCAACTTCAAGAAGGACTCGTACATCATCGTCGAGGGGAAGCAGAACGCCGACCGCTTCTTCATCATTCGATCGGGAAAGGTGCGCGTCTCGAAGGAAGTCGAGGTCGTCGAGGAGGAGGGCGGCAACGTCCTCGGGCCGGGCGACTTCTTCGGCGTCGTCTCCACGATGTCCAACCACTCCCACATCGAGACCGCCCAGGCGGTCACCGACTGCACCCTCATCTCCGTCCACCGCGACCAGTTCGGCCTCCTCATCGAGAAGAACACCCCCGTCGCGATGAAGATCATCATGGCCTTCTCCAAGCGCATGCGCTACCTCGACGAGGCCCTGACCCGCCTCACCCTCAAGAACTCCGCGGAGGCCGACCCCTCCCACCTCTTCCGCGTCGCGGAGTACTACGCGCGCCTCAGCCTCTACAACCAGGCCTTCTACGCCTACTACCAGTACCTCAAGTTCTGCCCGAACGGCCAGCACGTCGAGATCGCGCGCGAGCGGCTCAACAAGATCAAGCCCTACTCCAAGGCCGTGTACCTGGACGGCTCCACCGAGGAGTTCAACCGCTTCTACCCCAAGGACACGATGATCTTCTCGGAGGGTATGCCC
>ERZ795054.2148-NODE-2148-length-17053-cov-29.940934_pt1 | contig 17053 bp, 12 predicted proteins | sample MGYA00375138_ERZ795054 | MGnify/ENA primary metagenome ERZ795054 (study PRJEB30183, sample SAMN05720215) | anaerobic digester metagenome | isolation source: active sludge of municipal wastewater-treating anaerobic digesters | place: USA | collected 2014-12-23 ... | reverse complement strand
CCCTTCCCGCCATTGCCACGAATGACGATCATCGTGCAAATTCCGCCAAGATGCTAGACTGCTGCGGTCGACATCGAAAATTGGCCAGAAATGCCCCGTCGCCCCGGCACCATATCGCCAGACCGAGCGCAAGCCACTGTTGCAATGGGGTTTGTCAGCGGGATGCTGGCCGGGTTGCAGCGCCGCCATATCGACCCGGCCCCGCTGCTGGCCGCGACCGGCATTGACATTGCAGACACCGCCAGCCGGATTCCGGTCGAGCGCTATGCCGCGCTCTACAACCTGCTGAATCGCGAGTTCGACGACGAAGGATTCGGCCTGTTCGCCCAGCCGATGCGCGTCGGCAGCTTTGAATTCCTGTGTCGCGGTTGCCTGAGCGCGCCGACCCTGGCCGAAGCGCTGACCCGCGCTTCCCGCTTCCTGCATGTCGTGCTGCCCGACCTCGCGGTCAGCGTCCGCCGCTCGCACGGCCATGCCGAACTGGTCATCGCCGAAACCCGCAAGCTGGCTGACGCAATCGACGACCGCGGCCGGGTCTTCGCCTTCGAGTGGCTGCTCCGCCTGCTGCACGGCCTTTCGTGCTGGCTGGCCGGACGTGGAATCGGACTGGACAGCGTGATCTTCCCCTACCGCCGGCCGGAACACTCAGCCGACTACGCGCTGATCTTCACCGAGGATTCCCGTTTCGCCCCGACCGTCCCCGGTGGCGTCGGCACACTGGTCGCCAGCTTCAACGCCAACCTGCTCGACCTGCCCATCCGCCGCGATGAAGCAGCGCTGACCGCCTTTCTCGACGGCGCGCCGGGCAAGATCACCATGCTCTACCGCCGCGACCGCGAAATGGTGATCCGCGTCCGCGACCTGCTACGCGAAGCACTGCCGGATTCGCCCGGCCTTGGCGATGTGTCGGCACGACTGCACTTGTCGCCACGGACGGTCCACCGCCGCCTGGAAGACGAAGGATCAAGTTTTCGCATCATCAAGGAGGCACTGCGCCGTGACATGGCCCTTGCCCGACTCGCCAAGACCAGCGACCCCATCGCGCAGGTCGCAGCCGATCTCGGCTACGCCGACACCTCGGCTTTCTACCGTGCTTTCGTCGCGTGGACGGGCATGGCGCCGGTTCACTATCGCCGGCACTGGACAACAAGACCCGATTCTCCAGCTCGGGAAAACAGGCGCCCGGCTTTCGTTTCCGGCTGAAATGCGCTACGCTCTGCACCTCGGAAACAGGTTCAGATGGAATGCTTCGACTGTCATGAACAAGACGAATAAACGTGGCCCGCACGAGGATCGGCGAATTGAAGACGTCGGCCCGCCGGATGGCTGGCGCGATCGGCGCAGGCACGTCGAGCGGCGGATTCCGACTGCCCAGGAGGTCGAGGTGAGCGCCGAAGACTGGGAAGCGTATTTCGTCAAGCCGGCCGAAAAAACAACGCCTGAAGAGCATGAAGTCGCCGCTGACGTTTTTGAGCGCGTTCGCAAATAGGACAACCAGTTCGCTGCACAGTTTACGACCCTGCATCGGCAGGATGAAAAAAGGCCGGATAACCGGCCTTTTTCTTTTCTCCAGACGCTTATTCGTCGTCTTCGTGCAACTGGAACTTGCTCGCCATTTGTTGCTGCACGTTCGGCGGCACCGCCGCATAGCGCGCGAACTCGATGGTGTAGCTGCCCTGGCCGCCGGTCAGCGACTTCAGGCGTGACTGATAATCGTCGAGTTCGGCCAGCGGCACCTCGCCGCTGATCGCCGCCATGCCGTGGCCGCGCCCATCGGTGCCGGTAATGTGCCCGCGACGACTGGAAAGGTCGCCGGTCAGGTCGCCGATCGCCGCTTCGGGCACGCTGATCTCGATATTGACGATAGGCTCCAGAACGATCGGCCTGGCGTTGCGGATGGCCTCGATCACCGCCTTGCGCCCGGCGGTGACGAAAGCCACTTCCTTGCCATCGACGGCATGGGTCTTGCCGTCGAAAACCGTCACTTTCAGGTCGTCGACCGCGTAACCTGCAACCACGCCGCCTTCCAGTCCTTGGCGAATACCCTTTTCGACGGCTGCCATGAACACGCCGGGAATGACGCCGCCCTTGACCGCATCGACGAACTCGAAACCTTCGCCGCGGCCTTTCGGTTCGATCCGCAGATGCACTTCGCCGAACTGACCGGCGCCGCCGCTCTGCTTCTTGTGGCGATGCATGCCCTCGGCCGAACCGGTGATCGTCTCGCGATAGGGAATGCGCGGCGGCTTGGTATCGACTTCCAGCTTGTATTGGCCAGCCATTTTTTCCAGCTTGGTCTTCAGGTGCATCTCGCCAAGACCGCGGATCACCGTCTCGTTGCTGGTCGGATGACGCTCGACGACGAAGGTCGGATCTTCCATCGCCAGCTTGCCGAGGATGTCGAACAGCCGTTGCTCGTCGCCCTTCTTCTTGGTTTCGACGGCCAGCCCGGCCATCGGTTTCGGGAATTCGAGCGGCACCAGGTGGATGTGGTCCTCGTCGTGCGAATCGTGCAGAACGCAATCGAACTCGATTTCATCGACCTTGGCGACCGCGCCGATGTCGCCCGGCAGCAGTTCGTCGACTTCGATGGTTTCCTTGCCCTGAAGCTGATAGAGGTGGGCGACCTTGAACGGGCGCTTGCCGTCGCCGACAAAGAGTTGCATGTCCCGCTTCATTGTCCCCTGATGCACCCTGAAGATGCCGATCTTGCCCATGTAGGGGTCGGCGATCACCTTGAAGACATGGGCCAGTACATGCTTGCCGGCATCCGGCTCGGCGTGGAAGGCCTCGACCGCACCGCCCGGTTCGCCCTTGTAGAAGGCCGGCGGATTGCCCTCGGCCGGATTCGGCGCCAGCGAGGCGATGACGTGCAGCAACTCCTTGATCCCTGCCCCGGTCCTGGCCGAAACAAAGAGAATGGGAATCAGGTGGCCCTCGCGCAGCGCCTTCTCGAACGGCGCATGCAGGGCGGCCGCGCTGGGGTCGGCGCCATCCTCGAGGTATTGCGCAAGCAGATCCTCGTCTTCTTCGACGATCTGGTCGATGAGCGCCCGATGCGCCGCCGCGACCGACTCGAAATCGGCATCGCCGGCATCGTGCTCGAGCACTTCGACGACGTCCGCCGCACCATGCGCCGGCAAGTCGAGCAGCAGACACTGCTTGCCGAAGCGTTCGCGGATATCGGCGACCAGGCCGGGCAGATCAAGATTGTCGGCATCGATCTTGTTGATGACGATCATGCGGCACAGCTTGCGCTCGGCGGCATGACGCATCATGCGCTCGGTCATCAGCTCGACGCCGGTCTGGGCGTTGACGACCACCAGCGCCGTATCGACGCCGGCCAGCGCAGCGATCGCCTGCCCGGCAAAATCCGGGTAACCCGGCGTATCGACCAGATGGACACGGACCCCTTCGTGGCCAAAATTGGCGACCGCCGAAGTCAGCGAGTGGCCCGCTTCCTTTTCCTGAGCGTCGCTATCGCAGACGGTGCTGCCCTTCTCGACGCTCCCCTTGGCCTGAATCGCTCCGGTCGCGAACAGCAAGGCCTCGGCCAGGCTGGTCTTGCCGGACGCGCCATGACCGACCAGCGCCACGGAACGCAGCGCCTCGGTGGTGTATCTGGACATCTTGTTCTCCCTGAACTTGTTTGAAACTAGCGAAAGCTGATTTTACGCCCGCGCTTGCCCGACGCACAGCGCAGACACCACCCGGACAAGCATGGCGCTCATTTCTTGGTCTTCTGCGGTCGCACCCAGCCGGGTACGGTGGTCTGCCGGGCACGCGACAAGGTCAAGGCATCCGGAGGAGCATCCTGGGTCAATGTCGTTCCCGCACCCAGCGTTGCCCCGCGCCCGACCGTGACCGGCGCGACGAGTTGCGTATCGGAACCGATGAACACGTCGTCCCCGATGACGGTCTTGTGCTTGTTGGCCCCGTCATAGTTGCAGATGATGGTGCCGGCGCCGACATTCACCCGTTCGCCGATTTCGGCGTCGCCGATATAGGCCAGGTGATTGGCCTTGGACTTGGCGGCAATCCTGCTCTTCTTGACTTCGACGAAATTTCCGATGTGCACCTCGGGCCCGAGTTCCGCTCCCGGGCGGAGTCGCGCAAAGGGGCCGATCACCCCGTCGGGGCCGATCACGGCGTCCTCGAAATGGCAGAAGGCGGCGATGTGTGCACCGGCACCGACTCTGACGTTCTTCAGCACGCAATAGGGGCCGACTTCGACGGCATCGCCCAGGTCGACCCGGCCCTCGAAAACACAGCCGACATCGATGAAAACATCGCGACCAAACTTCAGTTCACCGCGCACATCGATGCGATTCGGATCAGCCAGCCGGACGCCGCCGACCAGCAACTGATCAGCCATGTTGCGCTGGTACACGCGCTCCAGTTCCGCCAGTTGCACCTTGCAGTTGACCCCCAGCACCTCCCATTCTTTATCGGGGTGGGCGGTGCGCACGGGCACTCCCTCGGCGACCGCCAAGGCAACGATATCGGTCAGATAATATTCACCCTGGGCGTTGTCATTCGACAAGCGGGCCAGCCAGTCGGCGAGGCGAGCCGAGGGAATCGCCATGATGCCGGTATTGACCTCGCGAATCGCCCGCTCCGGAGCGCTCGCGTCCTTCTCCTCGACGATCCGCTGCACGTTCCCTGCTGCATCGCGAACGATACGCCCGTAGCCGGTCGGATCGGCCAGTTCCACGGTCAGGATCGACAAGCCATCCTTGCCCGCATGCAGCAGACGCTTCAGGGTGGAGGCCTTGGTCAGCGGCACGTCGCCATAGAGAACCAGCGTCTGTCCCGCGCTGTCCAGGACGGGCAGGGCCTGGGCAAGCGCATGTCCGGTACCCAGCTGCGGCTCCTGCCTGGCCCATGAAATATCGGCCGCATCGAGGGTCGACCGCACCACTTCGCCACCATGGCCGAAAACCACGACCAGCCTTACTGGTCCGAGCGAACGCGCGGTATCGATCACATGCCCGGCCAGCGCCTTGCCGGCGACCGGGTGCAGCACCTTGGGCAGGTTGGAATGCATCCGCTTGCCCTGACCGGCGGCGAGGATGACGACTTGTACAGGCATTTCAGCCATATTCGGACTCCGGAAACGACGAAGACGGCCGCTGGGGCCGCCTTCGCATTATCGCATGATGCTCTTCGGTCTTACCGGGGCAGCGTCGAAACGCCCATCAGGAAGGCATCCACCTCGCGCGCGCACTGGCGGCCTTCGCGGATCGCCCAGACGACCAGCGACTGACCGCGGCGCACGTCGCCGGCGGCATAGACCTTGGCGACATTGGTCGCATAGCAGCCTTCGCCGTCGGTCGTTGCGCTGGCATTGCCCCGACTGTCCTTCACGACACCGAAGGCATCCAGAAGGGAAGCGACCGGGTTGGTGAACCCCATGGCCAGGAAGGCGGCATCACAGGGCAGGTCGAATTCCGATCCGGCAACTTCGACCATCCGGCCATCCTTCCATTCGACACGAACTGCCTCCAGCGCCTTGACGTTGCCCTTGCCGTCGTCGATGAAGCGCTTGGTTGCGACCGCGAAATCGCGCGTACAACCCTCATCGTGCGACGACGAAGTGCGCAGCTTGTATGGCCAGTACGGCCAGGTCAGCGCCTTGTTCTCCTGCTCCGGCGGCATCGGCATCAGTTCGAACTGGGAGACCGACGCAGCGCCGTGGCGGTTGGAGGTGCCGACGCAGTCGGAGCCGGTATCGCCGCCGCCGATGACGACGACGTGCTTGCCCTTGACGTTGATCGGATTGGCGACGCCCTGCTGGACTTCCTTGTTCTGCGGAATCAGGAATTCCAGCGCGGCATGGATGCCCTTCAGCTCGCGCCCCGGCACCGGCAGATCGCGCGGCACTTCGGAACCGGCGGCGAGGATCACCGCGTCGAAATCCTTCTTCAGCTGGCCGGCCGACATGAAGTCGGTGGCATCGTTGATGATGCCGGCCGGCACGTTCTTGTCCCCGACGATGACTTTGGTCTTGAAGGTGACACCCTCGGCTTCCATCTGCGCGACGCGGCGATCGACCAGCGTCTTCTCCATCTTGAAGTCGGGGATGCCATAGGCCAGCAAACCGCCGATCCGGTCGTTCTTTTCGAATACGGTGACATCATGGCCCACGCGCGCCAGCTGCTGCGCGGCGGCCAGGCCAGCCGGACCCGAACCGACGATGGCGACCTTCTTGCCCGTCTTCGCCTTCGGCGGCTGCGGGACGACCCAACCCATCGCCCAGCCCTTGTCGATGATGAAGTGCTCGATCGACTTGATGCCCACCGGCGCCGCATTGATGCCGAGCGTGCAGGCGGCCTCGCAGGGAGCCGGACAGATGCGGCCGGTGAAATCCGGGAAGTTGTTGGTCGAATGAAGCACGTCCAGCGCCTGCTTCCAGTTGCCGCGGTAAACCAGGTCATTCCAGTCGGGAATGATGTTGTTCACCGGACAGCCGTTGTTGCAGAACGGAATGCCGCAATCCATGCAGCGCGCGCCCTGAACCTTGGCTTCTTCGTCGGACAGGGTATGGATGAATTCCCTGTAGTTTTTGAGGCGCTTCTCGACCGGCTCGTAAGCCTCGGAAAGTCGCTCGAACTCCATGAATCCAGTCGGCTTGCCCATTATGCGGCCTCCTTCCGCTCGGCAGCGGCCATCTCGGTGAGGGCGCGCTTGTATTCGTGCGGATAAACTTTGACGAATTTCTCGCGCCAGGCATCCCAGTTGGCCAGGATGGCTGCCGCAGTCTTGCTGCCGGTGTATTCGGCATGACGGACGATCAGCGCCTTGAGCTGGGTCTCGTCGGCCTGGCCGAGATGCAGCGGCTCGCCGGCAGCCTGACGGCCGGCCGGCAGCACTTTCTCGAGCGCGACCTGGGCCAGATTGCAGCGGTTCTTGAAACTGCCATCCTCGTCCAGCACGTAAGCGATACCACCCGACATGCCGGCCGCGAAATTGCGCCCAGTCATGCCGAGCACGACCACCGTGCCGCCGGTCATGTATTCGCAGCCGTGATCACCGACCCCTTCGACGACCGCCATGCCACCGGAATTGCGAACCGCGAAACGCTCGCCGCCGACACCGGCGAAGAAGGCTTCACCGTCGGTCGCGCCATACATCACGGTGTTGCCGACGATAATGTTCTGCTGCGTGTCACCGCGAAAATCCGGACTCGGCTTGATGATGAGGCGACCGCCCGACAGACCCTTGCCGACGTAGTCATTGCCCTCGCCGGTAAGTTCCAGTGTCACGCCCTTGGCCAGGAAGGCACCGAAGCTCTGGCCGGCGGTGCCGGTCAGCTTGATGTAAATGGTATCGTCCGGCAGGCCGGCATTTCCGTAGCGGCGCGCCACCTCGCCCGACAGCATGGTGCCGCAGGTACGGTTGACGTTGGTGATCTTCGTCTCGATGCGGACCTTCTGCCCCTTCTCGAGCGCCGGCCTGGCCTGCTCGATCAACGTGTGATCGAGCGCCTTGGCCAGACCGTGATCCTGATCTTCGGTGTGGCGCCGCGGCACCTCGGCCGGGACCGGCGGCTGATGGAAAATTTTGGTGAAGTCCAGCCCCCTGGCCTTCCAGTGCTCGATGCCGGCACGCATGTCGAGCAGGTCGGCGCGGCCGACCAGCTCATCGAACTTGCGAATGCCTAGCTTGGCCATGATTTCGCGCACTTCCTCGGCAACGAAGAAGAAATAATTGACCACATGTTCCGGTTGACCGGAGAAGCGCTTGCGCAACTCGGGATCCTGCGTCGCAACGCCGACCGGGCAGGTATTCAGGTGGCACTTGCGCATCATGATGCAGCCTTCGACGACCAGCGGCGCAGTGGCGAAGCCGAATTCATCGGCGCCGAGCAGCGCGCCGACGACGACGTCGCGCCCGGTCTTCATCTGACCGTCGACCTGGACGCGAATACGCGAACGCAGACGATTGAGCACCAGCGTCTGCTGAGTTTCGGATAGGCCGAGTTCCCACGGCGTGCCCGCATGCTTGATCGACGACTGTGGCGATGCACCGGTGCCGCCATCGAAGCCGGCGATCACGACGTGGTCCGCCTTGGCCTTGGCGACCCCGGCAGCAACCGTACCGACACCGACTTCGGAAACCAGTTTGACCGAGATCGAAGCCTTGGAGTTGGCGTTCTTCAGGTCATGGATCAGTTGCGCCAGATCTTCGATCGAGTAGATGTCGTGGTGCGGCGGCGGAGAAATCAGACCGACGCCCGGCACGGAGTGACGCAGGAAGCCGATGTACTCGGACACCTTGTGACCCGGCAGCTGGCCGCCTTCACCCGGCTTGGCGCCTTGCGCCATCTTGATCTGGATCTGGTCGGCATTGACCAGATACTCGGTGGTCACGCCAAAACGGCCGGACGCGACCTGCTTGATCGCCGAGCGCAGCGAATCGCCGTCCTTCAGCGCCAGATCACGGGCGACACGGGTCTTGCCGATAACATCGGAGAGCATGGTGCCGCCCTTGACCGGCGCATAACGACTGGCATCCTCGCCGCCTTCACCGGTATTCGACTTGCCGCCGATGCGGTTCATCGCGATCGCCAGCGTCGTATGCGACTCGGTCGAAATGGCGCCGAGCGAAATGGCGCCGGTGGCAAAGCGCTTGACGATCTCCCGGGCCGACTCGACTTCCGCCAGCGGTATCGCCTCGCCTTGCGGCTTGAACTCGAACAAGCCGCGCAGCGTCAGGTGGCGCTTGGTCTGATCGTTGATCAGCGCGGCATATTCCTTGTAGGTTTCGAACTTGCCGGAACGCGTCGAATGTTGCAGCTTGGCAATGGCATCCGGTGTCCATACGTGCTCTTCGCCGCGGATGCGGAAGGCGTATTCACCACCGGCATCGAGCATGTTGGCGAGTACCGGGTCGGCCGAGAAGGCTTCCTGGTGCAGGCGGATCGCCTCCTCTGCCACTTCGAAGAGGCCGATACCTTCGATGTTGGACGGCGTGCCGGCGAAGTACTTCTCGATGAAATCCTTTTTCAGACCGATGGCCTCGAAGATCTGGGCGCCGGTATAGGACATGTAGGTGGAAATGCCCATCTTGGACATGATCTTGCACAGACCCTTGCCGATCGCCTTGATGTAGTTCTTGACGAACTTGTCGGCCTTCTCGGCATCCCCCTTGGCCAGCGCCTCGATGGTTTCGAGGGCCAGGTAAGGGTGGACCGCTTCGGCGCCGTAACCGCCGAGCAGCGCGAAGTGATGCGTTTCACGCGCCGAACCGGTCTCGACCACGAGACCGGCGCTGGTGCGCAGACCTTTCCTGACCAGATGCTGATGAATCGCTGAAGTCGCGAGCAGTGCAGGAATGGCGACATGCCCGGCATCGACCTTGCGGTCGGAGACGATCAGGATGTTGGCGCCCGAACGCACGGCGTCTTCGGCATCGGCCGCCAGCGAGGCCAGACGTGCCTCGACGCCGGCCGCGCTCCAGGCCACCGGATAACAGATATCCAGTTCGAAGGAACGGAACTTGCCGGACGTGTAGGTCTCGATGTTGCGCAGCTTTTCGATTTCCGCGCAGGTCAGCACCGGCTGCGACACTTCCAGACGGATCGGCGGATTGATGTCGTGCGTATTCAGCAGATTCGGTTTCGGCCCGATGAAGGACACCAGCGACATGACCAGTTCCTCGCGGATCGGGTCGATCGGCGGGTTGGTCACCTGGGCGAACAACTGCTTGAAGTACGTGTAAAGCGTCTTGTTCTTGTTCGACAGGACCGGCAGGGCCGAGTCCGTGCCCATCGACCCGGTCGCCTCCTCGCCGTTCTGGACCATCGGCTCGAGGATGACCTTGATGTCTTCCTGGGTATAGCCGAAAGCCTGCTGGCGATCGAGCAGTGAAGCCGCGGAGGCGACGCAATGTTCGTCGGCCGCCGGCACTTCGTCGAGCTTGATACGGATCTTCTCGATCCACTCGCGATACGGCTTGGCGTTGGCCAGGGAATCCTTGAGTTCCTTGTCGTCGATGATGCGGCCCTGCTCCATGTCGATCAGGAACATCTTGCCCGGCTGCAGGCGCCACTTCTTGACGATCTTTTTCTCCGGAATCGGCAACACGCCCGACTCCGAGGCCATGACCACCATGTCGTCATCGGTCACCAGATAGCGTGCCGGACGCAGGCCGTTGCGGTCGAGCGTCGCGCCGATCTGGCGACCATCGGTGAAGGCGACGGCGGCGGGGCCGTCCCACGGCTCCATCATCGCCGCATGGTATTCGTAGAAAGCGCGACGTTTTTCGTCCATCAACGTGTGCTTTTCCCAGGCTTCCGGGATCATCAGCATCACGGCCTGGGCCAGCGAGTAACCGCCCATGACGAGCAGCTCGAGCGCGTTGTCGAAGGAGGCGGAGTCGGACTGGCCCGGGTAATGCAGCGGCCAGACCTTCTTCAGGTCGTCGCCGAGAAGCGGCGAGGAGATCGCCTGTTCGCGCGCCTTGAACCAGTTGACGTTGCCGCGCACGGTGTTGATTTCACCGTTGTGGGCGATGTAGCGGAAGGGGTGGGCCAGATCCCAGGTCGGGAAGGTGTTGGTCGAGAAGCGCTGGTGAACGAGGGCAAGCGCCGAAACGGTGCGTTCATCCTGCAGGTCGAGGTAATACACGCCGACCTGGTTGGCCAGTAGCAACCCCTTGTAGTTGACGGTACGCGCCGAGAAGGACGGTACGTAGAATTCCCCGCTGTGCTTTAGCTTGAGCGCCTTGATGGCGTTGGCGGCGCGGCGGCGGATGATGTACAGCTTGCGCTCGAGCGCGTCGGTAACGAAGACATCGGGCCCGCGACCGACGAATACCTGGCGGATCACCGGTTCCTTGGCCTTGACGGTCGGCGACATCGGCATTTCGTGATTGACCGGCACTTCACGCCAGCCGAGGAGAACCTGACCCTCGGACTTGATCGAACGCTCGATTTCCTCGACGCAGGCGTGGCGCGAGGCGGCTTCCTGCGGCAGGAAGACCATGCCGACACCGTACTCGCCGTCCGGCGGCAGTTCGACACCCTGCCTGCCCATTTCTTCGCGATAGAATCGGTCGGGAATCTGGATCAGAATACCTGCGCCGTCACCTTGCAGCGGATCGGCGCCAACGGCGCCGCGGTGATCCAGATTTTTCAGGATCAACAAACCCTGCTCGACGATGCCATGGTTCTTCTGGCCTTTGACATGGGCGACAAAGCCCACGCCGCAAGCGTCGTGCTCGTTGGCCGGGTCGTACAAACCCTGCCGCTCAGGTACAGCCGATTCCATCACACGCATTCCTTAAAAATACTTGGCCAATGAAAACAAGGACCAAGGGTAGAAAAAGCCGGCATCCCGTTGCGCTGGCCGGCTTGTACGAAAATCAGGGGCGGTCGCGGAATATACCGCCAAAGCCCTGTCAAATCAAGATGCTGCGATGCACCAAGGCGGTTCCGCGACAACCGGCCGCTCCCTTTTCAGGTGCATCTTGCCTCGATGGCGGCTGCGATCGTCGCCTCGTCGGCTTCGTCCGAAACAACAGCGCCGCCGATCTGTTTCAGCAGTACCAGGCGCAATTTTCCATTTTGCACCTTCTTGTCGTGACGCATCAGCTCCAGATAGCGCGCCGCCCCCAAGGGCGCGCCATGCACCGGCAAGCCTGCCCGCACAAACAGCCTTTCGATCCGCAACACCACGTCGACGTCGATCCAGCCGAGGCGCCGTGACAATTCCGCAGCAATTAGCGTGCCGGCGGCAATCGCCTCGCCGTGCAGCCACTCCCCGTAGCCGATGCCTGTTTCAATCGCGTGACCAAAAGTATGGCCAAGATTGAGCAAGGCCCGTTCGCCGGTTTCACGCTCGTCCGCGGCAACGACCTCGGCCTTGTTGGCGCATGAGCGGTGAACCGCAAAGGCCAGCGCATCACCGTCCCGCGCCAGCAGCCTTTCGATGTTTTCCTCCAGCCAGACGAAGAACTCGGGATCGCGAATCAGTCCATACTTGATGACTTCGGCCAGTCCGGCCTTCAATTCACGGTCCGGCAAGGTGTCGAGCGTCGAAATGTCAGCCAGGACAAGTTTGGGCTGGTAGAAGGCGCCGATCATGTTCTTGCCGAGCGGATGATTGATCGCCGTCTTGCCGCCGACCGAAGAATCGACCAGCGAGAGAAGCGTGGTCGGGATCTGGATAAACGGCATTCCGCGCTGGTAGCAGGCAGCCGCGAAGCCACCCATGTCACCGATGACGCCCCCGCCAAGCGCGATGAGAGTCGTGCTGCGTTCGCAGTGCGCGCCGAGCAGCGCGTCGAATATCAGGTTCAGGGTATTCCAGTCCTTGTACTTCTCGCCATCCGGAAGGATGACCGACATGACTGAAATTCCGGCTTTTTCGAGGGTCGACCGCAAGCGCTCGAAATACAGTGGCGCCACGGTCGTGTTGCTCACGACCAGAACCTTCTTCTGCCCGAGGTGAGGCGCCAGCAGATCGTCGCGCTCAAGCAGGCCCTTGCCGATGTGAATGGGATAGGAACGGTCACCAAGGGCGACGCTCAGCGTCTGGATCATGCCTGACATAAGCGATTGAATTCTTTCAAGAGGTGATGAACGATGCCGGATGCCACAAGGTGCGAACCATCGACGACGAGATGTGCGGTTTCCCGATAGAGCGGATCGCGCAGCGCATGCAGTTCTTCCAGCTTGCCAAGGGGGTTCTCGACACGCAACAGGGGGCGGTTGCGATCATGGCGGGTGCGCTCGAACAGCATGGCGGGCGGAACGTTGAGATAGACCACCCAGCCGCTATCATGCAAACGCTTACGGTTCTCCGGACTCAGGACCACGCCGCCACCGGTCGCCAGAACAATGTCGGTCCCCGAAGTCAGTTCGGCGATCGCCAGCGATTCACGGCGCCTGAACCCCTCCTCGCCCTCGATCTCGAAGATGGTCGGAATCGGTACCCCGGTGCGGGCGACGATCTCATGGTCGGAATCATAGAAGCGGCGACCGAGGCGTCGCGCCAGTTGTCGTCCTATGGTCGTCTTTCCGGCCCCCATCAGGCCAACGAGGTAGATGTTGCTGCGATTGTTCACGCGGGAATTTTATCCGGTCTCGCGGCGCACCACAAAAGAGAAAGGCCGGCAAGGCCGGCCCTCCTGTGAAGCGGGATGTTGCGAAATCAGTTGATCTGCAATTTGTCGGAAATGATGCGCGGGGTGATGAAGAACAGCAGTTCGCGCCGCTGGCCGGAATCTTCCTGGTACTTGAACAGGTAACCGAAGAAGGGGATGTCACCAAGCAACGGCACCTTCTCGGTCACGTTTTCCTTCTTGGTGATATACACGCCACCGATCACGACCGTGCCACCATTTTCCACGACCACATTGGTTTCGACCGTGGATGTCTTGATCGGCGGGTTGCCGAGAACCGCGCGCGTCCAGTCGGGTTCTTCTTTCTTGACGATCAGTTGCATGCGCACCGTGCCTTCCGGAGTGATCTGCGGCGTCGCCTCGAGGGACAGCGCAGCGGTCTTGAAGGAAACGTTCTGGGTCGCGACGCCGCCGCCCGTCGCCGTCGTCACGTACGGAATTTCCGTACCGTCCTGGATCTTCGCCTTCACGTTGTTCGCCGTGATGACCCGCGGGCTGGAAACGATCTTGCCCAGACCGTCCTGTTCCAAAGCCGCAATTTCAAGATTGAGAATCCGCGTCAGCGAGGAATTGAACAGCGCGAAAGCCAGCGTGCCACCGACATTGGTGAAGGACGGCAGATTCACGCCGAGGGCGTTGGTCGTGACCTGGCCGGACGGCGAATATGTACCGCCACCGCCATAGATACCGCTACCGCCAAGCTGCGTGCGCGCTGCGCTCAGGCCATTCAGACGGACGCCGAGGTCTCGATTGAACTGGTCCTGCGCCTCGACGACACGCGCCTCGATCATGACCTGACGGGCGCCCGTATCGATGGCCCTGATGAACTTGCGGATCTCCTCGAGCTTGCTCGGGATGTCATTGACGAACAGGATGTTCGACTGCGGATCGGCCACCGCATTGCCGCGCTTGCTCATCAGACGCTGCGACGGCGCGCCACCGGCGACAGCCACGCCGGACAGGAGCCGGGCGACATCGACCGCTTTCTGGTAATTCAGGCTGAACTGCTCGGACTGAATCGGCTCGAGATCGTTGATTTGCTGACGCGACTCAAATTCCAGTTTTTCCCGGGTTGCAATTTCGTCACGCGGGGCAATCAGCATGATGTTGCCCTTCTTGCGCATGTCCAGCCCCTTCTGCTGGAAGATGATGTCGATCACCTGGTCGGCGGGAACATCCTTGAGGACCAGCGTTGTCGTACCTGTGACCGTTTCGCTGATCACTGCATTCAGGCCAAGTTCCTCGGCCATCAGGCGGAGCAGTGCTCGGACATCGCCGTTCTGGTAGTTGATGCTGACCCGCGGACCCTGATAGCCGGTCTTGGTACCCTGCACCAGCTTGTTCGGGTCCTCGATGATGCGCTTGACCTCGACGACGAACTGATTGTCGCTCTGATAAGCGTTGTGTTCCCAGAGTCCATGCGGTGTAATTGTCATCCGCACGTTCTCACCGAGCGGCTTCGTCTCGACCGAGGTCACCGGCGTTCCGAAATCGGTCACGTCCAGTTTGCGGCGGAGATTTTCCGGAACACTCGTCTTGATGAAATCGACGATCAGGTTCTTGCCCTGCTGACGGATGTCGATACCGGTACCGGCATCGCTCAGATCGACCACGATACGTCCCTCGCCATCCTTTCCGCGCCGGAACGCCACGTCCTGCAATGCGTGGCGCTTGCCGATCGTGGTTTCCTCGGTAAATCGCGTTACCCGCTCGGGCAGCGATCCGACGGACGGAATCGGCGCCAGAACGACGTAGAGCGACTTGCCGTCTAGGCGCGTAGTGTAGTTCAGACTGCGCGTGAGGTTCAGGACGACACGCGTGCGACCGCCGACCTGCACGACATTGGCGCTCTGCAGGTCGCCCTCCTTGAAGGTCAGGCTATTTTTTCCAAGACCATTTGCGGTCGCCGGAAAATCGAAAGCGATTTTCGCCGGGTTGGCCACGCTGAACCCCGTTGGGGGCGCGGTCAGCGCCTCCCTGAGGTCGATCCTGATGGCAACGTTGTCGCCCTGCGGTGCGGCAACGATCGACTCGATCGAATTCGTGGTGGCGGTTTGCGCCAAGAGTGGGCCGGTCATGGCAAGGCAGGTCGCTGCAACGGCGGCCATCGCGTATTTGATAAATTTCATTTCCTGCTTCCCTCCTTGCCCTGCAGATACAAAGAACTGGTGCGCTCGCTCCAGTCACCCGCAGAATCCTGAATCAACTCTCGCAACACCACTTCCTTGTCAGTGATTTGCGTCACCATGCCGAAGTCAAGACCGACATATTCGCCCACCTTGACCTGCTTGACCTTGTCTTCGACCTGAATTACCGCAATCGGTCGCCGATTTACATTCAGGTAACCGATCATCTTGAGCGATTCGACCGGATATTTCTCAAGCAGACTGTTGCGCAAATCCCGCGCCTCGAAATCGGGCTGGAAAGCGCCGCCTTGACCTGAACCCTGCCTATTCTTCGATTCCGGCTCGATCTTGCTGGCCTTGAACGGATCGAGTATCCCTTCGACATCATAGGGAACCGGCTGATAAGGCTTCACTTCGGGCAACTTGGGGATGTTTCCACGCAAGTCCTTGGTATTTTCGGCCATCCAGCGCTTGAGATCTTCTTGGTCGCCACCCGAACAGGCCCCCAAAGCCCCGCAGAGTGCGACGAGGATTAGTCGCTTCACTTTTTAGCTCCTTGCGCTGCCTTTTTCTGCTTCGCAACCTCTTCTTCGTCCAGATAGCGGAAGGTCTTGGTTGTCGCATCAAGAGCCAAGGCGCCATCCTTACCGGGAACAATCGCAATGTTGTTCAATGTCACGATGCGTGGCAACTTGGCAATATCGGCGGCGAACGCGCCGAAATCGTGGTAGCCGCCGTTGATCTTGACGGCAATCGGCAATTCAGCGTAGAAATCCTTGACCTGCTCGGCACCCGGCCGGAAAAGATCGAACTGCAGGCCGCGCCCCAAGCCCGCCTGATTCACTTCGATCAGCAAGGCTTCGATTTCCGATTTGTTCGGCAATTGTTTCAGCAATGCGCCGAATGAGCGATCGATTTCCGCCAGTTGCTCGATGTACAGATCAAGATTGACCGCCTGCTTCTTCTTGTCGAGATACTGCAGCTTCAGCGTTTCTTCTTCCTTCTGCTTGGTTTCCAGTTCGACCAGTTGATCGCTCCAGAGAAACCACCAGCCGGCAATCACCAAGGCCAGAAGGATGCCGGCCAGCGCTGCCATCTTGGGAATCGGCGGCCATGCTCCCGGATCATTCGGATTCAGGAAGCGAAAATCGTCGGCGATCGCCTGGAAGTCGATCTTTGGGAGTGAGGTAGGTTTGGCGCTCATTTTTTACCCTTCCCTACATCCGGCTGAGTGCGCGTCAACATGAAGTTCATCGCAAACTCGTTGCTGCGCCGCCCATTCAGAACGACTGACTTCACTTCGATCAGTTGAGGATTCTCCAGCCAGGGCGACGCTTCGAGATTGCGCATCAATGCCGACACGCGTGCATTCGACTGGGCATAGCCGGTAATGTTGACCTTCCCGCCTTCCTGCTTGAGCGACTTGAGGTAAACACCTTCCGGAACCTGCTTGACCAGCTCGGTCAGGAGATAGACCGTTTCGCCGCGATCCCGCTGCAAGTCCTCGATGATCTGCTTGCGTGCCAGCAGCGCCTGCGTCTGTTCCTTGAGGCGCTTGATCTGCTCGATCTGCTTGTCCAGAACCGCGATTTCACGCTTCAGATAATCATTGGTTTCGGCCTGGCTGCTGATCAGGCCATTGATGATCGTGTAACCCAGGAAGACGATCAGCGCGCCGAACGCAACAGCGGCACCGACCATGGCATAGAATTGCTGGCGCCTTGCCTTGCGCGCCTCTTCGCGATGCGGCAGGAGGTTAATTCTAATCATGATGGATCAAACCTCCGCAAGGCGAGGCC
>ERZ795054.2142-NODE-2142-length-17067-cov-6.482071_pt1 | contig 17067 bp, 14 predicted proteins | sample MGYA00375138_ERZ795054 | MGnify/ENA primary metagenome ERZ795054 (study PRJEB30183, sample SAMN05720215) | anaerobic digester metagenome | isolation source: active sludge of municipal wastewater-treating anaerobic digesters | place: USA | collected 2014-12-23 ... | reverse complement strand
CCCCTTGTGCTCGGCGAGGATCCGCTCCTTCCGCTCGAGGAAGCGCTCGCGCTTCTCGAGGACGGTCATGTGCTGGTCGACGCGCTCCTCCCAGAGGTCGACGAACTCCTGCTCGACGAGGAGCCCCTTCCGCTCGAGGAGGTCCTTCAGCGCGAGGAGGCCCGTCTGGACGACGAAGCCGTTCTTCTCCTGGCGGTGGAACCCCTCGAGGAGCGCCTTCAGCGTCTCCGCGCTCCGCTTGACGATCTCCTCGAGGACCGAGACCCTCTCGAGGAGGTGCTCGTCGAGGGAGATCCCCTCCCCGGACGGCCCCTCGTCGTACGACTCGCTCGAGCCGGAGACGACGAGGAGCTTGTTCTGGCACTTTCGGCAGAGCTCGGCGTCCAGCTCGTTCGACGCCCCGCAGACCTGGCAGATCAACCCGCGACCTTCTCCCCGCCGGGCCCCGAATAGCGGTAGAAGCCGCGCCCGGCCTTTCTGCCGACCCAGCCGGCGTCGACCATCTGGACGAGGAGCGGGCAGGGACGGTACTTGTCGTCCCCGAGCCCCCGGTGAAGGACGTTCAGGATCGCGAGGCAGGTGTCGAGGCCGATGAAGTCCGCGAGCGTGAGCGGCCCCATCGGGTGGTTCATGCCGAGCTTCATGATGGTGTCGACCGCCTCGGGCGTGGCGACGCCTTCGAAGACGGCGAAGACCGCCTCGTTGATCATCGGCATCAGGACCCGGTTCGAGACGAAGCCCGGGAAGTCGCGGCACTCGACCGGCACCTTCCCCATCTCCTTCGCGGCCGCGACGACCGCCTCCGTCGTCGCATCCGAGGTCGCGATGCCGCGGATCACCTCGACGAGCTGCATCACCGGGACCGGGTTCATGAAGTGCATCCCGATGACGCTCTCGGGGCGCTTCGTCGCGGCGGCGAGCCGCGTGATCGAGATCGAAGAAGTGTTCGAGGCGAGGATCGCCCCCGACTTCAGAAGCCCGTCGAGCCGCGAGAAGAGGCCGCGCTTGACCTCCTCGTTCTCGACGATCGCCTCCACGACGAGGTCGGCGTCCGCGAGCGCGGCGAGGTCGCTCGCGACGGAGATCCGGGCGAGAGCGGCATCGGCTGCCTCCGCGGCGACCTTCCCCTTCTCGACCTGGCGTCCCAGGTTCTTCCGGACGACCGCGAGCCCCTTCTCGGCCAGGGCCGCGTCGACGTCGGTAAGGACCACGGCTTTCCCCGCCAGCGCCGCCACGTGGGCGATCCCCGCCCCCATCTGACCCGCTCCGATCACCCCGATGCGCTCGATCGCCATCACCGCTCCTCCGCCGGTCCGCGTCCCGCGCGGGTCCGGCCGGCGGAGCGTATCAGGCGAAAATCGCCTCAGGAGGCCGCGCTCGTGGGGCGTACCGCCGCCGCCAGGGCCGTCCCGATCCCCAGAAGCGACGCGATCGACCACGCGAGCGGTCCGACGACGGGAACGAGCGACACGCCCCCGAGCAGGGCGAGCCCGACTGCGAGGGCCGCAGGATCGCCGAAGAGCAGGCTCCCCCTCGCGGCCGTCCGCGTCAGGCTCCTCCCGAGGGCGACGAAGACGGCGGCGATCCCGAAGGCCTTCGCGAGGGCGAGCGCCGAGACGAGCAGGCCCACGGCGAAGAGGCCGGCGGTCGCAGGAAGGACGAGAAGGAGGAGCGCGGAGACGAGAAGGGCGGAGAGGACGGCCGCGGCGCCGATCGCCGTCACGGCGGTCAGCCGGCCCGGCACGAGCGCGGAGGCGCCGGTCAGCGGGCGGGGAGCGAGCCGCAGGAGGACGAGGCCGACGATCAGCCAGGCGAGGAGAAGGGCAAGCCGGAACGCGAGGAAGAGGCCCCGGACGGGCCGCACGGCGAGCGGGGACGTCTTCAGCTCCGCGGCGAAGGCGGCCTCGAGCGCTCCGACGGTCAGGAGCCGGCCACCGACGGGGGCCGGACCGGGGCCGCTCGCCTGGACCTCTCCCCCGAGGGCGAGGACGTCTCCGCCGACGGCCGATCCCGGACCGAGGTGAACGTCCCCTCCGAGCGCGACGACGTCCTTCTCGACCCGTCCGGCGATTCGGACGTCGGCCCCGATCGTCACGATCGTTCCCCGCAGCACGCCCTCGACGCGCGCCTCCCGCCCCAGGGCGACGAGGTCGCCCGAGCGTATCTCTCCCGCGGGGACGAAAACGGGCTCAGCCGCAGCGCCGGTCGCGCTCGCGAGGAGGAGCGTCAGGAAAAGGAAGGAGCGGCTCCGGGCCATCTCCGGCCCCGGCTCAGCTTCGAGGGCGGGCGACCGGAAGCTCCGGCCGGCGGAAGCGGGCCAGCGCCCCGAGGAGAGAGCCGGCCACGAGCGCCGCCCCACCTCCGAGGAGCGCCACGGCGCCGGGCGAGACGGCCCCCGCGGCCCGCTCGGTCCCCTCCGCGAGGAGAGGGAGGGCGGCGACGAGGGTGGCGACCGGGCTTCCGAAGGCGACGGCGAGAAGCTCCGCCCAGACCGTCACCGCGGTCGCGGGGCCGAGGCTCCAGAGCGGGGTCAGGGCGAGCCCGAGGCTCCCGGCCAGGAGTCCGAGACCGACGGCGACCGGGAGACGCCAGAAGGACGGCCGGGCGACCTCCCACGGGGCGAACGGCCTCGCCGCCACGACCCGGGAGGCGAAGTCGGCCGGCAGCTCCTCCCGAACCGAAGAGCTAACCATCTCGTCCAGAAACACTTCCATTCGCCGATCGAGCTCGAGCTCGCCTGGTTTCGGGTTCCCGTCGGAGGTCCTCGCGTGCATCGTCATCGTCCCGCTCTCTCTATACGGCGCCTTTCGGCAAAAGATCTCGCAGGGCCTGGCGGGCCCGGAAGAGCTTGTTCTTGACCGTCCCGAGGGGCATCCCCTTCAGCTCGGCGATCTCCTCGTAGGCCAGCTCCCCGTGATGGCGGAGGCTGATCAGCTCCCGATAGTCGTCCGGGAGCTTCTCGATCGCGAGGTCGAGCGCTTCCCGGAGGCGGGTCCGGGAGAGCTCCTCGAACGGGTCGGGTTTGCCGTCGACCGGGTCGATGGACCGGCGGTCCGACTCGTCGTCGGACGGGAGCTCGAGGGGAATGGCCCGGATCCTCCTCCGACGCAGGTGGTCGATCGCGGCGTTCCCGGCGATCCGGAACGCCCACGTCGAGAACCGATAGCGCGGGTCGAAGGAGTCGAGCGCGGAATAGAGCTTGAGGAAGACCTCCTGCGTCACGTCCCGCGCGTCCTCGGGGTCGCCGAGGTATCGGGAGACGAAACGGAAGAGCCGGAGCTTGTAGCGGTCGACGAGGAGCGTGAAGAGCTCCTCCTCGCCCCCGAGGATCCGGGCGACGAGGTCGGCGTCGGTCGGCGCTTCCGGGGCGTCCACCCCGCGATCCTGCCACAGGCCCGAACGAGGGAACTGACGCGGCGCGCACGAATCCCACGCGCCGCGATCGCGCGTGGGACGGCCGTGCGTCGCGGCACTCCGGACCGGAAGGTGATTGCATGAGACACCACACGACCCTCCCGATCCTCCTCCTCGCCCTCTCCACCGCCGCCCTCCCGGCCGCGGGCCAGCCGCTCCCGAACGCCACGGTGGCGACGTTCCCGGCCAACCCCGCGCCCGGCGACGAGATCGTCCTGAAGCTCTCCGGGCAGTGGCCCGACGGCTGCGTCCCCGAGACGGGCCGGACGAAGCTGACGACGTCCGGGACGAAGCTGCACGTCAACTTCAACTACTCCGGCATCCCCGGGCCGTGCACCGCGGCCGTCACCCCCTGGACGCTCGACGTTCCGGTCGGCCCGCTCGCCGCCGGGACCTACACCGTCGAGGTCACCCGGACCCGGACGTTCAGCGCCCCCGAGGCGGTCGGCAGCGGCACGTTCTCCGTCCTCCCGCTCGCCGCCGCGACCGTCTACGTCCCGGGCTTCTTCGCTCCCGGCGCGACGGTTTCGATGGCGAGCACCCTCGCCGCCTACAACAACACCGACAAGAACGTCACCGTCGCGTTCACGGGCGCCTGGGACGGGCTCGGCGCCGCGCAGCCGCCCGCCGACGCCGCCGTCGGTCCGAACGGCGCCGCCGTCCTCGACTCCCACACGCTCCGCGCGGGACAGCACGTCCAGATGCTCGCGATCACGGCGCCCAGGCGCGTCGCGCTCCGCGCCACGCTCGAGCGCCTCGAGACGGTTCCCGAGGGGCTCGCGAAGGTCCCCGAGTCCCTCGGCCGCCTCGAGCTCCCCGTCTTCGCCGAGCTCTTCCCGGCCGGCATGACCGCCGTCGCCGGCGACGTCTCCCTCTCCGCCTCCGAGTGCGCCGAAGGCGCGACGAACCGCCGCCGCGTGAACCTGACGCTCTTCAACGCAGGCGACGCGGCCGCCACGTTCCGCGTCTCGGCCGTCTCGGCGACGGCCGGCCCCGGCGGCCCGGCCGCGGAGAAGGAGTACGCTGTTCCCGCCTCCTCGATCGTCCAGTTCAACGACCTCCCGCTGGAGGGCCTGCCGGTCTGCGCGGCGGGGGGAGCGTGGTTCCGGATCACCGGCGACCAGCCGTTCCTGGCGTATCTCTCGACCGTTCGCCCGGAGACCTTCCCCGGGGTCCTCCCCTACGAGATCTTCCCCGCGAAGCTCGATCGCTGACCGTCCCTCCCGCGGCGCAGCCGCCGCGTCTCCCACCCCCGCGGGGGCCGGCACCGCCGGCCCCCGCTTCTCGTTTCGGGGGGAGCGGACCTAGAAGATGCTCGGCCGCTCCGCTTCGGGCATCACCATCGGGCTTCCGGACGCGCATCCGAAGGCGGCGTGGAAATCCGGGAGGGCCGAGAGGGGGCCGAGGACGCGGAAACGTCCCGGGCTGTGCGAGTCGGTGTTGAGCCGGACGCGGAGCGCCTCGTCGCGGATGTTGTTCCTCCAGACCGACGCGTAGTTCAGGAAGAAGCGCTGGGCCGGGGTGTACCCCTCGACCTTCTCCGCCGCGTTCGGGTCCTTGCCGAGCGCCTTGCGGAGGGCCTCGTAGGCGACTTTCAGCCCGCCGAGGTCCGAGACGTTCTCCCCCAGCGTGAGCTTCCCGTTGATCGCCTGATCCGCGAGGGGCCGGTACCCGTCGAACTGCTTCACGACGAGGGCCGTCCTCGCCTCGTAGGCCTTGCGGTCCTCCTCGGTCCACCAGTTCTTCAGGTTCCCGTCGGCGTCGTAGCGGCTCCCGGAGTCGTCGAAGCCGTGCGTCATCTCGTGCCCGATGACGACGCCGATGCCGCCGTAGTTCACGGCGTCGTCCCCGTCGGCCCAGAAGAACGGAGGCTGGAGGATCCCGGCCGGGAAGACGATCTCGTTCATCGTCGGGCTGTAGTAGGCGTTCACCGTCGGCGGGGTCATCCCCCACTCGGTCCGGTCGATCGGCTTGCCGAGCTTGCCGAGGTTCCGCTTCGCCTCGAACGCGTTCGCCGCGACGACGTTCTCGAAGTAGGAGCCGCGGGAGACCTCGAGGGCCGAGTAGTCGCGCCACGTGTCGGGGTAGCCGATCTTTACGCCGAAAGCCGCGAGCTTCCTCTGCGCCGCCTTCTTCGTCTCGTCCCCCATCCAGGGGAGGGCCGCGATCCGGTCCTTCAGCGAGGCGCGAAGGTTCTCGACGAGGACCTTCATCCGCTCCTTCGACTTCGGCGAGAACGCGCGCTCGACGTAGAGCTGGCCGAGGGCTTCGCCGAGGGCGCGGTCCGTCGCGGCCTGGACCCTCTTCCAGCGCTCCTCCTGCTGCGGCACGCCGTTCAGCGTCCGGCCGTAGAAGGAGAACGCCTCCTCCTCGAACCTCGTCGGGAGGACGTCGGCCGAGGCGCGGACGAGGTGCCAGCGGAGGTAGGCCTTCCACGCGTCGAGCGGCTCGGACGCGGCGAGCGCCGCGAACGCCTTCGCGAACTCGGGCTGGCGGACGTTGAGCTCCTTCAGGCCCGCGATCCCGAGCGCCTCGAAGTAGGCCGCCCAGTCGTACCCGGGGGCCTCGGCGACGAGCTCCGCGACGCTCTTCCTGTTGTAGTTCCGCTCCGGGTCGCGAAGCTCGACCCGCGTCCGCGCGGCCGTCGCGAGCTTCGTCTCGAGGGCCATCACCGTCGCGGCCTTCGCCTTCGCCGCGTCCGGGGCGTCGCCGAGGAGCTCGAGCATCCGCGCCACGTGGGCGGCGTACTTCTCGCGGAGCTCCTTCGATTTCGCGTCGTCCTTCACGTAGTAGTCGCGGTCGGGGAGGCCGAGACCGCCCTGGGAGAGCATCGCGAGGTAGCGGGTCGTCTCCTTCTGGTCCTGCCCGACGAAGAACGCGTAGCCCGCCATCAGCCGCCGCCCGTGGAGGTCGGCGACGAGCTTCGGGAGGTCGGAGCTCGACTTCAGGGCGTCGATCTTCGCGAGCCAGGGCTCGAGCGGCTTCGTCCCGGCCGTTTCGATGGCGGCCTCGTCCATGCCGGAGGCGAAGAAGTCGCCGACCTTCTGCTTCACGCTCCCCTTCGGCCAGTCGGCCTTCGCCGAGGTTTCCTCGAGGATCGTCTTCAGGACGGCCCGGTTCCGGTCGGCGAGCTCCTCGAAAGAGCCCCAGCGCGACTTGTCGGCCGGGACCGGGTTCGCCTTCAGCCAGCCCCCGACGGCGTGCTGGTAGAAGTCTTCGCACGGCTTCACGGCCGGATCGAACGAGGCCGGGTCGACCGGCTTCGGGCCTGCCGGGGCGGACGGAACGGCCGGACCGGCCGCGGCGGCCGTGAACGAGAGGGTCAGGACGGGGATCGCCAGGGCGGACATCGAGCGCATCGCTCCTCCTTGTCGAGCCGACTGTACGACGTGCGCCGGAGCGGGGTTTCGACGAGGGAGATCGGCCGGCGCCCCCGACCTCCCGTACGATCGGGCCGGTGGCTTCCGGCCTCCCCGCCTTCGCCTTCGAGCGCGCGACGAAGCGCTACGGCGACCTGCTCGCCCTCTCGGAGCTGACGCTCGAGGTCCCGCCGGGAGTCGTCTTCGCGCTCGTCGGGCCGAACGGAGCCGGGAAGACGACGGCGATCGGCCTCCTGACCGGGCTCCTCGCACCGACCTCCGGGCGGGCGGCCGTCTTCGGCATCGACGTGGCGGAGGACCCGGTCGGGGCGAAGCGGCGGCTCGGATTCGTGCCGGACCGCCCGTACCTCTGGCCGCGGTGGACGCCGCGCGAGACGCTCCGATTCGTCGGGGCGGTCTTCGGGGCGCGGGGAGCCGCGCTCGAGGAGAGGATCGGGATCGAGCTCTCCTCCTTCGGCCTCGAGGAGGCGGCCGACCGGACGAACGAGACGCTCTCCCACGGCACGCGACAGAAGGTCGCCCTCGCGCAGGCCTTCCTCCACGACCCGTCGCTCTTCGTCCTCGACGAGCCGATGGTCGGCCTCGACCCGCTCGCCCAGCGGGGCCTCGTCGAACGGCTGAAGGAGCGAACGGCGAAGGGTGCCGCCGTCCTCCTGACGACGCACCACCTCGCCCTCGCCGAGGAGGTCGCCGACGAGGCGGGCGTCCTCGTGAAGGGGAGGCTCGTCGCGCGCGGCGCGCCGCTCGCGATGAGCGCGCGCGGCTCGACGGGGCGGCTCTCGGAGCTCTTCTTCGACCTCGCCGCGGGCGCCGGGGAGCCGTGAGCGCCGGGGCGGTCTCCCTCGCGAACTCATTCCGCGCGGCCGGCCGGTCGCTCTCGCCGCGCTCGACGGCGGAGGCCGCGGGAGTCCTCGCGGTTGCGCTCTTCTCGGGGGCGTTCATGGCCGGTGAGTACGCGGGCCTCGCGTACCTCCTTCGCCTCGGACGGAGCGCCATGGCCCAGCTCCCCGCCCTCGTCCCGGAGATCCTCCTCGAGCGGCTCCTCCTCGGAGCGTTCGCCGGAGCGGGAATCCTCCTCCTCCTCGGCGCCCTGACGACGGCCGTCTCGACGCTCTTCCTCTCCGAGGAGCTCCTCCTCCGGATGGCGCTCCCGATCCCGCACACGCGCCTCCTCCTTCGCCAGGTCGCCGCGACGATCGCGCTCGCCGCCGGCCCCGCGCTCCTCCTCGCCCTCCCCGCGGCCGTCCTCGCGGCCCGCTCGGGCGCGGTCGGCGCGATGGCGCTCGCCGCCGCGTTCCTCGCCGTCGCCGTCCTCGCGGGAGCAGCCGGGTCGGCGCTCGCGCTCGCGGTCGTCGCCGTCTTTCCCCCGCGGCGCGCCCGGCTCCTCGCAGCGTTCCTCTCGGCGACGGGCCTCGCCGTCGCGATCGTCGGAGCACGCGGGGCGCGCCCCGAGCGCTTCCTCGATCCCGCCGCCGCCCTCGACCTCCTCCTCCGCGCCGGCACGACGCCCCTCGGCGTGCCGGGCGGGAACCCCGTGGCCTTCGCCGCGCGGGCCGCCTCGCGCGCCCTCGCGGGCGACGCGACGGGCCTCGGCCAGGCCCTTCTCCTCCTCGCCGGCGTGCTCCTCCTCGTGGTCCTCCTCGCGCGCCTCCTCGCTCCGGTCCACCTCCGACTCCTCCGGCGGAGCCGCGAGGACTCGGACGCGACGCCGCGCCGGAAGGCCCTCCGGGAGGCGTCCTCCGCGAAGCACGAGCTCCTTCGCGCCGAGGTCCGGACGCTCCTGCGCGACGCGGCGACACCGGCGCAGCTGGGGACGCTCGCCGCCGTCTTCGTCCTCGACCTCCTGAACCTGAAGCTCCTCCCCGGGGGCGACGCCGCCTCGCGCGACGTCGTCCACGGCTTGCAGTCGGGCCTGGGGCTCTTCCTCGTCTCGGCGCTCGCACTCCGATTCGCCTACCCCGCCGTCTCGACCGACGGACGCTCGGCGCTCCTCCTGAAGTCGCTCCCCGTCTCCGCAGCGCGGCACCTCCTCGTAAGGTGGACGGTCCGGGCGATGCCGTCCCTCGCGGCGGCGCTCCTCCTCGCGGGCGCCTCCGCGTGGGCCCTCGAGGCGCGCGGCTTCCCGCTCGGCGCCGCGCTCGCCGTCGCCGCGGCGGGCGGCCTCGCGATCCCGGCGCTCCACCTCGGCCTCGGCGCGCTCCTCCCCCGCTACGACGCTCCGAATCCCGTTTCCGTCGCCCTCGGCCCCGGCGGCCTCGTCGCGATGGGGCTCTCGACGCTCCTCTCCCTCGCCCCGGTCCTCGTCGTGAGCGAAGGGCTCCGGAGCCTCGTCGAGACGCTTCTCGACACGCGCCTCGACGGCCGAGCCCTCCTGGCCGCGTGGGGTGCGACCACGTCGGCGCTCTCGGTGGCGGCGATGCTCGCCGCCGCACGGCGCCTCCCGAAGGCCGACGTCCCGGCCTCCTGAGCTACACGACCCGGTGCCGTGGCTCCTCGCCGCGCAGGACGCGCGCCGCCTCGTCGCAGGCCGTCCGCGCCATTGCGAGGCGCGTCTCGCGCGTCGCCGAGCCGAGGTGCGGGAGGAGGACGACGTTCGGGAGCGGGAGGAGGCCGGGGTGGACCGCCGGCTCCTTCTCGTAGACGTCGAGGCCGGCGCCGCCGAGGCGGCCCGACGCGAGCGCCGACGCAAGCGCCGCCTCGTCGACGATCGGGCCGCGGGCGGTGTTCACGAGGATCGCTCCGGGCTTCATCCGGGCAAGCTCGTCCTCCCCGAAGCGGCCGCGCGTCGCCGGGGTGAGCGGCGCGTGGATCGTCAGGACGTCCGACTCGGCGAGGAGCCGCTCGAAGGCTTCCGGTCCGTCGGCGGCATCGCAGGTGACGACGCGCATCCCGAACGACGAGGCGCGTCGGGCGACCGCGCTCCCGATCCGACCCGGCCCGAAGACGCCGAGGGTCTTCCCGTCGAGCGAGGCGCCCATCATCTCCATCGGCTTCCACCCGTCCCACGCCCCCGAACGGATCAGGGCGTCTCCTTCGCGGAAGCGCCGCGCGACGGCGAGGATCAGGAGCCAGGTCAGGTCGGCGGTCGCCTCCGTCAGGACTCCCGGCGTGTTCGTGACGACGATCCCGCGCCGGCGGCAGGCCTCGAGGTCGACGTTGTCGGTGCCGACGGCGCAGTTCGCGACGACCTTGAGGTGCGGGGCGAGGGCGAGGAGCTCCCCGGTCACCTTCTCGCGGGGCGTCGGGACCAGCGCGTCGGCGTCCGGGAGGTGCCGGCGCGCCTCCTCCGGCCAGGCGTCCGGCCGGCCGATGACGACGACGAACGCCGACAGGAGGTCGGTCGAGGACGGCTCCGGAAGCGGCTGGGAGACGAGAACCTTCACGACGGAAGGTTAACGCCGCCAGCGTACGATCCCCCTGATGCCGCCCTCGCGGAACCTCCCGGACGCCCCGTTCGTAATGAGGGGGGCATGAAGGCCTCGCGTGCCCTCGCCCTCGGCCTGATCGGGGCCTTCGCCCTCGCCGGCCTCCTGCCGCAGTTCGAGGCGGCGCAGCCGCGCGGGCTTTCCGTGACCCGCCCCGCCGCGGTCGCGATCGCGACGGCCGAGGCGCGCCGGCTCGGGATACCTGTCGGCGCGGCGTTCCGGGTCGAGACGTGGGAGGACTCTCCGCTCCTCGAGCAGGAGCTGTCGGGCGACGCGGCGCTCCGCACGCGAATGGAGCGGGACCCGGTCGTCGGCCCCCGGCTCGGCGGGTACCGCGTCACGTGGTTCCGGCCGGGCCTCGAGAAGTTCCCGGAGTTCGGGTCGGTCGTCGTCGGCGTCGACGGAACGGTCCTCGGCGCGCGGGCGCGGGCCCGGGCCGAGGAGAAAGGGGGCAAGCCGACGGAGGCCCAGGTCCGGTCCGCGGCCGAGCGGTTCGTCGCCTCGCGCGCCTTCCCCGGCGCCCCGGGCCCGGTCCTCGACTCCGTGCGGCCGACCGTCCTGAAGGACCGGGCCGACCACCTCGTCCGGTTCCGCGTCCCGCACGACGGGCCCCCGGCGTCCGTCTCGTTCTTCCTGAACGTCTACTTCGTCGGCGAGGAGCTCGCCGGCTGGGAGCTCTTCGAGGAGTACGGAGACGGCCGCGCCTTCCGCTACGAGCTCGGCGGGACGCTCACGACGACGTTCGTCCGGTTCGCCGTCGTTTTCGGCATCCTCTTCCTTCTCCTCGGCGTCTTCCTCCGGAAGTACCACGCGGGCGAGGTCGGGGTGGGGACGGGAGCGTGGCTCTTCGCCGGCCAGCTCGTCCTCTTCCTCGTCCTGGACGTCCTGACCGCGCGGGCCGACGCCTACGGCTTCGGCTTCGCCGGGACGGATGCGTTCTGGACGACCGTCTCGCAGACCGCTTTCCGGTTCCTCTTCCTCGACGTCCCGCTCGCGACGCTCGTCTTCCTCTCCTGGTCGGTCGGCGAGAGCTACGCGCGCGAACGATGGGGAGAGCGGCTCGCGTCCTTCGACGCCCTCCTCCGACGCGACGCCCGGAACGCCACCGTGGGCGAATCGCTCCTGACCGGACTCCTCCTCTCGCCCGCCGTCGCGGCCGCCGCGCTCCTGCCGTTCGTTCCCGCGCTCGCGCTCGGGGGCGTCCGTCCCGTCCTCGGAGACGGCGCGTACGCCGTCCTCGTCTCCGAGGCCGGACCGGCGACCGCCGTCCTCGGCGCCCTCTCCGTCGCCGTCCCGGTCGCCGTCGTCGGCGGCCTCCTCGCCCTCTCGGTCTTCCACCGCCGCCACGCGCTCTGGGCCGGCTTCCTCGTCTCGGCCGTCGTCGGCTCGATCCTCGCCGTCGGCCTCGTACCGGTCGGCCCCGAGACGACCCGTTTCCTCCTCGGCTTCGGGGCGCCGCTCGCCGCAGCCGGCGTCTTCCTCGCGAAGGACCTCCTCGCCTCGGCCGTGTCGTTCTTCGGCGCGACGCTCCTCCTCTTCCTCGTCCCGCTCTCTCGCGCCTTCGAGGGGCCGGCGCTCCACGGCACTCTCGCCGCGCTCGCCCTTCCCCTCCTCCTCCTCCTGGCGCTCGCGCTGGCCGGCCTCGCGACGGGCCGGCGCGTCGAGTACCGCCACGAGGACCTCGCCCCGCACGTGAAGCGGATCGTCGAGCGGGAGCGGGTGAAGGCCGAGATCGACGCCGCGAACCGGATCCAGGCCGCCCTCCTCCCGCCGAGCGACCCGAAGCTCCCGGGGGTCGTCGTCGCCTCCCACTATCGCGCCGCGACCGAGATCGGGGGCGACTACTTCGACTTCCTTCCCCTCGCCGGAGGGCGCATCGGCCTCGCGTTCGGCGACGTCGCCGGACACGGCCTGACGAGCGGCATCGTCATGGCGATGACGAAGTCGGCCCTCCTCGTCCAGACCGGCCACGACCCGTCCCCGGTGAAGGTCATGGAGGTCCTGAACGAGACGGTGCGGAAGACGGCGCCGAAGCGGATGCTCATGACCTTCTTCTTCGGCGTCCTCGACCCGGCGACGGGAAACCTCCGTTACTGCTCGGCGGGCCACCTCGACCCGTACGTCGTGCGCGCGGGCGGCGAGCGCCTCGACCCGCTCTCGGCCTGGGGATTCCCGCTCGGGGTCAGGAGGCGCGAGCCGTTCGTCGAGCACGTGGCGCGGCTCCACCCGGGCGACCGCCTCGTCCTCTACAGCGACGGCCTCATCGAGGCGCTCGACGACGACGGCGAGCCGTTCGGCTTCTCGCGCTTCGAGGAGGTCCTCACCCGCGCCGCGCGCGACGGCGCCGGCGAGATCCGGCAGGCGCTCCTGACGGCCGTACGGCGGTTCACCCGCAACCGCCCGCCCGAGGACGACCAGACGCTCGTCGTCCTCTCCCTCGAGGTCGCCCGCGCCGCTGAAGAAGCGGTCGCCTGAACGGCCCGGACGTTCGACCTCAGGGCCCCCGGCGGGCGGCCTTCGCCTCCTCGAGCCCCTCGAGGCTCCGCGGCCAGTCCTCCTTCAGGAGGCGTGAAAGGGCGCGGTCCGCCAGGAGCCGTCCTCCCGTCTGGCAGGTCGCGCAGTAGTTCGCCTCGTTGTCGGCATAGACGAGCCGCTGGACCGGGTCGCCGCAGACGGGGCAAGGCTTCCCGTAGCGGCCGTGGACGGCGAAGTCGGGCCGGAACGCGGTCACCTTCTCCGGAAAGCGCTCCCCCGCCTCCGCGCGGAGACGCGCGAGCCACGACGAGAGCGTCGCCGTCGTCGCGGCGTGGAGGCGCGCGACCTCCTCGTCGCCCATCGTCCGCGTCAGGGCGAACGGCGACATCCGCGCCGCGTGGAGGATCTCGTCGGAGTAGGCGTTGCCGATGCCGGAGAAGAGGCGCGGGTCGGTCAGCGCCCGCTTCATCGTGTGACTCTCGCAGCGGAGGGCCGCCGCGAACTCCGGAAGGCTCGCTGCGAGCGGCTCGAGGCCGCCGCGCGAGAGCGCTGCGAGCTCCGACTCCGTCGCGACGACGTGGAGCGCCGCCCGCTTCTTCGGGCTCGCCTCCGTCAGGAGGAGCGTGGCGCCCGGGACGTCGAACGCGGCAAGGCCGACTTTCTTCGGGACGGGTGCTCGCGAGGCGTCTTTCCAATGGAAGCGCCCGGCGACCATCAGGTGGACGACGAGGAAGGGCCCCCCCTCGAGCTCGAGGACGACCCGCTTTCCGAGCCTTCGGACGCCGCGGATCGTCTTCCCCTCGGCGTCGGCGAGCGATGGCTCGACCGTCCGGAGGAGGAACGGCGAGGCGACGCGGACCCGCTCGAGCGTCCGGCCGGCGAGCCGACGCGTCAGGTGCTCGACGTAAAGCTCGACGTCGGGGAGCTCGGGCACGTCACTCGAACCCGCCCTTCCAGGCGAGCCAGATGAAGACGTGCGCGAAGCCGGCCCAGAGGAGGGAGAAGAAGAGGAGCCCCCAGGGCCGCTTCTGCCCGTGGACGACCATCGCGGCGCCGCCGCCCGGAAGGAGGCGGACGACGGCCGACTTCCCGCGGTGCTTCGGGACGAGGCCGCCGCGCGAGGCATCCCAGATCCCGATCGCGGTCACGGTCTCTCCCGGAGCGACGACCTTCTCCGTCAGGACGCACGCTTCCAGGTCGGCGACCGTCGCGTCCTTCGTCTTCATGTCCTTCCGGACCGAGCCGTCGTCGTCGGCCATGGCGTCGTCCATCGCCGAGATCAGCGCGCCGAGCTTCGCGAGCCCCAGCTCCTCCATCTGCGAGGAGGCGGCGTGCCGGACGGCGCGGTGCGGCGCCTCGGGGTCGTCGACGACGGTCTCCGGGAAGTCGGAGAGGAGGCTGAAGCCGAGGAGCCTCACGTCGCCGCGACTCGAGCGGATGACGGACGGGGCCAGCGCGAACCCGGCGAGCGTCGAGGGTGTCGCGTTCTCGTCGTCGGCGGAGGAGGCCTTCTTCGCGTCGTATTCGTAGGCCACGCACGGCCGCCCGCTGAACGGCGCCGCGAGTGCGGCGCCGAGAGGCTCGATCCGGCCCCAGACCGCCTCCTCCTTCCCGTCCTCGAGCGGGAGCCCCTGCTCGGCCCGCTTCAGCGCGCCGACGTCGCCGGAGCCGAAGAGGACGGCCTTCAGCTGCCCGACGACCATGAGGAGGCCGAGCGAGCCGAACCCCGCGAGGACGATCGCGGGTACCGCCTCGACTTTTCCCCAGAGGAGATAGAGGTAGGCCCCGAAAACCCCGAGCAGGACGACGGCGGCGATCGCGCAGCCCTTCTTGATCACGTCTCCTCCTCGAGAGGCCGCGCGGCGCCGGCCCGCTGCCCCGTTGCACGACGATCCGAGAGCTTTTCCGAGTCTACCGTCCGGGCGTAACGTCTGCACGCGGCCCCGGCCGCGGGAGGCCCCCATGGAATACCGGACTCTGGGACGCTCGGGCCTGAAGGTCTCGCCCCTCTGCCTCGGCACGATGATGCTCGGAAGCTGGGGGAACGCCGACGAGGGCGAGTGCGTGCGGATCGTCCACCGCGCGCTCGACGCGGGGATCAACCTCGTCGACACCTCGAACAACTACGGCGAGGGGACGTCGGAGGAGATCCTCGGGAAGGCCCTTGGCGGGCGGCGGAACGCGGCGGTCCTCGCGACGAAGGTCTGGTCCCGGATGGGGCCCGGCCCGAACGAGCAGGGGCTGTCCCGGAAGGCGATCCAGGAACAGGTCGAAGGGAGCCTCAGGCGCCTGAAGACCGACGTCCTCGACCTCTACCAGATCCACCGCCCCGACCGGACAACGCCGTGGGACGAGACGCTCTCGACGCTGACGGACCTCGTCCGCCAGGGGAAGGTCCGCTACGTCGGCTGCTCGACGAGCCACGCCACGGACCCCGGGGTGAGCCCGTGGACCGTCCGCCTCGAGGCGTGGGAGATCGTCGAGACGCTCTGGATCTCCGAGCGAAACGGCTTCGAGCGCTGGGTCTCGCTCCAGCCGCCCTACTCGATCCTCCGGAGGACGATGGAGGTCGACCACTTCCCCGTCACCGAGCGCTTCGGCCTCGGGAACCTCGTCTGGAGCCCGCTCGAAGGGGGCTGGCTCACCGGCAAGTACCGGAAGGGGAAGCCGAATCCGCTCGACTCTCCGCGCGCCGCGAAATGGGTCGGAGACCTCGGGAACCCGAAGTTCGCGCGACGGATCGAGGTCGTCGAGGAGCTCCTCGCGCTCGCTGAGGAGAAGGGGACGAGCCTGGCCCGCTTCGCCCTCGCCTGGACGCTCCGTCACCCCGCGGTGACCTCCACGATCCTCGGCCCGCGAACGCCCGCGCAGCTCGACGACGCGCTCGCCGCGCTCGACGTGACGGTCACGGAGGAAGACGCCGCCCGCGTCGACGCGCTCGTCCCTCCCGGGACGAGCGCACTCTAGACCGCTACTCCCCGGGACCTCCCTGCGGAGCGCCGCCTCCGTGCGGAGCGCCTCCGTTCGGCCCGCCCCCCTGCGGCCGGCTGCCGCCGCGCCCGCGCCGACGCCTCCTGCGGTTCCCGCCGCCTTCGCGCGGTGCGCCGCCGTCCGGCGCTCCGCCCGTCGCGGCCGGGCGAGGCGGCGACTGCGGGGCCGGACCGGGAGCCTGCGCCTCCGCCGCCCGAGCCGTCGCTCCGGCGCCCTTCTGCGACTGCGGTCGCTCGCCGCGAGGGCGTTCCCCGCGCGGCCTTTCGCCGCGCGGACGGTCCCCGCGCCGCGGCTCTCCCCCCGGCCGCTCGCCGGCCGGGCGCGAGGCGCCCGGGGCGGCCGATCCGCCGCCCGAGGCCGTCCCTTCCGCCTGCGGCGAGCCATCCGCCCGCCCGCCGCCGCCCCGGCCGCGCCGGCGCTTCCGCGAGCGCCCTTCCCCGGCCTCGCCGCTCCGCGCCGGTGCGGATCCGGCGGCCTCGCCGCCACGCGCCCGCTGCTTCTCGCGCTGCGCCCGGCGCCGGGTGTCCTCGGCCTGCCGCTGCCGCTTCTTCTCTTCGCGGCGGCGTTCTTCCTCGGCCTTGCGCGCGGCCTCCCGCGCCGCCTCCTCGATCCGCCAGGCCGCGTCGATCTCGTCGGCCTCCGCCTTCTCCTCCTCCGAGAGGATGGCGCGGTACGCGACGACGATCTCGGCGTTCTCGGCCTGCGCGCGGATCGTGGCGACGATCCGCTCCCGCACCGGAGCGTGCGGCTCGTCCGCGATCAGGGGGATGCAGTCACGGTCCGCGAGGAGCATCCGGGTGAAGCAGACCTTCCTTTCCTCGTCCGGCTCCGAGGCCTGCTCGAGGAGGAAGTAGAAGTCGCGGTCGTGGTCGAAGTCGTTGCCGACGGTCCGGAAACGGGGCAGCGCCTCGTGGACGAGCTCCGAGAGGAGTCCGAGGTACTTCTCTCCGAGGTCCCAGGTCTGCTCCATCGAGACGACCCGGTCCCGGAACATTTTCGTAATCGCCATTCGCGGTGGTCCTCGTCCGCGCGGTGCGCGCGGGGTCGCGCCGAGTCTAGCAACCGGCCGGCCCGGGCCCGATTCCGCCCAGCGCGAGGATCGTCCGGGCGTGCCCCTCGGGCGAGAGCTGCGCGCCGGCCGCCTCCGCGCCGGCCGAGAGACGGGGCCCGAGGCCCTCGTGGACGAAGCGGAGCATCGCCGCGGCGAGGAGCCGCGGGTCGCCCGGAGGGACGAGCAGCCCGGAGGTCCCGTGACGGACGACGACCGAGAGGCCGGGAACGTCCGAGCCGATCACCGGCCGGCCGTGCGCCAGCGCGTCGCCGGCGATCCCGGAGCCGGTCGCGTGCCGGTAGGGGCAGACGACCGCGTTGCACGCGTCGAA
>ERZ795054.2140-NODE-2140-length-17073-cov-5.135269_pt1 | contig 17073 bp, 15 predicted proteins | sample MGYA00375138_ERZ795054 | MGnify/ENA primary metagenome ERZ795054 (study PRJEB30183, sample SAMN05720215) | anaerobic digester metagenome | isolation source: active sludge of municipal wastewater-treating anaerobic digesters | place: USA | collected 2014-12-23 ... | reverse complement strand
GTATACCCCTTCAGCCCCTGAACAGGTGCTTCTGGGCCTTCATGATGTCCGTCTGTCGCGTGATTTCGGAAAAGAATGGATCAGGATATCCGATTTTTCGCGCGATTTCGGAGTGGCGCAATGGGAAAGCCTCAGCGCCCTTGCCGTAGCCCCTTCCAACCCCCGCGTGATTTATGCAGCCTATGGCGAACCGGCCTGGAGCAACGAGGCCCGCCGCCGGATCTTCCGCACCTCCGACGGGGGGGATCGCTGGGAGGACATTACCGAAGGGCTGATGGGGGTTCGCTGGGCAGGGATCACTGAGATCAGCGTCCACCCTTCGGATCCCAATGAGCTCTGGGTGTCGGTCAATGGTTTCTGGGGAGATGATGACGGAACCGTGTTCAAGGTCTTCCGTAGCCGCGATGGGGGCCGGAACTGGGAGAACGTCTCCGATGGCTTGCCCAACTTACCTGTGAACTGCCTGCTGGTACTCCCGCTCCAGCGCCGGCTGCTGGCCGGGACGGATGCCGGGGTATGGTCGTCGCCCCTGAAGGGTGGGCGCTGGGAAGAATGGAACCTGGGGATGCCCAGGGCCATCGTAAGTGACCTGGAGCTGGATGAAGGAAGGGAAACAGTCTTCGCCTCCACTTTCGGCCGGGGGCTATACACTCTCCACCTCGCCTCCGATGGAGGCCAACACCCCAGGGAAAAACGACGCCGCTTCCTGGGCTTGTTCTGAATCCCCGGCCCCTGCTGAAACTTCACGACCAATCAACCCCCCACAGGAATTCTCCGTTGATCAAAAAAAGGGCAGTCCCTTGAAGAGACCGCCCTATAAAGTATTGAAGTGATGTTATCTTCTTACATCATGCCCATGCCGCCCATGCCGGGGTTGGGCATCTCGGGCTTGTCTTCCTTAATTTCGCTGAGCACGCACTCGGTGGTTAGCATCATGCCGGCGATGGAAGCTGCGTTTTCGAGGGCGATACGGGCCACCTTGGTGGGATCGATCACCCCTGCCTCAAACAGGTTCTCATACACATCGGTACGGGCATTGTATCCATAGTCCCCGTCGCCTTCCTTCACTTTCTGCACCACCACGCTGCCTTCCAGTCCGGCGTTTTCCACAATCTGGCGCAGGGGCTCCTCCAGGGCACGAACAACGATGGCCACACCAGTAGTCTGGTCTTCGTTCTCCCCCTTCAGACCATCCAGGGCCTTAACGGCACGGATGTAAGCCACACCTCCCCCGGGAATAATGCCTTCCTCGATGGCGGCACGCGTTGCATGCAGGGCGTCGTCGAAGCGGTCCTTCTTCTCCTTCATTTCCATCTCGCTGGCAGCGCCCACATAGATTACAGCCACGCCACCGGCCAACTTGGCCAGTCGCTCCTGCAGCTTCTCTTTGTCGTAATCGGAGGTCGACTTCTCGATCTGGGCCCGGATCTGGGCGATACGCCCATCGATACCCTTCTTGTCACCCTTGCCCGAAACGATGGTGGTATTCTCCTTGTCAATGCTCACCTTCTCGGCCAGTCCCAGGTACTGCAGGCTGGCATCTTCCAGCTTGTAACCCTTCTCCTCACTGATTACGGTGCCACCGGTCAGAATGGCGATGTCCTCGAGCATCTCCTTGCGGCGGTCGCCGAAACCGGGGGCCTTCACGGCAGCTACCTTCAGGGCACCGCGAATCTTGTTCACCACCAGGGTGGCCAGGGCTTCCCCATCCACGTCCTCGGCAATAATGATCAGGGCACGGCCACTCTGGGCAACCTTCTCAAGGATCGGGAGCAAATCCTTCATCACACTGATCTTCTTTTCGTAGATCAGGATGAAGGGGTTCTCGTATACCGATTCCATCTTCTCCGTGTCGGTAACGAAATAGGGGCTGATATAGCCGCGGTCGAACTGCATCCCTTCCACGACTTTCACTGTGGTCTCGATGCCCTTGGCTTCCTCGATGGTGATCACGCCCTCCTTCTTCACCTTGCCCATGGCCTCAGCGATGAGTTTGCCGATGTTGGAGTCGTTGTTGGCGGAAATGGTAGCTACCTGCTCGATTTTTTCGTTGCTGTCGCCGATCTGGCGGGTCTGACGCTTCAGGTCAGCGATCACGGCCTCCACGGCCTTGTCGATGCCACGCTTGATGTCCATAGGGTTGGCGCCTGCCGTCACGTTCTTCAGGCCGGTGGTCATAATGGCCTGGGCCAGCACCGTGGCGGTAGTGGTTCCATCCCCGGCCACGTCGGCGGTCTTGGAAGCCACTTCCTTCAGCATCTGAGCGCCCATGTTCTCTACCGGATCCTTCAGCTCCACTTCCTTGGCCACGGTAACCCCGTCCTTGGTAATAGCCGGACCACCATAGGATTTCTCGATGATGACGTTGCGTCCCTTGGGACCGAGTGTTACCTTGACGGCATCTGCCAGCGCGTCGGCACCTTTCTTGAGGGCCTCGCGGGCCTTGATGTCATAAATGATCTGTTTTGCCATGGTATTCTGTGTTTTTCGATTGAATGACTAAGGGTTCAGATGATGGCGAGGATGTCCGACTCGCGCAGGATGAGGTAATCGTTGCCATCAACAGAGATCTCTGTTCCGGCGTACTTTCCGTACAGTACGGCATCACCCTCCTTCACACTGATAGGCTCGTCCTTCTTCCCGGGGCCAACGGCCACCACGGTGCCACGCTGGGGCTTCTCCTTGGCAGTATCGGGGATGATGATGCCACCTGCGGTCTTCTCATCGGCTGCAGAGGGCTGAACTACTACCCTGTCAGCCAGGGGCTTGATGTTCACTTTTACCATAATTGTATCGTGTTTTGCGTTGATTGGTGAATAGGATTCAGCTAACACCCCGTGCATTGTCATATACTGTGCCAAAGGTCAAAGAGGGTAGTGCTGGGACAATTTTTCAGTAAGCCGGGCGGAACGGGACGTCCGGGAAGTGACAACTTGGCACACCCGCCCCCAACCCTGACGGGTGTAGCTGGGTACTGACAAAAAAAAGGCGGCACCATTGGATGCCGCCCCCATGTTGCCAGGGATAATGTGCTTACTCTTCCGGAGGAGCCTGAAAATCCTGAACAGGGGTCTGTCCTGACTCTTCGAGCTGCTGACGGAGTTCGGTATCGTTCACTTCGGCCACGCGCTGACGCGGGATGACGAAGATTGAGAAGAGGCTGAGCACCAGCAGCGCAATGGCCAGGGTCCAGGTGGACTTCTCGAGGAAGTCGGCCGTCTTGCGAACGCCCATGATCTGGTTCGACCCGGCAAAGCTCGAGGCCAGACCGCCCCCCTTGGAGTTCTGCACCAGCACCACCAGAATCAGCAGCACGCAGGCGATCAGGATCAGTACCGAGACGAGAATGAATGTTCCCATAGTATGCTGTTTTCTTGATTATTTCCTCAGTTTGTCTTCCAGTTCCTTAATTCGGGCTGCAAAGTAACTGCTTTTCCCCGGAAATTTCAAACTCAGCTTGTTATAAATTTCAATGGCCTTGCTGTAGTTCCCCTGGTTGGCATGGATACGGGCCAGGGTCTCGCTCACCATGCCCCCCTCATCCACCAGGCTGCGGTCCAGGCGCTCATCTTCCGGCGGTTCGTAGTCCTTGCGCGGCTTGATGCGTGGCTCCTTTTTCAGGAAGCGTTCGATGATTACCTCAGGCTCAGCCACCGGGGCTTCTTTCAGAGGACGCGCATCATCAAGCATCATACTGAACAACAGCCTGTTTCCAGCATATAGGGCTTCCCCTTCCCTTCCGGTTTCTGTTCCACCGAAGGTAAGATCCATGCAGGCCTTCAGCAGATAGGCTTCGTTCACGAAAGGATAGAGGGTAAGCACCTCCTTCAGCACATCGGCATCTTCCAGGCTCAGTAAGGCAGGCTCGCTGCAGAGCTGGGCAAAACGCTTGGGGGTCATCGCGCTCAGGAATACCATAGGTTACCAGTTTACTACGGCCTTATTGAATATGTCCTCTACCAGGGCCTCGTTGATCACCTGGATCAGCCCCTCCTCTACACTGCTGAGGTTCTGCGAACTGGGATAGTCTGCAAAACGGGAGAAAGTGGATTCAAAGCTTTTCTGTGGCTCAATTACATTGGTAAAGCTGACTTTCACCGTAACCGTGAGCCGGTTCAGGGCCGCCTGTTCATTCCCCTGAATGGCCATGGGCTGGGTGGAATATCCGGTGATCTCCCCTTCAATGTGCAGATCCCCGTCACGGGGTACCAACGCCAGGGTGGTCTGTGAAATGAACTTCTCCTTCAGCGCGTTAGTCAGTTCAAGGCTCAGGGTGGGTTGTACCAGGGGGGCGTTGTTTGGGAAATTCACGATGCTGATGGTCCTTACTTCGGGTGATATCGAGGCCCCAGTAAAGGAATACAGCCCGCAGGAGGGTGTCAGCAGGGCCAGCGCTGATGTCAGGGTGATCAGCCCGAGCATCCTCCGCACCCTGCGCCTCAACACCGGTTTCCCTGCCACTTGACGGATCGGATCAGCGGATATCATATTCCTTGATCTTGCGGTAAAGGGTACGCTCTGAGATCCCCAGCTCATCCGCGGCGGCCTTACGCTTTCCGGCATGCTTCTCCAGCGCCCTGCGGATCAGGTCGATCTCCTTCTTCTGCAACGACAGCGACTCTTCGAGCACCTCAGAGGCATGGAACAACTCTGGCTCCTCGTCTTCGAAATCGTAAGTCTCCACTGTGGTCTGCGGTGCTCCCGCGGGACTTACGTCCTGTATGATGCGTTTGACCAGCTGGGGATTGGTGTTCTGCATATTGCGTGCAAACTCCGGGTTTTGCATCATTTCCAGGACCAGCTGCTTCATGTCGGTGATATCCTGTTTCATGTCGAACAGGACCTTGTACAGCAACTCCCTTTCGGAGTATTCGGTGCGTTCCTGGGGGCCCTTGTATAGAACCGGGAGTTCGCGCTGGTTTACCTGGGGGAGATATTTGAGCAGGGATTCCCCGCTGAGCTGCCGTTCCCTTTCGATGATGGAGATCTGCTCGGTGATGTTCTTGAGCTGGCGCACATTGCCAGGCCATCGGTAGTTAAGCAGCAACTGTCGCGCCTCTTCGCTGAGGTGAAGCGGGGGCATGCGGTACTTTTCTGCGAAATCGCTGGCAAACTTCCTGAAAAGCAGCACGATATCATCATGACGCTCTCTCAGCGGCGGCACATGGATGGGAACGGTGTTCAGGCGGTAATAGAGGTCCTCCCGAAAACGGCCATGATCAATGGCTTCAGGTATGTTGACGTTGGTAGCGGCTACCACGCGCACGTCGGTCTTGATCATTTTGGATGACCCTACCTTGAGGAACTCTCCGGTCTCGAGTACCCGGAGCAGTCGCACCTGGGTGGACAAGGGGAGCTCGGCCACTTCGTCGAGGAAGATGGTACCCCCGTTCACCACTTCAAAATAGCCCTTACGGGCCTCATGGGCCCCGGTGAATGATCCCTTCTCATGTCCGAAAAGCTCCGAATCTATGGTGCCTTCGGGTATGGCGCCGCAGTTGACGGCAATGTAGGGGCCATGTTTGCGTGCGCTGTACTGATGAATGATCTGAGGGAAGACCTCCTTACCAGTTCCGCTCTCGCCGCTGATCAGCACGGTGATGTCGGTGGGGGCCACCTGCGCTGCGATGCCAATGGCCCGGTCGAGCTGGAGGGCATTGCCGATGATGCCGAAGCGCTGTTTGATCGATAGGACTTCCATTTCCTCTAGTGCAGTTGGGTTCAGTGCAGGCGTTCCGAGAGTATGCTCATCTCCAGGCTCGGGGAATGGCCTTCGTAAAGGATGTTGTAAACAGCGTCAGCAATGGGCATATGCACCTGCAGCCTGCGATTGATCTCGCGTATACCGCGGGAAGCAAAATATCCTTCGGCCACCATTTTCATCTCGATGCGGGTGAAGGCCACAGAATAGCCCTTTCCAATCATGGTGCCGAAAATGCGGTTGCGCGAGAAGCGGGAATAGGCTGTCACGATCAGGTCACCGGTATATACTGAATCGTTGATGTCGCGCTCCACATGGTTCATCCGGTTAAGGAAGCGTTTCACCTCCTGGATGGAATTAACGGTGAGCACCGACAGGAAATTATCACCGTAGCCTAATCCGGCGCAGATGCCGTGGGCGATGGCGAAGATGTTCTTGAGCACGGCGGCGTATTCGATACCCGTTACATCGGTAGTAGAGGTCAGCCGCATATACCGGCTGGCCAGGCTGTGGATGAGGTCGTCGGCCTTGCGCTTTTCGCGGAAGGCCACTGTGAGGAAGGAGAGCTTCTCCATGGCCACTTCCTCGCTATGACAGGGCCCTGCCACGATCCCGATGTTTTCGGGAAGCATTCCGTATTGCTGTTGGAAGAACTCCCCTATGCTCAGGTTGCTGCCGGGAACCATACCCTTGATGGCGGAGATTACCGTCCGGCCGGCGAACTGCTCCCGGGTGATCCCCTCCAGGCTCTGCTCGAGAAAGGCGGCCGGGATGGCAAAGATGAGGGTATCGGCCGAGGCGATGACCTCGGCCATGTCGGTAGAAAGGCGGATGCGCCCGGTATCCAGCTCAAGGTAGCTCAGGTAATTGGGATTGCGCCTGAACTCCCGGATGTGCTCCAAGGTTTCGTTCTGGCGCACCCACCAGGTTACCTCGTTCTGGTTCTCAAGCAGCAGCTTCACCAGGGCCGTGCCCCAGGATCCGCCCCCGATGACGGCAATATTGCTGTACTCGTGCATGTCTGTGAGGTACACTTCTTTAGCGCTGTATTAACCAAGCAAAGGAGTACGGATAAGCAGCACTCAACCGTTTCGCATCAGAGGCCAAGTACGGATGGCCCTTGCTCATAAACTACATCCACCGGGATGTTGACCTGCATCAGCCGGTCGAGGTCCTGCTGCAGCTCGGTCCTCACGGCCCCGTCGGCCTCTATCCATGCCTTGGCTGCGGCATAGTCACCGTCGCCCTGCACAGTAAGTATCCGGGTGGTCAGTTCGTTCATGGCTACTTTCATCTTATCATAATCGATACGGTAAGTTCCAGTAGCGGCATCGCGCACAAAGGCGCCCCTTTCCTGGAAGAAATAAAAGCGCATCATATTGGCCTTGCCGTGGGCACTCGACACCCCAAAGCGGATGGAGCGGAAAATGCTGGCCATGAAGGTGGTATAATAATCCTTGATGTCAACATCACCCAGCTCGCCCATGCCGTGCAGCTGGTCAACAATAAACAGTCCCAGGATATCCGCCTTGCCTTCTTCAATGCTGGTATAGGTTTCCTGCAGGGCTTCGCGCACGGTGACTTTCTTGTTGTCGCTCAGGTATCCCAGTCCCAGCCCGTGCGCCACTTCGTGGTACATGGTATTGGCGAAGAAGGCATCGAAGGTGACATGCTGGCGCTGGTCCTCGGCGATCAACACATCGGAGATCGGCACCAGGATCTTCTCGAACTTGGCCCGCATGGCGTTCTTGAGCTGGAGCTTGCGTGATCCTTTCTCCGACCTGACCACTTCGTCGTTGGGCAGGTTGATGGCGATGGTCTTGCTCCCCGAATTGCAGTCACCGGCATAATAGACCACATCATAAGCATTGAGCTCGCTTCCGTCGGTGCCGGGCATCTCGTTCCTGTATTTTTCCGCAACGGGGAGGTTTTTCTGGAACTGGGGAAGGAACTGGGCGAAGCGCGCCAGGCGGCGGCTCCATTCCACATCCTTGAGCAGGATGAAGGCCTCGTGGGCGGCCCTGATGTTGAACAGTTCATCCTCATAATTTTCGATAGGCCCGATCACCATATCGATGAGGTTGTCCTTCATGTTGAGCCATGCGAAATCGGAAGCCCGGTATTCATCGGTCAGCAAGGCTTCGGCCCTGAGCTCCAGGTACTTCTTCAGCCCGGGCTCATCGGAAAGGGCGGCGGCCTTGCGGAGCAGGTCGGCGGCTTTTTGTGTTTCGGAGGCAAAAGCCTCATGATACCATACCGCTTCCAGGGCGCCGCTGGAGTTCCTGCGCACCATGGTATATTGGGAGCTTTTCAACTCGTGGTCCCAGGCCTCAAATTCCTCCCGGGTCATGTCGGCCGGATAAAAGGCAGCACCCAGGGGCTTGGCACCAATACCCTCAACAAATGGGGCGTTACCGTTAAGGCGATCCCAGGGGCCGTAGTTGATCAGGACGAACTCCCGTGTCAGGGAATCGGTGATGCCCTGCAGCAGGACATCCTTATCGCCGTATGATTGTTTCCAGTAGACAGCGTCCATGAGGTCGGCTGCTTCGAAAAGGTAGCGGAGCATCTGTTTCTGGTCGTCGGTTAGATGGCTGATGTCTGATTCCAGGCGCACCGTTACGTATTTGGCGAGGTTCTGCTGCATGGCGCTGAGGGTGTCTGACTGTCCCTGGTCCTTACCGGCCTTTCCCTGGCCGCAGGAGAAGAGCATAAGGGATCCGGCAGCGAGGAGGATCCCGGCGAGTACTTTTCCGAACATAGGGTATAGGTTTATGGGTTAATTGCTGTAGGGGAGGGCAAAGGTACAAATATAGAAGGATGGGGGGGGTGGTTTTGTCATGCTGCCTGACAAAAATTCAGCCCCAACCTCAATCCAAAGGCAACCTTAACCGTTATATCCGTTATAACCGTTAAGAACGGTTATAACGGATACGGAGACTATCCCATTCATTTAAAGGTATTTGTATAAGGCCTTTCCCCCCTTTCTTCACCACATTCGCATCCGAATTACCCCTGACCCCCTTCTGGTACCCCCGGTGTTCTGCAATCAGTCCGTGGGCGTAACCCCATCCCCATTTCAAGAGTATAACAAAAACTAAAAATCATCAGCCACTACCCCTGTCATGTACCGCAGCCAACGGATTACCCTAAGGCCTTTTTCCGAAGACGATGCCCAATGGATCGTGGAAATGAAGTCCGAGTTCAGCGACGTGCGTTCCTATGTGGGCCGTCCTTACCCCAACGACCTGAAAGGAGAAAAGGAATGGATCTCCAGGATGTACCACAGCGGAATCCTAACCTCCATCTTCCTGGCCGTGGAGGAGAACGACACCCGGCAGTTCGTGGGCTATGTGGCGGCCAGCAATATCAACTATATCAACAGTAACGCCACGGTGGGCGTCTTCTTCCATAAGTCCGGAAGGGGAAAAGGATACTACCGCGAGGCCCAGGTGCTATTCTATGCCTACCTCTTCAACGAGATCAACCTGCACAAACTCAATTCCACCATTATCCCATACAACGAAGTGGCAATCCGGATCACGGCAGCGATCGGATTTACTACTGACGGCATCCGCAGGGAGCAGATCTATCAGAACGGGAAGTACCACGACGAAATCCTCATCAGTCTCAGTCGCGATGACTTTTTCCGGCTCAACGATGTGCAGGCCCTGGTAATGTAAATATCTCATCGTCAACACATCCTTACCACCCATGATCCTGATAACAGGCGCCTCCCGGGGCATCGGAAAATACCTCCTCACGCATTACCATCAGGCGGGTTTCCCAGTCTCGGGCACCTGGCACAGCACCCCACCCGAAGATGATCTGGCGGGACACTACCACCAGGTTGACATCACCGATCCCCTCAGCATCGACCATTGGCTCGATGCCCTGGGCGACAGACTCAGCCAGCTGGTCCTGATCAACTGCGCAGGCAGCAATTACAATGCGTTTGCCCACAAGGCCAACCTGAAGACATGGGAGAAGGTGCTGGCAACCAATCTTACGGGCACTTTCACCCTTATCCGGGCCCTCCTCCCCTCCATGCGGGAACAAGGCTACGGGCGCATCATCAACTTCTCAAGCATCGTGGCCCAATCGGGGGTTCCGGGCACCAGCGCCTATGCCGCCTCTAAGGCCGGCCTCTGGGGAATGACAAAAAGCATCGCCGCCGAGAACGCCTCCCGGGGGATTACCATCAACAACCTCAACCTGGGGTATTTCGACATCGGTATGATCACCGAGGTTCCGGAAGCTCTGCGTGAAGTGATCCGCTCCCGGATTCCTTACGGCAATTTTGGAGATCCTGTCAACATCCTCAATGCCGTGGAATTCCTCATTCAATCCAACTACATCAACGGCAGCTCCATCGATATCAACGGAGCACTCCACTGATTAATCTATTCTTCGATTAATCAAGCGCTTTTACCCGGTCGTCCTTGCTTAAACCGCTGAGTATCTCCACATTGATCCCATCACTCAATCCGAGGCGGATATCCCTGCGCTCGAAGGTCTGGGGTGCAATCTCCACTTCTACATAAGGGGTATCGTTCTCAAACTGAATCAGGCCTTCGGGAATGACCATTACACTATCTCGGCGTTCCAGCACAATGGCCGCATTGGCACTGTATCCTGCGCGGATGAGGATGGAATCCGAGAGGGTCACTGCCGCCCGGATCTCGAACTGTATAGCGCCGTTCTCTTCCACGCCCTTGGGGGCGATGAATTCGAGCACAGCCCTGAACTCCTTGTCCTCGATGGCTCCCACAGTCAGTAGGAGCTCCATGCCCTCCTTGATCTTACCCACTTCGGTCTCATCGATCTTGCCTTCAAAGATCATCTCCCCCATATCGGCCACGGTGGCAATGGTGGTGCCGGCATTGAAGGTGTTGGCCTCGATCACGCTGTGGCCTACTTCCACCGGCACGTCCAGTACCATGCCGTCGACCGTGGAACGGATCAGGGTGTTGGTGGCCTTGCCTGCACGTCGCGATACCCCGTCGCGGATAAGCTGCAGGTTGTCCTCCGCAGCCTCCAGCTCCTCCCTGGCCGTTTCCCAGGCCAGTTTGTACTCATTGTATTCGGTTTCCGGAATTACCTGCTTGTTGAAGAGGTCACGCCTGCGCTCATGCTCCTTTCTGGCATTCTCCAGGCTTAACTCGGCTCTTCTCACCCTCGACTCGGCCGTGGTGAGCTGGAGCATATCGGGGATGATCCTCACCCGGGCTACCAGGTCGCCGGCCTTAATCATGGTCCCGGCTTCCACGAATACTTCTTCGATGATGCCCGAGACCTGGGGCTTGATCTCCACCTCTCGGCGTGGTACCACCGCTCCGGTGGCCACGGTCTTCTTCACCACATTGTCAATGGTCGGGCTCACCGTTTCAAACACCACCGGCTTCTCCCTGGATTTCTGATAGAGAAAGACCAGCGTCCATGCGAACACCCCGATCAGGACCACAATCAGCGCAATCTTCAATACCCTTTTCATTTCTGCAATTTATCGTTGAAACTCTATCTTCGTATTCAAGCATTGACTAAGCAATGCTTTGCTTTTCATGTACTTATCAATTCTCGTACCTGAGGGCCTCTATGGGCCTTACGGCCACTGCTCTCCGCGCCGGGATGAATCCGGCCAGCAGGCCCGAAAGGACAAGGATGCCCAGGGCGGTGAGGCCCATGCTGAAGTCAATGCCCGGGTCGCGAAAGAACTGCCCTTCTCCCCCGGCATTGGCGAGTGCCCTGTTGATGAGCTCCAGTAGGCCAACACCCAGGGTGAGACCGACATAGCCGGCCAGGGTGGTGAGGAAAACGGCCTCAGTAAGGATTTGCCCTATGATGTGGGCCGGTGTGGCGCCCAGGGCGCGCTGTACCCCGATCTCCCGGGTACGTTCGCGGACCACGATGAGCATGATGTTGCTTACCCCAACGATTCCTGCGATGAGGGTGCCTGTTCCCACGATCCAGATCAAGGCCTTGATGCCGCGGAACAACCCCTGCATGCGGTGGAACTCTTTCTCCACATTGAAGCCCCCGATGGCCTGATCGTCGTCCGGGTGCACCATGTGACGCTCCTTCATCAGGTGTTTAGCCTTCTCCTCCACCGCCATGGCCGAATGGCCTTCCTTCGCCGTAATAGAATACCAGCCCACCCGGTTGCCGTAGTTGAAGGTACGCTGCATGGTGCTGAGCGGCATATAGATGGCCTTGTTCTCCCGTTCCGCCTGTCCGCCGCTGCGCTTGGACTTGAAAGTACCCACCACCATGAAGTAAACCCCGTTGATCCGGATATGCTGCCCGATGGGCTGCTCATCGGAGGTAAACAGGTTGTCACGGACCAGCTGCCCGATCACGGCCACCTTACGGCTGGCTTCCAGATCGAGGGTGTTGATGAAGCGCCCCTCCAGGATGTCGAGCGGACTGATCTTCTGAAAGTCAGGGTAATCGCCGAAAATATCGTAGGCCCCGGTCTGCAGCCCCCTCACCACATTGTTCTGCCCCTGTCCACCCCATGCCTGCAGGCGGGGGGCGATGAGCCCGATCTCCGGGATACGCTCGCGCAGGGCCCGGGTATCGGCATTGCTGAACTCGAACCATCGACCAGTGGAAAATCCTTTGTAGGGCATGGTGGTGCGCTGTGTCCACATGAAGAAGCTGTTGGAAGCCATATCGCCCATGTCGCTCAGTACGGCATTCTGAAGACCGTTCCCCGAGCCCATCATGATGACGAGCATGAAGATGCCCCAAAACACTCCAAACGCGGTGAAAAAGGTCCTTAAGCGGTTCTTTTTCAGTACACTGAAAACTTCTTGCCAACGATCGCGGTCAAACATGGATTATTCTTCTTTTAGGGCTTCCACGGGACGTATGGCGGCGGCTTTGCGGGCCGGGATGAAGCCGGCAATAGCCCCGGCGAGAATGAGGATTCCGGTGGCGCTCAGGGCGATGCTGAAGTTGACCTCCGGATTTCGGAAGAAATTGTCGGAATCGGCAAACAGGGGGGCCGCCAGCTCCAGCACGCCCACCCCCGCAAAAAGCCCGATATAACCCGCCGCTGTGGTGATCACAATCGATTCCATCATGACCATGGCAATAATGGAAAGGGGTGTGGCGCCGATAGATTTGCGGATACCGATCTCCCGCGTGCGCTCCCTGACGGCGATCATCATGATATTGCTCACGCCCACAATCCCGGCCACTATGGTCCCGATCCCGATGATCCAGATGAAGACCCTGATGCCCAGGAACAAGTTCATGAACTGCTGATAATTCTCCACCCCATTGAAAATGAACACCGCCCTTTCATCCTTGGCATCAAACTTCAGGCGTTGCGACAGCTCCCTGCGGATCTGCTCCTCCATGGCCTTGCTCTGGGCCATATCGGCCCGGGTCGTGATGTTCATCGACCAGTAACGGTCGGTGTTGCTGTATACCCGCTGTGCAGTGACATAGGGCAGGTACACCCTGCGCACATCTCGGTCGCCCCCCGAATCGTCGAAACATCCCACGACCTGAAATGGTACTCCACTGACCTTGATAAACTTACCTATGGGATCCTCTTTCTTGAAAAGGGCATCCCTTACGGCTGTGCCAATGGCAACGCACTTACGCCCTTCCCGTATGTCGTTCTCATTGAGGAATCGTCCCTGCACCACCTTAAGCGCCTCCAGGTATCGGTAACCAGGTGCAATACAAATGATGTCGAAGGAAGCCGTCTCCTTGCCATAGGTAATGTTGGTGTTCCACCAGATGTTAAATCGGGGACTGATATGATCGATGAGCCCAATATTGGATTCGATGGCATCCACATCCTCGTTGCGAAAACTGATGGGAGTGCCTGGCTTGCGCCCCTGGTAGGGGATGGAGATCTGCCCGGCATTGATCCACAGGGTGTTCACGGCATCCCCTTCGAATTCCTGCCGAACCCCGTTTTCCAGGCCGGTACCCGACCCCAACAGGATGATGAGCATAAAGATGCCCCAGGCTACGCTGAATCCGGTGAGGAAGGTCCGTAGCCTGTTCTTGCGCAGGGTGGCGAGCATCTCCTGCCAGTTGTCCGGGTCAAGCCATCCCATGGCGTTTATCAATTGGGACGAATGGTGGCCGGGATATCTGCCGGGGATTCGAGCGTGTGAAGGGAAGGATCGTGTCCATTGAGGATCACTCCGTCGTGAAGCCGGATAATACGGTCGGTTCGCGCCGCAATATCGTTCTCATGGGTAACGATGAGCATGGTGATGCCCGTGCTATTGATCTCCCTCAGCAGGTCCATCATCTCGAAGGAGGTCTGGCTGTCGAGCGCACCGGTGGGCTCATCGGCCAGGATGACCTTGGGCCGGGCAATGAGGGCACGGGCAATGGCAATACGCTGCTTCTGGCCGCCGCTGAGCTCCCCGGGAAGGTGGGTGGCCCAGTCGGCCAGACCGAGACGCTCGAGCAGCTCCATAGCCATGATATTTCTTTTCCTGCGGCCTATCTTTCGGTAATACAGGGGCAGGGCCACGTTTTCCATGGCATTTTTGAAACTGATGAGGTTGAACGACTGGAAAACAAAACCGATGTATTGATTGCGCAAGCCCGCGGCGCGGGTTTCACCGAAACCGTTGACGGCATGCCCGTCGAGACGGTAGACACCCGCATCGTAATTGTCGAGTATGCCCAGAATGTTCAGCAGGGTCGACTTCCCCGATCCGGAGGAACCCATGATGGACACCATTTCCCCGGCTTCCACCTCAAGGTCAATACCCTTGAGTACGTGGAGGCTGTTGGTGCCGCTGCGATACGATTTATGGAGTTGGTTCAGTGAGATCATGTAAGCAGGTTTACAGCTTGGTCTGGCCAAATGGGTGTTTCCGGACCCGGATGATGGCATGTTGAACTATGCAGTAATTGTGCCATCCTCAACAACGCTCTGTAATGCAACACATTGCATCTGCAGAAAATAAATCCGTCAAGTAAGGATGTGTCAATATGTTACACCATTGTTCGCCCCTGTTCAGTAACCCCCCTGGGCAATCCTTTCTTAAGGGAACAGGGCACCTGAAAAGCTTCAAAGGAGAAGGGGCTGCACGTACACCGCACAGCCCCTCTCTATTGGAAAATCCGGATAGGCCTACTTTTTCAGGTGCTCTGCCAGGAAGGAATCCATGGCGTTGTAAAAGTCGTACTGGTTCTCTTCGTTGCTGAACCCGTGGCCTTCGTTGTCCTTTACCATATACTTCACATTGACTCCACGGGCCTTGAGTGCTTCCACCATCTGGTCCGATTCGTTGATGTTGACCCTGGGGTCATTGGCGCCCTGGGCCACGAACAGGGGGGTAACGATCTTGCCGGCGTTCAGCGCAGGAGAGTTCTCAGCCAGGAGCAGGCTGTCCTTTACCGGATCACCTACCATCTCGTACATCATGTCAAGCATAGGTTTCCAGTAGGGCGGAATGGTCTGCATGAAGGTAAACAGGTTGGAAACCCCCACATAATCCACGGCTGCAGCATAAAGGTCCGGCTCCTTAACGATGCCGGCCAGGGTGGCATAGCCCCCGTAACTTCCACCATAGATGGCAATGCGCTCGGGGTCGGCAATGCCCTGTTCGATCAGCCAGCGGGTGCCGTCGGTCACGTCATCCTGCATAGCTTTGCCCCACTGCTTGAACGAAGCCTCCCAGAAGGCCCTGCCATAGCCCGTGGAACCGCGGAAGTTCATCTGGAACACCGCGTATCCGCGGTTGGCCAGGAACTGAACCTCGGGATTGAAGCCCCAGCTGTCACGGGCCCAGGGTCCGCCATGCACATTGACCACCACAGGCAGGTTCTTGGCCTCCATACCCTTGGGCACGGTAAGGTAACCGTGAATGGTGAGCCCGTCGCGGGAAGTATAGGTAACCGGCTTCACCTCGGCCATCTCGTTCTCATCGAGCCAGGGGGTCACCTGGTGGATGAAGGTGAGTTCGTCGGTATTCCGGTCGTATAGGTAATAAGAGGTACGGGCGCGATCGCTCGATTTGCCAACGATGAACTTGTCCTCGGCACGGGTCATGTCGTAGATGCCGATATTGTAGCGGCCTTCCGCCCCCAGCTTGTCCTCCAGCCGGGTGATGAGCTCCTGGAACTTCGGATCGAAATAATGGCGCTGCATCTTCCAGTCTTCAAAATAGGCCGCCTGCAACACCTTTTCCTTTTTGGAGTATCCGAGCCGGGTCACGTCGAAATCCGGGTTCTCGTACAGCAGCTGCGTCTCCTTGCCATTGGCCACGTCGAAGATCACGGCGGCGCTCTTGTCGCGGCCCAGGTTGCTGGTGGCGTATATCATCTTGTTGTCGAAGGTGAAAAACTGGGGCTCGACGCTTTCCTTGAAGGAGGTGGTAAGCACAGTGCGGAACTCCTGATCCTCAGTATCGCGGTACAGTATACTGGTGTTCACCCCATCGGTGATGGCCATGGCCACGCGCAGTTTGCCTTCATGGTCGGTCATCCATGCCTGTATGTTTCCGGGATTGGTGTATAGCTTGGTCAGCTCTCCGGTCACAATGTTGAGGCGATAGGGGTCGAACACCTGGGGATTGTCTTTGTTCATGCCGATGATGACTTCATCGGGGATCTCCTCCAGGGGGTCGATGATCTGGGTGCGGACCCCGGGAAAATCGGTAAGGGCGATGGGGTTGCTCCCGTCGATATTAACGCCCAGCAGCTTGTAGTTCTCATCCCCGCCGGTGTCCTTAAGGTAGAGGATGCGTTCGTTGTTGGCCCAGAAGTAACCGTCAATGTCGCGGGCGGTGTCGTCCGTTAGCTGGATCACCTGGTCGGAACCGATCTCCTGCACGAAGATGTTCATGCGCCGTGAGGCGTTGGGGGCCATGTACGAAACGTATTTCCCGTCGGGACTGATCTGATAGCTCGCCTTCTCAGGTTTGCGGAAGAACTCTTCCACTGGGATCTGCTTGGCCAGCTGGCCCTCGCCTTCGGCTTTCTTCCCCTTGCAGGAGAACAGGGTGGCGATGCCTGCGATAAGCAGCACCAGCAGCACACCCGGTAAAATGTTTCTTTTCATACGGATAGAGGTTTTGGAATGGGGTTGGTATGAGGTTGCCTTGACTTCCTTTAAATGTCCAAAACGATACACTTGGTGTCCGAAAACGATCACTAACCCGTTCAGTGGCGCAGGTCCATTTCCTTGACCAGGTGACCGGCCCCGGCATATTTATCGATGATGAACAGCACATAACGGATATCGCAAACGATGGTGCGCTGCAATTGCTCATCAAACTCTATGTCGGAGCTCATGGCCTCCGAATTGCCGTCGAAAGCGGTGCCGATGAGTTCCCCATTGGCGTTGATCACGGGACTGCCGCTGTTCCCACCAGTGATGTCGTTGG